>SPJK01016149.1_pt1 | contig 20582 bp, 17 predicted proteins | sample 3741771 | NCBI WGS metagenome assembly SPJK01 (sample SAMN10925997, study PRJNA522277) | cold seep metagenome | isolation source: Elba SIP-enriched marine methane seep metagenome, extraction at timepoint T2 | place: Italy: coast of Elba, Mediterranean Sea
ACCAACTTCGACCTGTCCCAGCACGCATCGCACGCGGGCGCCAAGCTCGAGTACTTCGACAACACCCGAGGCGAGCTCGCCAAGAACGGGCAGCCCAAGGGCGAGCGATACCTCCCCCACGTCATCGAACCCTCCGCGGGTCTCGATCGCGGGGTCCTCGCGCTCCTGTGCGAGGCCTACACCCCCGATCCGGACCGCGCATCGGGAGTCTACATGAAGTTCCACCCCCGCCTCGCCCCGATCAAGGCGGCCGTCTTCCCGCTCGTCAAGAAGGACGGTATGCCCGAGGTCGCCGCCCCCCTCGCGGCGGCACTCCGCAAGCGCTTCGGTCACCTGGGCACCATCGAGTACGACGAGAAGCAATCCATCGGCAAGCGCTACGCCCGCATGGACGAAGCCGGTTGCCCGTTCTGCTTCACCATCGACGGCGACACCCTCACGGACAACACTGTGACAGTTCGCCACCGCGACACGCTCGATCAGGAACGCATCGCGATCGACGCTGTCCCTGATTACCTCGCAGAGAAGCTGGGGCTGTGATCCCGTGTCTGTTTAGTGGTACCGGATGAACTTGGACTCGATCCGCTCTTCGCGATCGATAGTTGTGAATCGGAAATCATCCTTATCGCTTCCTGACTCGCTCGATCCCTGCTCGATTGAATCGAGTTCGGTGATGATCACGCCGTGCGCCCCTCGTTGCATTGCTTCTTCTCGGATCGACTTGATCATGTCGTCCGAGTCTCCGAAGCCTTCCGTTGTCACGGCACGCCCGATGACGGAGTACTCACGATGAACATCAGTGGTATCCCAATAGACATCGACATGGGATGTCACGGGATAGCTCTCGCCATAATACTCCGTGCTCGCACACCCCATGAAATGCAGCGACCCGAAGCCACACAAACCGATCGCAAAAGCTGAGCGAACATTCATCATCTATCCGTTCTCCTGGTCATGAAGTTGGCATGTGGAGCCCCAAAATGCTTGCTAGCACTTACAAAGTATAGGCCAACTGCCCCACATCAACATCGATTCTTCTCTGTCGTGAATAGGAAACGCCCCTGTCCCATTTCAGGAGAACTCCAAAACCTGCGCCAAAAGTCAACGACTTCTAACGAAACCATCCCAGATCGCGAAACTCGCCCGGCGCATTCCCATAAAACAACTCGCCGCCGAGTCTCCGGCGGAACTTCATCGCGCTTGAAGGGGTGACGAGTATGGGAATCGGAAAAGTACTGGCGGCGACCGCCATCGGGCTCGGCGTTTTGGGCGGCATCGGTTTCGTCGTCTACAAATCACCCGTTGGGCAACAGTTCGTCAATCGTGGGAACCAAGATGAAGCGGGCACCCCCGTCATCATGGAATCGATCATGTTTGGCGATCTCGAACGAACCGTCTCCGCGCCCGGATCCATCGAGCCCAAACGACTCATCAACATCTCCTCACAGGTCTCCGCCAAGGTCCTCGCGCTCCCCTTCGAAGAAGGCGAGCAGGTTAAAGAGGGCGATGTCGTTATCCGACTCGATCCACAAGACCTCGTCGCGGCCCTCGATTCCGCGAAAGCCGGGCTCGCGGGTCAGGAAGCATCGCTCGGCGGTGCCGAAGCAGCGCTCATCAACGCGCGCCTGAGTTACGAACGTCTCCAACAACTGAATGAGACCGGCGACGCGACCAAGGCAGAACTCGACTCCGCCGAGGCATCCTTCCTCCAGGCGCAATCCAACAAGCAGGTCCTCATCCACCAGATCGAGCAAGCGAAAGCCCAGATCGAACGCGCCCAAAAGGACCTCGACAACACCACGATCACCTCCCCGATCGACGGCGTCATCACCGCACTCAACACCGAAGTCGGTGAAACCGTCATCGTCGGCACCACCAACAACCCGGGCTCAATCATCATGGAGATCGCGGATCTCTCGCAGATGCTCCTCAAGGCGCAGGTCGACGAAGCGAACATCGCACCCGTCGAGGTTGGGCAGGACGCCAAGATCTACATCAACGCGTACACCGATCGTGAGTACGACGGCAAAGTCCAGAAAATCGCCCTCAAACGACAGGTCGCGTCCGACGGCACGGGCACCTTCGAGGTTGAGATCCTCATGGACCTGACCGAAGGTGAAACGCTCTACTCCGGGCTCAGCGCCTCCACCGATATCGTCGTCGAACACTTCTATGACGCGATGATCGTCCCATCGCAGGCCGTCGTCGATCGACGCATCGAGGAACTCCCCGAAGATATCAAAACCGGGAACGAGCTCATCGATCTCAACAAAACCTTCACCCGAGTCGTCTACCGCGTCGTGGATGGCAAAACCGTCGCGACCCCCGTCAAAGTCGGCCCGTCCGACCTGACTCAGACCGTGATCACCGAAGGGCTCAGTCGCGACGATATCATCGTCACCGGCCCATTCCGTGTCCTCGTCGATCTCAAGCACGATCGTGCCGTCCGCGACGAGAAGGAAAAGAAAGAAGACCAATCCGACTCAGATGCAACGGATGAATCTTCGACTGACGAAGACACCGACGCTGACAACGAGACACAAGAAGAGTCCGCAACGCAATCAGATGACGAAGATCAGACATCGGATGAGGAGACGCCCTGAGCATGCCGGGTGATGCAAAGACCAACCCGACGATCCGCATCCGCGCGCTCAAGAAAGTCTTCCGCGTCGGCGACGAACGCGTCCGCGCGCTCGACGGCGTCGATCTCGACATCTACCCCAACGAGTTCGTCGCGATCATGGGCGCATCCGGATCGGGCAAGTCCACCCTCATGAACATCCTCGGGTGCCTCGATAAACCAACCTCTGGCCAATACATACTCTCCGGGCACCCCACCCACAAGATGGGTATGGGCAAACTCGCGCAGGTCCGCAACCAGGAGATCGGGTTCATCTTCCAGAGTTACGAGCTGCTCTCGCGCTCCACCGCGCTCCGCAACGTCATGCTCCCCATGCTCTACTCCAAGCAGCACCTCTTCAGCGCCCGCCGACGCGCCAAGGACGCGCTCAAACTCGTCGGGCTCGATGATCGCATGTCGCATCGCCCCAACCAGCTCTCGGGCGGTCAACGCCAGCGAGTCGCGATCGCGCGAGCGCTCGTCAACCAACCCTCGATGATCCTCGCGGACGAACCAACCGGGAACCTTGATTCCAAGACCACTGTTGAGATCATCGACCTGTTCCAGCAGCTCCACCAAGCAGGGCAGACCATCGTCATCGTCACCCACGAAGAGGATGTCGCGGGTCACGCCCAGCGCATCGTCCGCCTGCGTGACGGACGCATCATCTCCGATCACCCGTCCGACGAGGACCCGATCCACCTCGATTGGGTGAAGCGGATGAGCGAAGGGCGCGCCTCGATCACCGAAGCCGAGCTCAAAATCAACAAGCAGGCCGACGAAGAACGACGCCGCCGACTCGAAGAAGAAGAAAAGAACAAACGCTCGTTCTTCTCGTTGCGAAAGTCCGCATCCGAACCCGTCGCGACGAAGACTGAGGAGGACGAATCATGAGGGTGCTGCTCTCCCCGATCTTCTTCGTAATCCGCCTACTCTGGCAGACCGTCTTCCTCGCGCTCGGGCAGGTCTGGGCGAACAAGATCCGCGCCATCCTCACCGCGCTGGGCATCATCATCGGCGTCATGGGCGTCACCGGCGTTGGTACCATGCTCAACGCGATGGAGTCCTTCGTCCTCGAACAGTTTGAAGGCATCGGCGCGAAGAAGATGTGGCTCTGGGGGCAGGTCCCCGAATCCAAACGATCCGTGATGAGCTGGACCGACGCCAAGCTCACAACATACGAAGCCAATCTCATCCTCGATCATGCGACACAGATCGAAACCCTCACACCCGGGTGCCGATCGAGCTGGGAAGTCTCGAACGGAAAGAAAGTCCTCCAAGGCGTCCGCGTCTCAGGGATCTGGCCGACCTGGCACGAGATCGAGGATCGTCAGGTCCTGTTCGGCCGTCCGTTCTCTCGCATCGACGACGCGGAGAACCGTCAGGTCTGTCTCATCAATGAGCAGGGCATCGAAGAGCTCAACCTTGATACCGACCCCGTGGGGGATTACATCCTCGTCGATGGGCGACGATTCCTCATCATCGGGATCATCGAGACCAAAGAAGTCAGCCCCATGATGGGCGGCGGCGAAGCCCGCACCGAGCTCTACATCCCCTTCTCCACACACAAGATGATGAACCCGTACACCTGGACGGACTTCACTCTCCAGATGGTGGACTCCGACAAAGCGGATGACGCGAAAGCAGAGATCCGGTTTATTCTCCGCAATCATCGAGGGCTCGAACCCGATGACGAAGATACCTTCGACATGTTTGTCATTCAGAGTGCCATCGACGACTTCAACACCATGAAGCGCTTCGTTGGATTCGTCCTGTTGATCGTGGTCGGTATCTCTCTGCTCGTCGGTGGCGTGGGCATCATGAACATCATGCTCGTCTCCGTCTCCGAACGCACACGCGAGATCGGACTCCGTAAAGCAATGGGCGCGAAACCGCCAGTCGTGCTCATGCAGTTCCTCGTCGAAGCGGTCGTCCTCTGTCTCGCTGGGGGATTCATCGGGCTGATCTTTGTCCAAGGACTCATCACAGTCATCCCACTGATCCCCGATGTCCCGTTCGAATCTCTGAGCATCCCCGGGTGGGCGATCGGCATATCACTCGGATTCTCCGCGGGCGTCGGCATCATCTTCGGCATGTTCCCCGCGATCAAAGCATCCATGCTCAACCCCATCAACGCGCTCCGTCACGAGTAATCCCCAACGCAACACACGCACATGACACACACACGAACACGCGCCGCCGTTGCCCTGACCGCCCTCCTCCCACTCCTCGCGGGGGGGTGCATGTCCAACCCGTTCGGGAAGGACCCGCTCGACAAACACACGATCGCAGCACCCGAGCGTCTCCGCTCGATCAACTCGCTCATCCTCGAACAACGCGAGATCGAACCCGACGAGCAACCTACCGCGGAGGAAACACTTGAAGACGCCCGCGCGCGATTCGAGGGGATCGAACGCATCGAGCTCTCACTCGACAACGCACGCATCGCGGCCCTCTCCAACAACCTCAACCTGAGCGCGACACTCATCGCCCCCACCGTCGCGGCGGAACAGGTCTCCGAAGAAGAAGCCCGGTTCGAGTCCGTTTTCACCCTCAACGCGAGTGTCCGCGACACCGACGACGCTGTTGCATCGTCACTCGATAGCGCTCAATCAACCGCGGAGTCAATCACGCCGGGTATCCGGATCCCGCTGCGAACCGGAGGCGAGCTCAGCGTCAACCTCCCGATCTCACGCTTCGAAACAGACAACTCCTTCTCGCTGCTCAACCCGTCGTACACGACGGACCTGAACTTCTCGCTCTCCCAGAATCTGCTCCGTGGCGCTGGGCGCCGTGCCGCGACGCACTCGATCCGCATCGCGGAATACAACCGACAAATCTCCGAAGCCCAAACCAAACTCGAAGTCATCCGCACCCTCGCGGAAGTCGATCGCGCCTACTGGCGTCTCTACGCATCCATCCGCGCCCTCGAGGTCGTCGAGCAGCAATATAAAGTCGCCCAAGCCCAGTTCGAACGAGCCGAACGCAAGGAACGCGCCGGGACCGGGACCGAGGTTGATATCGTCCGTGCCCAATCCGGGCTCGCGGACCGCGCCGAGCAGATCATCCGCGCCCAGAACGATGTCTCCCTCCAAGAACGCGCCCTCAAAGCCCTCCTCAACATCGACGGGCTCGACGTCGATTCCAAAACCCACATCGAACCCGCGTCTCCCCCGGATCCGGTGGAATACGAGTTCAACGCGCCTCAACTCACGCAGGCTGCCCTCGATAATCGGATGGAACTGCTCGAGCTCGAGCTCAATCTCGCACGCGACGCGGCGAACATCGCGTTCGCCGAGAATCAGGCGCTCCCTCTCGTCGCGCTCCAATACACCTACGGCATCAACGGGCTCGGGGGCACCCTCGATAACTCGTTCGATACCCTGACCCGCAATAACTTTGAGTCGTGGTCGATCGGTCTGAACGCAGAAATCCCCATCGGGAACGAACAACGCAAGTCCTCGCTCGCCCAATCGATCCTGACTCGCCTCCAGACGCTCGCGTCACGTGAGGCGCGTGAGCAATCTATCACCCGCGAGGTCTACGACGCGATCGATCAGCTCAACTCGACCTGGAACCGGATCATCGCTGCCCAGCAGGCCGTCGAACTCAACGCCCGCGTCCTCGAAGCCGAGCAGCGCCAGTTCGATGTCGGACGATCCACCACCACGGATGTCCTCGACGCGGACGCGAACCTCGCGAACGCGCGCCTGAGCGAGATCCAAGCGATCGTCGAGTACCAGATCGCCCAGATCGATCTCGCGTTCGCAACGGGCACCCTGCTCGGGCAGACCAAGGTCGATTGGGCACCCCGCGACCCACGCGCGGACGACGGCGAGCAGCGCGCCCGCGAGGGTATCACGCCCTACCGACCCGCGTCGGGCATCTTCGTTTCGCCCTGATCCGATCGCGCGATCAAAAATCAACACGATTTGCGCGCACCACAATGCACGCGATGAAGTCGCACGCGCCGTGCGCCGATGTGGTCTCTGTCATGGAGCAGGATCAACTCAACCCAACCCACTCGACGAGCGAACCCAAGCACGACGCGGATCACATCGCCGTCAGCGCCGAGGAGCTCATGCAACTCATCCACGCTGGTCAGGGTTCGGACATTAACGAGCTGGTCCGACAGACGCTGCTTGACCGCCTCGCGGCGTAACGCACAACCCAATGAGTGTTCCCTTGATGAACAAGAGCCGCGGGATTGAGCACCCCGCGGCTGCTGTTCATCGTTTTTTCGTCTGAACCCTTACGGGCACCCACTCTGGTATTGGACCAGGAACGCAGACACATCGAAGAAGTTGAACTCGCCGTCCCCATTCAGATCGCCCTGAGGGTGCTGATCCTGGAACAGCGTGAGGAACGCGGAAACATCGAAGAAGTTCAGGTTCCCGTCGCCGTTGAGATCGACAGGGCACGAGAGCGCGGTGATGGTGTATCGCCCGGGCACGACCCCGACGAGGTTCGTCACATCGCCGTTCGCCCATTTGATCGTGATATCCGCGGATTCATCGCCACCGATCCCGAAATGCACGTTGAGTTCGCTCGTGCTCAGGTAGTTTGTCCCGCCGTCCATGTAACGCAACTGGGACCCACTTGCGCTGGAGAGTTCGACGCGTGTACCGAACCCGTTGGGTGCGAGATCCGCGACGGCGCTGGTATCAAAGTCGAGCGTGATCGCGTTGATATCTGACCCGCTCAGATCATTGCGGTAGTAGACGTGCTTCTCGCGTCCTTGGATCAGAACAATCTCCTGATCGCCGTCACCGTCAAAGTCGCCGTGCACGACGCCGCGTCCCTGCCCCGCGTCGCTCATGCCGCAGACGCTCGCAATATCCACGAAGTTTGCCGTGCCGTCGTTCTGGAACATCCGCGACGGGGTCATCGTGTGCCCCGAGCTTGAGAACCCGTTGGTCGCGAAGATATCCTCATCGCCGTCGTGATCGATGTCGATGCTGACGGCTCCCCAACCCCAGAACCCGTGATTCACGCCTCGTGAGACGGATTCTTCAACGAAGACATGAGGCGTCGATGTCCCCATGTACAACATGTTCCCCGAAGCGCCAGGCCCGGGGATGCCGTCTGTCCCGATTCGGCTCGTGACGTACCAATCGAAGATCCCGTCGTTGTTGTAATCGCCGAACGTGTTGCCCATCCCATTGGAATCGAGCCCCGTCCCATTGCCCGGCGTCAGGTTCGTAAAAGTCCCATCACCGTTATTACGGAAGTACTTCGATGTCTCAAAGTCGCCCACAAACAGGATCTCGGGGTACCGATCCCCATCCACATCAACGAAGCGCGGCGCGAACGCACGCATCCCCGTGAATCCCGTGATATCGATATCCAGCGCCGTCAGGGTGACATCAGTAAAGGTCCCGTCGCCGTTGTTGCGATAGAGCGAGCTCCCGCCGTACCACCCCGCGACCGCGAGATCGAGATCCCCGTCAAGGTCATAGTCACCAAACGCGGGACTGAACGCGTCCGCGAGGAACGTGTTGTTCCCTTCGCCGACACCCGCTGTCGAAGTCACATCGGTAAAGGTCCCGTCGCCGTTGTTTTTATACAGCACACTCCAATCGGTGCGAGACTCCGTAGGGGTCCCGAGCGATGTGACCATCAAGTCCAACCACCCGTCGTTGTTGAAGTCCCCTACTGCCGCACCGCTGCCCTGATGCGCGCGATCGACACCCCACGCGGCTGCTTGATCTGTGAAGTGACCCGTGCCGTCGTTGATGTAGAGATGATCCGTGCTCGCGGACCCGCCGATGATGAACAGGTCCAGGTCCCCATCGTTATCGAAGTCCCCCGCTGCCCCGCCTCCGGTCATGAACTCTGTCCCGAAGTTGGGATCCAAGCTCGCGTGTGGCACACCCAAACCCACAGCGTCCGTCTGGTTTGAAACCAATGGGTCGCCCGCAACGGCAGAACCTGCAACGATCCCAACGAGTATCGAAGGCACACACACGATCAGATCACAGCGCATCATCTCTCTCCTGAGCAATGGACAGCCAAGCCCGTCGGCCCGCAAATCGAGCCGATTTCACCCCTCCCCGGATTTCGGTCCTTCTAGGGTACCCCAACACCACAACATTGCCCAGCAGAAAAATCAGAGTCCAAGACCCGATTTCTCCCATTTTCAGGGTCCGATCACGGACACCCACCCTGATACGCGCTCAGGAACGCGCTGACATCGAAGAAGTTGAACGACCCGTCCCCATTGAGATCGCCCTGAGGGTGCTGATCCTGATACAACGTCAGGAACGAGGACACGTCGAAGAAGTTCAACATCCCGTCGCCGTTGAGATCCGCAGCACACGCGAGTGCCCGGATTGTGTATCGACCCGGTGTGACCCCAACGAGATCGGTGACATCCCCGTTCGCCCAGCGGATCGTCAGGTCCGCAGCCTCGTCCGATCCGATCCCAAAGTGCACACTGAGCTCGCTCTGACTCAGGTAGTTGCTCCCGCCGTCGAGATACCGAACCTGCGATCCACCCGCACTCGCGAGTTCGACACGAGTCCCGAATCCATCGGGCGCGAGCGTCGCGACTGCGTCCGTATTCAAGAAGAGCGTAATCGCGTTCGCATCCGTGGCGCCCTGGATTTCATTTCGGTAATACACCATTGCCTGACGGTTATTGAACATCACGACGTCCTGATCGCCATCATTGTCAAAGTCCGCGTTCAGCAGCCCGCGCCCCGCGCTCTGCACATCCATCCCGCAGTTGGGCGCGTCGTCCGTAAAGTGCCCTGTCCCGTCGTTCAGGTACAGAATCGCAGGGTCGGACGCGAACGATCCATCAAACCCGTTGGTCTCGTAGATATCGAGGTACCCGTCGTGGTTGATGTCGATGGAGATCACGCCCCAACCCCAGTACCCAAAGTTCGAGCCACGCGCGACGGATTCATCCGTAAAGACATGCGGCGTCGGCCCACCCATGTACATCATGTTGCCCGACCCGTTGGTCATCTCGTGGTTGATGCGCGAACTGACGTACCAATCGAACACACCGTCATCATTGAAATCGCCAAACGTGTTGCCCATCCCGTTGGAGTCAAGCCCTGTCCCATTGCCCGGCGTCATCGACGTGAACGTCCCATCGGTGTTGTTCACGAAGTAGTGCGACGTGTAGAAGTCCGCAACCCAGAGGAGTTCGGGGTACCGATCGCCATCCATATCAACGAACCGGGGCGCGAATCCACGATTCGTGGACATGTCCACATCCAACGCGCTGTGCGTGACATTCGTGAATGTCCCGTCACCCTCGTTGCGGAACAGTCGACTGCCCCCTAACCACCCGGCGACAGCCAGATCCAGATCCCCATCGATGTCGAAATCTCCGAACGCACCTGAGAACGTGTCCCCTTGGAACGCGTCACTGATACTCACCCCCGCAAACGAGGTGACGTCAGAAAACGTTCCGTTCCCGTTATTGCGATACAACACGTTCCACCCAGGCGCACGCGTGCCCGGCCCACCCAATGAAGTGACGTATAGATCCAGATCCCCATCGTTGTCATAATCCCCAACCGCCGCGCCGGTTCCTTGGTGCGTCCGCGCGACACCCCAAGCAGCGCCCTGTTCGGTGAAGTGCCCCGTGCCGTCGTTGATGTACAACCGATCCACACCCGCGGACCCGCCGATGACGAACAGGTCCTGATCGCCGTCGTTGTCAAAGTCGCCGACCGCGCCCCCGCCGCCCATAAACTCAACATCAGACCCCTGGAACACCGTCGCGTGCGACGCGTCCAGCCCAACGAGCTGTGCCCGTTCCGAAACCACCGGCGGGGCAGCATGCCCCATCGATCCGATCATCCCCGCGCATGCGAAACACACATACACCGCCGCGCGGGCCGCATATGCATCACACATACCGACCTCACTACACGAAACTGATTATGGATTGATCGTGACCCCCACGATCTCCCCCATCGGGCACGCCCGATCGGGCGAATATACCGGATCCCGTCGGACCAGTACAACAAAAACCCGCCATCTCGGCGGAACTCATTCGAAGTGGAGACAAAGAGATTCGAACTCTCGACCTCTTGCAGGCCATGCAATCAGCGTTTGAAGCCTGCTGCTGGAGAGTTTCACAGGGACTTTGTTGGACATAATTGGACTCATGAAAGGTCAGTGATCGAGTCAAACACAATGCCTAGTTGACAACTCCCAGAACAACCTCACTCACTCTCATCCAGTCGCTGCTGCTTGCGCTTTAACGCTCTTCCCCACTCCTGCATCTGAACCAGTATTGATTCAAGCGAACGCCCATACTCCGTCAACTCGTATTCAACACGAGGCGGCACCTCTGCATATGCGTGCCTATTGAGGATCCCGTCTGCCTCAAGCTCTTTGAGTTGGAGCGTGATCATCCGCTCGGTTGCATTCGGGGTAAGTCGGCGTAGCTCCCCATATCGCTTCTTCCCATCGAGCAGATGACAAACCAAGATTGGCTTCCATCGCCCCCCGATCACGCTCAGCGTCGCTTCAACATCACATCCAGTCTTCCAGTCATACTTCCGCGTCATTGGGAGCCACCTCCAAAAATCTCAATACGCACATTTTTGTGGGTACTTGTCTATAGGTAAGCATAGCCGTATCTTAGCCCAAGCAACACCACTTCCACGAAGATCAACCCGAGGACCAATCCATGGATCACGACATCACCCATTACGCGAAATCCCGCCACACCGTCAAGGCCTACGACCCAACCCGCAAGATCTCCGACGAGCTCATCGCGAAAGTCAAAGAACTCCTCCGCTACAGCGCTTCGAGCACCAACGCCCAACCCTGGCACTTTGTTATCGCGTCAACCCCAGAAGGCAAAGAGAAAATCGCCAAGTCCACCGACCGTCTCTACCCCTTCAACCGCAACTCCATCGTCAACGCGTCCCACGTCGTCGTATTCTGCTCAAAGCTCGACATCGAGGAGGATTACCTTCTGCATGTTCTCGCGCAAGAAGAGAAAGATGGCCGCTTCGGAGGCAACCCAGAGTTTAAAGAGCAGATGCACGCCGGTCGCAGTCTCTTCGTTAACCTCCACAAGCACGACTTCAAAGATGTCCAGCACTGGATGGATAAGCAAGTCTACCTCAACCTCGGCGCCTTCCTCCTCGGCGTCTCAACACTCGGAATCGACGCCACCCCTATGGAAGGAATCGAGATCAACGAACTCGACAAACAACTCGGACTCCGCGAACAGGGTTACACCGGACTCGTCGTCGTCCCCATCGGATACCACCACCCAGAAGAGGACTACAACGCGAAGCTGCCCAAGTCACGCCTCACCGAGTCCGACATCCTGACCATGATCTAACACCCAAAGGTAACAACACAATGCCCAGACATACCACCATCACATCATCCCTGCTCACGATCGTGTTCGCCCTGTGCGCCGCGTGTTCAAGCACGCCTCGTGCAAACACAAACAATGCATCGAGTGATCTCAAAGTAGTACATTTCACCGACATCAACTGGACTCCGCTCAACCCAGCGCGCGGAGACAACAGCCCGAGAGCAGGAACCCTCTGGGGTGACCGCAGCGCCGATGTCGCTACCGGTTTCCTCGTTCAGTTCAAAGACGGCTTCTCCTCCCCGCCGCACATCCACAACGTCACCTACAAAGGAATCGTCATCAGCGGACTCATCCACAACGACGACCCGTCAGCCGCCAAAATGTGGATGCCACCAGTCTCCTACTGGACCCAGCCCCAAGGCGAAGCACACATCACCGCCGCACAAGGAGACACCAACATCGCCTACATAGAGATCGACGAGGGTCCCTACCTCGTTCGCCCAACCGACCAGGCCTACGACAACGGGCAACGACCAATCAACATCGACGCATCCAACATCGTCTGGATCGACGCGACCAACGGAGCACAGATCGCCTACCTCTGGGCAAGCCAATCAAGCGCACACCCCTCAGGCACACTCATCAAACTCCCCCATAACTTCCAAGGCACACTCGATACAGACAACACCCCCGTCAAAGCCGTAGTAATACAAGGACAACTCAAGTTGCGGACAAAGAGCAACCCATCCGAGACCACCCTCTCCACGGCCAGCTACTTCCAAACATCCAACACCCGGCCCATCCACCTCATCAACAACTCAGAACAGGACACAATCCTCTACCTCCGGACCACGGGGAAAGTCCAACTCAGGAGATAACCCATTCAACAATCCCGATCTCTGTTCAAACAACACCAAAAAACAACGCCACTGGCTTCAAGCCAGCGGCGTTTTCTCGAAGTGGAGACGAAGAGATTCGAACTCTCGACCTCTTGCATGCCATGCAAGCGCTCTACCAACTGAGCTACGTCCCCAAATAAGGGCATTCGGACGATCCGAGACGAGAATCGTAGTGCCCCCACGCCTCGGGTCAAGATGACGTGAGAAAACCCCTAGATCGCTGTTTTTGTGGCGCAGGGGAAACCCGACTGGATCAGATCGCTCTGAAAACCGAATAACACATCAGGACGAAGGAGCAATTGGCATGACGCCTGCGACGAGCAATGAAATCAACTGGTGGATCGAACTCAACGGTTCCACGCACATCGCATCGTGTGAACGCATGATCCCCAATCGTCCCACCCTCGCGATCGGCAAGGTCTATCTCGAATCGAAATCAGGCGTCATCATCGCGATCAACAACGCCCCAGCGCACCCCGAACTGATCTCGCGCCAGCTCCTCGATGTGCTTCATAACCGATTCCCAGGGACCCGCTGGTGGATCAAAGATCCAACGCCGGTGCCCCAGCCCAAGACCGGCGCCGCGTCCTGAATCCATCTTCACGAGTTGAATCAACCGCGATCCAGCGCGAGCTTGATCGCTGCTTTGCGCACAAGCACCCCACCCGCAACCTGATCGCGGATCACACTCCTGTGCCCATCCGCAACAGCGCCCGCGATCTCCACCCCTCGATTCATCGGCCCAGGGTGCATGACAATCGCGCCGTCCTTCAACCGATCCGCACGCTCGAGCGTCATCCCGTAACACGCGTGATACAAACGCTGCGACGCGAGACGCGCCCCACCACCGCGCTCGAACTGAATGCGAAGCATCATCATCACATCCGCGTCGTCAACCAGCGCGTCCAGATCGTGCGACACGGCGCACCCCAGCGCACTCAACCCGCCCGGGCACATCATCGCGGGCCCACAGAGTGTGACCCGTGCGCCCAGCGCTGTAAGCAATCCAACATTCGATCTTGCGACCCGTGATGAGACCACATCGCCCACGATCACGACGTGCAACCCCGAAAAGTCCCACGCGTCCTCACGCCCGTGCGCACGACCGATGTTCAACGCATCCGTCAGTGCCTGCGTCGGGTGCTGATGCATCCCGTCGCCCGCATTAATGACGGGGACATCGACGTGCTCACTAATCAGTTCGCACGCGCCGCTCTGCCCCGCGCGAACAACCAATGCATCGACGCCCATCGATTCGATCGTCCACGCGGTATCAATCAGGGTTTCGCCCTTGGACACAGATGAGCCCTTACTGCTCAGATCCACAACCTGCGCACCAAGCTGTTGGGCGGCGATCGTGAAACTTACACGCGTGCGTGTCGAATCCTCAAAGAACAGGTTCGCAACCGTCCGCCCCGCGAGCGCATCACGCCCGAATGCATCCTCATGCGCGAGCGTCAACAACGCCCGCGCCTCGTCCGCGTCCGCGTTGTGCATCCCCAACAAATGGTGCTCGCTCCACATCGGATCGCCCCCGCATCAATCGTCCACAGGTACCTCGCGGTACGACTGCCCGCCAGTGTTCGCAGGCTGCGTCTCAACCGGTTCAGGCTCAGGCATCCGCTCAGGTTCCGACATCACTTCGTCATCCATCTGCTCACCTGTATCCTGAATATCGGAAGTCTGATCTTCAACGTCGACCCCCTGCTTGAGCGCTTCAAGCTCAACCTCGGGGATCGGCACATACGTCGGAGGTACGGGGATTGTCCCCGGCGCCCAATGTTGGATCCGATCGAACTGCCAACGCCGGAGACCGCCGTTGAACCAGACCGTCGCGTTCCCGACGAATGTGGTCCCGTCAAAGCTGCGTGATGGGTACAGGACATCGACCTTCGCACCTGACGCACGGATCCAGATCCGACCGATGTGATATGTCGGGATCGACGGATCCATCCCATCGAACGGGATCACCACCCCGTCGGGCAAGTCCGCAACAATCTCCTGCGCCGACTCCAGACTCGTCCCCGCGGGGAGGTTCACGCTGTACCGTCCTTGCGCATCGCGCATCGGGTATCGCTCGACGATTTCACCAAGCGCCGCGGCCGTCACCTGCTTCGCCTGCAGGTGGTTCGCGCTCTTAAACGCGGGCGCACTCTCCGGCTCGGGCACATTCGTGTAACTCACGCACCCGCTGATCGTCGACAGCGCCAGCGCAGCGCCGGCGATCACCATCGCGGGGGTCTTGAAGGTCCGAGAATCAGTTCGCGTTCTGCGTGCCATGCGTGCTCCAATGCGTCCACTCAGGATCGTCCTCGAACATCATAGTGCCCCCCCGATGCCCAGTCAGCGCGAATCCTGCGCCGCGTACATAGGATCACCCGATGCCCAACAACCCACCGATGACATCCCGACAGACCCCGCCCCCCGAAACGATGCCAGATCCGAGCGGGAAGAAGTACATCCTCGGGATCACCGGCGCCTCGGGCGCTGTCTACGCAACCCGCCTCATCGACCAGTTCCTCACCAAAGGGCACGAACTCCACCTTGTCGTTTCAGACTACGGCAAGCGCCTCCTCTCTGACGAGATGGGCATCACCAAGCTCTCACTCGAAACCCTCGCACCGCACCTCCACGCCGACCAACACGCAGCCGACTATGCATCGCGTCTGATCCTCCACCCCCACAAAGACGTCGGCGCGAGCATCGCGTCCGGGTCCTTCCTGCACGACGGCATGGTCGTCCTCCCATGCTCCTCCACCTCGCTCGGCTCGATCGCAACAGGATCAGGATCAAACCTGCTCGCCCGCGCCGCTGCTGTCACGCTCAAAGAACGCCGCCCGCTCATCGTCTGCCACCGCGAGTCGCCCCTGAACCTGATCGACATCGAGAACATGCGCACCCTAACCCTGGCGGGCGCAACGATCGCGCCGTGCAACCCGGGGCTCTACCTGCTCCCGCAATCGATCGACGACATCGTGGACTTCACGGCGGGCAAGGTCCTCGACCTGCTCCGCATCGAGCACGATCTCAAGACCCGCTGGGGCGAGCACTAAACATTACGCCTTGGCATACTGCTTTCGGCGTGGGTCTTCCTTGTTAAGTTCTACGCTCACCCCACCCGCAAGGCGCACGGAGTCCTCGCCAAGCGTTTCGTTGAGCTGCTTGACGAGCTCGGGGCGCAAGGTTACCTTGCCCACCCCCTTAGCCTCCACGAGCACCCAGGACTCGGGCGTCTCGACGATCACCTCCACCGGGCGGGGCGACTTGCCCAACGACAGATCCCCCGCATCGATCGGCGCTTGCAGGATCGACTTGGCAGAATCCAATCGATCGGACGCTGTCCCGTTGAGCTTGCTCGGGCGCACCATCACCTGCACCGTACCTTGCTCGAGCGGGTGCCCATCGATGGGGACCAGCCGATCGACGATGATCTGGGCGTCGCCGCGTGAGTGATCCAACCGACCCATGAAGAACTTGGGCATGTCGTCTTCCATCAGGTGCCCGAACTGCTGGAATACATTCGCGAACATCACCGCGTCCGCGGTGCCCGTCGAGTCCTCGACCGTCAGGATCCCCATCTTCTGCCCGGCGCTGCGCCCGTTCCGCACGATAATCGTGCGACAGCTCTGCACCATCGCCGCGACAATGACCCGCTTGTCCTGCGCCAGGTTCTTCAGATCCCCCACCCGGTTGTGCGTGAACGCGCGCACCCAATGGTTCCACTCCTCCATCGGGTGACTCGACACATAGAACCCGAGCGTTTCCTTCTCCTGCTTGAGCGTTTCCGCCTCCGCCCAGGGCTCGACATTCGCCAGCACCACATCAGGCTGCGCCGACTTCGCGGGCGTGTCATCGCCCCCGAACCCGAACAACGCCCCCTGACCCGCTGCCCGATCGGCAGCAACGCTCTGCCCGGCGCTCACCGCCTGCTCGATCGTCGCGACCATCGCCGCTCGGTTGTCGCGCCCGTGGATGTTGTCAAACGCGCCCGCCTTCACCAGCGCCTCGATCGTCGCCTTGTTCACGCTCTGACTCGGGACACGCTCGCAGAAGTCGAACATGCTCGAGAACGTCTTCCGCGTGGGTTCGTCCGCGTTCGGACCGATGTCGCGCTCGTTCACGATCGACTCGATCGCTTTCGCACCCGCGCCCTTGATCGCCTTGAGCCCAAACATGATCTGCCCCGTCTCGGGGCGGTGCTCTTCGCCCTCCTCGTAGACGACACCAAAGTCCGGGAAGGACTTGTTTACATCCGGCGCGAGCACCTGCACACCCGAGCGGAGTTCCTCGCCCTTCTTCGGGTCGATGAACTTGAGACGCTTGCAATCCTCAAGGTACGGGATCCAGTCCGACACCTTCTGCGCCTGCGATTCAAAGCTCAGGAACGCAGCCATGTACTGGCTCGGGAAGTAGGTCTTGAGGTACGCCGTCTGATACGCGACAATCGCGTACCCCGTCGAGTGCGACTTGTTGAAACCGTACCCCGCGAACTTGAGGATCAGCTCGAACAGCTCTTCCGCCTTCTTCGCGTCAAGACCCTGCGACACCGCGCCCTCGACAAACTTGGGACGCTCCGCGTTGATGATCTTCTCTTTCTTCTTGCTGATCGCCTTAATCAACGAGTACGCGCTGCGCAACGGAATCCCACCCAGCTCGTGCACGATCTGCATGACCTGTTCCTGATAGACCATGACGCCGTACGTCTCAGCTGTGAACTTATCGACGATCGGGTGCACCTCGGGCACCTGTTCCTGCCCGTGCTTGCGCCGGTTGTAGTCCGGGATCAGGTCCATCGGGCCCGGCCGGAACAACGCGTTCGCTGCGATCAGGTCTTCCAACCGGTCGGGCTTCATCTCCGTCAACAGCCGACGCATCCCGCCCGATTCGAACTGGAACACGCCCGTCGTGTCGCCGCGCTGGAACATGCCAAACACGTTCTGATCCGTAAACTTCAATCGCTCAAGATCAAGCGGGTGATCCGCGCCCTTCTTCTTCGTTCTCCCGACCGCTTCCCAGATCTGCTCTTCTGTAAAGCACGCCTGAATGATCGACTTGGCGCGCTCGATGACACTCAGGGTCCGCAGACCCAGGAAGTCCATCTTGAGTAGCCCCATCATCTCGCAGGTCGGCCCGTCCCACTGCGTGATGATCTCGTTCTCGCCGCCGCCCGAGGCCTTGTACAAGGGCACGACCTCGTGCAGCGGGCGCGTCGCCACGATCACACCGGCCGCGTGTACCGACGAGTGACGCGCCTGACCCTCAAAGGTCCGACCCGTATCAATCACGCGCTTGACGAGATTGTCGCGCTCATACCAGTCCTTGAGATCGGGTTCCTGCTCGAGCGCCTTGTCGAGCGTCATCTTCAGTTCTTCGGGCACGAGCTTCGCGAGCTTGTCCGCGTCCGCCAACGGCATCTCCAGCACCCGCGCCACATCGCGAATCGCGGCTCGCGCCTTGAGCGTCCCGAAGGTGATGATCTGCGCCACATGCCCGTACTTCTCGCGGACATAGTTGATGACCTCGCCGCGCCCGTCCTGGCACAGGTCGATATCGATATCGGGGTACTCTGTCCGGTCCGGGTCCGTGAACCGCTCGAAGAGCAACCCATAATGCACCGGGCACGCGTTCGACAAACCAAGCACAAACCCCGTCATCGTCCCCACGCCCGAACCACGCGCGAGCGACGGAATCCCGCGCTGACGCCCCCAGTTCACAAAGTCCCACACGATCAAGAAGTAAGCAGAAATCAGCTTGTCCGCGAGGATCTTGAGCTCGCGATTCAATCGCGCCCACTTGTCGAAACCGTCCGGGTCGTCCGCCTGCTCGCGCGCTTCTTCAGTTCCCTCTACCCCCTCGATCAGCTCGTGGCGATGATCCATGATGCCTGGGCCGTACCGCCAGACCATCCCCGCTTCACACAACAACCGGAGCGTGTCGTCACATTCCTCCTTGAGCGATGCCTGGTCCAGATCCGGATCATTCGCGGGGTCGAGCTCGAAGTTGGTACAGAAGTCCTTGAACCACGCCGTCAGATCGCCCTCGTACTTCTTCGCGTTGTGCTTGGGCAGCTTGCTGACCGTTGGCGCTTTCACGATCACGACGGGCGCGTGGTTCTCGCCGATCGGCACCTCCACATCACACCGGTCCGCGATCGCGACGGTATTGGCCATCGCCTCCTTGCCCGCGTCGCCCATCTCCTCGTTGTTGTACTCGTCGGAGTGGAAAATCTCCTCCATCTCCTCCGGCGATTTGACATACAACTCCGTCGGGTAATGCATCCGATCTGGATCGTTCTTCACCTTCCCCGTCGAGATACAAATCAAGGTGTCGTGCGCGTCGTAATCCTCTTCCAGCAGGAAGTGCGAATCGTTATCACACACCAGAGGCAGGTTCTGCTCGCGTGCGAGCTTGATCACATGCGGGTTGATCGAGTTCTGCAATCCGATGTGGTGCTGGATCTCCAGATAGAACCCCGGGCCCTTCTCCGACCCCTTGAACGTCTCGCGGTGCCAATCGCACACCTTGACCGCGTTGTCCCAGTGCAACTGATCGCGGGTCTGCTCGTACTTCACCATGTGGTGCGCGATCTCGGACCCGAGGTGCCCGTTGATCACGATGATCCCCTCGGAGTGCTTCTCCAAGATCTCGCGATCCATGCGAGGCTTAAAGTAGAACCCGCTGAGATATGCCTCGGAGCACAAGTACAGCAGGTTCTCCCACCCCTTGAGCGTCTCCGCGAGCATCACCAGGTGGAACCCGCCGTCCGCGACGCCCGTGTAGGTCCGATCGCGCCGATCGCCCGGCGCGACATACGCCTCAACCCCGAGGATGGGCTTGATCCCCTGCTTGCGCGCGATGTTGTAGAACTGGATCGCTGCGTGCATGTTCCCGTGGTCCGTGATCGCCACGGCATCCATCCCGAGCTCTTTCACCCGATCCACGAGCTTGTCCACCCGATTCCCGCCGTCGAGAAGCGAGTATTCTGAGTGCAAGTGCAAATGAACAAACGAGTTGCGCTTTTCGGGATCCGTCACGGCACACCTTGGGAAATCAGGGTCACAATGAAATCGATGCAGCACTGATCCTACCCCGGATCACACCCTCCGTGTGTACCCCCGCACCGAAATCCCGTCGAACCGAATCCCTATGATCTCAGTACAGATCAATAGGAACCCATGAGCAACACCCGTCCACAATTCACTTCCGTGTCCCTCCAAGGGCAAGGGATCCTCACCCAACTGATCGCGATCATCATCTTCCTCGCGATCGTGGCTGCGCTGTTCTTCATCGTCCTCCCCCTCGCGATCGTGCTCTTCGTCGTGGGGCTCATCGCCTACGCGATCTTCCGCATCAAACGCGCCTTCCGCCGCGCCCACGAACCCAACGGCCCCCTCGACGGGCGCCGGAATGTCCGTGTGGTGCAGCGCGATGAGTGACGACGCATCTCAACAACAAGGGGCCCTCACCAACGCCATCTGCATGCATTGCGGGTACGACATCTCCGGCACATCCCTCAACGCCGACGGGCTCGTCACCTGCCCCGAGTGTGGCACCGAGCTCATCCGATCCAGACGCACCCTCCTCACCAAGCGCGACATCCATTCCGAACTCATCCGCACCTTCATCGTCATCTTCGGAATCTGGGCGATCCTCACCGGGTTGCTCGCGATGCCCTTCCACGACTCCATCGTCGGCGGGATCATCGTGATGGTCTACATCGTCTGCTACCCCATCGCGCTCCCGATCACCCTCATCGTCGAAT
>SPJK01000450.1_pt1 | contig 20537 bp, 16 predicted proteins | sample 3741771 | NCBI WGS metagenome assembly SPJK01 (sample SAMN10925997, study PRJNA522277) | cold seep metagenome | isolation source: Elba SIP-enriched marine methane seep metagenome, extraction at timepoint T2 | place: Italy: coast of Elba, Mediterranean Sea
AAAGTGATTCTCTTCTTGAAGCGATGGTCGGATCAACATGTTATGCATGAATAACGCGTGATAGGGACGCGAGCAAATGACTCGAACCTTGATTCGCTCTTTTTCACTCCAACCTGCGAAGGCATCCACCACATAAATGCGATCACACTTGTTGAGGTAATCGATCGCTATAGCACGATTCTTTTGAAATGATTGCGTGCTTAGTGGAATGTTGACATCGCCCCACCAGACATCGTCTCGACTGGTCGGTTCATCGACCACTCGCTTATCTTTTGGGCTTCGCCCTTTCTTCTCACCTGAATAGGCAGCCAGGGCTCCGCTGGCCGTTATTTCGGCCCCGTCATACTGGATAGCATGCTCGTATAGCTCAGCAGGAGAAAGATTGCGGTGCACTTTTTTTGAGTGAATCCCATAAGCCCCGAGATCAACTTGGCTAGACACTTTGGCTGCCTCGCTTTCCTACTTCGCTAATTTTGATAACTTTCTCGAACGAATTGTCGTTCTGTTGTGGCAAATCAAACGACTAATTTCCAACCACTTCAAAAGTATACTCTTATTTCCTCCCTAGAGCATTCCTCCATTATGCCTGAACTCTCCACAAATAAAAAAGGATATTGCTCACCCGTAGGTACGCAATATCCTTTTGTTTGTTTGATAAAATGAAGTAATCCTAGATCACAATCGGCTTGCCTGTGCTCCGACGGACCGGAACAAATTGTCCAGCGTGCATAAGCGGATGTGACAGCATCAGTATGTACATCGCCCCAACCGTTGGAATCATCTCTTTCATGCTTTCGATTGGGTTAGGCTCATCCAATTTGGCATCTTCGATTTCTTCTAAAGCTGCCAGCGAAGCAGCTCGGGCTTTTTCAAACCATTCCAAATACTCTGCTTTCGAGTGGTAGGAGGAAGCATCATCGGTACATGGATTTTCACGGCTGTATGTTTCGTGGAATCCTTCTGGCAACTCGATACCCTTGCCTGGGCAAATTCCATTCAATAAGTTGGTCTCTGCAGAAATGAGATGTCCTAGCTGCCAGGCAATATGATTGCAGCCATCACCCGGTCGTTTCATGAGGTCAGCATCATCAAGATCACCGACATAACTCATCAGGACCATTTGGCTAATGTTGCCTGAAGTCTTGATTGCTTCTTTTGTATCCATCTTTGCTCTTCTTTCTCTTAACACGGATTAAGTGAATTTCTCAGGATTGGTCAAAGGGAATCTTGCTGTAATCAACGTTTGGATCAGGTACATGCTTAAGCCCCCACTTCAGCATGGAGAGAACTACCACTTTGAGTTCTTTACCGGCCTTTGTGAGGAAGTACTCGTAGCGTGGCGGATTGGTTTGGTAGGGTCGTTTCTCAACAAGCCCTGCTTCGATCAATTTCTTAAGACGGTCAGCTAGTAAGTTTGTGGGAATCGCCTCGGGCGACTCAGCAAACTCTCCATAGGTGCGCCTTCCAAGAAGTAAATCTCTAATAACAAGCAAGGTCCACTTATCACCGATCAAATCGAGAGTTCGCGCCACCGGACAGGGTGAACGGAACTTCTCGCTCGGCAATCCAAGCGGACAGGTCTCTTGCTTCTTCTTTTTCTTAGCCATGACGTAATGAATAATACGCAAGTGACTTTTATTTTGCAAGTCACTAATTAAAACGCAGCGTTAGGCAGCTAACATTTTGAAGAAGAAAGGGCGAACCAGATAGTCTCGCCATGGCAAGGACGGATGTGCCGCTATTCCTCAGCCTCGGCAGCTTCGGCTTTCTTAGAGGTCTTGCGCTTCGTTGCCTTCTTAGAAGTCTTTTTCTTGGCTGCTTTCTTTTTAGCAGACTTCTTCTTGGCGGCCTTTTTCTTTGCCTTCTTTTTACCACCACCAGCCGCGGCACGGGCTGCCAGCAGATTGACCGCATCGTTGAAGGTTAATTCTTCTGGCACCGTTCCCTTTGTCAGTGAAGCGTTGGTCTCACCATCTGTAACATAAGGTCCGTAACGGCCATCTAAGACCTGAATCACGCCATCCGTCGCTGGCGACTTTTCTTCAAATACCTTGAGCGGCGGTTTCGCAGCACCTCGTCCACGACCCTTTGGCTTGGGCTGATTCAGTAGTTCAATTGCTTGCTCAAGAGTAACATCCAAAGGTGAAATTTCTGCTGGCAATGACCGTGTTTCCGAACCACACTTAACATACGGTCCATAACGTCCGTTATAGGCGGTGATCTTGTCTTCAAGCTTGGGATGATCGCCCAATTCACGTGGAAGTGACAACAGCTTTAGCGCGGTCTCGAAGTCGATGTCTTCAGGGTTCATCCCCTTCAGCAAGGAAGCATTCTTCGGCTTCTCTTCATCTTCAAGCGAGCCAAGTTGGATGTAAGGACCAAACCGGCCCACCTTCAAGTAAACCGGCTTACCGGTATCTGGGCAGGTACCAAGAGGCTCTTCCGCCTTGGCAGCCTGGGCCAAAAGATCTAAGGCATAATCAAGTTTGACTTCGTCCGGAGGAAGCTCATCCGGCAAAGAGGCGGTCTTTTCACCTTTCTCCACGAAAGGCGAGTAACGTCCTACGCGAACAAAAACCTCTTCACCATCATCGGCTTTGCCAACTAAGATTCGACTAATCGATCGGGCATCGATTTCGTCGATCTTATTTTCGAGCTGCTTTTTCAGCCCCGGCTTGCCGTTGCCGAAGTAGAAATTCTTCAGGTAGTTGAGATGTTCCTGTTCACCACGACTAATCGAGTCGAGGTCATCTTCCATCTGCGCGGTGAACTGATAATCGACCAGGGAAGTCAAATGGTCTTCGAGCAACTTCACTACGGAGAAAGCAACCCAAGTGGGAACCAACGCTCCCCCCTTCTTGAAGACATAATTCCTGGCCAAGATCGTATCAATAATCGAAGCATAGGTACTCGGGCGGCCGATGCCCTTCTCTTCGAGTGCCTTGGTTAGTGCCGCTTCGCTAAATCGGCTGGGTGGTTGTGTCGTGTGATCCTTGGCCAGAAGCTCGACGCATTTCAGTTGCTCGCCAATTTCAACCGATGGCAAGGCCTTCTCTTGGTCAGCCAGCTGAGCGTTCGGATCGTCGGAACCTTCCACATACGCCCGTAGGTAACCGGGGAAGTCGATTGTTTTCCCACTGACCGTGAAGATGCAGCCCTCACCCTCAATGGTGACCACAATCCGACGGCCACGCGCGTTTTCCATTTGGCTAGCAATGGTCCGCTTCCAAATCAGGTCGAAGAGCTTGAATTCATCGGCATTCAATTTTTCCTTGATCGCTGAGGGTACTTCAAACGGCGTACCTGCAGGACGGATCGCTTCGTGAGCCTCCTGCGCGTTTTTCACCTTGCCTGTGTAAATTCGTGCATCTGCTGGCAAGTACTCATCACCGTACTCTGACTTAACAAGGTTCCGTGCTTCTTCGACAGCCAACTTCGACAAGTTAGTCGAGTCAGTACGCATGTAAGTGATATGCCCGTTTTCATAGAGACCTTGGGCAACTTGCATCGTGCGACGAGCTGTAAAGCCGAGCTTTCGGTTCGCTTCCTGTTGAAGCGTACTTGTCGTAAACGGAGCGTAGGGCTTCGTTGTGTAAGGCTTCTCTTCAACATTCTTGACGCGGAACTCACCCGTGGCGATTCGGTCGGCCAAGCCTTGCGCAGCAGGACCGTCCATCAAAAGCAACTCGGGGTTTTTAATCTTCCCGGTGTTTTGATCAAAGTCCTTACCGGATGGCAATTTCTTGCCATCAACCGAAACGAGCGTTGTTTCCAAACGCTGACGGTCATCTTCCATCTTGGAAAACGTGCCGATGAGGTCCCACCAAGTCGCTGAGACAAACGCCATTCGTTCACGTTCTCGGGCAACAATCATTCGAACGGCAACGCTTTGAACGCGTCCTGCCGAAAGCTTCGGTCGGACCTTACGCCAAAGGAGAGGCGATACTTCGTAGCCGTAAAGACGATCTAAGATACGACGAGTTTCTTGTGCTTTGACAAGCCCATCATCGACTTCTCGTGGTGAAGCCAATGCTCCTTGGATCGCATCCTTCGTAATTTCATTAAACACCAAGCGATGAACAGGCACTTTTGGCTTCAAGAGTTCAAGCAGGTGCCAACTGATCGCTTCTCCCTCACGGTCTTCGTCCGTCGCAAGATAAAGCGTGTCAGCTTTCTTGAGTTGATCCTTTAGCAGCTTGATCTGCTTACTTTTGCCTGGCGTAGTCACATAGATTGGCTGGAATTCGTCTTCGACGTTCACACCAAGGCTCGACCACTTCTCCTTCTTGTATTTGGCAGGAATCTGGGCAGCGCCCTGAGGCAAATCGCGCACATGTCCAACCGAAGCTTCTACGATAAACCCTTTACCAAGGTACTTGGCGATCGTCTTAGCTTTGGCGGGCGATTCGACAATTACGAGTGAATTGCCTGTCGACTTGGTTGCCTTCTTCTTTGCCATATCTTGTAGTCGTTAATCAAGCGATGCCTTTTCAGGCATCGCGAAAAGTGGATAGGTGTTCAGCTAAAGTCTATGCAATCTTGTGGATTTGGCCACTATGCCTGTATCTGCTACCCAAGGGGGGTAACCACAGTCACCATTAAATGTTGCCGATCGTCCTACAACCAACGGTTGTGAGGCCTAATTATCCTTAGGGTTTGCCATCAAAACCTAAGGATTCAAGCCCGATATTCCAAGAACCGCCTGGGTTGGGATTGCGTCAAAACGTGGTCTGTCGCAGAATTCGTGGCTTGGCTGTTAGTGCCGGCACCATTTATCTGCTACTCCTACAAGCTGATTAGCATCGAATTGGTTCCTCCCAATGAGTTACCTGAAATGAAGACAATGCGGCTCCAGCACCAAGATTGTCAAGGGTCCAAGTCTGAAAATAAATGAGGGGACTCGACCTAAACTCAATTGCACGACATAACTTATGTCGAATCAAAATAACCAAAAGCGGCTTACCGCAACCTAACACCCCCTTAATCGATTAGGCGAAATGGCTACTCCTCTTTCTACGTTAAGCAAATATACCGGCCCAGCAATGGCTGTGCTGTGCGGACTCCTCATGGTTGCCTTTGTTGTCGGTGATGCCATCGGCCCGGGCCAAAATAATGCCCCTGGTAGCCAAAATGCAGAAAACACTGTCGCTGCTTGGAACGGTGGTTACATCAACGAGCGCCAGCTGAGTGAAGCGATTAAGCACCGGAATATTTTGGCGCAATTTCAGCAACGAGTTTACCAAATAGGACAAGCGAGTGCTAACGAGGCTGGCGTTGGTGAACTTCCCCTCCGAGTCAATCCAATCGTGCTGCCCGTAAGCTACGAGCAACGCGTCGAAGAAGACATCATCTGGAAAAAGATTTTCGCCAAACAAGCCATCGACGCCGGCATGGTTGTCAGCGATGAAGTTGTCAACGATTACCTTAACGCAATTGGTCGTGACCGTGTTACCAAAGATCAAATGCGTGAAATCATTCGGGCGATGTCCGATCGAGGAAGTCGAGCAACCATCGATTTTGTTTTTGATCTCATTCGGGAAGCGTTGTTAGCACGGAATTATATTGCTAGCCACTCCTTCGCTATGGATACGACTCTACCCTCAGAGCGATACGAGGACTGGCTCAAATGCTACGATCAAATAGTACTTGAAGCCGCTCCTATCCGTGCTTCTGATTTTATGGATCAAACAGGTGAACCAACGGAAGAAGAGCTAAAAGAACTATACGAAGAGTTCAAAGAGCGTGTTCCTATGAACGACTTCATCCGCGAGTATGAAGTCGAACTTCGCTCGCCCTATCCTGCGTTTGCTCAACCAGACATGGTGAGCTTTCAGTACCTGAAAGCCGATTTCAATGCACTCGCAGAAAGCCTTGAAGCATCGGTCACCGATGAAGAAATAGCCGCCTATTACGAAGAAAACAAGGAAAGTTTCATCAAGGCAGACGAAGCCCTCTTCGGCGACGAGAGCTTGTTTGAAGAAGATGACGAGGAAGTCAGCGAAGAATCTAACGATGATTCTGATTCGACGGAGGAAGCCTCCGAGCCAGCCACCGAAGATGAACCCACTTCCGAAGAGACCGTTGAGGAAGAGGAGGAAGAAGAAGAATCCACCGACACGGAATCTGACGACTCCAAAGATGACAGCGAGTACCAACCGTTAGAAGAAGTTAGCGATGAAATCCGTAAGCGGGTTGCCCAGCAAAAAGCAGTTGAAGAAATCAGCTCTAAGATGCGTGAGATAAAGCTTGAGCTTGAATTAGCGTATGAAGATTATTTCTCCGATGTTCTTGATGCGGAAGATCTCAAGCAGGAGTTACCGACACCGCCAGAAGTTCTCTCGGACCTCAGCTCGCTGGCTGAAAAACATGGCCTTGAGTTCGACAGTATCGATGATATTTCTCTAAAAGATCTACGTGAGAACCCGTTAGGTGCTACCCGCAATTTAGAAGACTCTTCGACTCAAGATTATGGATTCTGGATTCGTTGCTTTGGTGGCGACAAGCTGAAACTCTACGAACCAGCATTACACTATGACACTGACAGCAACCTTTATTTGCTAATGATCACGGCTCGCAAGGAAAAGAAGATTCCTTCCTTTGAAGAAGCCCGCGAACAGGTGGTTGAAGCTTGGAAAAAGCAAAAAGCTGCCGAGCTTGCCTTGGCTGAGGCCGAGAAGCTTGCCAAAGAGGCCAATGACAACGGCAGCCCCCTTTCGTCACTCTTCCTAGAAGATGACGATCGTGGTTCGTTTGAGACAGCCCCGTTTGCATTCTTAAAGGTCGTGAACTTTTCACAGCAGACAGGACAGGTCACTTTGGGACTTAGCCAACCAGACCAAATCATTGCTGCTGGCCCAGACCTCATGGCCAAAGTATTTGGGCTGAAAAATGACGAGGTCGGGGCCGTGCTAAACCATGACCAGTCGATTGCTTACCTGGTCCGCGTTGCTGCTCACCTTGCCCCCGAAGATGAACTTCATCGTGATTTCCTTCGTGAAGGCCTGAGTTGGTACGGCATGCGTCCAATGCAACAACGTCGTACTTTGCGTGCTGTTCAAGAACTACGCAGCATGGTCTACGACAAAGCCGACATTGATTTTGCCCGTGATCTTGATCGTCAAAATCAATAGCAAACTAGTCAAAGAAAAAGGGTAGCGGCTAACAAGCCCCTACCCTTTTTTATTTGTGCCAGAGATGCAACAGCTCTAGTTATCTCGTTTTGGCTTCAGGATTACCGTGGCTAGCGGTGGCAAGGTAATTTCAATCGAAGCGGGTCTCATTTGGGCACCGACGTTGCTTGCCATCAACCCACCAGCGTTACCAACATCGCTACCACCAAAGTACGACGAGTCACTATTGCTGATCTCTTCGTAGAAGCAAACCTCAGGGACTCCAAGCTTGTAACCCTTACGAGGCACTGGCGTGAAGTTGCTGACCGAGATCAGATAATCTTTGGGATCCTTAGCCTTGCGAATATAAGCGAGGATACTGTCATCGTGATTGTGGCAATCAATCCACTCAAAACCATTATCATCGAAATCAACTTCGTGCATCGCCGGCTGATTCTTGTAAAGGTTGTTCAAGTGAGCAACATAGTTCTGAAGCCCTTGGTGAGTTTCCCACTGAAGCAGATCCCATTGCAAGGACTCTTCGTAGTTCCATTCCTTCCACTGGCCGAACTCACTACCCATGAAGAGAAGCTTCTTGCCAGGGTGAGACCACATGTAGCCATAAAGCAATCGAAGGTTGGCAAATTTCTGCCACAGATCGCCCGTCATTTGGTCAATCATCGAGCCCTTGCCGTGCACAACTTCGTCATGTGAAAACGGCAAGCAGAAGTTCTCGGTGAAGGCATAGATCAGGGAGAAAGTAAGCTCGTCATGATGGTACTTACGATGAATTGGCTCGTGCGAGAAGTATCGCAAGGTGTCATTCATCCAACCCATGTTCCACTTGAGGCTAAAGCCTAGACCACCTACATAGGTTGGCCGCGAGACGCCTGACCAAGCGGTCGATTCTTCAGCGATCGTAAGCACACCAGGATGGCTTTCGTGTACTTTCTCGTTGAAGTTCTTAAGGAAGTCGATGGCTTCGAGATTTTCGCGACCACCGTGTTTGTTTGGTATCCAATCGCCATCTTCGCGACTGTAATCGAGATACAACATCGAAGCGACAGCATCAACACGCAAACCATCGATGTGATACTTATCAAGCCAAAACAATGCGTTTGACAACAAGAAGTTCGCAACTTCATTACGACCATAATTGAAGATCATGGTTCCCCAGTCAGGGTGCTCTCCCTGACGAGGGTCAGCATGCTCATACAATGCCGTACCATCGAATTGACGCAACCCATGCTCATCTTTAGGGAAGTGGGCAGGCACCCAGTCGATGATTACCCCAATTCCATTTTGATGGAGCAAATCAACAAACGCCATCAAGTCTTCTGGGGTGCCGTAGCGACTCGTGGCCGCGAAGTAACCGACAGTTTGGTAACCCCAACTTCCCGTAAAGGGGTGCTCACTTACTGGCATGAGTTCTACGTGGGTGAATCCCATGCGTAAGCAATACTCAACCAACTGAGGAGCAATCTCACCGTAGCTCAACCAACGTTCAGGCTCTTTAGGATCTCGACGCCAGCTGCCCAAATGCAATTCGTAGACCGACATGGGAGCATCCAAAGCGTTTCGCTTTTCTCGCTCGGCAACCCATTTCGAATCGTTCCACTGGTAGGCATCAATGTCGGTAACGATGTTCGCGGTCTTGGGAGGAACCTCAGCAGCGAATCCATAAGGATCGCATTTCTCAACAACATGGCCACCGAGTTGCTTAACTGCAAACTTGTAGAGCGTTCCAACTTCTAGCTCGGGGACAAACAATTCCCAGACACCGCTAGGAATTCGCTTCTGCATGGGATGAGTCTTTTGACTCCAGTCATTGAAATCACCAACGATGCTTACTGCTTCTGCGTTGGGTGCCCAAACGGCAAAGTTAACACCTTTTACGCCATCAATCTCTCGAGGTTGTGCACCGAGCTTGTTGTAAGCATCGTAGTGGGTACCCTCATGCATCAAGTGCAAGTCATATTCGGTAAGAAGAGGCTCGTAAGCGTACGGATCGCGCATCGTTTTGTGTCCACCTTTGTCGTCTGATACTTTGAGGAGATAGTCGAATCCATTCGCACCAGGCTTACCGCTTTTTGAGGCCAATTCTGTCGAATTGGTATTTTCAACAGGACAGATCGCTTCGTATAGCCCTGCTGGATGAATCTTTCGCATTGGCTGGGTGCTCCCCAGTGTAGGATCGACGACCCACATCTGGTTGGAACCAGGCTGAAATGCCCTAACTGCCATGGCTGTTTGACCTTTCTCGACCAATTCATGGGGCCCAAGAAGATCAAAAGGAGTCTGATGCCGACCTTCGATTAGGCTGCTCATAGCATCAAGATTAATCTGGGTTTGCACGGCTAAGTCCTTACAAGCATTTGGGTTGCGTTAGTATCGATTGAAAATAGGTTTTGCATTCTCAGCCCGCCGCGCTGTGAAATAATGCATTCTCTTCCCGATCGAAACGAATCGTCCTTCGTGAACGGTGGCTGGGCACCACCACCATGGCGGGACAATCCAATCTTTCTGACGGGAAATTTAATGAGTAACGGTGTCTCTTGTCTTGGATAGATTTTTTTGCATCAAATCTCATTCGATCGGCCTGAGCACTGCATCCTCGACACATAATCGTGTGGAAGTTCAACGCTTTATCGATTCGTTGCCAGAGATCAGCATTTCGGATAGAAGTGAATCGACCAAAATTTTCCCAACGCCATTGATTCGTACGCCACGTTTCAATGTCGCGTTGGATTCCTTTTTGAATTGAAGTCGATTCGTTTACTAACGTCACTTCCGATGGTTGATTCAGAGCTTCTAAACCACGGACGATGGCAAGCAACTCCAACCGCTCGGAACAAAGCTCTGGTTCCGAATCGTGCGCCACGATGGAGAAAGAGTTATCCAATCCGTGTAGCGAAAAACGCCAAGTCGATAGATTACTCGACTCGCTGAATTCAGTTTCAGCAATTAGTACAAATCGAGGACGGTGAGCAAACATGGGGAGGGGTCAGCACGGCTGTGTTGGGGGAGGGACAACGGTCACAGAATCAAAGATTCGGGAGCACTGTGCCGTTGCATGCTTTGCTATCGGACATCAAGACTGCGTCACTTAAGTTTTCCTACTCAAACAACTCAACCTGATCAGCATTCTTTATCACAACCATCTTTGAGTCCGAACAATTAGATCATTAGGCTGAAAATCAGAATTACTTAAGTGCGAGCCATGGCACAATCTTCGAGTCGGCTTGTAATGGACATAGGGATTATAGGAAGCCGAAAAGGCGATTAAGACGCAACGGCAAGGGTGTATTGCGCAAAACCGAAGCTTTGGGACACCTGATAAGAAGCTAGGATTAATTACCCAAAAAAATTGGGTAGGCCCTGCTGCATAATACGAATCGATCATGAGAATTCAACTCAACCTAATTCAAACTGACGCTATCAGTGCCGAGGAGTATCTCGAAGCACTGTTTAAGCAACAGAATGATCGACCTTCGCTTGGCCAGCTTGCTCTCGAGCTAGGTTTCTTAACGACTCAGCAAGTACGCGAAATCCTTCATATCCAGAGTGAAGGTCAATCTCGTCGATTTGGAGAGATTGCCATGTCGTTAGGAATGATAAAGCGTACGCAGCTTGCTGAACTATTAATGGAACAACTTGAGCGTGAGAAGCCTATCCAAAACTATTTAGAAGAGATCTGCAACTGCAGCCCCGAAGAAATCCGCGCCTGCCTTGCTCTGCAAAGAAACACCAGAAAGCCCATTTTGGTTTATTCGGATGACGACAAAAATCAATCGAATCAGCCAAAAGAAACGCCAGAGCTAAAAAAGCAAACCGATCGGGTTTTGTGTTAATCGACGCGATCAACTGCTTCTGCCAAAATCGAGGGCATGTCTACTTCTCCCTCTGCTAAGTCCGTATGACGTGGATGAATAAAAATCCGCACACGTTTGACATAATCGTCAAATTGCTCCCGAGCAAGTGTCTTCACCATGGGTGAAATATGCCCCAACCTTCGGCTAACCCCCTCTTTGATGTATTTGACTTCGACATCAAACTCTACTTCCAACTCAGCCGGCGGAGCGTCAAACAGAATTTCATGGGGAGCAATAATCCGAGAAGTTGCCCGGCTAAGAATCGCAGCGAACTCCTCAGCACATTGAACAAGCCAGGGGTACGGCTTTCTCGCAAGCTTGCCGTATATTTCTGGCGATTCAAACAAACTGTACTGCGCCATCCTTTTGTATAGCCTTCGTGTCGCACCGAATAACCCTTGTAACAACTCAGCTGCTGGGCCATCGCCAGCTGAATCGATGAGTCCTTCTACAAACTCATGCTCCGTTTTTCGGAACAGAGCATCCAGATCAGCACTTCGATGGCAATGGTAAAAAGCTCTTTGCAGCATCGCGGTTGCAGCGCGAACGGCATGATGCCAGTAGACTTCACTGAACATCACATAACGAGCAAAGACCATCATCTCCGCAGCAGTCTTACCCTTTTCAGTAATTGCAATTCCATCGCCCGCTTCGTTAACACACAGACTGCGGATCAAGCGAGTCCGATCAAAATGCTGACCGTAAGGAACACCCGCATGGAGGCTATCTCTTTGTAGATAGTCCGACTTATCAACATCGATAGGCCCTGAAAGCATTGAGCGGAGCAGTCGGCTCTTTCGATCGGCTGGTTTACCCGAGAGCATTGCTACCACATCGCGTGGCTGAATCCCCCATTCATCTCGGAGAGCATCGGCAACTTCTCCTTCGAGCAAAAAACTATTGGCGAACAGCTCATGATCAGGGACTCGTGAAAGACCAATATCCTCAATCGGATGGCAAAATGGCCAATGCCCAAGATCATGCAACAAGGCGGAGACCATAAACAGTTCAGCATCTTGGACCGAAACCGTTTTGCAGAATCGCGGATCATTTGCCAAGCTCTGCAAGTATTCAATTGCCACCCGATACACCCCAAGCGAGTGTTCGTACCGCGTGTGATTGGCTGCCGGGTAGACAAGGCCAACTAATCCGAGTTGGCTGATCTTTGATAGTCGTCGGAACTCCGGAGTATCAACTAATTGCTTCACGCGAGGTGACATTGGAACGTCAACTCCGGGTGGCAGACGAACCATGCCTGTCCCACCGTGCAGGCCAGCAACTTCAGGAATCTTGAGCAGTTCACTCACGCCTGGCGCTACTCGCTTATCAAACCAGGAATCGGAGGCAAAGCCATGACGGCTCGAAGGCCGACGGTCACAATGAAATACATCGCGCAAAGCAAGGCAGCCATAATTGGTTCGAGGTCAAGTGACACAATGCCGACAAAGGTCCCAATTCCGACAGCCACTGCTCCAGCAAACAACATTTGCCAGATTTCTAACCCACTCTCCTGCCAGCCGGTTTCGCCAATCTGTGAGGCTATCATGACATAAACAAACCAAGCCAAAGCGTAGACTAAACCAGCCGCCGTGGCACGAATCCAAAGACTAGCTCCGCTGTATGGTTCAAGCTCTTGATCTCGCAAGAATGTATAGCCGGCCCAAGCAACGAGTGGACCAAGCAAAATTGCCCCGCTTACGAGCACTTCGTAACTATTGGCGGTCTCTTGTCCACGGAGTAAGAAAGCAATAACAAGTGTCATTAAAACCGTAACTGAAACGCCCGTTGCAATTAGCGGATTAAATCCGGCGTCCTTCTTCTTTACGGTCTTTAGGACAGATCGGCCCTGAGCATCCTTGGGGTTGTCATCCGTTGGAGCATGGATAACGACCTGATCTTCCAACTTTGGAATCGTGATCGGAGTCTTACACTTTGGACAAGGACCCTGCTTGCCAGCATGTTCATCAGCAACCGTAAACCGGGCATGACAGCTGGGACAGGTAACGTTTATAGCCATATCTCTACTTCGGTTGACGACTAGAAAAATCTGAGTTGCTAATCAATCAGTATGTTTGCTTGTTCTAGTTAAACGAGACTAAGTGGTTGGACTAATCCATAGCGTTATATTTTTTGAGTTCGTCCTCGTTGATCATATGGAAGCTCTGTCGATCAAGGGTTTCCGATCCAAGATCATTATTATCGACCATCAAAGCAACCGCAGGCTTAGAATTTGGAGCGGTCAATAGAGGGTAAACCTGAATAATATTAACTTCGGCCGCTAAGAGGGCTGTGCAAATCTTCAGAAGTGGCTGAGTCGAATCTGGTAATTCAACACCGATAAGATCAGACTCAACGATAGCTAGTCCAGCACGTTCCAAAATTTCTCGACCAGCTTCCGGATCGCTAAGAAGAAATCTGACAAGCGAGCACTCGTTCGAGTCAGAAATAGTTAGTGCTACGATTCTAACGCCGCTTCCTTCGAAACGACGTACGATACCCATCAGCTGGCCGACTCGGTTTTCCAGAAATACCGTGAATTGTCGAATCGTGGGATAATCTCGCCCTCGAGCAGTCAGGGTATCGCCAACATTACCTTCATCCATACTCATGATCGATCCGTTCTCTAGAACTCACACGCTTTGGAGCGGTGCTATTGACAGGCTCCGATAAGTCGTAACTATAAGCCTCTTATAGGCTTGTTGCAAGCTGCGCATCACCAAACTGCCATGTCCTGCGAGTTTTATGCATGATTGACCAATACGAGTTCGACCTAGAAGTTCGCTATTACGAGACGGACGCACAAGGTTTTGTCCATCATTCAAACTATTTTCGATATTTTGAGCTCGCAAGAATCGAAATGCTCAAAGCTGCTGGCCACGATTACGCCAAGTTTGAAGAAGATGGCTATTTGCTTGTGGTAAGCAAAATCAGCTGCCAATACCGCCTGCCAACACGATATGGTGACACGCTAAGAATTCGGATTACCACCGATCGTGCCCGCGGTGCACGTATCGATCATTCCTATCTCGTTATGCGAGAGGGTCTGGTGGTTGCTGAAGGAAATAGCACGATCGCTTGCGTTAATCGCGAGGGAGAAGTGCAACGCATACCCGTAGAACTTGAAAAAGCACGCGTTAGAGAAGAATAAAAAAACACGTGGCTCGGCAAACTGGCCAAAGCTGTTTGCAGAACCACGTGGTAGCGTAATCCTTCCGCTATTTTACACGGCCAATTGGTTAAGCAACCAAACGGACCGGGTCGGCGTGCTCCTTCACACCCATGAGAAACTCTTCAAAAATTCGCAGGTCTAAGGCGGATGCCGTTGAAGCTTCTGGATGGAATTGCGTACCAATCGCAAACCAATCTTCACGGACACTCTCAATCGCCTCGATAACACCATCGGGGCATCGAGCTGTTACACGAAAACCTTCAGCAAGTTCGTCAATCGCCATATGATGGCGGCTGTTCACGCGTAATTCGCCATCGCCATAAACACGTCCAATGATTGAATCGGGTACGATTTCTAGCGTGTGACGGTGCGAAGCATCCAGCGTGTCTTTGTGTGGCAAAGCCTCGGGAATGTCTTCAGGGATATGCAAAAACAGATTACCACCCATCGTGACATTAATAAGCTGCATTCCTAAGCCAATTCCAAAGACGGGAGTTCGGCGACGGCTAATGGCTTGTGCTAAACGGCGATCAAAAGTCTCACGACGTTCATCAAGAGGACGAACACTTGGATGAATCATCCAGCCATCGCGACGCGGATCGAGGTCAGCCCCACCAACCAACATGACCCCATCAACCATATCGAGAACTTGGTCAATATCTTCATCTTCGGCGAGTGGTGGAAGAATAAGCGGTACAGCACCCGCTTCTAAAATGGCATCGTAATAGCCACCTGGCACGTAGGTAACCGAAGGTTTATCTCCCGTCTGTGGACGGAAATCTGCATTCAGCGCGATAACTGGCTTAGACATCGAATTGCACTCCTTTGCTCGGCATCTTTTGGATGCCTGTTTTAAGAATCGCAAAAATCCGTTATGGCGAACTTGATAGAAGAGTTTTAAAGGAACTGGCGCAAAACATAAGGTTATCTGCACAACCTTGCCCATACCGGGCTAAACCACACTATCAATGAGCTCCAGTAAGGGAGCTAGCGTGGACTTGTAAATGAATTTGCAACTGGATCTTCAAAGGCGTGAATACAACAACCGAAGTTAGTCGGTTTCGTGTCTTCCCTAACACGCCAGATTAAACTTTTCTGATCTGACATTCATTTGATGAACATAGATCTAAAATCTTCTTACTGGTTTCGCTGCTCGGCTTTCTTTGCTGATCCTTGAGGTTGCAACCGTTGTCAGGCGGTCTTGTTTAGATGGAATGCAAGTAGCCAAGAAGGTTAGCTACCTCACCAGATAACTCAACCTAAACCCTATATTTTGAAGTCTAAAATGAAGAAAGCACAAGATGATGTGTTTGCCTTCAAATCCGGTTTGGTGCTTTTCGTCCAAAGCGTTCATTGATTCTTAGTCGATATTCATGTCTTTAATGCACTATCGGTTCTCCTAAATCATTTTATATCAACAGGTTCTAGCGATCCGGGGGCTTCATTTAAGCAGCATATGCTAGTAACCTTTTGGTCCATCAAGTCTCGTGTCACCGCGATCATTCTCCATGAAGTTTAAAAACGTCTGCCTCGAAGCCATCTCGCACACAATCCCTGAGGAGATTGTGACTAGCGCTGAGCTGGAGCTAAAACTAAAGCCACTCTACGAGCGTCTCAAGCTTCCTCCAGGCCGCCTTGAACTCATGAGTGGCATCCGGGAGCGGCGCTACTTTCCACCTGGAACGCAGCCTGGTGACATCAGCATAGTTACTGCTAAGAAAGCCGTTGAGCAGAGTGGGCTAGATCCAAGCTTATTCGGTGCATGTCTACATGGATCCGTTTGCCGTGACTTCTTTGAACCTGCCACGGCATGCCGGGTCCATCACGCAGCTGGGCTTCCCACAAATTGCGTCGTGCAAGATGTATCCAACGCGTGCCTAGGCATTTTGTCGGGAGCCATTCAAATTGCGACGATGATCGAAATTGGTCAAATCAAGGCAGGTGTTGTAGTTGGCACCGAGACTAGCCGACAGCTCATGGAGAATACTGTCGAGAAGCTAAACAACGATCATACGTTGACTCGTAATTCCGTCAAAAACTCAGTGGCATCCATGACCATTGGTTCGGCCAGCGCGGCAATGGTTTTGTGTCACAGCGATTTAAGCCGACATACGAACCGTATTGTTGCAGCAACCGTTCATGCCGAGACGAAGCATCATGAACTTTGCCAAAGCGAAGGTCTCACCCAAGTGATGAATACCGACAGTGAGCAACTAATGCTTGCTGGGGTTGCTGCGGGGGTCGAGAATTTTGAGAAACTGCTAAGTGAAACAGGCTGGACACGAGAAGACATCACGAGAACCTTTTGCCACCAAGTCGGTTCGGCTCATCGAAAGATGATGCTCGAAAGTCTTGGGCTCAATCCTACGAACGATCACACGACGCTTGAATGGCTTGGCAACACTGGTTCAGCAGCGCTACCAACAACACTGTCAGATGGAATCGACCGAGGAATCGTGAAGCCAGGTGATCAGATAGCCCTGCTTGGCATCGGCTCAGGCGTGAATTGCCTGATGATGGGACTAGAATGGTCAAGCTAATAGGCTTAGCTAACCGGTACTTCCCAAGAAGTAAATTAGCAGTGCTGCAACCAGAACGATTCCAAGACCTGAGAGCACCCAAACCCAAATGGGAGTCTTGCTGTAGGGGTTTACAAAGCCCGGCGGATGCAGAGGATCGTATCCTGCTTGATTCTTAGATTGGCGAGCAACTGGTTTGTCCTTCTCTTCGGTAGCATATTCCTCATCAAAGATGGAACGCTTTGTCGAGGATTGTGAGCTGAGGTTTTCAAGCTGCGATCTTGAAGCCTTCTTTTTGCCTGAGCCACCAACCCCAGGTTCATCTGACAAAACCCCGGAAGAGGCAGAGCTCTTACTACTACCTGAAGGTGGTTTTTCTTCATCAAGTGGAGCAAGACCGATGTCTTCCATCGTCCCTTGATCGCTGGCGCCTTTGATGTTGGGCGTCTCACTTGCGGAGTTACTTCCACCCCCCGAACCACTGCCTTGGGCGATCGCAGCATAACGGCTCAATATTCCACTACCGATACCGCTACCGACACCGCTACCCGATCCCTTATCAGCTCCGACGCCGCTACCACTGCCTCCGTCGTAATCTCGATCGGCGAGCCATTCTCTTAGTATCGAGGCAACGGTACCAGCAGTCTGTGGCCGAAGTTCCGGCTTTTTAGCCATCATTCGACGGCATATGTCGGCAAGCGAGAGGGGAATATCAGCCCGCAACTTCACCAAGCTTTCAGGATCTTCTACCTGGTGCTTTAAAAGCCGTTCCGAGATTGTCCCTTCGGGGAAAGGTGGACGACCAGCAATTAGGAAGTAAAGGGTACAGCCAAGGCTGTAAATATCTGCTCGAGCATCTGCTTCGTGACTGTTGAGTGCCTGTTCCGGAGCAAGGTAATCAGCGGTTCCAAGGACGTTTTCTTCATTAGCAAGCGTGAGCGATGTTTCGTCATCGGTCAGCTTTGCCAAGCCCATATCGAGAAGCTTGACGGTGTTCTGTGAGTTTAGCAACAAGCAGTTCGCCGGCTTAATATCACGGTGCACTAAACCCATTTGGTGAGCGTGCTCAAGTCCGTTGGCAACTTGTGCAATATAGTCGACCGCTTTATTAAAAGACAAAGCACCGCTGGCACTGACAAGCTGATGAAGATCCTTCCCTTCAACATATTCCATCACGATGTAATGGGTGTCGCCTTCGTTATCAATGTCATAGACGCGGACAATATTTGGATCATCGAGCCGCGCAGCCGCGCGTGCTTCCAGTTGGAAGCGTTTCAAATACGACTTGTCTTTGACACGTTGACGAGGCAGAACCTTAATCGCCACGCGCCGTTGCATCAAGACGTGCTCGGCAAGGTAGACGTGGCTCATACCTCCCTTGCCAATTGCACCAAGCAATTTGTACTTACCAAGATGGAAGCCGCGGTGTTTACCAGCAAGCAATTTGTCGGCCTGCCAACGCGTGATCAAATTCTCTTCGATCATCAACTCGGCTAGCTTCTCTTGCTCTGTTGGCATCCTACCGACACGTTCCTTGAGATTCTCAAGAAATTTATCAAGCTTCTCTTGCGGAACAAGATCGCTCTTGCGCACGAGATCGAGCAGTTTGTCAGAAGCTACCTGTGACATCCGTCGTCCAAAGGAGGACTTACTATGAACAAACCCACCAAAGCGGGCTAATTTCTGTAGTCAGTGATTATTAGAAGTAACGAAGGGAAAAGCTGTTCGCCTGCACCAGCCATCCAAAGCCAGCGACAACCAATTTTGAATTGATAATGACCATCAGCACCAACAGCTAGCGGGGGGCAACCCGCAAGTTTGAAGTTGCAAGCCAATATCTCATCAGTATTTAGCGTATCACGGACACCCTAGTACCGCTACCATTTTTGCGCATTTCACCGCTAGAACCGGCTTATATGCCGTTACAGACGTTACGACTCGCTTTCCACAACCGCCTTGATCACGGCTTGGTCGAAATAGTTCACACGCATTCCGGCATCAACCACGAGCTTCTGAGCGTTAATGCCTGATGACCGCGGACTGAGCAAAAACACGGTGGCTGAAGCCGCTTCGGGCGTTGTGAGCGAATCACCCCTTGGAATCACCTTTTCGGCATAGAGGTAGGAATCGACGTAGCCGGGAATCCCAGCCGAGGCACTGGTCTTGAGCAAGGCTGGTGCAACCGCGTTAAATCGGACCTTGCTAAATCGACTAAAAGATTTTGCAAGAAACGTTACCGAAGAGTCCAACGCCGCCTTAATCGGAGCCATGAATCCGTAATTCTCACTTGCCATTTCGGTCGTACTGATCGAGTACGTCACCACCGAAGCATCCTCAGCAAGGCAATCTTTTAAGGCGTTCGCCATCGCAATAAAGGAAAAACACGAGATATCAAACGTCCTTAACATTGCCTTACGTTTGGTCTCATGAAACGGCCGTGGTCCGTTCTCGATATCCTCGGCGTCGTAATCAGCAAACGCGATGGAATGAACCAGACCGGCCAGTTTTTCGCCACGCTCTTCGCAAAGCTTGGCTACTTGCACGGCAAGAGCGTCGATCTGCTCTTGGTCTTCGACATCACATACGAATACGTCGGCCTCATCACCAATCAGCTTCTTGATCTGTTCTTGACGAGCTTCGCTTCGAACCGAATAGATCACGCGGCATTCAGCTTCGGTAAGCTGCTTTGCAACGTGCCAAGCGATGCTTTTCTTATTAGCAACCCCGGCTACTAAGACTGTCTTACCAGCAAGCTGCAAAAAATCGGCGGGCATAAGAAGGTTCCTCTAACCTCAAGCAGGAACGGGTGCGACCGTACAGGCAAACTCACAGCGAGCCGACAGTTTCCCTGACGACTCGTTGGTAACTTTGCCTTTCATGTAGAAAGCATTCGCCAGGTTTTCCGTCAGATCGACTTCGATCTTTACGGTGTCGCCTGGTCGAACCATATCGCGGAACTGCACGTTGCCAAGCCGAGTCGCAACGGGGACGCCGCCCGAATTGCCCTGCCCTCCTTGGGCTTCCTCGGTGATTTTCGACAGTAAGACAGCCCCCGACTGAAGACACGCTTCACAAAGCAAGACGCCAGGCGTCAGCGGGTAATCAGGATAATGCCCCTGATACCAAAACTCTTCACCGGTGAAGGTACGTTTACAAACGATCCGCTCGCTGGTTTGTTCGACGACTTCGTCAATCAACAAGAAAGGATCGCGATGCGGAATCGCCGCTTTGATTGCTTCTAGGGACATTGATGCTCAATCCTGTAATCCGTTACTAACCAGCCGATACATCCGCCACGACGTCGCGCTCGGCGGAATCGGTCGAGGCACTGCCGCCGGTCATCAATGTGCTATCGACCTCGTTCGCCACGATAACGCCGTAATTCATCGCGCCGAGCCAGCCCGACATGATGATGCCGACGCTGCCTGCGTGGAATAACCCCTTAACCTGTTGTGGCAACGCTCGGCTGACGGCTAAGCCTTCGAACTTCGTTCCAAAACTTGCTCCGTTCACGTGGTGGGTGTAGTGGTTGAACGTTCGTGGCGTGGCCGCTTCGACGTGGACGGCACGCTCACGAATGTTTGGAAGATAATTGTCCAAGGCATCAAGCGTCGTTTCACAAAGATCTTCTTTGCTCGCTTTGTACTCCTCTTCGGGCAGATCCCAATCTTCCCAATTCGCGTTAGTACTGCTCACAACCAGCTTCTGTGGGCGTCCTTCGGGCCGAGTCTCCGGATAATAAAGCGAATAGGTCCGGCTCGTAATGTCTCTTGAAAGTAGTTGCTCGGTATTGAACGTCGGGGCAGTCGAAGTGAAGAGCAGATCGCCCATGGTCTCCTCTTCCATCGGATCGTCTGGCTTTAAACCA
>SPJK01062163.1_pt1 | contig 20518 bp, 21 predicted proteins | sample 3741771 | NCBI WGS metagenome assembly SPJK01 (sample SAMN10925997, study PRJNA522277) | cold seep metagenome | isolation source: Elba SIP-enriched marine methane seep metagenome, extraction at timepoint T2 | place: Italy: coast of Elba, Mediterranean Sea
GCCACCCACGCACTGGGTAAAATGCCGCTACAGGTTGACTTAATCGATCATCAAGGCCATACAACACAAAGCCTCAGCAAAGCCTGAGCATGACGGTGCTGGTGTTTGCCTACGGCAATCTGTCACGAGGCGATGATGCGTTGGGCCCGATGTTGCTGCAACGCATGCAACAACACCCAAAGCAACAGCTTGGTGGCCATCCGATAAAATATTTGACCGATTATCAGGTCCAGATCGAGCATGTGATGGATATGCAAGGCTGCCAGCGCGTGTTGCTGATCGATGCCAGTATGCAAGGCACTGAGCCATTCAGTTTCAGTCCAATACTGCCCCGCCAGGACACCCACTACACCACCCACGGCATGACGCCCGCCACTTTGCTGAATACCTATACCACAATGTTCGATACGCCTCCGCCTCAGACGGCCATGTTGGCGATCAGAGGATATGCTTTTGAATTGGGAGAACAATTAAGCGAGCAGGCGGTTATGAATTTAAAAGCATCTTTCTTATGGGTTAAGTTGCTGATGGAAGATGAGGACTTTTTCCGTTGGGATCAAATTGAAAAAATTGAACGGCCTATTTAATGATTCACGGATTCCACACGCATTCTGGATTATAATGGAGCGATTCAGTTTTATTGTATTTGAGATAGACAATGGCAGGACACAGTAAGTGGGCAAATATAAGACACCGTAAAGGTGCGCAGGATGCCAAGCGTGGCAAGATTTTTACCAAATTGATTCGCGAGATAACTGTCGCAGCAAAAAAGGGAGCGGATCCGACCAATAATCCGGCATTGCGCTCAGCTATAGATAAAGCGCTGGGTGCCAATATGAAGCGCGATACGATAGATAACACCATCAAGAAAGCCATCGGCGCACTGGATGGTGTGAATTATGAGGACATTCGCTATGAAGGCTATGGTCCTGGGGGAACGGCGGTGTTGGTTGATTGCCTCAGCGATAACCGCAATCGTACGGTCGCTGAAGTGCGGCATGCGTTTACCAAAGCGGGTGGTAATCTGGGGATAGATGGGTCTGTCGCCTATATGTTTAATAAAGTAGGCATCATCAGCTACTCTGCTGCAGTAGACGAAGATGCGGTAATGGAAGCGGCGATGGAAGCAGGCGCAGATGATATTGTGACCCACGATGATGGTTCTGTGGATGTCTTAACTTCACCGGAAGACTATCTGGCCGTAAAAGAAACCATGATTGAAGCCGGTTTTGAACCGGAAAATTCGGCAGTCACCATGCAGGCGGACAATAAAACTGAACTGGATACAGCAGCGGCAGAAAAGATGTTACGTCTGGTGGATCGTCTGGAAGATCTGGATGATGTACAGGCCGTCTATACCAATGCAGATATCAGTGATGAAATCATGAATTCAATGGGGGACGCCTGATTATTCCCCCCTCTATCCGTAGCGTCTGCTGAGTGACTCGAATTCTAGGCATAGACCCTGGTTCCAGAATCACCGGCTATGGCGTGGTGGACGTGACTCAGAATACACAACGCTATATCGCCAGCGGTAGCATAAAAGTGGTTGCCGATGATTTTCCTGCCCGATTGCATCAGATTTTTCAGGGGGTCAGCGAAGTCGTCGAACTGTATCAACCGCAACAAATGGCGATTGAACAGGTGTTTATGCACAAGAATGCCGATTCCGCATTGAAGCTTGGGCAGGCACGGGGGGCCGCGATTTGTGCCGGCATGAACCAGGGTTTGCCGGTGTTTGAATATGCCGCGCGCCAGATCAAGCAGGCCCTGGTAGGCAAGGGCAATGCAGATAAAAAGCAGGTGCAACATATGGTCAAAATCCTGTTGAACTTGCAGGGAGAATTACAGGCGGATGCAGGAGATGCATTGGGCGTATGTCTGTGTCATATTCATCATCAACAAACTGAACAACGTCTGCAACAGAAAATATCATGATTGGATTTCTTCGCGGTAAATTGATTGCCAAAGCTCCTCCTCAACTGGTACTTGATGTCCAAGGCGTGGGCTATGAAGTGGATGCGCCGATGACCACGTTTTATGCACTACCGGCAATAGGCGAAGAAGTCCGCTTGCACACCCACCTGGTTGTGCGTGAGGATGCACAAATCCTGTTTGGCTTTGCGGCTGAACAAGATCGCCTGATGTTCCGAACCCTGATCAAAGTGAATGGTGTAGGGCCGAAGTTGGCATTAACTATTTTGTCCGGTCAAAGTGCCGAAGAATTTCATCAGTGTATTCAAAACAGTGATACCCAGGCGCTGGTGCGTTTACCTGGCGTAGGCAAAAAAACAGCTGAGCGGTTGATCATTGAAATGCGCGATCGTTTACCCAGTCTGGAAGATGATAACGACAGGTCCACATTACCTGACACCCTGATTTCAGGCAGGGTCAGTGCCAGTCCAAAACAGGAAGCGATTACCGCCTTGTGTGCTCTGGGTTATAAACCCAACGAAGCCAGTCGCATGGTGCAAGTGGTCGCGACGGATGACTTGGCTTGTGAGGAGATGATACGTCTCGCCTTGCAAGGGGTGGCGAAATGATTGAAAGCGACCGCATGATTTCTGCCCAAGGCAGTTCTGACGAAGAAAGGCAGGACAGGGCCATTCGCCCCAAACGGCTGGCTGATTATGTCGGCCAAAAAGAGCTTTGCATGCAAATGGACATTTTCATCAAGGCCACCTTGTCCCGTGCAGAAGCTCTGGATCATGTGTTGATTTTTGGCCCACCGGGGTTGGGGAAAACCACACTGGCCAATATCATTGCCACTGAAATGGGAGTGAGTATTCGCCAGACGTCCGGCCCAGTATTGGATAAAGCAGGTGATTTGGCTGCCTTGCTGACTAATCTGGAAGCGCATGATGTGTTGTTTATTGATGAAATTCACCGTCTGAATCCTGCCGTTGAGGAAGTCTTGTATCCGGCGATGGAAGACTACCAGATAGATATCATGATTGGTGAAGGCCCGGCGGCACGTTCAATCAAACTGGAATTGCCGCCTTTCACGCTGATTGGTGCCACCACGCGAGCGGGTCTGTTGACGTCACCGTTACGCGACCGCTTCGGTATTGTACAGCGCCTGGAATTTTACAGTGTGGAGGAGCTGACCCGCATCGTCATGCGTTCTGCACGATTACTGGGTGTATCGATGGAAAATGACGGGGCAAATGAAGTGGCCAGGCGGTCAAGAGGTACGCCGCGGATTGCCAATCGTTTGTTGCGCCGGGTCCGTGATTTTGCCGAAGTTAAAGGGGATGGTACAGTTAACCGCGATATTGCAAATCAGGCCTTGAAAATGTTGAAAATTGACGAGAACGGTTTTGATGCGCTGGACAGGAAACTGTTAATGTCGATGATTGAGCATTTTGATGGTGGCCCGGTAGGGCTGGATACACTGGCTGCATCGATCAGTGAAGAGCGCGGGACCATTGAAGATGTTCTTGAACCTTATTTATTGCAACAGGGCTTTTTGATGCGCACACCGCGTGGCCGGGTGGTAACTAATAAGGCCTATGTACATTTTGGTTTGAAGGCACCGACTGAGAATAGTGCAAATAAAGATGTGTTTGATCTTTAGTTTCATTGCGTATTTTACGAGTGATTTAGCTTGACAACTCTCAGAGGGTGTTGAATGATGCGTCCGGGTAATTTCTGATGCATAGGCTAGGTAATTTAGCCTGTTTGATACAAAAATAATAATGAGATTTGATAGTTAAGCTGAAATCTCTTCATTTACCTTTTTAAAATCATAGGGGAAGGCTAATGGAAGTGAAGTCCTATCGGACGATCTGGATTTCTGATCTGCATATTGGTTCAACACAATGTCAGGCAGATGTGTTGCTTGATTTCTTAAAATATAATGAAAGCGAGAAGCTTTATCTGGTGGGGGATATCATCGATTTCTGGGCGTTATCTAAGAAAATGTTCTGGCCAACGTCTCACAACACGGTGATCCAGAAAATTTTGCGTAAGGCACGGCATGGTACGCAGGTGATTTATGTGCCGGGTAACCACGATGAAAATGTCAGAGAATATGATAAATACGTGTTTGGCGATATTGTCGTTAAAAATGCTGATTATCACACCACTGCGGCAGGTAAGCGTTTTTTGGTTGTGCATGGTGACGAGTATGACACGATTGCGCAATACCATCGTTGGGTAGCCAAACTGGGCAGTGCCGGGTATGATTTCTTGATTGAACTGAATAGAGTGATACGTGCCGTCAGAAAATTATGCGGTGTAAGCTCACATTTTTCATTAGCGCAATTTATTAAATATAAAGTAAAAAATATCGTGCAGTTCATTTCTGATTATGAGGAGAGCATAGTGTCTACACTCAAAACTGAAGGGCTGGATGGTGTTATCTGTGGGCATATTCATCATGCCGAAATAAAAAATATCGATGAATTTTTATATGTGAATACCGGCGATTTCGTGGAAAGCTGTACCGCCATTGTGGAACATCAGGATGGCTCGTTGGAGTTGATCAACTGGTTACATGAAAACCCGGAAATGGATCCGGATAACATTCCTGCGACCTCGTAACGCCAGGTGGAGTGACCATTTCATTTGAAAAGATGGGCTATAAAATGTTACAAGGAATGTTTATTCGAGTTAAGGGATTAAATGCGGAGCTTTAGTTTTTGTTTGTTTGCCGTTATTTTTCCAGGCATTGCCGATGCAGCCGAAACAATTCAGCACCCCCTTGACCTGACGCAAAGCTGGGTCGGGTTACTGTCATTAGGTGTGTTTGGCTTTGCTTATGTGCTGGTTATCCTGGAAGAAAAAATCCATTTAAAAAAATCCAAGCCGGTACTCCTTGCTGCAGGGGTGATCTGGGTTCTGATCGCGCTGGCCTATGCGCAAAAAGGTTTGTCTCCGATGGTGGAAGCCGGGATACGGCATAATTTTCTGGAATACACCGAGTTATTCTTTTTTTTGCTGGTGGCAATGACCTACATCAATGCGATGCTGGAGCGCGGTGTGTTTGAGGCTTTGCGTGACTGGTTGATAAGCAAAGGGTTGAGTTATCGGTCATTATTCTGGTTGACGGGGATTCTGGCGTTTTTTATTTCACCAATCGCTGATAACCTGACGACCGCACTCATCATGTGTGCAGTCATTCTGGCGGTGGCTGACGGCAGTGCAAAGCTGGTATCCATTTGCAGTATTAATGTTGTAGTGGCAGCCAATGCAGGCGGAGCGTTCAGTCCATTTGGTGACATTACCACGCTTATGGTGTGGCAAAGAGGCATCATAGAGTTTTGGGATTTCTTCGCATTATTTTTACCGTCGGTCATCAATTTTGTTATTCCGGCAGCCATTATGCAGTTTGCCTTGCCGGAAGGGTCGCCCCAGTTTTGCGTGATTAACCAAAATGCATTGAAGTATGGTGGCATCATCATCGTTTATCTTTTTTTAGCGACCATTGCTACCGCCATCTGCTTTCATAATTTTCTGCATATTCCACCGGTATACGGCATGATGACCGGGCTGGCCTATCTTAAATTGTATGGTTATTTGTTGGATTTGAAATCTCAGGGATGGAATGATGACACCGAATTACCCCCTGGATCATCCACATCTGAAGATCCCTACAGCTTCGATGTCTTCCAGAAAATCGCCCATGCCGAGTGGGATACCCTGTTTTTTTTCTATGGCATCATCTTGTCGGTAGGTGGTCTGGGCTTTATCGGCTATCTGGAATTAACGTCCGACATGATTTATGGCGAACTCGGGCCGACGGTAGCTAATATCATTGTCGGTGTGCTGTCAGCAATCGTGGATAATATTCCGGTAATGTTTGCGGTATTGACGATGCACCCTGAAATGGATCATCAACAATGGTTGCTGGTAACATTAACTGCCGGTGTGGGAGGAAGCCTGTTGTCCATTGGTTCAGCCGCTGGTGTTGCCTTAATGGGACAGACCAAGGGGCAATATACCTTTTTTAGTCACTTGAAATGGTCGCCTGTTATTGCATTAGGCTATGCAGCAAGTATTGCTGTGCATATGTGGATCAATTGATTTGACGTTTAAACGAGGTATTTCAAGACTAATGATGTATCCTGAAATACCTGAATAACAGTCGTTATATCGCTTGTTTGATACGCGCTATCGCATTGGACAGATTTTCCATGCTGGTCGCGATAGATATTCTGGCATGGCCGGGGCAACCAAACGCGGTACCGGGCACCAGTGCAACGCCGGCATTTTCGATGAGGTATTCAGCAAAATCAAGATCGGAGTCTATACCATCCAGTTTTGTGATGACGCCATCTACATTTGGGAATACATAAAATGTTCCGTCTGTGGACAGACAGTTTATGCCATCAATTTTATTTAATTCTTCAACAACAAAGTCATGGCGTTTTTTGAACTCAACCATCATGGTATCAATGCAGGACTGATCACCGGTAATCGCTTCTTCTGAAGCCCATTGTGAGATTGACGTTGGATTGGATGTGCTTTGCGACTGGATTTTCTTCATCGCGCCAATGATTTGTGCAGGGCCCGCTGCATAGCCAATACGCCAGCCAGTCATTGAATACGCTTTGGAGACACCATTCAATACCATGGTGCGATCATACAAATCCGGGTTGGCATTCAGGATATTTACAAAGCTGCCTTTTTGCCAAAGAATGTGTTCGTACATATCATCGGTAGCGATGATGATGTCAGGATGTTTACGTAATACCTCACCCAATGCTTGCAATTCGTCCAAAGAGTAGGCGACACCAGTCGGGTTGGATGGGCTGTTGATGACAAACAGACGGGTTTTGTCGGTAATAGCGGCTTCAAGTTGCTTGGCAGTAATTTTGAAATTTTGCGCCTGAGTAGACTCAACAATCACGGGTACGCCGTCGGCCAATAATGTCATATCCGGATAAGATACCCAGTACGGGGCAGGGATGATGACTTCATCACCTGGATTTAACAATGCCTGAGCAAGATTATAGAAACTTTGTTTGCCTCCACATGAAACAAGGATTTGATTGGCTTCATAATCAAAACCATTATCATTTTTGAACTTGTTGATAATGGCTTTTTTCAGACCAGGCAACCCGTCAACGGCAGTATATTTTGTGTATCCATTATCCAAAGCTTTGATAGCAGCAGCTTTGATATGATCAGGTGTATCAAAGTCTGGTTCGCCTGCGCCAAGTCCGATAATATCCTTGCCTGCAGCACGCATTTCAGCTGCTCTTGCTGTGATTGCCAGGGTAGGGGAGGGTTTGACTGCTTTAACCCTGTCTGAGAGTTGTATTACCATAATATCCTTACATGAAAAATCTTAAATAACTCTTTATTATACCCAAATTGTATAATTGTCGCTTGCGCACATTTTTAATCATTTAAGTGAAAAAAAAATTTAAAATCCAAAGTCGATATCAACCTGCTGGTGATCAGCCCACCGCCATCAACCAGCTGGTGGATGGTTTACAGGATGGCGAGTTACATCAAACCCTGTTGGGTGTAACCGGTTCAGGCAAGACCTTTACCATGGCCAATGTCATCCAGAAAACCCAGCGCCCTGCAATGATCATGGCGCCGAACAAGACATTGGCAGCTCAGCTTTATGGCGAGATGAAAGAGTTTTTTCCTGAAAACAGCGTGGAATATTTTGTCTCCTATTACGATTATTATCAGCCGGAAGCCTATGTGCCTGCATCAGACACTTTTATCGACAAGGATGCCTCGCTTAATGAACATATCGAGCAAATGCGGCTATCGGCAACCAAGGCCTTGATCGAGCGCAGAGATACGATCGTGGTGGCGACGGTATCCGCCATTTATGGCCTGGGCGAACCGGAATCCTATTTCAAAATGGTGTTGCACCTGGTGCGGGGCGATTTGATCAAGCAACGCGACATTCTGCGCCGGCTTGCCGAAATGCAATATACCCGCAATGATACCGAATTACGCCGTGCAACGTACCGGGTCAGAGGTGATGTGATAGATATTTTCCCTGCTGAATCGGAAGAACAAGCGCTGCGCATCGAAATGTTTGATGACGAAATAGAACGCATGTCCATGTTTGATCCGTTAACTGGCGAAGTGATTCATCGGGTGGCGCGTTTTACGGTGTACCCAAAAAACCACTATGTGACACCGCGAGAAACATTGCTGAGTGCAGTCGAATCCATCAAGCTTGAACTGGTGGAACGGCTTGAACAGTTGCGTTCGGTCAATAAACTGGTGGAAGCCCAACGGCTGGAACAGCGTACATTGTTTGATATTGAAATGATTCTTGAAGTGGGATATTGCTCAGGGATTGAAAATTATTCACGTTATCTTTCAGGTCGTACAGCAGGCGAGTCGCCACCGACGATGTTTGATTATCTGCCGGATGATTCGCTGGTATTTATTGACGAAAGCCATGTCACCGTTCCGCAAATCGGCGCGATGTATAAGGGTGATCGCTCGCGCAAGGAAACATTGGTTGAATATGGTTTCAGGTTGCCTTCTGCATTGGATAACCGACCATTGAAATTTGAAGAATTCGATATGCGTACATCGCAGCGGATTTATGTGTCAGCCACACCGAGTACCTATGAAAAGGAACATTCTGGAGTATTTGTAGAACAAGTAGTCAGGCCGACAGGCTTACTAGACCCGGTGGTTGAAGTGCGCCCAGCCACTACTCAGGTGGATGATTTGTTATCCGAGATCACTTTGCGGGTTAAACGCCAGGAACGGGTATTGGTGACGACGTTAACCAAACGCATGTCTGAAGACTTGACGGATTATCTAATGGAACATGATGTTAAAGTGAGATATCTGCATTCTGATATTGATACGGTGGAACGGGTAGAAATTATCCGTGATTTGCGCTTGGGGCATTTTGATGTCCTGGTGGGTATCAATTTGCTGAGGGAAGGGCTGGATATTCCTGAGGTGTCATTGGTAGCGATACTGGATGCGGACAAGGAGGGTTTTTTGCGTTCATTAACATCATTGGTTCAGACCATCGGTCGTGCGGCGCGAAATGAAAATGGTAAAGCTATTCTGTATGGCGACAGAGTGACGCAATCCATGCGAAAGGCGATTGATGAAACGGAACGTCGCCGGGAAAAACAGGTGTTGTTTAATCAGCAGAATAATATCGTGCCGAAAACGGTGCTTAAATCAGTCACCGATATTCTGGAATTGACGATCCCTGGCTCAAAGGGTAGTCAGAACTTACAACATGCGGCCAAAGTTGCAGAGGCTGCAGCTGAATATAAAAGTCTGTCACCCAAACAACTGGCAAAAAAACTCAAACAACTGGAAAATCAGATGTATAAACATGCCAGTAATCTTGAATTTGAAGAGGCTGCAAAAGTCCGCGATGAAATCAAATTATTACAAGCAGAGGTCGTGGTGTAATGTGTTGTAATCACCCACGGGTCATGGAACTGCTCAAAGCAGGCGAATGGGATGAAGCGCACGAGGCGGTTCAGCCGTATTCAGACAAGCTGTCCTGCTTGATCCATGCCTGTCTGCACCGTCTGGAAGGGGATGTATCAAATGCTCAATATTGGTATCGCCGGGCAGGAGAGATGATGCCGGATAATAGCATTGAACAGGAAATTATCCGTTTGGAATCTTGCGCCCGGAAATAATCAGGCTATTGCAGAGGGACTTCACATAAAGGGTAAATAATATAGATATCCTTGATGCCTTTTTTCGAATCGGCAGAGGATAGCTTGGAAAATATATTCATCTCATGGTCTGATACATCACCGACAATTTGAGATAAATGGGATAGCTTAAGCCCCTGACGGACTAAATAATCGATATATGTATATCTCAGTTGTTGATCTAATGGTTTAGCTTCACTGATATCTTCTATTGAGGCGTTCTCCTTGGCGCAATGCAGCATGGCATAAAGATCAGCCTCATTTGGCTGGGGAGGATAATCCCACAGTTGTTGCAGTCGATTGGAAAGCATGGTTTTCAGGTTTGAGCCAATTGAGACATTTCTAGGTTTATCACTATCGATAACAATACAGTCATGTTCAAGTCTGATTTGGTCAGGGGATAGTTGACTGATTTCTTCAAGCGTCAGTCCACTTAACAGCAGATAAATCAATTGTTGAACATCCGTTTCGTTATCTTCCAGCAGAGTGATAATTTGCTTTTGATTTAATATTTTTGTTGGTGAATTCTGACTTAGATGTTTGGTTGCCGGAGGGTCAATAATGGGCTGGTTGCGATCTGATTGATTTAACTGCACGGGAGGTCTTTCTTTCTTCACCCAGGAAGGAAATGTGACCAGATAATTTCTGCTTTCCAGTTCAGGTTGTGTTAAAAAGTTATAAAGCCAAATAATCAGGCCAGAAATTATCAGCGCAATAAAAAAAGAAATTGAGGTTCCTATAAGGTAATTCGGAGCAATTTGTTCGGCGGAAATGCTGGCTCGTTCCAGAACATTGACTTGCGGAAATTTGGTGAATTGTTTACTTTTTATTTTGATTAGACGTTCTCGCGTCTGGCGCTGTAATTCTTCTAATGAAGACAGGTTATTGATTAATTGTTGATGTCGTTCAAAGGTAGAGGTAAATTCAGCAGCTTTGCGTTTATGCTGGCCTAGTTGATATTCTATTTCTTTAACAACCTGTTTTGCTGAGTCGTAATTTCTGATGGCTTCATCTTTTACAATTCTTTGCCCCAAACGTCTTTTTTTGTAAATCTCTTTTTCCAGTTGCTGTATTTGGTCAGGCAGAATACGTAAACTGGGTTGTAAAGCCAGATATTGACGCGTGTATTGTTTATCGAGTTCAGTTAATCGTTCTTTTAATTCCTGATATCTTTGTTCAAGATTATGCAACGTGCGTTGATCTTTTTGCGGAACAACCACATCACCCCGGGCAATTGCTAAATTTACTGAGTCCAAGTGGGCTTTTGCTTTTACCACGTCTTCATTTGCGTGGTTCAGGGACTTGCTCAAGCCTTTTAATTTGGCTGCCGAGGTGTTTTCTTCCCGAACGGTAGAGTCAATGTGGTGATGCTTGCGAAAGGTGTCCAATTCATTATGACTGGACGTGACTTCAGCATCTAATAACCGCAATTCATTTTCCAGCTTAAGTGTGGACTGCTCTACCGAATCTTTGATGTGTTTTGTCGTAGACTTCAGATAGACATCTACCCATGTATTAATGATCAGATATAAAATGTCTGGTTCAGGGCCTTGCGCATAGAGAGTGATGATATTGGTATCTTCAGTAGAATTAACACTGAGCATCTCCCTTAAATCCTTGGATGAATTAATAGAAATTAGGGTGGGATAGTCTGAGAGTGATTTGAATGTTTCTGTAATAATTGCAGCACTTAAAAATTTGTTTTTTTGGATGGTCACATGCTGCAGGTCAATTTCTGTGACGGGCTGGTCGATGTCTTTGGGGGCTGTTGTTAAGATTAAGGCACTGTTTTGGTAGACTTCAGGACGTGAATAATTGACAAATAATCCAAAGCAGAAGATTAAAGCAAAGGATAGAAAAAAAATCTTTAACTTTAGAATTCGGTTAGCAATATGGTCGTTCTTTTCCTGTTGTAAGGTTATATTTTCCATGGTTCATCGAAGGTTGCCCAAACAATTAGCTGATATTAAAAGCACATTCCCCAAGTTAGCTGATTATTTACAGAAACACAATTGAAAACACAAGTTTTATATCAGACAGGACGCTATTTGTGCAGTTCAACCCAGCGTAATCGATTGGCATTGCTGACAACAGTGACAGAAGACATGGCCATGGCGGCACCTGCAAACATCGGGCTTAGCAAGATACCAAATATTGGATACGGAATGCCTGCCGCAACCGGAATACCCACACTGTTATAAAAGAAAGCACCTAACAGGTTTTGCTTGATATTGGTGACAGTCGCGTTAGATAAATTGATGGCTTCAGGCACTTTTTGCAGGGAACCCTGCAGAATGACCACATCTGCACTTTCAATGGCTACGTCAGTCCCTGTGCCTATGGCAAAACCGACATCAGCCTGAGTGAGTGCAGGAGCATCATTAATGCCATCACCGACCATACCGACAACATGTCCCCGAGATTGTAATTCTTTTACAACCTCTGCTTTTTGTTCCGGTAATACCTGGGCTTTAAATTCATCAATGCCTGCTTGTTGGGCAATCGCCTGTGCGGTTTTAGGGTTGTCTCCAGTAACCATGAGTACGCGAATGCCCTGATCACGCAATGCTTTGATCGCTTGAGCTGAATCTTTTTTGATCGGATCCGCAACAGATATGATGCCAGCAATTTTATTATCGATGGCAAGCAACATAGGCGTTTGGGCAGATTCTGACAAGCTGTCGAGTTGTTCTATGTGTTCAGAGCAATCAATGCCCTGTTCATCCATAAGCGCTTTATTGCCGAAACAAACCTCGTGATCTGAAATTTCTGCAGTCACACCATGACCGGGAACCGCTTTAAATGAGTTGGCTTTTTCAAGAGCAATGTTTTGTTCATTCGCTTCGTTGTTAATGGCGATAGCCAGCGGATGTTCTGATGCCGCTTCTATACTGGCAGCATAGGACAGTAATTCGGTTTCGCTGTAGTCAGCACATGGAATGATCTGGTTAATTCGCGGGCGACCTTCGGTGACGGTGCCTGTCTTGTCCAGAATAAGCGTCTGAATTTTGCACGTTGACTGCAGGGCCTCACCATTGCGGATTAAAATTCCCATTTGTGCGGCTCTTCCCACCGAGACCATGACCGAAATCGGCGTGGCGAGGCCCAATGCACAAGGGCAGGCAATCACTAATACCGTCATGGAAGTCACAAAGGCATAGCCCAGAGCAGGATCTGGCGCAAAAATCAGCCAGATAAAAAAGGTTAATACTGAAATACCAACGACAGCCGGGACAAAAACGGCAGAAATTTTATCGGCCAGTTTTGCAATGGCTGGTTTGGAACTTTGTGCCTGACGAACGCTTTGGATAATTTGTGCCAGTGCCGTGTCACGGCCAATGCGGGTGGCTTTAAACAGGAAACTGCCTTGCTGGTTAATGGTACCGGCAGCTACCTGATCATCAATATGTTTTTCAATGGGCATCGGTTCGCCGGTCAGCATCGATTCATCAATGGTAGAGTGACCTTCTACCAATACGCCGTCCACCGGGATTTTTTCGCCTGGGCGGACACGTATGGTTTCATCAAGGCCTACTTGATCGATTTCAATATCAAGTTCTTTACCTTCCCTGACCACGCGGGCTGTTCTGGGTTGCAAACCGATCAGTTCGCGGATAGCGGCAGAGGTTTTGCCTCTGGCGCGGGTTTCCAGGGCAGACCCAAAATTGATGAATGCCAGAATGATGACCGAAGCTTCAAAATAGGCATGCGGTGAAATACTGGCCAGGCTTTCGGAATAATCAATCAGAATAGTGGAATACACCCATGCTGAACCGGTACCCAGCGCAATCAGGGTATCCATATTGGCTTGTTTGAGTAACAGGGATTTATAGGCGCCTTGAAAAAAATGGCCGCCGGAATAAAACAACAGGCCCAGGGTAATGAGTGAAATATAAGGCCAGATCCAGTGGCCTTCAGGGTTAGCCATATCGGGTAATAAACCAATATGGCCGGCTATCATCAAAGGAAAGCCAAAAATACCTGCTGCAGCCGCTTTACGTATCAGCTTTTGATAGCGCTCTTCTTCCTGTTGCTCTTCATCCTCGACATTCTCCAGGCCTTCCATGATGGCGGCATCGAATCCTGCATCCTGCACCGATTGTTTCAACGCTTCAGTGTCAAATTCACCTGAAACAGTCGCAGAATGGTCCGCAAAATTAACGGCAACCTCGGTGACGCCGGAAACGTCCTGTAATGCACCTTCGACTGCACTGACACAGCCAGCACAGCGCATGCCCAAAATTGATATTCGGGTTGAGGGGGTATCATCTTCTATTTGTGCATTCATAACATCACCTTTGAGCGCCAAAGAACTTATTTTATTTCAAAGCCTGCACTGGAAATTACGCCAGTAATAGCATCAAGACTTATTTTATTGTCATCAAATTCAATATCAACACTATTTTCTTTATGATTGGCCGTCACAGATATGACACCATCCAGGCTGGATACTTTTTCATTAACTGATGACTCGCAGCCGCCACATTTCATTCCCAGGACAGAAAGCGAAACAGATTGGGACATGATGTTTTCTCCTAAAATAATTATTTGAAGGCAATTGTAAAATAACCTTACTCGTATGAACAATGCGTTAGTTTATGCGCATTTAAACCCGTTTAAAAAACCTTGATTCTCGATATAAAAAATTTCTACCAGCATTTGTGTACACCTTTGGATTATGACCCGAGTCAGTAACAAGGTGCAACATATGTGATTTTCAGGTGATCACCGATATAAGGTCTTAACGTTATAGTGGAGTCTGTAAAAGCGTTTATCAACGCTACTGTGTAGAATGGACTGGAAAAAGTGCATGAATCTATCCATTGAATGCTTTGCTATTGAAGTTTTGCTAAGAGGCCGTCGGGTTATGGGGTTCGTCGCGAGGCGAATGGGACATCGAGCGGATTTTTTTGATCTTTTAGGACACACAGCGGCCCCAGGTAACGAAAAAGACCGGAAAAATCAGCTGGATTCCCATCACCGCAGAAGAATCATCCATAATCCGACAGTTTCCTGGATGATGCCGTTGATGGGCATGCCATCGCTGAGTTTAAAGGGTGTTCTCAACCCGGTTGCCCGGCACTGGATGATTAATTGACCAGGATACCGTTATGTCAGTAATTATCTGGTTCAAGTCAAATCAATTTTATTTGCAATGTAAACTATAGGCTAATAAAGTATGGCGCCATACTAACTAATTCAGGACGCTCTTTGAAATCTATCTTGCTTGGCCTCTGTTTGTTTGGTTGTGCGAATACTCAGCTTAAGGCAGACGGATTAATTAATTTATCCAGTGCACAATTAAGTGAGATGTCTGTTCAACAATCTCCCATGCTTATTGATATTAGAACTGAACAGGAATGGAAAAAATCCGGAGTCATCAGGGACAGTCATTTGTTGCAGTTTTTTGATAACCAGGGTGATTTTGATATGTCAGAATGGTTATCTAATGTGCAAAAAATCAGGTCTTCAAATGATCAACCGGTTGTGTTGATTTGTCGCTCTGGAAACCGAAGTAAAAAAGTAGGAGACGTGTTGACTAGACAATTGGGCATGAAAAATATTTACCATTTGCAGGGAGGCGTTAACGCCTGGCAGCAAAGTGGTCACAAACTTGTCACAGTTTGTGAAAGTAATGTACCCTGTTGAATATGACTATCAAAACCACAACCAATCAAGTAATTGCGCTTGCAGGGCTTGCTCAGGCGTGTTCGCTGGTTCAGCAGCTTGCCACAAAAGGGCAGGCTGAAGACAGTGTTGTCGAATCAAGTATATCCAGTATTTTTAAAATTGATGCGGCAAGTCCTGCGGATGTTTTTGGTGGCTTAAACGGTATTGCTTATGGTCTGGAACAAATGCAGAATCAGTTAACAGGACGCACCATTGCCAATCCTGAACAGGGACGCTACGCCGCTTCGCTGGTTTATTTGGAAAGACAGCTTGAAAATCGCCAACCTATGATGGAAAACATCTATACAAGCATTGAACGAATTCGTCATCAATCTGAACATTTTGGTGTCATGCATGAGAATGTGTTAACGAATCTGAGTGAGTTGTATCAAGACACCATCAGTCAGATTCATCCCAGAGTTATGGTGAATGGCGACCCTGGCTATTTATCCAGCCCTGAAATCGTCAACAAAATAAGATCACTCTTATTAGCCGGAATTCGTTCTGCGATGTTATGGAGACAATGCGGGGGGGCTCGCTGGAAGTTTCTGTTGTATCGTAGAAAATTGCAGGAAGAAGTTAAGTTTTTGCGCACCCAGTTATAGTTCATGCCCGAATTACCCGAAGTAGAAACCACGTGTCGGGGGATTGAACCGTACGTTAATGGTTCCTTGATTCGGCAGGTTGTAGTACGTCAACCACGATTACGCTGGCCAGTGAACGAGTCTCTTAATCATGAGTTACAAAACCAGATATTGACCGGCGTGGCCCGAAGGGCAAAATATATCCTGCTCACTACGATAAAAGGCGTTCTGGTGATCCATTTAGGCATGTCTGGAAGTTTAAGGGTCGTCAATAAGGATCACCCCGTCACCAAACATGATCATTGTGATTTGGTTTTGCAGAATGATTTGATTTTGCGCTATAACGATCCCAGGCGTTTTGGTGCAATTTTATGGATTACTGGAGATCTGCAACAGCATGCCTTGTTTGCGCATTTGGGGCCTGAGCCATTGGCTTCGGCGTTTTCTGCAGATTACCTTCATGCCAGGTCCAAACAGCGAAAAACAGCGATTAAAACATTTATTATGGACGCCAGTGTCGTTGTCGGCGTCGGAAACATCTACGCCAACGAGGCTTTGTTTATGGCCGGCATTCACCCCAAAAGGCAGGCAGGCCGTATTAGCCTGCAGCGTTATCAGCGCCTGGTTATCGCGATAAAAAATGTGCTGCAACAGGCGATTGAGCAAGGGGGGACGACGTTGAAGGATTTTGTAAACGGGGAGGGCAAACCGGGTTATTTTCAACAGTCTTTGTTGGTCTATGGAAAGGACGGGGGGGCGTGCCCGCAATGTGAAGAACCCATTAGAAAAAAAACTATTGCCCAACGCAGCAGTTTTTACTGCGTCAATTGTCAGGTTTGAATAATCTTGTGCAGCTAAATTTGCTGTTGCCACTCAAATATGGCGGTGACCCGATTACCTTTTCCATGATAGCGAATTTCACTACAGAGAGATTTTAATAAATTGAGACCTCGCCCTGAATACCCCCTATTTTCTTCGAATGATTGCTCTTGTTTGGTTTGATAATCAAACCCTTCACCACTGTCAGTCATTTTTATGATCAGTTGCCCGCCGGTCTCACGCCCTAAATGCTGTATCACTATCCTGATGTATCCAGATGTGAGCGTTTGCAGACGTTTTGTTTTCTGGTCATAAAATGCCATAAAGCCTTCGGGGCTGCTTTTTATGCTGGATTCTAAACCTAAAACGCCATGGTCAAGTGCATTTGCGAATAATTCAGTCAGGATAATAAAAATATCCTGCTGGACGTTTTGCAGCCCCTGAATTTCCATAATGGTGTTCATTATGATGGGGACTGGGTTAACGTGTTGTAAAGATTCAGCCCTGAATTCCAACATTGTTTTCCAGGGAATGGGGGGATTAGTGATGTTTTGTTCAGAACTGGGAGCTTCTTTCCACGGGATATTGTTAATATCACAATGCAGCATGGCAAATAATGAATCGTTATCTGCATGATGATCGATTATGGTTTGCTTGAGTTCGTTTAACGGGTCTGATAATTCGTGGGTGTTTGCCAAGCAGCTGGCCAGCATGTGCTCCATGCCTGTTGAAATCATGTTTTCAGACATCAGCGTGAGCAGCTGGTGTTCATCAACGTCAACTTTTTGCGATTCAATAGAAATGGTTTGTTGAATGCCCAAAGGGGGATTGTGTGAAGGCAGCAGCTCAATTTTCTGCTTTTTAAAATCAACCAGAAAATGATCTTGCATGCCACAATTTATAACAAGCATTGAACGCGAATCAGGATTAACTGCGATTAATGATGCCGCCAGAAAGAGATCTATGGGGAGTAATGTGTTTACTTTAGTATTGATTTCTTCAACGATTTCAAGAATGCTAAATCCTTTTTTAGACATTTCAAGAAAAGTCATGGCGACTGGCGAAGCAACTAACAAGGATGCCATTCCTTGACCGGCAAAATCACCCAATAATAAATTCAAATGATTTTCTGGAGTACTACAAGCTATAAACAGATCACCATTACATAGATGCGTATCGGAGAAATTGCTGGTTAGAGCCGTTGTCTTGCAGGTTTTTTCATTTATTATCTTATTGAAAATGCCCGCAGCAACTTTTTTATCTGCCTGGTATTGATGGTTGCAACGTATTTTATCAGCATGCAGTTGTTGCAGGGTCAGCAGATTTTGTAATCGTTGGGCGATTCCGTTGGGTGAAAACGGAAGCAGGATTATATCGTTGATCCCGGGGTTGTAATAACTGGCCGGTTCTGCTGCTGATTCTCGTTCAGTTAATAAGACGTAAAGGATATCAACGTCATTGCTTTTTTTGAAGTAGTCATTCAGTTCATCAAAGGCATACAGTTGTTCGTCAACAAGCAATAAATCGCTATTTGAAATGTCCAGGTCGTTGATACTTTGAGCGATTGCATAGGTGCAATCAAACGATTCAATCATATGAATGCTGCCAGCAAAATCAATCAAATCCGGTCTGGAAAGGATGCTGATTTGTTTTATCATAAATTTGTTGAGAAATTGCTTTGAATGTCTTCTGATTGACTTAATACATCCTTGAGCATAGTCTAAAAAACCAGAAAATTTAATGGTGTTAGCTGACTAATTTACAAGTGTTACGAAATAGGGTGTACATCTACTTGAATCGTATCAATATTTTTTCCTGACATTTTGATCCGTCCTTTACATCGATCAATGCCTGTAGCCGAAAATTCAAATTCATATTGTCTGAAAAACGTCATTTTTCCCTCATTATTTCTACGTAGGCGCAGCAAATTCAAAGCGACACATTCATCAAGCAGTTGCAAATCAAATTTATCACAATATTGTCGAACCGCCTGTAATGCGTGTTCCCTTGTTTTGATATCGTCTGACCAAAACAAGAGTAAAACAGTGATTATAATGGCCAGAATGATTTCTATCATGGGTTATTAGGGAAAGGGAAAATGGCGTAATATAATAACCAAAATTCACAATGACAGATTAATTTCTCAAGTCTAATGGATAAACAACACGAAAATACTGATGTTTTAAAATGCTCGAATTGCGGTTTTGTCAGGGAAATACTGGAATCACGCTGCCCTGAATGTGGCAGTTTGAATTCAAAACTGGATGACATGCTTGCACGTGAAGAGGCTGAGAGGGAGCACAAGTCATTGAAAGGAAAAGTAAAAATTATTTGGCAAGCGCCTGATAGAAAAGCAGAGCTTTTGCATCAGCTCTCATTGTATAAACAGACATTACCTGATAATGCGATGGTGGTGCTTGTTGTCATATTTGTTTTTATCTTTGCCTTGGTTATTTCAGTGATGTAACTGCATCACTTACCCTCATTCATTTTGAAGAGTGGATGTCAACCAGGTGTAGATACGTTTGCTTAACGTGAGCTCGTAATGCTGGTAACGATGATTGGTGTTTAATTTATCTTGTCTGAAATGTGGATGAGTGCGGGCTGCCAGTTTTCGCTTTCGTATGTTTTTCAGGACATCAGGCAGATCATTTTCAGCATAGATATCCAGCATGGGAAAGCGGATTTTCCCGATGATCTCTAACGGATTCACCTGAGGATGATCAGCATCAGGATGATGCAGACTGATCGTGACGATGGCTTTGATACGCGTGTTTTCTTCCTGCAACGCATATAACCCCATTAATGCCCCCATTCCGTAACCGATGATGACAGTATTGTTTACATTTCCCTTATCCAGATAATCCAATGCTTCAGAGATGCGACGTTTTGCATCATCTAACAATGAGTAATAGTCTTCGTAACTTGCCTGTTCATCCAGTACGGGAAGTTGTATGGCTAATGTGGCCCAACGATGTTCAGGCAACCGGGTTCTCAGGGTGTGAATTAATTTGTTGTGATCCGGGTTGCCTTGAACATCATGCAGAATGATCGCGGTTCCCTGGTTTGTCGAATCGGTCGTTTGTGTATACAGTGAAAAAAAACGCTGTACTCCTTCTCCCAGCCAGACCACATTTCCCATAACAAGGCGTTGGCTGATGTCATCTGCATGATGTTGTTCAAGCGCCCTGTCACTTGCCTGGGATGTCGTGAGTACTAGTACTGTAGACAGGAAAATGACAAGCCAGCTTATCTTCATCAACTCTCTTCACTGTAGAAGTGACTGTCAGTGTAGATGTCGTGAATATGCCTTATTAACACCATGATCACGGATGCCATGGGCAAAGCCAGTAAAATGCCTAAAAATCCGAATAATTGACCGCCGGCAAGCACGGCAAAAATGACAGCAACCGGGTGCAAGCCGATGCGATCCCCGACCAGCCACGGCGTTAGAAAGATACCTTCCAGTGTTTGTCCAATGAGAAACACCAGAGCCACAGGAGCAAGGTAGACCACATCCTGAAACTGCAACAATGCTGCAAGACAGGCGGCTAATATGCCAATAATCGAGCCCAGATAGGGAACAAAGCTGACCAGACCAGCCATCATGCCGATCAATAGAGCAAGTTCTAATCCGACTAACCACAGGCCAAAGCTGTAAATGACACCCAAAGCGATCATGACATAAAACTGACCGCGGATAAAAGCGCCGAGTACCTGGTTTGATTCATTCGCCAGTTTGCCAATCACCGGTGCAATACGGCGGGGGAACAGGGCATGTGTTTTTTCAACCAAAATGTCCCAGTCACGTAATAAATAAAA
>SPJK01008136.1_pt1 | contig 20515 bp, 21 predicted proteins | sample 3741771 | NCBI WGS metagenome assembly SPJK01 (sample SAMN10925997, study PRJNA522277) | cold seep metagenome | isolation source: Elba SIP-enriched marine methane seep metagenome, extraction at timepoint T2 | place: Italy: coast of Elba, Mediterranean Sea
GGATCACAGGTTGCGAACTCACGCGACCAGTCGAGCGACAGGCCGAGCTTCTCGAACTGGGCCTTCATCGCGGCGATGTTCTGATAGGTCCACTCGCCCGGATGGACGCCCTTTTCCATTGCGGCATTCTCGGCCGGCATCCCGAACGCGTCCCAGCCCATCGGGTGCAGAACATTATAGCCTTTGGCTTTCTTGTGGCGCGCCACGACGTCACCCATGGCATAATTGCGGACATGGCCCATGTGCAGCCGTCCAGACGGATAAGGGAACATCTCCAGCACATAGGCTTTCGGCATATCGCCCGCTTCAGCGGGGGATTTGGCTTTGAACAGCTCGGCCTTGTCCCAGGCCTCACGCCATTTGGGTTCCGCCTCTTGCGGATTATATCTTGAGGCCATGGCCTCCCCCATAAATTTTCAAATTAGTCGAGTTCGGAAGCTTTGAGATTGCGCGCCCGCACGAGGATCGCGTTCTCAAGCTGAATGCCTGTTTCCGGATCCGCGTCAGCATCGGCCCAGGCGCCGTCCTGATTCACTTGCCGGAACACTGAGACTTTCACGCCATCAGCCCGTAGTCGGGAATCCAGTATATAGACCGTCGCCTTGATCCGCTCTCCGGGCGATCCGTCGAAAGATCTCCAATCATAGATGATTGTGCCGCCATAAGGATCAGCCGTGACGAGCGGCAGCGAATCCAGAGTATCGAGGCTTGCGCGCCACAGATACGGATTGGCACCGCCAGTGATTTCTTCAACCACGCGGCTTTCGACACTATTGCCACCACCGAAGACACAGCCAGACAGCGCCACTGCGCCAATTGCTGCTGTGATCAGGGTTGAAACTGCCTTCATATCGTCATTTCCCGTTGGCAAGATCTTGTTGAATAACAGTCTCTATAACACCTGAAACTCAGCCTGCCAGTGCCGATATGCTATCGGAACAGCGCATCTCGAAGGAAGCCTGATCAATATGAGACGTGTCTGTGTTCTGACCCCCTGTCTGTTGCTGGCTTTGCCGTCGCTGGCGCAAGGCGGTGCGCCGCTGGAAACTGAGTTCGAAACCGAGGCCGTCATCGTCCTGACGCCGCTTTCTGATTCTGATTCCGGTCCCGGCATTGAAACCGTTCTCGGTGAGCTGTCCTTGAGCGGACAGTCTGAGAAAGTCCTGGAGAATGGTCTGCGTCTGCGTGCGCGCGGCGCGTTGCGATTGCAGCGCGATCACCAGACCCGGCCGGGCGGAACAGGCGGGTTCGGCGCGAATCCCCTGGCGTCGAGCGGCGTATTTTCAGGGCTCTCGGACGCAGCTCCGATTGAGACGAGCGATCTGCGGGCGCGCCTGGAAACAGCCTATCTACAAGTGGATGGCGGCTATGGTGAAGTGCGAATCGGTAAAGACCGCGGCGTCGCAGCGCGCTTTCACGAAGGGGCGAGGTCGGTGCTTTCGCACGCGCGCCTCGACAGCTCGCTGCTCGACCCGACCGGTCTGTCGGGCGTCCGCACCCGGCATGATCTGACAGGGCCAAGCGCCAAGATCTCATATGCCAGCCCACGTCTGATCGGCATCCGCGCCGGGGCAAGCTTTACGCCGAGCGCTGACGCCGATGGTCTGGATCGCCGTCCGGCCGCCAGCGCGAGCGCAATCAGTCCTGAAACCGAAAACGCGATAGAATTCGCCTTGAACGCGAGTCGCCGGTTTCGCGAGTCGGGGTGGCGGGTCGATATTGGTCTTGGCTGGTCAAATGCCGACGTAACGTCAACTGCATTGACACCTGAATATGGCACAGTCGAATCATGGTCCGCGGGGACCCGAATTGAGACCGGTGCCTGGACCCTCGGAACGTCCTGGCTCTCATCAGACAATGGCCTCAGCAATGGCGACTATTCCGCGTGGAGCGCAGGGCTTCATCGTGACGCATACAACACTGAATTTGCAATAGAATATGGCGAATCCGAGGATGATGCTGCGGCGCTTGAATCGACCGGTTGGCGGGTCGGAGCAGCGCGCGCGTTTGGCGACTCCACCCGGCTCTCGATCGCCTATCTGCGCGACGAGTTCGAATCGCCTTTGCGAAATTGGCGTTCGCAGGGTGTTGTTGTTGAAATCACACTCTCACAAAAAATTGCCGCACTAACTGGAAATTAAGGTTCTCTTAACCGTTCTGACTGCTATCTATATCGCAGGAGTATCCAAAAATGCGTGCACTCGTTGCATCTCTTGTATTTACTGGCGGTCTTGCCCTTCCGGCAATGGCCCAGCAAGACGTGCCCGAAATGCCAGCGCCAACGATCTCCGAAACGGACCAGGCCGAACCGGACTGGTTTCAGAAGTTCAGCCTGAACGGCGCTAACCTGGATTCTCCAATTTGGCAGTCGAGCCCGGCTCGGACATTCAATCTTGCCTGGATCAAAGGCGATCGCTGGAGCCTCAGTCTCGATCTTACATCTCGTGATCAAGCCTCGCCGCTAGCACGTGAAGAAATGTTGGCTGAAGCCGAGTTTCGCATCACGCCGCGTATTTCCGTCGGTGGTGAACTGACCATCGGGGCCGAAGAGCTCGACGATACGGCACAATGGGAAGACCAGGAAATCGAAGCGGGGATCCGCCTTCGCTCTGCCTTCAAGTTCTAGGCCTTCGCGCCTTTTTTACCACTGCCATAAGTCGGATCTGCTTGCGCAGATGCCTCATCCAATGGCCATCGCGGACGCGCGGCGAATTCTAATCCCGCTGCGTCGACCCGACCTGCTGCAAGTCGCTCCGCTCCAGCGAGAGCAATCATCGCTGCATTATCGGTACAATGACGCAAAGGCGGCGCGATCAAAACCGCATCCAGATCTCGCGCAACCTTTTGCAGAGCAGCGCGAATGGACTGATTGGCCGCCACCCCGCCGGCAACCACGAGCCGTGTCTCGCCGCCATGTGCTGACTTGAATTCTGCCAGCGCCCGCTCGGTCTTGCCGGCCAGACAATCGGTCACCGCGGCTTGAAACGACGCGCACAAATCGGCGCGGCCCTGATCATCAAGCGCGTTCGCGTCGGCAACCCGCGCTGCCGCGGTCTTCAAACCAGCAAAACTCATATCCAATCCGGGTCGGTTCATCAGCGGGCGCGGCAACTCAAATCGCGCCGCATCTCCCCGGCGCGCGAGCAGCTCCACGGCCGGGCCACCGGGAAAGCCGATGCCGAGCGTCTTGGCGAGCTTGTCGAACGCTTCACCCGCCGCGTCGTCAATGGTCGATCCGAGCCGCCGATACGCGCCGAGCGCCGTGACCTCCAGAAACTGGCAATGCCCGCCGCTGACCAGCAATAACAGGTACGGAAACGGACAATCTGCAGCCAGACGCGGCGATAGCGCATGGCCTTCAAGATGATTGATGGGGATGAACGGCAAATTTGCCGCCAGCGCCAGCGCTTTTCCGGTCATCATTCCAACCATCACGCCGCCGATCAGGCCAGGCCCTGACGTCGCTGCAACAGCGTCAAGGTCGGTCAGCTGAAGGCCGCTCTCCAAGATCGTTTTCTCAACCACCGTATCCGCGATATCAGCGTGCGCGCGGGCAGCAATTTCAGGTACAACGCCGCCATAGGGCGCATGTTCATCGATCTGGCTGTGTACAGTTTCCGACAGGATATCGATCTGACCATCACCGTGACGGCGCAGCACTGCAGCCGCGGTTTCATCGCAGCTGGTCTCGATCCCTAATATGGTCAGGCTGTCAAACATAGCCGGGATATAGATCGTTCGCGCGCGAGATTAAACCGATTCAGTCCAGAAGCGCCGATTTGAGTTCGGGAAGCCAGGCTTCGCTTTCGATATCATAGGCTTTCAATTCGCCCGCAAAGTCCCAATAGCACCAGGACATTCCCCGGGCCTCGATCCCTTCCCGCAGCGTTTTCGTCCAGCGCGCACGAAGATTTGCGGGAACATTCTGAAACACACCCAACTCACCAACGAATACCGGCATGCCCGTGCGGTTCTGAACAGCCTGCGCCGAATCGAGGCGCTCCCACATTTGCCTTCTTTGCGTTCTCGACCCCCAACGGATCCCGGTTTCTGTACGATCGGTCCAATGGGCGCCTTGGTGGGTGAAATCAAACGGGTCATATTCGTGATACGTCAGAATCAAACGATCCGAAATCATCGGTCTGGACGATTGCAGGGCGTACAATTGCCCCCAACCGGCGGTGCCGAGAATCACCCACCGGGTCGGATGATCTTCTCTTATGCGTGCGAGCAAGCGTACGTTCAGCGCATCGGTGCGCTCGACCGTCATATTACCATTCGGCTCGTTGATCGTCTCGAAGATCAGCCCATCCGGCGCACCGACAAAGTGAGACGAGAGTTGATCCCAGATCGCCTCAAGCCGCCCCTCATGCTTGTCCGGGTCCCGGTTGAGCCCGGAATAGTGATGGACATTGACGATAATGTTGAGCCCGATCTCATCGGCCCAGCCAATAATTTCTTCAACGCGAGCGAGCATGTCGGCATCCAGCGTATGGGGAGCGTCTTCTTCCGCATGCACGGACCACCGGACAGGTAGACGGATGGTATCAAACCCAGCGGTCTTCAAACGAACAAGATCCTCGCGCCGAACCGTATAGCCCCACTGACCTTCATATGTCGCTTCCAGGGCGCTGCCCAGATTCATGCAGCGCGCGATTGGTGATTCCGGCGCATTCAAGGCGGAAGAACTGGTCCGCGCCGGGTCGGTCAATTGAACGCAGCTGGCAACCAGCAGCGCCAAGCCAATTAAAAAAATGCGCATAATGCCCCTCCTGTCTGCACTGCCTTGCACCCCGATCGGTTCATCCTTAGCTGAACCCAAGGCAAGTTTGGAGGCGAGATGTCAAGCGCTCGCATCGTAAGAATCGGAACCCGCGGATCGCCGCTGGCGCTCTATCAGGCAGAACTGATCGCGCGAGAACTGGACCGTGTGAGCAACGGAGACCTACGCGGAGAGATTGTCACGTTCACCACTAAAGGTGATCAACTGACCTCGGAACGGCTGATCAATTCCGGCGGTAAAGGACTGTTCACACGTGAAATCGATCGCGCCGTTAATGACGGTGATGTCGACATTGGCGTACATAGCCTCAAGGACGTTCCGAGCCTGTTGCCAGACGGACAAAACCTGCTCGCCTATCCGCAGCGCGCCGACCCTCGCGACGGATTCCTCACGGCGAATGGCATCACGAGTGTTCAGGACTTGCCGCAAGGCGCAGTGCTCGGCACGGCCAGCCTGCGACGCGAAACCCAGGCGCTTTCGCTGCGCCCGGACCTGAAGGTGGTGCCGTTCCGCGGCCGCGTCGAGACCCGCATTGAGAAACTCAAACGCGGAGAAGCTGACGCGACATTCCTGGCAATGGCGGGCCTGAAACGCCTGGGGTTGGATCACCTCGCGCACCCTGTCGCGATCAGCGACATGCTGCCTGCCGCTGGGCAGGGCATCATCGCAGTCGCCGCATGTCCGGATCGCCTTGCGCCTGATGTCAGAGCGGCGCTGGCGCGAATCGATCATGCCGCAACGCGGGCAATGGCGACGGCGGAACGCGCATTTCTCGCCGAGCTGGACGGGTCCTGCCGCACCGCAATGGCCGCCCAGTTGCAAAATATTGACGGCACATGGCGCTTGCGAGGCGAAGTCCTGACCCCGGATGGTCAGACCAAATGGAGCGCGCATGGCGAAGCGCTGCTCTCGACCAGCCTGGATGATCTGGCGGCGCTTGGTCGCGGACTGGCGGTCGACATTCGCACGCAGGCGGGCGGCGACCTGCCGGTCTTCGCCGACTGAGCATTTCGAATGATCCAGCCCAATCTTCCCGTGATCATCACTCGCGCCGAGCCCGGGGCGAGTGAGACGGCTGCACGACTAGAGTCGGCGAAGGTCTTGCCGATCCTGTCGCCCGTTCTTGTCTTCAAAGACCGACCCGAAACCCAACTCCCCGCATCTGAGGCGCTATCGGGCCTGATTTTCACCAGCGCGAATGGTGTCCGGGCTTTTGTGGCGCGCTCAGATGACCGGCACTTACCAGCCTGGTGCGTCGGCCCGGCGACAGCGCTCGCAGCCCGCAATGCCGGATTTGCGGCGGTGCACGAATCAGCGGGCAACGCGGTTGATCTCGCTCTTTTTATCGCGGCGCGCACCTCACCCGGGCCCCTTCCGCTTTTGCACATCGCCAATGCGGCCGCAAAAGGAGATCTGGCGCGACAGCTCGCTGAGCTTGGATTCACGGTCGAGTTTGCACCTCTTTACGACATGCAGCCTCAGTCCGCGCTGGCTCCCGCAGCGAGATCGATTCTGGATGCTCGCACCCCTGCGCTTGTCTTGATCCACTCGGCGAAAGGCGCAGAGCGCTTTGCGAAATTGTGCGATGACGTGTCGACTGAGTCCTTGATCGCGATTGCGATTTCCGAACCGGCCGCACGTCCATTGGCCGCTCTAAATTTGAAAACCGTACACACGGCGTCGCAACCCAATGAAGACAGCCTGATGTCGACGCTGCACTCTGTAATTGCCACACTTTCGGCCTGAAGCGACACCATATAGACTGCGCCAGGACATCAGATTGGAGAGCTGCTCATGACCACATCATCCCTGCCGCCGGAATCCGGGGATGATCTGCCGATCGACGCGGAATTTGAACCTGCAGCGCCGAAAACCGAGCCAGCAAATAGGTCCGGATCAGGTCCGGGCTGGATCGCTTTCGGCGGTCTCGCGCTGATCGCTGGCCTGAGCCTCATCCTGGCGATTGCGAGTTCGGGGTTCATTCCGGGCTTCCAGCCGGGCGCGGCCAAAATCGCCGCCCTGGACAGCGATCTTGCGGCGATCCTAACCGCGCAAACAGAATCAGCAAGTCAGGCAACCACGTTCGATGCCGAGATCGCAGCCCTGAAAGGTCGGGCGGACAGTCTGCGGGCGGACCGCACGCGCACCGTCACAGACATGCGGGCCTTTCGAGACGAGATTGATGCCATCCAAACCGATATCGCAGCCCTGCAACGGGCCCGCGTCGCGACGCTGGCGGAAGATGCTGATGGCGACCCGGCGACACCCCCATCCGCGGACCTGGCGGGTCTCGACGCGCGGATCACGGCGCTCGAAGACGCCCTCGTCTCGCAGCTCGACGCCTATAATCTGGCGCTGGATTTGTTGAAAACCCGCCTTGATGAGCTGGAAGAGAAAGCCGGATCAGAAACACTGACAGCAACCACAGCGACGAATAATCGTACCGAAGCCGCGCTCGCCCTCTCGGCGATTGAGGCAGCGGCGCGTCGCGGGCGGCCATTTCTGTCGGCCTATCAGCGGCTGGACACTGCGATGCCCGGAAACGGCGCTGTGCGCAGTCTGTCCTCCGTGGCCTCCAAGGCCGTACCGACGCGCTCTGACCTGACCGCAACATTTCCTGCGCTGAAGGATCAGGCGCTTGACCGCGAAGCTCAAACCTCATCCGGCAATTCTGGCTGGATGCGTAGCCTGTTTGGCGACGGCATTCAGGTTCGCCGCAAGGACGCGGTCACGGCGCGCGATCATCTCAATCGCGCCTTTGCAGCGCTGGAAGCCGGTGAACTGGCTGAAACAATTGAACATATTCGCGCCGTGGACGCGGATCTTCAGCCTGTCTTCACAGATTGGTTGCAAAATGCTGAGGACCGACATCTGTTGGAAGAGACCCTCGAGGCGTTGCGCCTCACCATGATTGCGGAAGAGCGCCCATGATCATTCTGTTCCTGATCATCTTGCTGATTGTCGTCGCTGGCATCTTTGTGATGTGGGCGTCGCGACTGCCGGGTGGCCTGACCCTGGATATGGGCAATGGCACATTGTACGAGTTTGAGATCGTCTGGGCCCTATTGGCAATCCTGCTGATTGGCGCTGCAATGGCGCTCGTCTGGTCATTGCTGACAGGCCTGGTCACGCTGCCAGGTCGGTTCAGTCGGGGGCGCAAAGCTGCCAAAATCAAAGCCGCCAATAAAGCCCTCGCGGACGGCCTGCTGGCGGCTGAAGCCGGCGATGCGCAGATGGCCAAGAAACTGTCCAAAAAAGCTGCCCAGCATGCCGATGATGACCGTCTGAAACTTCTGCTCGAAGCCCGCGCGGCCGAAATTTCTGATGACTGGTCCGGCGCCGAGCGTGCCTGGGGACAGCTTGCGCGACTCCCAGGCGGCCAGCTTGCTGGTCTGCGCGGCGCAGCCTCGGCGGCGAGCGCGCGCGGCGACGCCATCTCAGCTGAAGCCCGCACCCGCGAAGCGTTGGAAATGAAGTCCGGCGCTGACTGGCCCTTCAATGCACTGTTTGACAGCCAGGTCGCGGCCGGCAACTGGAATGAGGCGCTGAAAACGCTCTCAACCGGTGAGAAGCGCGCGCAGATTAGCGGTGAAAGCCTGCGCCGCCGCCGCGCCGTGCTCTACACCGCCCGCGCCGCGGCATTGCAGCACAATGAACGCAAGGAATCACAGCGCCTGCTGGCCGAAGCCATCCGATCTGCCCCCTCCTTCCCGCCTGCCGCCTGGCACGGTGCGCGCCAGCTGATGATCGACGCCAAGATCAAAGCCGCCCAGGGCGTACTTGAACTTGGCTGGAAAGCGCGGCCGCATCCAGCGCTCGCGCAGCTCACACGCCGTCTCGATACGAGCGCGACACCGGCGATTATTGCGCAGCGTCTTAAATCACTGATTGAAGCCAATCCGGACCACCGTGAAAGCCGTATCCTGACGGCTGAGCTCGCGATGCAGGACCGGGACTGGCTGAACGCTGTAAAAACCCTCGCCTTGCTGGTCGAAGAGAAACCGACCGCCCGGCTCTGCCTGCTGCTCGAGAAAGCGCTTCGCGGCTATGGCGATCTCACTGAAGCAGAACGCTGGGGACGCATGGCGGTCACCGCGGCGCGCGAACCGGAATGGTCAGATATCGATCCGCGCGGCAGCGCGTTCCAATATGCGCAGCGCGATTGGTCTCGTCTGGTCTACGCATTTGGCGATGCCGGCACCCTCGTGCATCCGCGCTATGAGTCGTCAGAGCGCGAGCTGGATGCCAGTCGCCCGATCGCCTTGCCAGCCCCGGGATCCAGCCAGGCCGCGCCGAAAGCCCCGCGGACCGAGGTCGTGACACCACCGCTGGACTACGTACCGAGCGAAGACTGAGATTGTTTCGTCAATTCTGCTGAAAACGTCCCGACACTATTCCTGCCGCGGACGCCTTCCATAACGCCATTGTCATCCCCATCTATGCAAATTCGCGATAGGGACTATTCGCGAAAGAGGGAAAGACGCTGCCGATGATCGGGGCTATGACCCTAACCAACGATAGAACTGGAACAGGTGCTTCAACGTAGAAGGTCTGTGAAGGGGATAATAAGGAGGACCAGTAAATGGCCAACCCAACCGCGAGCCGTGCGCTCACGCTGAGCCCTGAACAGGGCCTTAGCCGCTACCTCTCAGAAATTCGAAAATTCCCGATGCTGGCAAAGGACGAGGAATTCATGCTCGCCAAACGCTGGCAGGAGCACGAAGACTCCGAAGCTGCCGAAAAGATGGTGACTTCACACTTGCGCCTGGTGGCCAAGATCGCGATGGGCTATCGCGGCTATGGCCTGCCCATGGCCGAGGTCATCTCGGAAGGCAATGTCGGCCTGATGCAATCGGTGAAGAAGTTCGATCCCGATAAGGGCTTCCGGCTGGCCACTTATGCCATGTGGTGGATCCGGGCGAGCATTCAGGAATATATCCTGCGCAGCTGGAGCCTGGTCAAACTCGGTACCACAGCCGCGCAAAAGAAACTGTTCTTCAATTTGCGCCGGATGAAAGGCGAGATTGATGCGCTCGACAATGCGCAGCTGAATCCAGAACAAGTGACGCATATTGCCACCAAGCTGAACGTCCCGGAAAAGGACGTGATCTCCATGAACGGTCGGATGAGCGGCTCTGACGCGTCGCTGAACGCACCCATGGGTGCCGAAGGCGATATGGAGTGGATGGATTGGCTTGAAGATGATGAGCCGAACCAGGCTGACGAATTTGCGCGCACGCAAGAATTCGATGCCCGTATGGAATTGCTGCAAACCGCGATGGCAGACCTGTCCGAGCGCGAGCAGCATATCCTGCAGGAACGCCGCCTGACCGACGAGCCGAAGACGCTGGAACAGCTGTCCGAGGTCTACAATGTCAGCCGCGAACGCATTCGCCAGATTGAGGTTCGCGCATTCGAGAAACTGCAAAAAGCAATGCAGAAAATGGCCAAGGAAGAAGGCCTGCCGGTCGGGGCCTAATCGGCTTGAACTGCTCGCAAATCATCCAAATAACCGACAGGGGCGATCCACGGATCGCCCCTTTTATTGGCGTCCGTGAGCGCGACCTCACCGGCGGTGCTGACGGTCGGTTTATCGTCGAAGGCAAGGTGCCTCTAAGCATCCTGTTGAGCCGATCACGATTTGAAGTCGAAAGCCTGTTCCTGTGCGAAACCCGGCTCGCGCCGCTCGAGGACCTGCTTGCATCTGTCCCGGCGGACATTCCGATCTATTCGGCGCCGCAAAGCCTGATGGATCAGGTCGTTGGATTCCCGATCCATCGCGGCGTCCTGGCCTGCGCCCGCAAAGGGCCCGACACTCCCCTCGATCAGCTGCTTGAAGCGGATCGCTTGCTTGTGCTCAACCAGATCTCAAACCATGACAATGTCGGCGCAGCCTTTCGAAATGCCGCAGCGTTCGGCGCAGATGGCGTGATCCTTGATCGCGTGTCATGTGATCCGCTGTATCGAAAATCCATACGCGTTTCGTCCGGGGCGAGCCTGTGGCTGCCTTACCACCGCGGCGGTTCTGGCGACCAGCAGATCGCGGCACTGAAAGCCGCCGGGTTTACGATCTGGGCGATGACACCGCGCGCCGATGCGCAGCCGCTTCCGCAACTCTCGCCGCCGAAAAAACTCGCCATCCTGCTCGGCGCCGAAGGACCGGGCCTGCCAGACGCGATGATCGCAGCCTGCGAGCCGGTGCAAATCCCAATGCAGTCAGGCTTTGATAGTATTAATGTCGCGACCGCTGGCGCGATCGCTTTATCGCATGTATTCAAGCCAGCATAAGGCCTGGGGCAAGACTTTCGGGAGTGTTGATGCGCTATATCGTAACCGGTGGGTACGGCTTCATTGGCTCAGCTGTTGTTCGACAGCTCTGCAATGCCGGACATGACGTCTTCAATCTCGATTCCAAAACCTATGCCGCAAATCCTGATGCGGTTGCCGCATGCGACGTCGAGAACGTGCACGCTTGCATCACAGATCGTCAGGCCGTCAGCGCATTGTTCAAGGCCGCGCGTCCGGATGCCATCATTCATCTCGCCGCCGAAACCCATGTTGATCGCTCGATTGATGGACCAAGCGCGTTCATGAAAACCAATGTCGATGGCACGTTCTCTCTGCTCGAAGCCGCGCTCGCGTTCTGGCAAGAGGCGGGCTCGCCGAAAAACTTTCGCTTCGTCCACGTGTCGACCGACGAAGTATTTGGCGATTTGGGCCCGGATGATCCCCTGTTTGACGAGCATACGCCCTACCGACCGTCTTCGCCCTATTCGGCCTGCAAGGCGGCAAGCGATCACCTCGCCCGAGCCTGGCACCGCACTTATGGGCTGCCAACCGTGGTCACCAATTGCACCAATAATTACGGGCCGTGGCAGAATGCTGAAAAGCTGATCCCCACGGTGATCCGCAAAGCCTTGCTCGGCGCGAAAATCCCGATTTATGGCGACGGACAGAATGTGCGAGACTGGCTGTTTGTTGAGGACCATGCCCGCGGCCTGATCGATGCATGCGCCGCGGAGGCAGGATCAACACTGTTGTTTGGCGCGCGGGCCGAGCGCAGCAATCTGGACCTGGTCAAGGCGATTTGCGGCCTGCTCGACGAACTACGTCCTAAGACAAGCCCGTATGCGGACCAGATTGAATTTGTCGCCGATCGCCAGGGCCATGACCGCCGCTATGGCGTCGATCCCGGCAGCGCCGAGCGTGAGATTGCCTGGTCACCGCAGCTCAGTCTGGACGACGGATTGCGAGCCACTGTGCACTGGTATCTGGACACATTGCCTGCGGGCCTGACCGATGCGGACGATCGACTCGGGCTGGCGCGAACTTAGCTCGATTCTATTGCAGACGCGGTCAGACGCCGGATCGTCTCTGCAATATCGGCCCCGAAGGCATAGTGTGGCATGTGACCGCCATCCGCGAGCTTTACCAGCTCCAGGTCATCAACCTGATGTTTCAGTTTGCCAACATGCAGCTGCGGACTGATCACCGTATCGAGCGCCCCCGAATAGACCACGGTCGGCACCTGTATCTCTTCATATCGCGTCTGCTGGGCGGCGAGCTCGGCGCGGAGCCCGTTCACGTCTTTTGCGTTGGCGGTGAAGTTTGAAGGACGGAACAAGAGCCCAACGCCTGATCTGTCAAAATAGTCATCCGGCGCAGGCTTCGGCGAGAAGACATTGGTGATCCCGTTCCGTACCTGTGTCGGGCCGACAATTGGAACCAGTTGCGTGAAAGCCGGTCCGATCACCGGATGCGAGGCGTATTTGTTGTACCAGGCCTCACCACCGCCGCCCCAATCGTGCGACACCGGCGCAAGCAGCACGAGACTATCGACCAGTTCTGGGTGATCCAGGGCCAACCGCAACGAGACCGCGCCGCCAAAACTGTGGCCGACAATCACCGCCTTTTCGCCGGGAGCGAGCGCCTTCAAAGCCCCGGCCACCTGCGCCGCCTGCACCGCCAATGTTTCGGCGTCTTCGGGACGATCAGAGTGTCCATGTCCGGGGCGATCGGCCATCAGAACACGGTGCGTTTCGGACAGGCGCGGGGCCAATGACCAGCTGAACTCGCGGGCATTCGCAGAGGCGCCGTGAATCATCATGACAACCGGACCAGCATCGCCCTGGCGCAGCACGTGGACGTCTGCCCCATTGACCTCGATCAGATCGCCGGAGGCCGGGTGTTCTTTCGTGATCCGGCTGGCATAGAGCGCGCTGTTTACACACGCACCAAGACCGCCCAGGATCAGGATCCCAAATACAATTGTCAGCATTCTCAAACAGGCCGGCCTTCTTGTTCGCGCCGGATACGATTTATGCCGCGTTTGGCCGAGGGAAAGAGCGGATAGATCTCCAACGCTTTTTCATAGGCGCTGATGGCTTCATCTTTTGACCCGAGCCGCTCCATGACCGCACCGAGGCCGCCCCAGGCGCCAAAGTGGCGTGGCTCCAATCGCAGCGCTTCGTTCACATCCCGCAGCGCCTCAGAATAGTTTTCCTGCGCGAGAAACACGGTCGCGCGGCGGTTCCAGGCTTCGGCGTAACCTGGCTGGATGGCGATCACGCGGTCATACAGCGCGCGCGCATGTTCGAGATCGCCAAAGGCCTGCGCCCGCACAGCGCGCTCCATGACCAGGTCAGCGGCATCCGATCCGCTTTCCATCCACGACGCCCAGATATCGAGCGCGATGTCGTTCGCCTCTTCTTCGGTCGGCGCGGTTTGCAGCTCGTCAAACATCTTCTCAGACGGCCCGAAATCCGGGCTGCTGACAAAGATCAGACTGGCAATGGCGAGCGATTTCAACATGGTTCAGAGTATGGGCCGATCAGTCTGAGGTGCCAAGACAATTCCTGTATCCGAGCTGATGCCGGATAAATGGGGCTAAAATCCGAGCGATTCTGCGATCGATTTGACCTTGGCGTCGCGACCCGGAACAGCGGCTTCGATCAATTTGTAATACCGTTCAAGGATTTCGGGCGAGACCTTGTCCGGACTGCCGGCATCAAAGGGCGGGCTCGGATCATATTCGATGCTGAGCTGGATGAAGCGGGCAAAATCATCGCTTCGAATGCGTGCCGCAAGGGCCAGCGCGAAGTCGATGCCGGAGGTCACGCCGCCGCCTGAGAAGCGATTACGATCCTCGACGATGCGCTCGCGCACTGGGGTGGCGCCGAAATAAGAGAGCTGATCAATCGAGGCCCAATGACACGCTGATTTGTAGCCTTTGAGCAGTCCCGCAGCGCCGAGCACGAGCGAGCCGGTGCAGACGCTGGTCACCCAATCAGCCCCGGTCGCGATGCTGCGAAGCCAGGCCAGGACCTGCTCATCCTGCATCACGTCCATCGTGCCGAGCCCGCCGGGCACACAGAGAATGTCGGCCTGGGCGATCTCGTCAAATGTGGCGGTCGGCAAGAGCGGGAACCCGGCATCGGTGGGCACCGGCTCTTTGTTCTTCCAGACCAGGTTGAGGGTCACATTGCCAAGCCGCGACAGGACTTGCGCTGGGCCGGTCAGATCAAGCTGGGTGACATTCGGAAAAACGAGAAACGCGACAGATATTGGGGATAATTCAGGCATGGCCATCTCCTTCAGAGTGAATGGCCCAGGCGAACGGCTCTGTTAAAATACGTCGACACTCCCCGATGGTGCTCCATCCTGATCTCGCCAGTCGCGTCGATCCGGGGAGCTTAGCGCAGTTGGGGCCTAAGATCCATGCGGGACAGAATCTAGCTCAGATGACGGCCTGGGTGGTCGCGGTGTATTGATGGACGTCGCGATCCAGTGAATCGCTGCGACCAGCAGCAAATCACCGTGCAGCTCCATCTGGTGACTGAAATAGAGCCCGCCAAAACCAGCCCCCACGCACCAATACCATTTCCAGCGCAAGGTGAAGAAATGCGCCGCGCCGAATACGATCGCGCTAAACACCGCGGCGCCCCACACCGATGCGCCCAAGCCTTCCAGAATTTGAGGCAACGCCAGCCGAAATACCCACTCTTCCCAGAATGACAGAGCTCCGAGATACAGGATCCAGCCGAATTGCGCTGAATTCCAACGTCTATCGACGAACCAGTTATAGGCGTTCAACACCTCCAGAATACCCGCGAGTGCGAGCGCGTAGGTCGCGACATGCGCAGAGGCACGTGACAGGCTCCGGACGAAGACAAGCTGAAGACTCGGAAACAACAGAAGACACAACGCCAGACCGAGCCCAGGCAAACCATGGCGCAGGAACACTTCACGAAAGGAAGACAGGCGCACGCCGGTAAAGTCCTTGTTGCGTTGGAGGCGCCGTTTTCGTCGAGGGCGGGTCGCGGAACGATTCATCCGATTGCTACCTAAAGCAGTTCTTCCGCCGTCAGCCGCGCGGCCAGACCTTCCGCACCCTGAAAATGGTGCGCCTTGAAACCGAGCGCTTCGGCCGCCTCACAATTGTTCTCGCGATCATCTGTGAACAGCACATCAGCAGGATCAGGATGCCCCATTCGCGCCAGCGCAATCTCGTAGATCTTCGGATCCGGCTTCACGACTTTCTCAGCCCCGGAGACGATGACGTCGCGCAGCAATCTGATCATCGGAAACGCGTTAAACGTCTCTTCGGCGATTTCAGCCGGGAGATTGGACAGGCCGTAAAGCGGAACGCGGCGTTCCTCGAGCCGGGCCATAAGCGGCGGCATACCCGGCACATAGCCTTCGAACATATCCAGCCAGCGGCTACGCCAGGCGCGGATCTGAGGTTCGAAATGCGGGAATTTAGCGATCAGACGGTCAGCATTCTCGGCCATCGGAACGCCGAGATCGTGCTGCAAGTGCCAGTCCATATTGCAAACATCTCGCACAAAGGCCTGGGCTTCAGCTTCGGTCTCAAAAAAGTCGCGATACAGCCGTATCGGTTGCCAGTCGACAACCACATGGCCAAGATCGAATAGGACAATACGAGCGCTCACACGAGGCTCATCTGTTCATCTAGGGCTCAGCCCTGCTTTGCTTTAAAGCGTGGGTCAGTCTTGTTGATGACATAGGTCCGGCCACGACGGCGAACGACCTTGCAGTCACGGTGACGCGACTTGAGTGCTTTGATCGAGGATTTCACTTTCATGACTTTGGCCCAAACGTTAGAACAGTTTTTACGAAAGCGCGGGACATACACATCGGGTCTGACGGAGTCAATCACGGCTTACAGACTGATGCGCGAAGGGGTGCGTGTAATGAGCAATCATATCTGGAAACGACCGGTATACGGCGTTGCCGCGGCCGCCGCATTGATGACCGCGTGCGCCGCATCGCCGCAAACCCAGCCACCGGTGACGACCCCGAGCCCCCCGGGAGGCGGCGGAAGCACCAGCACGCTCGCCCCGTTCGCAGCGTCCGGAAACGCGCTGATGGATAGCTGGCGCGATGATTTTGCGGCCCGCGCCATCGCCGCCGGACGGGACGTCGACATAGTTCACGCCACGCTGGCTGAAATCTCTCCGCTCGAACTTTATCTTGGAGACGATGCCAGCATCGCCAAAACCGATGTCGCGAGCCAGGCTGAGTTTGCCAAACCGATCTGGGATTATGTCGGCTCTGCCGTCACCGAGGCGCGAAAAACGCAAGGCGCTGCAAGAATCAATGAGCTCGCCCCGACCTTTGATCGCATTGAGGCGGCTTACGGGGTCGATCGCGAAGCAATTACCGCGATCTGGGCGATGGAGACCAATCTCGGCTCCTATATCGGCAATTTCGACGCCGCCAATACGCTTTCAAACATGGCCGTTGAGGGTCGCCGGCAGGGTTTTGCCGAAAGCGAACTTTTGGCGCTGATGAAAATGCAGGAACGCGGCGACGTCACCCGCGAACAATTGACCTCGGGCTGGGCTGGCGCGATGGGGCAGACCCAGTTCATGCCATCGACCTTCTTGACCCATGCCGTCGATTTTGACGGCGATGGCAAAAAAGATCTGTGGAACAGCGCCCCGGATGCGCTGGCCTCAGCGGCCAATTATCTGCGCGCGTCGGGCTATCAGAAAGACATGCCCTGGGGCACTGAAGTGTTGGCGCCGAACGGGTTTGACTGGTCGCTGGCCGACGGCGAAGATCGCCGTCTGTCGACCTGGACCAGCTATGGCCTCTCGCCAATGACGGGCGGTGCCTTTGCGGCCCCTGAAACGGCCTATGCCGAGCTTTGGTTGCCGACCGGCGCGACCGGTCCGAAATATCTCCTGTTCAAGAATTTTGACGTCTACAAAACCTATAACCGATCCGACAGCTATGCGTTTTCAGTTGGGCTTCTGACTGATGGCGTTGCCGGAAAGCATGGCCCAGTCGCCATCTGGCCGACCGAGCTCGAACTGCTCACCCGCCGCGATATCATGGTGCTGCAGGATAATCTCAATCGGCTTGGCTTCGATGCCGGTCCGGTGGACGGGATTGCCGGACGGGGCACGAAAGGTGCGCTGCGCCGGTTCCAGAAAGCCAATGCGATCATTCCCGCCGATGGCTATCCGACCACGGTGGCGCTGCAACAGGTCTTCGCGGCTAATTAAACCGGGTCGTCGGCCTCACCGACACCCGGTTCAATCGCTTTCCAGGCAAACAATGCCATTGAGATGAGCAACCCGACACAGATCCAGAAGGGCAGAGACGGGTCGACAAACTCGTACAGGAACAGGCCAAATAGCGGCGTGATAATATAGCCCATCCCGTTGGCAGAGATGACCAGGCCAGCAACATTGCCCTGCAATTGCGGGGAGACTGCGAGCGATGCGCCGCTGGAAAATCCGGGGCGCGTCAGGCCTTGGCCGATGCCCAGAAAGAACTGAGCCAGGATCAGGGTGGCAAAATCTTGCGCTGGGATCAGGATCAATGCCCCAATCAGCAGCGGGAAACAGCCGGTAATCATCAAGGTCTTGTTCTTCAGCTTCAACCGCGGAATCAGGACCAGTTGCGCCGTCATGACGGCCATCGCGCCGACCATAAAGGCGGGGCCGGTATATTTCGCCGCATCCGCCCCGGTCACGCCAAGCTTGTCCATTACGGCGAACACAAACACCTGGGTCAGGATGCCGGTGACCAGAGACAGCGTCACCGCGTACGCCAGGAAGGGCAGCACATTCTTCGAACGCCACAGTCCAATCGCCCCGGGAATCGATTCGATTTGCGTGGCGTCCTGCACCGGTTCGCGATGCTCCGGCAGGAAGTTCCACAACAGGATCGACATGGTTCCAGCGAGAATGCAGGTGATCAGCATCGGGCTTAGAATGCCGAAATTCGCCACCAGAACAGCGGCAAAGGCTGGGCCAACAATCGTGCCGAAACTAAAGCCTGACGTGACGAAGGCAATTTCACCCTGGCGTTCCGACGGCTCGGTCCGATCTGCGACATAGGCTTGCGCGGCCGGACTGGATCCGGATCCGATCAACCCGAAGACGGAACGTGACAGCGCGAGGCAAGTAAATATCGCCAAGGGCGCGGTAATAAATTCTGACACCGCAGCCCAGGACGATAGAAGCAGCAGAAACATCGACACCGAATAGCCGGCAAGTCCAAACGAAGCGATGCGGCGGCGACCAAACCTGTTTGAGCGTTTCCCCCAAAACGGCGAGGATAGCGACCAACACAGTGCCGACAGCGAAAAGATCGCCCCCGCCATCCAGTCCGGCAAGGCCAGCGTTCGGGTCAGCGGCGGGATGACCGCTGCGATCGACATTGTGTTGCCCGCACCAATGGCCATCAGAGAAAAGAATAACAGAAAAAAAGCCCCGCGCCGGTTCGGCTGAGGCGTGTGATCTTCTGCTTCCGGTATTACGCTCATGCGCTCTCTTCGAACTCATCGGTGACAAAATCAAGACCAAGCTCGCCCTCACCTCGCGGACATATTCAATGGCCGCGACCGAAACGGGATTGAAAGGAAATTGCGCGACACTCAAACCCTCAATGAAAGGGCTCTTGGGCAATATGGTTCAGCTTCTTGGATTCGTCATCGTGCTTGTGGTTGTTTCTGGCGCGCTTTTGGTCAGCGGCGGCCCGGCTGTGTTCGCGGCATTACCGTTCGAGCTGGCGCTGATTGGCGGCGCCGCATTCGGCACGATTCTGATCGGCAATTCGACGCCGGTCGCTGTTGCCGCCATGAAAGGCTTCGGCCAGTCCCTGCGCGGCGCAAAATGGTCAAAAGAGGATTATGCGGGCCTGCTGACAATGATGCACGAGCTGCTGCGCCGGGCGCGTCGCGGCGGGATTGTCGCGATTGAGCAAGACATTGAGGCACCCGAGACCTCGGAACTGTTTGCCTCGCAGCCGCGCGTGCTTTCCGACCCCCATGCGGCGGGGCTGATCTGCGACAGCTTTCGCCTGATCGCACTCGACCCTGCCATGCGGGGACAAACCGCAACCTATTTACAAGACCGTGTCGGCGAGATTGTCGAAGAACGTCAGCGCGGCGTAGGCGCCCTGCAAACGCTGGCGGACGCTCTGCCGGCGCTTGGCATTGTTGCTGCTGTGCTGGGCATTATCAAAACCATGGCGATGATTGATCAATCGACGGCCGTGCTTGGCGAAATGATCGCGGCGGCCTTGCTCGGTACATTTCTCGGGGTCTTCCTCGCTTATGGTCTGGTTGGCCCAATTGCCAACCGGTTCGGACAAATTGTTGAGGAAGAAGCGGTCTATCTCGACACCATTGCCCGCATCGTCACTGCCTATACCCAGGACACCGCGCCGCGCACCGCAATAGAAATGGCGCGCGCGACCCTGCCAGCGCACTTGCGCCCGGATATGTCAGCGATCGATGAAAACCTGAAAGTCATCCGCCTCGGCGCGGCAAGACAGGCCGCTTAAACCCTAAGCGTTTCCTATCGCTGCCACGGGAAATTTGAAATTTCCAATTAAACCAATGGCAAAAGCCTTCAGCGATAATGTGCTCAAGCATCGGCATTAAACCGACAGGAGCTGCAGATGAGTGAACTGGTCAAACAGAACGAGCTATCCTTTACCCGGAAATACTGGGCCAAGGGCTTGCCAGGACAGTTGGCGATGGGGTTGAGCGGCATTATCGCCGTTCTGGTGGCGCTGAAAACGCTGACCTATGAGCCCGGTCTCGAGACAACAGTCCCGTATCAGGATCATTTTTTCCGGGTCTTGTCCTTTGCGGCGCTGACCGTGTGGACGACATTTGCGATCGGCCTGCGCCGCCGCGGCCCAGCCGCCATGATCATCCTCGGATTTGCGATTTTCGTAGAGCTTATTCTCGCGCCGATGCGCCACGAGACTTCGATGACGCTGGCATCTGCGAACTTTGGAATCGTCCTCGCCTATTGTGGCATGCAACTCTACTGGCTCGATCTGGTGAAGCAGAGAATGCGCAAGTAACTGCAGCAAAACAATCTAAACACTAGCAATCCCCCCTTGAGCGCCCTACTCTTGTGTCAGTTCAACGGGGAGATTGGGCTTGTCTCGTTTTGAAGATTTAATCTCAACTGTCGCACATTATCAGTCGCTCGCCGCGGAAAACTATTCCCGTGTCCGCAAGATGGCTGAGGAATTGCGCGAAGGCTTGTGTGCCCATATCGGGTCAATAGACGGCGTCTGCGTACGTCTGGTGCCCCCTGCAGGTCCATTCGAGCCCAAAGATTATGGCGATCAGGCCTTTTCGGTCCCGCCAAAAGGGTTTCGTCCGCTCGGAGCCATCCTGTTTGGTCTGGCGATTCGCGTCTCGACGGGTACCGACTGGATGCGCGTAACCATGGA
>SPJK01086979.1_pt1 | contig 20480 bp, 30 predicted proteins | sample 3741771 | NCBI WGS metagenome assembly SPJK01 (sample SAMN10925997, study PRJNA522277) | cold seep metagenome | isolation source: Elba SIP-enriched marine methane seep metagenome, extraction at timepoint T2 | place: Italy: coast of Elba, Mediterranean Sea
AATTGTGCGCGTGCTGTTTAAGGAGTACATCACCGATGTGGAGGGCGACAACATTATAAGCGACGACCCTGTGTGGTGGGAGGCGTTCAAGAACATGTCTGGGCCGGATCGGTGTCGCGGGTGAGATGGAGTGCAAAAGGGCGAAAGATGTGTTGAGTGGGAAACTTCAGTACGATGGGTGGTACAGCACTCGGGACGAGTTTAAACTCGCTGGCGACCCAACCGCACGAGTCTGTGTTCGAATGACGCTAACCGACAACAACAGGTAAGATGTCTTGCTGGACTGCAAAGGATGTGTTGAGTGGGAAGGCGTGGGCGGACACCAAGGGTTATTACAGCGACATATCAGACAACACCCGGGCTCTTCTGGACCATGATTCTGACTTCAACAAAAGGGCGCTGAAGGAGATCGAGGACATGGAGAAGCTGGTCGCCGAACAGAAGGCCAAGCTCGAGGAGATGGAGGCGCTGCGAATCGACGCGGAGAAGTGGCGGTGCCGGCCAGAGGGCGAAATGGTGCAGGCGATGGTCGACAAGCTCGGGCTCAAGGACGAAGAATGAACCACTCGCTCAGTTTCATTGGCATCGGCGAGGCGATCCTGCTTGGTCTGCTGGTGTTTGCGGCGATGTACTTCTGCGCAGAGTGCCTGATCGAGGAGTGTAGGCGCCCCTAATCGAAGAGGAACATGCCAACGGCCATGCCAGCGACGAACTGAAGGATCTTGTTTCCGGTGTGGACCACGTCGTTGCCTGTCTCGATTCTCTTCTTGTCAAGGAAGACTCGGGTGTTGCTTCGAAGCTGCCACATTTGATACACAAGGAAGACGGGTACGATCGCGTGCACCTTTGTTGCAGCCATGCCAGCGACAAAATGCGTCAGCATGTAAACGCCGGCTGTGTTGTACCGACTCATCTCTACCCCCACAGATGAATTGCTCGTTCTGTGGTGATGTTTGCACTGGCTATCTGTGCGCGGGATGCGGCCTACTTGCGTGCCCGAACTGCGTTCATTACATCGACGCACCGGAGAACATGTGCACGGTGTGTGCTCTTGAAGCGGTTGATGGCCCAAAGGCTCCTGTTGGAAAGAAGCTGCATGCTCTGAAGCTGCAGAAGCGCGTACGTGATCTGCTCGCCATCCAAGCGAAATTGAAAAAGCGATGAGCCTCAAAGCACTCCAGAAGCAGGTCCAGCAAAAGTATGCTGTCATCCAGCATCTGAACAGCCAGATCAAGCTTGCAGAGCAGTGCATGGGCAAGATCGGCGAGCCCGATTCGCAAGAGGCCGATCAGGCGATGTTCATGCTCGAGTTGAGCTACATGGAGCTGCTCCGCGTTCGCCAAGCTGAGTATGAGGAGGGGCAGAAGCTGGCGGAGAAGTACGACCGGAAGAAGGCCGAGGTCGAGAAGCTCCGTCAGAGCGAAAGGATTCGGAGCGAAAAATTGGCGCGCTTTCGGCGACGAGATTCGGCGTGGTTCCGCGAAGCCAAGTCATTCACTGACAAGCTGAAGGCCTCCATAGACGACCGACGGGGGCACAAGTGGCTGGCTGGGGTGAAAAAATGAACAGCGCTCGTTGTAGAAGCTCAGCAACAGCAAATTCGTCAGGCCGTGACGGCTGATGTTGCCTCCGCCGGGGCCCTTGACTGGCACACCGCGTGCTCGGCACAGGTCCTTAAGCTGTTTGAGTGTGAAGTGCGTTGTCTCATTCATACTTGCGCTTAATGGTCAACGATGTCGACCTTGTGCGCTTCTGTATGCTGCATAACTGGCTTGCTGCTTCTGGCTTCACTCTCTTTTTGCAGGGAGTCATGCTGGGGGAGCCAGTCACAGCCAGTTGCGGTATCATCCTCCTGGCGATGTCAGCCCTTCTGTTCGCTGTTGCTGCCTGGATCTTTGGTGCCTGATTGATTTTCTGCCGTGAAGAACGAAGGATGTCCTACGCGCGTGGAAACTCTCGTGCCCAGCTGCGGGCAAACCCGTTCACCCAGCGTGGACAGGTTGAGGTCTCTGCGGGGCGTGGAACTTCGCGTGCGGTCACGGGCACAACACCCGGCGATGTGTTGACTTTCGATGGCCTTGACTGGGTCCCTGCGCCTGGCGGTAGCGGCTCGTCGGCTGTGGGGGACTTGACTGGCTTGGGCCTCAATGAGATCGTCGCTGGCGTGGCTGGTGGTACCAACATCTTGCTTGCGCCCAACGTCGATCAGGTCCTCACCAGCAACGGCGCTGGCACGCTGACGTGGATCGATCAGACTTCGCTGCCTGGCGGTGGTGGTGGTGGAACGCCCGGTGGCATCACGTTCACCAACGCGGACAACGCGCTCATCGTCAGCTCTGGCGGAGTCGGTACTGAGCTCATCAGCGCAGGAAACCACCGTGTGTTCATCACAGATGGCTCTGGTGTGCCGCAGTGGACGGACGGCACCTATGCGCTGTTCAACGCGACTGCCACGAGCACTTCGCTTGCCATTGGACCCAACGCGAGCGCTGTGACTGGTGCGGGTGGCATTGCGCTTGGGCCGTCTGCTGTTTCGTTTGGTTCCCGTGCCACAGTGATCGGCGACCAGGCTCGTGCAGATGGCAATGAGGCTGTTGCTATCGGTCACTCGGCGGATGCGGACGGAGGCAGCAGTGTCGCTATCGGCAACGACGCAAACGCGGACGGAAACTCCACTGTGGCCATCGGTGGCTTCTCGCGCGCAGACACAGACCGAACCATCTCCATTGGTCGCGAGGCCGGTGCAAACCTCGGTGGAACGGGAACGCAGAACATCTCCATTGGCTACTTTGCGGGCCGTGGAGCCTACACCACCAGTTCGAACAACATCTTCATCGGTGATTCGGCGGCACTGTTTGGTGTGGGGCCGTACAACAACTCCATCATGATCGGTCAGAGCGGCTTGATCAACGACAGCAACCAGTTCAACGTTCACCTGGGCGGCAACTTCACCGCCAACGTGTCGTTCAAGTCCAAGTTCGAACTCACCAACGACCACTGGGCAGCCAGCTTTGCAGGGGGGCCCCGCAACATCCCACTGATCAACAGCGCCGCGCCGACGTCGCCTACAGATGACGGAAAGGTGCTTACCTTCAACAGTGGAGCTGTGTCGTGGACTGCGCCTGCGACGGCCCTCGATGTGACTGACATTGTGCTCGCTCGTGGCAATGTGATCGTTGGCGACGCGCTGGGTGCTGGCTCGGCGATCGCTGGCACAGCGGGCCAAGTGCTCACACACGACGGCACCGACTCTGCGTTTGCCGATCCGGTCGACCAGCTCGGCTTTACGTCGGCCAACCAGCTCATCTACGGCACTGGAGTGGGCACCAACACCAAGCTGTCTGGTGTGGCCGATGCCGTGCTCGGATCAAGCGCAACTGGCGTCCCCGAGTGGGTGGTGGGCACGGACGGCCAAGTGTTGACATGGACGACTGGCCTTGGTCCGAACTTTGCTGCCCCGACTGCTCCCGCTGCGACTTCGATCACGTTTGTCAACTCCGACAACGCTCTGCTGACTAGTGCTGCTGGTGTGGGCAGCGAGATCCCCACTGTGGCCAACTCGGTGCTCCTGAGCACAGGCCCTGGTCCGGTGTGGGCTCCCGCTACCTCGCGTGGCGTGCTTGGCGCAGATGTCGGCGGAGTTCCGTCGTGGAACACTGCCGGCGAGCTGTTCGGTGGCGTGGTGTCGGGTGGCGGCACAATGGCGATCGGAAACGGCGCGACTGCCTCGGCGGGCACTACCACGGCGGTTGGAGACGGGGCTACAGCGTCTGCGATCGGTGCGCAGGTGTTTGGTCGCAATGCGATCGGCTCGAACACGTCCGTCGTCTCGCTTGCTGCCAACGTCTCCGGTTTCGCCAGCGTCGGCATCGGCAACAGCTCCGTCGTGAGCGGCGACGACGCGGTGGCGCTGGGCACCAACGCTGTCGTGTCGGCGACTGGCGGTGTAGCGCTCGGCCGTGATGCGATCGTGGACACGGGTGACACCCATTCAGTTGCACTTGGTTTTGATGCGACGACAACCGACGCGAACCAGTTGGTGATCAACGTGAGTGGCACGGCGACTCAGTCGTTCATCACCAAGTTCGACACGACTGGGGGTGCGGGCGAGATCCACCAGATGGAGGTCAACGTCGAGAACACTGGCAACCGCTACGTCCCGTTGATCGCCAACCGCGGAAGTGCTGCCAACGAAGGCCACCTTCTCACCTACAGCAGCACACTGGGTCCCCAGTGGATCGCGAACTCGCTGGGCAACACCAACCCGGTGGTCATTGGCGTGGGTGCGAGTGGAACTGGCGTCGGTAGCATCACTATCGGCGACACTGCTGCTCATGGCACACAGATCAACACGGTGACGATTGGTTCGGGGGCTACCACCACTGCCAATGGAACTGTTGTGCTCGGTGACGGCACGACGGCTGGTGGCACCAACGGCGTTGCTATTGGCACTGGAGCGGATGCTGCAGACAACTTCAGTGTTGCGATCGGAACGGGGATGGTCGGAAACGGAGTTGGCACTGTTGTGATCAACGGCGTGGTGAGCGCTGGATCGACCGGTGCTGTGGCGATTGGAACAAGTGCGCAGGTTTACAGTGCCAGTTCGGTGGCAATCGGCGACTCCGCAGTGGCGAACGCGGAGACTGTCTCCATTGGTCACGATGCCGGAAGCAACTTTGATGCGTCAAACGTCAACTCCGTCAACATTGGATGGCAGGCAGGCAACCTGGAGGACAGTAGTGGCACTGTGTTGATCGGCCACAGCGCTGATGGCAGTGATGGAGGCAACATCGCCGCGGATGCGATCGGCATCGGTCGAGCGGCAAACGTGGCCGGCGCTGCCAGTGGTGTCGTCATCGGTGCGGCTGCGAGCTCGACGGCGGACAACTCGGTGGTGGTGGGCGCTGGTTCGTCTGCCACAGGCGCTGCTTCGGTGGTGCTTGGCCAGGGCACGGCTAGCACAACTGCCAACGAGTTCTCTGTCAACACCAGCGGTACAGCGACGCCCTCGCTCACCACGACGTGGGTCAACACCGAGCGTCAGCTGGGCGTGTCGATCAACGGTGCTACAGAGGCCTACATCCCGCAGGTGCCCGCTCGTGCTGTGACGGATGGCCATGTGCTGACGTACGACACGACGTTTGGTCCGCGTTGGGAGGCTCCGGTTGGCGGTCCGGCTGCTACTGCTCCGGGTGACATCTCGCTCTCGCAGAACGCGCTGATCGTCGGAAACGGCAGCAATGTCGGCTCTGAGATCCCATCCGCCGGCAACAACCGTGTGTTTGTCACGAACGGAAGTGGCGTGCCGGGCTGGACGACTACGCTTGCGCTGTTTGGCGGCACGTCTGGCACGAACAGTCTGACTGTGGGCCTCACGACGACTGGAAACAACAGTGTGGGTCTGTTGTCGGGCGCTGGCGCGAGCAGTGTTGTCATCGGACAGAACATCACATCGACTGGCACGCTGGACAACTCTGTTGTGATCGGTCAGGGCATCACTGGCAACGTGGCCCACGATGGCTCCGTCATTTTGGGCCAGGGCGCTGTGTCTGCTGCGGCAAACGAGCTCAACATCGCTCTGTCGTCTGGTTCGAAGACTCTGCGCACAACGTTTGATCAGGGCAGCACGATCCAGCGTCAGTTGGGTGTCCGCATCGATGGAGGCAGTGAGGCTTTCATTCCGATGGTGCACACTCGCACCAACACCGAGGGCCATGTGCTGACGTACGACTCCACGCTGGGTCCGCAGTGGGAGGCTCCGGCCGGTGGAACACCTGCTGACATCACGTTCGCTGGTGCCGACTACACGATGATTGTCAAGGGGCTGGGCAACAACGAGCTTCCTCCGCCTGGTGCGCACAAGGTGCTGACGTCGAATGGCAGTGGCGTACCGGAGTGGTCTGGTCAGACTCTGTTCAATGATGCCGTTGCCGGACTCAACTCGGTGATTATCGGCAACGGTGCGGACGGAACTGGAACGCGCAACGTGGTTCTTGGAGATGGCGCTGACTCGGCGGCGTTCTCAGAGACGGTCACGCTTGGCGCCAACTGCACAGCTCCCTCGAGCGGCTCGTTCAACGTCAACGTCGACAGTGTGCCGGGTCAGTTCTTCACGACCACTTTTGCTGTGCCGGACGATCAGTGGCTGGTTAGCTTTCCACGTGCTGCTCACACCGGTCACATCCCGGTTCCGGCGGTCAAGTCGACAACTGCAAACGACGTCCTGCGCATCAACGGTACCGGAGAGCCAGAATGGACGGCCATCTCGACGCTTACCAACGTCGACGCGGGTGACATAGGCGGGTTGACGGACGGTGATCTCATTCTCGGCGGTGCTTTGCCGAGCCAGGTTCTGCCAATCGGCTCTGTCGGCCAAGTCCTGACAGTCAACGTCGGCGGAACTGCTGAGTGGGCCCCGCTGTTCAACACTGACCCGGTTGTCATCGGCCTGGGCGCTGTGGGCACTGCGATCGGTGGCGTGGCTGTCGGTGGAAGCGCTACGATCGGCACGAACCAGAGCATCGCGATCGGCGGCAGCGCTGATGCGAGCGCGAGCAACCTCAGCATCGCCATCGGTCAGGGTGCTACTGTCGCTGGAGCGGGCCAGGATGCCATTGCCATCGGACGCAACTCGAACGCCAATGCAGACTCCACGGTCATCGGTAGCAACATCACACAGTCTGGCACAACAGGCGAACAGCTGTTCATTGGCCGCAACATCACATCCACCACCACAGGCGACGACAACATTATCATCGGCAGCAACATCAGTATCGGAGGTGCGGCGTCGGAGAACGTTGTGGTTGGAGCCGATGCGCTCGTGGGCAACACAACACGTGGTCACGTGGTGATCGGAAGCTCTGCGAAGGCTACCAACATTAGCAGCGACGCGTCGGTTGCGATTGGCCGACAGGCTGAGGCCAACGGACAGGGCGGAGTTGCCATTGGCGGTCGTGGATCTGTGATCAATCTGGCCGGTGCCGTCGCCGGAGATTACTGTGTTGCTGTCGGCGCTGAGACCCGTTGTACCAACACCGACTCGGTTGCAATCGGAGCAGCCACGGTCTGCGAGTCCAACAAGGCAGTCGTTGTCGGCTCTCAAGCAGACATTGCCGTTGGAGACAACAACCTTGTCGCGCTCGGGTTTGGCGTCCGGCCGCCGTCAAGTACGAACACGGATGTGTTCAGCGTCCGACTCAACGGAACGACCACTAGCGACAACAACTCGTTCGACACGCAGTTCGCTGTCACTACTGGGCACTGGCTGGTCGACTTTCCATCCGCAGGCTTCTCTGGCCGCAACGTCCCGACTGTCACCGATGCCGAGCTGTCTGGTGCTCTGCCTGGCGATGTGCTGACGTTTACCGGCACGGACTGTGAGTGGAGTGCGGCTGGAGCTGGAGGCGGCTTCGATCCCACAACAGTCAACCCGGTCATCATCGGCCAGAACGCCGACTTCAATGGTGGGCTCTCCACGCTCTCGGGCACAGTGGCCATTGGAGCATCGACAACGCCCGGGCAGGGCGCGCAGGCCGAGGACGGCAGTGTTGTAATCGGTGGTGCCGCGAAGGGAGACGACAACGCTGTGGTTGTCGGTGTTGGCGCCGGAAACCTGACGGTCGATGAGACTGTGGTGATCGGTCGCAGTGCCGGTGTGCGAGCCGCGAACAACTGCGTCATCGTCGGCTACGATGCAGACACTGATTTGGGTGTGACCAACGCTGTACTGGTCGGCAACGGTGCTGGTGGCGACTCTGCGCTGATCGGGCAGGTCGCTGTTGGTGCTCTTGCGGCTGCCGGAGCAGTCGGCAGGAACTACGCCATCACGGTTGGCTACAACGCTGGCAACAACCTCACCCCAGGCGAGAACAGCATCGCCATCGGCCGAAAGGTCAACGCCGGTGGTGATCGCGCGATTGCCATCGGCTCGGTCGACAATGGCGAGACGGAGTTTTGCATCGCCTCTGCTCCACAGGCCATTGCGATCGGAGCAAACTCGACGTCGGCGGGCGACCAGGCAGTCGTGATGGGCTACAGTGCTGACATTGATGTTGTGTCTGACCGGGCTATCGCAGTCGGAGAAAGTGCTGTCATCACCAACGCGGGCGACGCCATTGCGATCGGATCTGCCGCCACTTGCACCAATGCGATCGACAGTATTGCCATTGGCCGATCGGCGAACACTGGCGCAGAGGGAGCCGTGGCCATTGGTGAGGCGGCTGGTTGCAGTGGTGATTACAGTGTTGCTCTGGGACACAACGCGGTCGTGACAAGCGACAACACGTTTGGTGTCAACTTGGACGGCGGCATTCCAACCGAAAACGGACTGCGCTTCCGCACTCAGTTTTCGACAACCGGAAACAACTGGGCGGTCAACTTCTCCGGTGGTGCTGCCCGGAACGTTCCGATTCTGGCCGCCGCAGAGGTCGATGCCAACGAGCAGATCTCACTCGTTCCGAAGGCGGATGGCACGTTTGAGCTGGCCCCGAACCGTCGCCAGATCGACTCCACTGGAACGCTGGATCCGATTCAGGGCGAGGTGCACTTCCGCATCAGCTCGCCTGCCGACGGAACGATCACACTTCCGAGCACGTCGACAGCCGGTGCACCGTCGTCGCTGGAGCGTTCGTGCTACGTTGTGACGAACAACACCGTTGACAAGGTCTACACGCTTGCGGTCAACGCGCCGTTTACGCTCGAGTCGGAGAAGGACGACCTCTACCCTGGCGAGAGCGCTACCTTCCGCACAGGCTCTGTTGCCGAAGGACACGATGACACGTGGTACCTGGTGTCGTCGCACACCATTGATCGGTTTGAGCGTCAGAGCGCAGCGGCGGAGACCCCGGCCGGCCCTGACGACGCTCTCGTTGGTTTGGTGCGACCTCGCAATGGACGCCAGTTCTACATCCCCTCAGTGGACTTCAACGCTGGACGTGGCGGTACGTTCCCGTACACAGTCAACGTCACTTTCTGGCCGAGCCCAGAGGACGGAGACGAGATCACGATCTGCAACCGTGGATCGCTTGCGTCTGGTGGCACCTTGAGTGTGGCCTGGGCGTTCAACAGTGTCGGGGAGACGATCGAAGACCCCGCGGCTTTCATCCCCGCCATTACGCTTCAGCGCTGGACCGTCACGTGGGTGTTTCTGACTAGCGCCGCAGGCGTCGTGGGAAAGACCCCCGGATCGCCCGCTGGAAGCGCCGGAATGTGGTTCATCAAATCCGTTTGTGATTGATTCTTCTTACCGTAAAGTGAACATGTCGCAGTCTTACGGTACGATCGCTGGCTACAGTGTGCTCGGCCTTGCCATGGGAGCCGCCGGTGGCCTGGGCATGTACTATGGCACGCGTGGCATCACCAAGACGCTACAGGAGATCCAGGATGACCAGCCATGGCTTCTGCCGCTCATTGGAACACTGGCCGGTTTTGGCGCTGCAGCTGTGATCGGCATCAAAATCACATCGCGATCTCCGGTCAAAGAGGTTTTGCAAGCCGCCACTTGAGTGAAACGATGACTTCACTGTCGAAGAAGCCTGTCACTGAGCGCAAGCTGCAGGAGAAGGTGGCGGACCACATCCGCAAAAAGGGCCTGCTGTCCAGCTGCTTCACTGCCGGCACGGCGTTCATGAAGCACCAGCGCATCAACCTGTACAAGATGGGCTACTCGAACGGCACACCGGACATGGTCATCTTCGAGCCGCGTGGGCCCTACTTTGGCCTGCTGATCGAGATGAAGACGGAGCGCGGCAAGGCGAGCAACGCTCAGAAGGGCTGGGCGTTTGCGCTGATGCAGCGAGGCTACTACTGTGCGATCTGCTTCTCGGCCGAGGAGGCGATCACGATCATCGACGACTACATGGGCATGCCGATGGCGGCCATTTCTTTGCAGATGGAAAAGGAGCGCAACGAGACGAATGGCGCAGTCTTTGCCAGCGAGTCTGAACTTGATGGGGGCCCGCCGGGATCCCGTCATTCATGCAGCGACGGGCCTGCCCCATTCGACGGAACTGCCGATCAGCACCCCGCTGCAGAACTATGCGCGGGCGCAGAATCGTCACAAGCGGCGCAACCGAGCGATCAAGGACACCAACCGGTTCGTGTACCCGACGGGTGTGAAGGCCCCAGCGCCTGAAATCGGCAAGAACTTTCACCAGAAGTACAAATACAACATTCACCCGGAACAGTACGACAACATGGAGCTCCTCCTCGACCTGCAGGGTGCCATCAAGTACCCCACGCTCGATCAGCGCGATCCGCACCTGGCGCACACATCCTCGCCGTGGCCGACTCTGCCGCTCTTCCGCCCCGACATGTACACGCGTGTGGCGACGCCTAGCGTTCACGGCATTCCGTGGCATGGCGATCCGTACAAGCCGGAGTACATCCGTCTGCGTCCGAACGACGGTCTGAACGCGGTTTCTGGCGGTGGCGAGAAGATTCGGGTGTAGGCAGCTTGACGACCAGCTCGATGGGAGTGAAGATGTTGCCTGTTTCAGTGATCTGCATGCGGCCAAAGCGCTCTTCGAACTCCAGGGTGAAATCGGGGTCTTCGCGCTTACTCATCTTTTGCAAAATCAGGCGATGGTCTTCGCTGCAACGCGGGCAGCCGCACGGGGCGCTGTCATGTAGCCGTACAGCTTGTAGCCGCCAAAGATGGTGCCGACCACCACCAGCGTGCTGATGACGCCCACAATCAAGCCCTCCTGCCCAGCCTGCTCCTTGCCCAGGTTGTAGTACTTGTTGGCGATCTCCTGCTCTGTGAGCTGCTTTGGGCGGGACGAGCGAAACGACTTGGCGTTGGGATGCATCGCGCCAGCCAGCTTCTTTTTGCGCTCCTCCGAACGCTTCCACGCAGGCGGCATCTCAGCCGGAGGAATGGTGCGCGCTTCCGCAGCTTCTTTGAGCAACTTCTCTTCAAGCGCAGACTCCAGGCTCTCCATGGTGCTCTTGCGCTGCTCGAGGCGACGACGGTTCATCTCCTCGCGAATCTCGTCCGGCGAACGCGGATCGATGTTGATGGCGTCCTCGTCGAGCTCAGTCGAAACTCGCGGTAGTTCGGACGTCTGGATCACAGACTCATCCATTGTGATAGAGTGTTGTGTGGTTTCACTGCACCTCAAAGCCGGGTCCGACAGCACCACGGGCAGCCAGCTTGAGGACCTGTGACTCGAGGTGCGCCACACGCTCCATGAGGCCGTGGATCGACACCTCTTGGGCGAGCACCTTGGCCGCCATGTCATCATAGTGCTTCTTCGGCACGGCAGACGGGGCGACCTTGCGCTTCTTCGACGGGAACTTCTGCGGCACCGGCTCGCTTCCTTCGCCGCCCTTCAACCACTGGAAGTTGCCTTGGCACTTGGTGCACTTGCGAAACCACTTGCCGGCGTTGGCGCCCGATTTCGATTGGTAGTCACGCCGCTTTTCGGCCGGACAGTCGCAGCTCTCCTTGTCATGATGCATGATGTTCTCGCACGTGCCACACGTGATCCACTTGCCACCGGCTTGCGACTCGACGATGCCGCCCTCCTTGCAGCTGTAGTTGGGGCAGCGCTCCTTGTTCTGGTACTGGCTCATCGTTCACTCTTACAGGTTTCGCGATTGTTCGGCTTTTTCGCTCTCACGTTGTTTGATGTCGGCCAGACTGGCGCCAAGAAACTTCATCACCGCTTTGGCGGTCTCGGGCACCCACTCGTCAACCACATCGCCTTTGTCATTGACGATCATGAAAAAGTTACGACCAGGCAGGTAACGGATGTCACACTGGGGCAGGGCGATGCCGTGATAAGTACTCATTTCTTCTTGGCTAAGCAAACAGAGACGTGATGCCTCCCAGCCGTTCGTCGCCCTACGCCAAAGATTGCTTCCGTTCCGTCTTCGCCGCAGACATCAACGTCGGTAGCCTCGTCGCCGCCAAGCTCATTGTTGGTGGAAAGGACGTCACCGCCCTCCTTTGCGGCAACGATTCCCTGCCTACGGCACAGGCGAAAGTGTTGGTGCAATCTGCGCCCAAGGCGACATCAGGATCCGGCTGCCCAGCCCGTCGGACCGGCTCCTTGGGGCGGGGTGCCGCTCTCCTGGCCATCCGAGGCGATGAGTATGCGGAAATCAGCCCACCTGCTGACGCGACGCTGTCTCGCGACCCCGCTGGGGCTGTACTGTGCTACTCCCGAGACGGAAACTATCGGTGGCTTTCCGGCGGGGAGTTCCGAGCCGCTGATCTTCCGGCTGGAGGACTGACCGACGTTCAATCGCTCGTCGACAAGCTCACCGACCGACTCGGTAGCGTGGAGGGCCGTCTCGAAGCGCTCGAAGCAGCTCCGCAGCGTGCTCCTCAGACTGGCGAAGGCGCTGAGACCGACGCAGCTGTTCTCGATCAGATCCAGACGCTGACGGAGGAGGTGCTTCGCCTGAAAGCTGCAGTTGCAGCAATGCCAAAGCCGAAACAAAGGGCTCCGCGTAGAACGAAGGCTCAGATCGAAGCAGAGAAGAAAGCCAAAGCGGCCGAGGCTGCTGCGAAGGCGGCCGAGTGAAATTCATCTTTCTTCCAATAACGGGAAGGGATGAGTGTAGACGGTGAGATCCAGATGCCGCACACTGGCGGAGGGCGTCGCGTGGACTGCGGCGTCGTCACTCGCGCAGACGGCAAAGACTACTACCGTCCGCGCGTGGAGGTCGCTGCTAGCTCGAGCACACAAGACGTGAACATTGTAGGCCAAGATGTTGGCGCAACTCCACTCTCTGTCTCCTTCCCCTCTGCCCAGCCCGTGCTCGTCTCGCCGCCGACCGACACCACCGTGGCCGTCTTTGACGAACTTCCGAGCGACTACATTGGTGGGCTCGGCTACTACCCGGTGATGAGCGTGAGGACACGTGCGGGACAACCAGAGACGGGGCGTGTCAAGGAGGTCTCGTTCGAGATTATCACACGCAGGGGTGCCAGGTGTCTGTTTTTTGTGACGCACAACCCCACCCTCATCTTGCCCGACTCAAATGAGACCTGGCAGAACGTCATCGCCGATGGAGTGGCCACCACGGCAGAGTACGCCACCTACGTGGAGAACACGTCGGGGCCCACCATCAACTCGTCGCCAACTCTGCGCGGGACCATCGTGGCAAGCAGGTTTGCAGCTTCCACGGGAGACATCTTCAAAATCAAGATGTTCAACGACAACAGTCACACTCAGCTGTCCACAGCAAACAGGATTACACTGGGCATCTACACTCGCGAGGCGCTTGTCGTGCGTGGTATGATGACCATTGAATTCTAGTTTCAAACTAACACCAACGATGGCCACTAACGCTGACCTCGACGTGAATGTGGTGGACATCACCAGCACCACCCCGCTTGACATCGATGTCGCTGCCGTCTCGCTCGTCGGAGGCGTGCCGATCCAGGGTGGCAACACCGTGGATGTGAGCATCGACGATGGTGGCAACTCGATCACCGTGGACGATGGTGGTGTGCCACTCGACGTCAACGTCGTCTCCACGGGAGCGACCGAAAACACTGCGGCACGTGCCACCAACGCCGACGTCCCATGCGCTGTGGCGGGCACCGACTACATCATCACCTCTCTCCAGCGCACAGGCGCGACGGAGATCGTCAAGGCGAAGCGTGCGACTCTCCAGATGATCTCTGGGCAGCGTTCGCGTGGCTTCTTCTTCATCGCCAAGGGCGTTGCGGCCAACATCGCCGGCACCGCCACTGCGACCACCAAGACTCTCACTGAGGACACGAGCTCAGCGGAGACGAATGTGGTCGAGTACCTCTTGGGTGATGCCACTCTGACCGGCACCTACGACCTCATCGACGGCAAGTGGACGAGCTCGACTGGCGATGCGTTTGACCTGAACGACATCGACAGCGCGTTCAACAGCCTGACGCTGGCTACGGACATGCTCTTTGTCTGCTTCCGCGGCACCAAGGCGAACATCGACGTTCGCGCATCGGTCACTGCTCAGTGGCCTTAAGTGAAAACGATGACTGCGGCTGACATCGACGTCAACATCTCGAGCCTCACTGATCCGCTCGAGATCACTCCGATGCCGGTCGGGCTTGATGCAGGCGGCCGTACGCGCATCAGCCTCTTGTCCACCCTGTTCGACGGCAAGGTGATTAACGAGTCGGCCGGTTTGCTCTACGATGAGGAGGAGGTCGGCAATGCGACGGTGACGTACAGCTCGACCCAGAACCACATGACTCTGCAGTGCCAGAACGTCGGCGATGCTGCCATCTATCAGACTCGTCGACGCTTCCCCTACTTCTCGGGCAAGTCGCAGGTGGTGGAGCTGACCACAATCAACTTTTCACCGGACATCAACATCATCCGGCGCATCGGCTACTTCTCGTCTTCGACTACCACCCCGTTCGACACAAGCTTCGATGGTGTGTTCATCGAGTCTCTGGGCTCGACAGTCAGCCTGCAGATCTGGCGCGACGGCATCAACATCCTCAACGTCGCCCAGGCAAGCTGGAACCAGGACACACTGAGCGGCTACAACTGGGACAACTTCACCGTGTTCCTCATCGACTTCCTCTGGCTCGGTGGTGCTGTGCTGCGCCTCTTTGTCAAGGACCCCACTGGCGGCTTCACGCTGTGCCACCAGTACGACCATGCTGGAACAAGCCTCAGCACGTTCATGAAGTCGCCCCAGCAGCCGATCCGTGCCGAGTGCCGCTTTACAGGGCCGACCATCGCGCTCAGCACGGCGTTCAACCTTGTGTGCAGCCAGATTTCGTCAGAAGGAGCCCGCACCAACACGTTCCGCGGCCGCAGCATCGACTCCGGTGAGCGGCAGTACGTCGACAGCAACAACACCGACTACGCCATGCTGTCTGTGCGTCTCCTGTCCACGGCGCTCGACTCGATCATTTGGATCAAGGACTTCACCGGCATCGTTACGACAGGCGGAGATGACGGCATCCTCTTCCTCTGCGTCGACCCGACCATCACAGGCGGGAGCGAGTCGTTCGTCACCGACAGCAGTGGGCTGTTCGAGGTGGGGACGTATGGCGGCGCTGGAGACAACCCCGTGATCACCGACAGGGGCACCGTCCTGGCGGCCGTGTTCATCAGCGGTGGAGGCGGCGCCTCGGGCAAGTCGCTGGGAGACGACGTCACGCGCTACCTCGCCAGTGCGATCGACGGCACACCGCAGAAGTACGTCCTGGGATACCAGACCTACACAGGCGGCACGGATGTGGCTGTTTTGATGAACCTCGCGATCTTTTAAACAAGAACGCGCTTGGGCTTCAATGTGAAGAAGAGGACCTCATTCGTTCCATCGTGCAGTGCGCACTCACCCACGATGCTCCATGGGTTGTCGCCCGAAAACAGCGCAGCACAGCCCTCTTCCATCGTCCATGTGGGGTTGGCATCGAGCACCGTTTGCACACGCGGTGGCGCCATGACAACAGACCACGTCTTCGACGGGTACTCGACTCGCATGATGATCGGAATGAACTCGAGTGGGTTAGTCATCCTTCTTCGAACAACTCACCAACTATGGAACAACACTTTCGCGACCTCCTTCGCCGCAACGAGAAGCTCGTTGTCGAGAACAACAAGCTCAAGATCAAGAACGGCACCCTGGTGGATGAGCGCGAGCAATTGCGCCAAGCCATCACCGTCCTGCGGCGCGAGATCTACCGCCTCCAGGGCAAGGTGGCGGATCTCCAGCACGAGAAGCTGTGCACCACGGGCCGCTACTACCCCAGCCGTCCTCTGGCGACAATTAGCGAGTGAAATTAGCCGCGGTTGCCAAGGTCTGAATTCGGCGCGACAAATTCGAGGTCGCATGGCAACGCAGATCGCATTCGCGCATTTAGTGGAGCTTGAGTCGCTTGCGGGCGAACAAGGCGTACATGATCGAGAGCCCGTTCGCCTGACCAGAGTACGGCTTGGATGTGGGGAATGGCGTCCAGCTGCCGGTGTAGTTGTAGCCCGGTCCCACGCCGTGGTAGTTGTAGCAGTACCCCGCTGCGTCGTGCACAATGGCGTGCATGACAAGCGGGTCGTCGGCCGTGTGGATGCCCGGGATGTACTCGGTCAAGTCTTGATCACCCGCACCCACGCTACCGCCGGTCGGGTTGAGCAGAGCGCCGAAAACGGGATGGAGTGGACGGTCGAGCTTGGTGATGCCCTTGGAGAACAGCGTGTCGACAACGACCTTGCCGCACATGAGCTGACGACGCGAGCCCCAGAGGTTGAAGTAGTCCTCTGGCAGAGGGACAGGCTCAAGCGGCTTGACGAAGAAGCTTTTGGCCCACTTCCACCACGTGTCGGCGTGCTGCGACTGGCGGATGCGGTGTGCCTTCTGTGTGAGCAGCTTGAGGTACTCGCCGTAGTCAGCGAGCAAGTCAGCGGGCTCCGCTTCCAAGTAGCTGGCCAGCTGGGCGATGTTCTGCCGATCGCTCTGCGAGAACTCGGTCTTGCTCTTCTTGACGGCCTCCATGAGCACACCCAGACCGTTGTAACGCGGGTAGTTGACATCGTGCGCCCACTCGGCCGTCCAGCCCTTCAACAGGCGGATGCTGTTGATCAGGTGCTTGCCAAACTGAAAGACAAAGTCAGTCATCCTTTTCGAAAAAAGTTCGAAACGATGAGCAAGGTTTTGCCCTCAACCGGCATCGACATCGTCAAGGACGGCGACAGTACGATGCACTTCCGCTCCTTCCCCGAGGCGCTCGAGATCATGATCTACACGGAACAAGGCCGACCCAACATCATGCGCTGTCTCGATCCTGATCACCGTGCCGCGTTGGCGAATCTGCTCGCCGAATTTGCGGACCGCAATTCGAGCGAAACGGATTCGTCCGAACCGGTCGACGGCCTCCACGCCGAGGTCAAGAAGCTCAAAATCGAACTGGAGCAGCGGTTTGTGGAGATCAACCACCTCAAGGGCAAACTCCACAATGCCGAAAAGCGCATCCAGGACCTTGTCGAGCGCAACGACAGTCAATTCGACCTGCTCAGCGAAAAGAACGGCATTATCAAGGAGCTTGAGGAGAAGCACCGTCGTGCCACCATTCGCATCAAGGAGCTCGCGGCGGAGCAGAAAGCAGATGTCGCCGATGCGTGCAAGTGCCACAGCTGCCGCGTTATCAGCGTTCACAACGCCCGCAATCGCGGTAACTAAACGGTTTAGTGTCGGCGGAAGCGGTGGTTCGCAGACTTGTTGAACGCCTGGCTCTGCGGAGCATAGAACACCTGGTGCGGCTGGTTGCCACGCAGCGCCTGGTTGACGAGCTGGGTGTAGGTGGTCAGCGCGTGAGCCCGCATGCCACGCTTCTTGCCGTCCTTGTACCACATGCGAGCCTGGTGGGGGATCTGGTGCGCCGAAACCGGCACCATGTGGTTCTGCAGCGATCGCTGGGCCAGAAAGCTCTCGCCCACGCTGATCTCATCGACGAACGGATCATCGGCAACCGGAATGACAGTGGGGCCGCCCAAGAGGCGATCCTTTCCGATGGCGGTCGTCATGTCCGTCTTTCTTCCTCGCAAAGAAATCACTATGAGCGGCCTACTGCGTGCCAAGCTCAAGTGCCGATCGTGTGAGAAGGCCGACATTCACGTCGAGGAGCGACCCATCCGCGAACCCGCCTTCCAGCGAACTCGAGGCAAGCGACCGACGTGGCAGCTCAAGGGCATCTGTGACCTCTGCCAGCACCGCGTTCAGGGATTTGTCAAGACCGCATTTGCCGAGGAGAACAACGCTGTCGACGACCGACTCGAGAACCCTCCATGTGAGGATGATGTCTGCGGCAAGGTCGACTTTTCGGCGAAAGCCGACGAGGCCGAGTGAAGTTTCCCTAGGCAACCCTCGGAGAGGCGTTTTTTGCGAATTATATCTAAGTTATTTTTGGATTTATTTACTATATATAAAATGACTAAAAAAAATGGTTCGCCGAATAAGACCTCTTTTCGCCGAATGAGCAACCTCCCACTTTTCCACGGCTATGTGTGAGTTGCAAAGATGGTGAACCACGTCCTCGTTGGTGCTGGAGTTGGTGCTGTTGCGGGCTATGCCTACCGCTCGTCGCTCGGCGAAGCGCCGCCTGACACGGACCTGGCAGACTTTTTCAAGCTCAAGTTCACCGACCTGACGCCGATGGGTGCTGGTCTGGCTGGTGCTGCTCTTGGTGCGGTCGGTGGCTGGCTGTACTCGCGTTTCATGTGAGTGAATGGCGGACGATGACTTTGAGGTCGCACGGTTGCGCCGCATTATCGCGTTGAAGGATGCAGCGCTTGACATGCGCGATGGCCGCATAAAGATGCTGGAGAACATGATTGAGCACCTGAAGCGGATGGAGGAGACTTGGCGCAAAGCGTACTTTACGAACCTCAGGGCGATGACTGGATCGTGTTGTCTGGCCACAGCCGACTGGCGAACCGCAGAGCAGGCACAGTTAGAACGTGACTGACGGTTGAAGGCCGATCGTCTTGAGTTCGTCTGGCGTTGCGTCCTTCTTCATCGCATAGTTGAGCGTCGAAGAGTTCATCAGCGTCATGTGGATGTAGGAGTTCTTGACGTCGGGCAGATGGCGCTGTATCAGTTGCTTATACTGCTCGCGGCCGTATGCAGCCTTGGCTTTGCCCCGGTGCTCGAGAGTGACAACAAAATGTGCATGCAAGAAGTGACGAGCGGGACCGCGCTCGATGGCAATGGCGTCTACGCGTACAGAACGTACCACATCGAAGTTCGGTTCTACGTGGACCAGTGTGCGCCAGTTGTCCGCATCACCAAGCTGCGTGCGAATGAAATGGGCCATGCGGTTGACTAGCCTCTTCTCTGTCATCGACGACCGCGGTGCAAAGTGTGTGTTCCATGTGACATGCCAACGCGTGTAGCGCAACGGCCTGCGACCGGGCATTTAACAGAGTGCGAAGAAGAATGACTGATCCATACAAGAGACCGCGCCAGTGTCTTGACTATGCTTTGCTCATGCTACGCGAACTGCTCGACCGCACGAGGGACCGCGAGTTTCCCCACAAGCAATACTACCAACCGCGCATCAACTCGGCGATACGGGAGCTCGAGTTTGCGAAGAAGCACATCTACACGATCTGCGACCACAACCTCGAACAGCACGAGGAGATTCACCGCCTTCTCGAGATGTGGGAGATGCGCCCAGACGGACCGGTTGTCAAGGCAATGGTGGACGAACTGAAGCTGAAGCCCTAAAGCCACGCCGACACTTTAAAGCTGCGTCCGACACCCAGGATGACCAGCTGCTTGCATTGGGCGATGAGGCCGTACGATCCGCCGTACGCCACGCTCCACGAACGACGTGTGCGGTGGTTCGACTTGTGCGGCATGCGGATGTCGAGCACGAACTTCCACTCCTGCGCCACCTCCTCCATCGTCATCGTCGATTGGATGTCTTCCAATGTGGTGTTGCAGCGCTGGACCGCCTCGAGGAAGCATTCGTGCGCCAGCTCCATCTCTTCAGTCGTCATGCCCTTCGCCGTCAGCACCTGTGTCGTCACTGTCGCCGCCCGACGTGGCCACGGGGCGTCCAAGAGCGAGTTGAGCGATGCGCTGCTCATTGTTGTGGATCCGTTCGTGTACGTCGTAGAGAAACCGCATCAGTTGCCGAACTTCATCGCCAGCCATCTTGCGTGTGCAGTAGCCACACTTCAGCTCCAAGAAGACGTCCTGCTCATCAAACGAAAACGTGAAGTCGTGGTACCGCAGCCCGTTGTAGTAAGTCATTGTTGCCAACGATGTCCACTTGTTTTTTCCGAGGCGCTGTCTTCGACTACCCCCACAGCCTGGTCGTCAAACAGTGCCGCCAATGCAAGATGTGGGCATGCGAGTGCTGCACTGTGTCCATCAACGCGAGTGGCATCCTGTGCCGAGCGTGCCAAGATGGAAAGCTCGCCCCCAAAGCCGAGCAGATCGCTGCGACGATGTCACGAAAGCGCTATGATGCGTTTCACCTCAACGAATGGGCACCCGGCAGCAACAACGTGGAGGCCATGTTCGAGCAGATGCAGAAGGACATCGAGGCAGCAACTAACTGAACAAGCGGTCGATGCGTTTCAGTTCCCTCCTACGCGGCTTGCCGTTGACCCACTCGGCCTCGTAGATTGGCCAGTCGTTGATGATGCAAATGGCCGCCCACTGCTGCATCAACTCGCTCGTCTTGCCGTTCGACACCGACGGGAACCACACTTCGTGCTTCTCAAAGTACTCCAGGCCGACAAACAAGAGCAGCTGGCGGATGATGAAGTTGTAGTTGGGCCTGCTCGAGCGGGTGAACTTGCCCTGCACCTCTGGCCAGGCGTCGTTGACCTTCCGAAAGAGCCGCTTCAGCTCTCGGACGAGCTCGTCAGAAGGTATGGGATGTGGGTCGGCTCCGAGCATTCGTCGGATTGTGAGCCACTTTTCGCAGTACTGCTTCGGCGAGAGTCCAGCGTCGATGATAATCTGGCGCACAGTCGGCTTGTATAAAAAAGGATCATAGAACAAGCCCT
>SPJK01057865.1_pt1 | contig 20414 bp, 19 predicted proteins | sample 3741771 | NCBI WGS metagenome assembly SPJK01 (sample SAMN10925997, study PRJNA522277) | cold seep metagenome | isolation source: Elba SIP-enriched marine methane seep metagenome, extraction at timepoint T2 | place: Italy: coast of Elba, Mediterranean Sea
CTCAATAACTCCACCTGCTAAACGCGGATCATTTGGCAATCCGCCGACGGCCCCAAGCAGAATGGCATCAAAAGACCTGAGAGCTGAGACATCATCGTCGCTCAACACGTGACCGGTCTCAAGAAAGTGAGCTGCTGAAAACGGGAAATGAGTAAGCTCATAATCTAGACCACATTGGGGTGCAGCAGCAGCAAGGACTTCCAGCGAAGCTCCGACAACTTCAGGACCGATGCCGTCACCGGCAATAACAGCAATCTTGTGAGGGGTGGCCATGTTTTGAATTCAGTTAGGCGATTGGGGACAGTAGAACCAATAGGGTAGCCCCTCAGTCTAACCAGCCAAGATGGTGCAGACCAGCCTGCCAATTTTTAGTGGCTCATCCGGTTTTGAGAGGACGAATCTGGATCTCAGAGCCGACGACGCGAGTTTCGAAGACGTCGACACCCAAGCGAGGATTATCTGCCCATTTGCCATCACTGAGCCGGAAACGCCAGGCATGCCAAGGGCAGGAAACCGTCGGACCTTCTTCGCCGGATTCATCATCATGACAATCAACCGCACCAGCCCCCAGCGAAGCACCTTGGTGAGGACAAAGGTCATCAATAGCCAGGTACTTGCCTTCATACAGGAACAGGGCGATAGGACGGGGTCCAAGTTGCACGGTTCGACCTTCCCCTTCGGGGATGTCACCTACCTGAGCAACCGTTTGAAAATCATCGCCAGCCATTTGTCATTCGGTTTCGATGAAGGGTAGAAAGACAGTCTGCGATTATTCGGCTACGGTAGCTTCTGGTTTTGACTCGGTCGCAGCCAATTCATCGGCTGTTAGCTGGCGCATCTCGATCGTTTGCGTCATTTCATTCTTAATGACTTGGCCTTGCATGGTGATCGTAATATCAAAAACTTGCTTAATGTTGTTTGAATGTACTATGCCAAGTTCATTGTCGAACAGAATCTCTCCTTCGGATTCTTTCGCTTTGAAATCCATTTCAAACATGTTGTTGGCATTTTCAGGCATTTGCATTTCGATGCTTTGAGAGATGGATTCAAGATTTTTGCCATCGACTTCTTTAGGGCCATTATAGGTATAAGTCGCTGTTACCTTCATTTTGCCAACTTGAGGAGCCGTAACGTCTGACACTTGGGTCCAGCTCTCACCAATCTCTAGCGGCTTCGAAGGAAAAGTAATTGTTCCTTGCTTGACCATTTGAGAGATCATATCGGTCGAACCCGAACCTCCCGGCATACGTTTGAAGGTTTCTGCCAATTCATCGGAGAACTCAATGTCGGCTATCGCTCCTGTGGTTTGCATTACCACATCAATGGGATTTTCAACGAGGGCATCAAACATCGGCGCCACTAGAGTTGCCATCCCCGTAGCCGCTTCATCTGCTGCCGAATCGTATTCGAGTCCTCCCATGGGTGATTTCGTGCTCATTTTGATTCGATCAAATCCTTGAGCAATTAATGCTTCCCCGCTTTCTTCCACTCCCTTCACGTTCCAGTTCATCCACATTACTTGGTCGGTTGTTGTGTTAACGACACCAGCAGGACCAGCATTCATGTTCATTACCATTTTTTGTGTCATGAGGTATTGAACCGATTCGCCTTCCTTCCACTTAAAGCTAAGGGGCTCGGTTGCAACAGCAATGGCGGCAACGAGCAAGAAGCAGACGGTAACGTGAGTTTTGAAAAGGGTTTTCATAAGTAGCTCGATATCAATGCGTGGATAGGAGGGCCGTTTCTAAAAGCCTAGCGAATTATAGGCTAAATGTCACAGAGTAAAGCTATCGCCTGGCTGAAGAACGATCGGATTTGTTTCCGTGCTACTACTGACAGCCGTTGCCCAGGCTTCCGCATCTTGCTCAATAGGCGGCCAAGTATTGTAGTGGCAAGGCAAGACTGACGTCGGCTGAAGTAGCTTGACAGCTTCGACCGAATCCGCCGGACCCATTGTGAAAAGGTCTCCGATTGGCAAAACGGCTAGATCAAGTGGTTGCCCAATCAGTTTCATATCGCCGAAGAGAGCCGTATCGCAGGCAAAATAGATTCGTTTTCCTGCGGTTGATAAAATCATCCCCATAGCAACACCACCATAACTTCCGTCTGGAAGGCTGCTTGAATGAACCGCGTCGGTCATCTTGACATTACCAAAGGGCATGTCGATTGAACCACCTGGGTTCATACCTACCGTATGCCCGGCGTCGATCCCCTGCCCTGCTAGCCAAAGTGATATTTCATAGTTGGTAACGACCGTCGCACCTGTCCGCTTGGCGATGTTGACAGTATCACCAACATGGTCTCCATGTCCGTGCGAAAGCAGAATGTAATCCGCTTCGACATCTTCTGCCTTCACCGGTGATGTCGGGGAATCGTTCAACAACGGATCGATCAGGATCTTTTGATCCTCTGATTCAACGAGCCACGCGTTGTGGCCATACCAAGTGATCTTTATGCTCATTGTTATTGGTTGTTGTTTTTGACAGGATGGACAGGATTAACGGGATGAATTTTTGTTGTTGAATTTTCTTTTAACTTGAACCCCACTTGGTCCGAAATTCAATAGCAAGCCTGTCGGTAATCTCATGGCAGTTAAACAATTGACAAGTTGGACTTCGTGAGGTTGAGATAATTCTCTAACTGATTTCAGCTCCACCAACAATTGTTTTTCAACAAGTAAATCTGCAATGTAGTTGCCGACGATAGTTTCTCGAAAGTAGACTTCGATTGGAAGTTGTTGCTGACATTTAATTCCTTTTTCTTGTAAAGCAACAACAAGACTCTTCTCATAAACAGCTTCTAAGAATCCAAACCCGAGCTCATTGTGCACCTCAAAAGCACTTCCAATTACCATCTCCGATATCTGAGAGAGTTCATCTTTCATATTGAGCTATGCCAAAAAAGTAATATCCTGTCGATCCTGTAAATCCTGTCTAAATTTCTAAGAGCGTAGGATCGCGTTCATGTTTTTCTTGTACGCTTCAACGCCTGGCTGGCCGTAAGGGTTGATGTTGATCAATCGTCCTTCGACAACCGTCGCCAGCATTAGCATTTGAAGCAAACCACCGAGGTGCGCTTCGTCGAGCTTCGGCAGTACGATGTCGGTCGTGGGACGATTATCATCGGCATAAGCCTTGTTGGTGCCGGCGATGGCTGCTGACAAGATATTCGGCAAGGTTTTGTCCGCCAACTCGTTGAGTTGATCTTGGTTGTTCTCACTTTCGCCAATTGCGAGTGGCGTTGAATCGTAGCTTTCAACAATGACGTTGGTGATTAACTTATCGCGAACCCCTTCCTGATGTTGCTGACCACGACTGTGAAGGTCGCGCGTATTGACGATTGTCAAAGGCAAGGCACCCTGCTCTTCCTTGCCAAGGCTTTCTGCTAGGAGTTGGTCGTACCATAGGCCGGTCGCTTCGAGCCGTTTGCCCCAAGTGCTAAGGATCCGTGTCACACATCCTTGAGCTTCTTCTAGCAAATGACAAACGCCCACGTAATCGAGCACCGCATTGCTGCCGGGCTCGGCAGATGCGAAGTGGTCGTTCATCTCTTTAGCTCCTTCGAGGAGCTTCACGATGTCGAGCCCCATCAAGGCAGCGGGCAGCAAGCCGACGGCGCTCAGCACACTGAATCGACCACCAACTCCGTCCGGCACTTCGTACTTCTCACCACAACCTAGAGCGGTTGATAGATCAAACAGTTTACCGCTAACGCCGGTGACGGGGACAAACCGTTCGGCAAGCTTTGCAGCATCGCCACCGACTGAATCCGACAGCTCACGTAAGAAGATCCGCGTTGCGGCTGCCGTCTCCAGCGTGCCTCCACTTTTGCTGATGACTACCAAGCCCCATGGCTCGCCTCGCTCTTTAAGTAACTGCACCAAGGCCGAAGCGGCATCGTTATCGACATTGTTTCCTTCGAAGTAAATTCGAGGGCGATTGCCACGAGCTTCGGCCGGGGCTTCGTTGTAGTAAGGGTGGCAACAACCTTCCAAGAGGGCACGTGCCCCCATGTAAGAACCGCCGATGCCAAGCACCACAACGCTTTTACATTCAGCTGCCAATCGGTCAGCGGTCGCTTGCAGGCGAGACAGTTCGCTCTCGGCTCCTTTGTCCGTTTGTTCTGCTAAGAGACGATCTGGCAACAGGTGAAAGCCAGCATCGAGTGGCTCCTTATCGGCGGGCACTTCAGCTCCTTCCGCCCAGAGGTCGGCATCCGCCATCACCTCAGCCCGAGCCGCTTCAAGCTGCGGTCCTAACTCATCAAGGGCTTTTGCTGAAGTTCCACCATTTTCAAAGTAAGCTGCCGAGGGATCGTATTTGAGCATGTGAGTTATGTCGAAGATTTGAAGGCATGGGTTGAGTGCCTAGCCCACCAAAGCCAGGCGGTGGGAGTATTGTAAGAGGAAATCCCCCGTTTGGGCAGCCTGCGGTTTAAGTAAGATTTCCAGGAGCTTGAGTAGAAATCGCCTCATCTCAATTTCAAGAAGCTTTTCGATGTCGCTCAGGTTCTGTACGGCTCACTATGGATTCGTCCGGTGCAAAGATAGTGCATCTTGGCAAGTTAAGGCTTAGATGTTGAATGGTCTCTGTGCTTGCGGCGGTATCCCTAATGTTTAGCCGACGGAGATTCTTTAGCGAAGCTAGTTCTTTAAGGCGAGAATCACTGGCCGAACTTCCCGAGATAAATAATCCAAGTAGTTGATGCATTCTTAAAAAAGTATCAATCGCACTATCGTCGATGCCGTAATTAAAAAGACCTAGGTACTTGATGTTGTCGCACTGCTCCAAGCGTCTAAGAGAATGGCTGCTTATATCTGCAATCGAATTTTTATCGACAACAATCGACTGTAAGTTTTGTGATTCGATCAAATCACAAAACTCTTCCTCTTCAAACCAGTTAAATTCAACGCGCCGTGTCCCAATCGCAAAACTAATTAGCTTTGGAAGTTGCTTAAGCTGCTTTACACAATTACTGGTTCCCAAGTGTCCCATTGAGACATGGTAGACCCTTCCCCTCGGATCAAGTTGGAACCTTGCCTTATACTGCCCTAAATAATCTACAGCATCCTTGTCGGATTCATGCGCAGCAAATTCAGAAGCTTTAAAGAACTTCATCTGTTTTTTGGGCATAACGGCCACTTGGTTGCATCAGTGCTGAATGGACAACTATTGCTAGTTATTCTAGACGAATTTTTCATCATTAAACACGATCAATATGGGTTATATATAAAGCAAGAAAACTCGACGCAGTTTTCACTGCGCCGCGTTTTCCAAATGACACGCTAAGCTTTTTAGCGTCGCTTGCGTCTTCCCAAAATTCCGGCCACAGTTCCTAGCCCAATCAATGCGGCACTAGTTGGTTCTGGTACTTGCAGATCACTTCCCAGTGGGGGAGCAAGGATATTGAAACCGTAATGCGTTTCAGGTTTGGCGAGTCGCAGTCCCCAAATTGGTTGGTTGGTTCGCAACACGGCTCCAACGCTGGGGTTGCCCGATGGCGAGAGTGAAGCGGCAATCTGGTATTGATTCGGATTGCTAATGTTCCAATCCCATGACGGAAGGTCATTTGCTAGGATCGAAGCACCCGGCCCTGTGCCATTGCCAGTGACTGCATAGGTATCGTTCAGCCATTCGTTGCCGATGATACCACCACCACTGTTCAAGGCGGCTAAGTCAAAGCGTTCGGGATTCGTTGAACCGCCGTCAACATCGCCAAAGTAAAAGAACGTTCCCGCTGGCAAGAAGCCTAGAGGTAACGATGTAAAGTCGTAGTTAGTCGTGCCAGTCGACAATGCGGGGATCGGCGGCGTGCTCATTCCAAACGTACCTGCCCAGTCAGGGTGAACATCCAGAGGAGACCAAGTTCCCGTGTGGGTGGTGCCCACGGTCGTATAGGTTGGTGAGATACCAACAGGCCAAGCTGGGTTTGGTGAAGGTAATGGAAGGAACGGGCCGGAGCCGGTTAGCAGTGCCGCTTGGGTCGTGGCTGCCAAGGCTAGGCAGCAAGTTACAGAAACAATGGTAAACAATTTGTTGAGCGAGGATTGCATGAGATCTTTCTCCTACCTGAAAAGGTCTTGGTAACGAAGGGGGTAACGATTTGGCAAAGTGCCAAATGTTCCTGCTGCTAGAGGGCCCAATAACAGCGGGGTTACCTAGCCAATCAAGAAGGGTGTCCAAGACCCGACAGCCTATTTGGAAAAAATCAAAAAAGGCTCAAGAAGTTGTATTTCACGCTGATTTAATCGACTGGAGGCTTCTTTGGAAGCTTCATTTCGATTCCTTAACGACCACGTCGTTAAACATGTACGGATTACTGCTCAGGCGGAGTGGTTCGCCGCTGGCGGTAGTCACGTTCTTAACGGTGACGCGTTTCGTTTTGATGTAGGGATATGCTTCTTGGTAAGAGGCATCCTTAAAGTCACGATTGAAATTCGCGAAGATGGCTGGGCCACGATAGTTTTTTGGATGCTTGGAATCATCGATTTGAAGGTTGTGTATCGTGATCTTGGACGGCATGTAGCATGTATATCCAAAGTCGTGCTGTCCTGGGTTATATCCACCAATCAGGCTAGCAGTCATCGATTTCCCTGCTCCAGGTACAAAAACACAATCTCGAAATAGAAACTCTCCTCGCCAAGTGCTGCCGTAGTCTTTGCGTAAGTAGGCAAGGTGATTTCCAAAGATGGTCGTATCCTTCACGGTAAGCGTCCCTCCTCCGATGGCGTTAATTCCCATGTAGCCAAGCGTAGAGTTCAAGATCGTTGCGTTGACGACACCTTGGTGTGCGTCAAAACGTGAGAGTACGCAGTTGTCATACAACAGATTCTTGCAGAAATTGGAGGCCATGATGCCCCAATATTTGTTGTCGTTAATGTCGTTGGTTTGATGGCAGTTTATGAAAGAAACATTGATTGCTTCTGTGGCTGTAAAGTCATAAGTCCCTTTCGAAACCCGAGAGCCACTGGCACCAATAGAACTATAAGTTTTGTGTCCCGTGAATAAGCAGTTCTTTACGGTGATATTAGCACAGTTAGCAATGTTGATGAATCCATAATAGGGTGCTCCTCTCTCTCCTTCGCCACGAACATGATGCTCGATGCCATCCACGACAACGTTTGAACGATTAACTGCTAAGCCTCGCCAAAAGTAGCCATCCTTCATGTCGTCCGAGTTGGCAATCGTTGTGAAATGACCACCTTTAACCGTCAGTTGTGTTTCATCTAGGGGACGAGCTGTAATTTTTGTGATTTCGTCAAAGTCCCAAAAGATTGGAGTTTTTCTGTCGACCTTCCCTTTTTGATTAACAAGAAAAACATCGGTTTGTGAGGAACCCTTGTTTTTATTAGGACCAAAGCGAATGAACTGCTTCACATTGGCATTTACAACCCGGACTAGGCAGGGCTCCGACAAATCGACTTTCAGTCGAGATTGATTTCTTTTGAGCGAAGTAATGTTGTCCAGTGAGAAAGACTTTTTGTTTGATTTAATCTCGAAAACGTGGGTGTAACGCTGTTCGACGGAGGTGTCATCAATAATGAATTTGGCAGAACCAAAGTCGGTGTTAGTCTGAATCCGAGCAGTAAGTCGTTTGCCGCCGATGTAATAGGTTGCTTTGTCATTAGCATGAACCGGAAGCCCATGCTTATTGGCGTAGGCATGCGCCTTTCGTATTGCATCCATATCGTCAGTCACGCCATCACCTTTGGCACCGAAATCTTCGTAGCGGATAACCTCCGGTAGAGTTTCTACACCAACAGGTGAATCAGCACAGGTGAACGAACCGATGCCTAAAGTTAAGGTGGCAAACGCTAGAGTTGCGATGTTTAGAGAGGTATATCTCTGTTGTTTCATCATGGTGAGGTAAATACTTCGATTGGATTAGGAATCAATGGAAGTATCTTGACTTTTTTTAAGGCGTATTCTTGTGTAGAAAGCAATAGAATCTCACTATTTCGATTACCCACTTCTCTATGTATGTTTTCGTGTGGTAATGGGCAAAGTAGTATTCTAACTGCTGCCGACGTCTCTCAGAGTCGAGCCACTAATGAATAGGCAAAATTGCCTTTTTATTGGTATCAAAAAACAAATTCATAGCCTAATCTTCTAGCTTCTGGCCCCTTGCTGACGGATGCAATCTAGTAGACCATATCTACTTCATGGCCAAGAACTTAGGCCGAAAAGTACGCCGTCAACACTTCCCTCCAACCCTGCCAGATTTCCATGGATACCCACGCTCTGATTCGTCAGCTTGTTCAGAAGAATGACTCGAAGATTGTCATGTATGTTGCTGACGGTTTGGGTGGCTTACCGCAAAAGCCTGGTGGTAAGACGGAACTGGAAACCGCGTCGACGCCAAATCTTGATAAACTTGCCGCGGAAGGAGTCTGTGGCGGATCGATTCCTGTGGCTCCTGGTATTGCTCCGGGCAGTGGTCCTGGTCACTTGGGACTGTTTGGCTATGATCCGGTTGAGTTTCTCATAGGACGCGGCGCCCTTGAAGCAACCGGAATCGGTTTCAAGCTTGAGGAAGGTGACGTCGCAATTCGAGCTAACTTCTGCACGCTTGATTCGGATGGTAACATCGCTGATCGTCGTGCCGGCCGGATTCCAACGGAAGAGTCGACACCTATCGTGGAGCGTCTCGCTAAGGAAGTTTCGATCTCTGGCATTGAAACCGTCATCTTACCGGTAAAAGAACACCGCTTTGTGATTGTGCTGCGTGGCGACGGGCTCGTCGGCAACGTCGATGACACTGACCCGCAAGCAACCGGTGTTCCACCGCTTAATCCTGCAGCGCGTGATGATGCAAGCCAAAAAACAGCTGAGGTTTGCAGTCAATTGCTTGAGCAGGTTCGTAAGCTCTTGGCTGATGAGGCAAAAGCAAACTTCTGCACCCTGCGAGGCATCACAGGTAAGCCATCGATTCCATCTTTCGAAGAAGTTTACGGCCTTCATGCCGCGGCAATTGCCGTTTATCCCATGTACAAAGGCTTGGCTAACTTAGTCGGCATGGACATTATCGGCGAGGCACAAACGCTTGATGAACAGATGGAAGTTCTCAAGAGCGTTTGGGACAAGTACGACTTCTTCTTTATCCACTTCAAGTACACCGACTCGACGGGTGAAGATGGAAACTTTGATGCTAAGGTGAAACGGACCGAGGAATATGACGCCGCCGTCCCGGCAATCATGGAGCTCGGCCCCGATGTGTTCATCGCTACGGGTGATCACAGCACGCCAAGTATGCTTGCCAGCCACAGTTGGCACTCCGTGCCAACGCTCTTGTGGGCTGAAAACTGCCGGTGCGATCCAGCCACCTCGTTTGGTGAATCGCAATGCTTAACCGGCGGGCTTGGCCAGTTTGAGGCAAAACACCTAATGACGCTTGCGTTGGCCAATGCTGGTCGACTTGGCAAGTTCGGTGCCTAGTCACAGCTGATAGCTAGTCAGCTGGCACCTAGTCAGCTTGTGGTACTTCGCAAGTAGCGTCATTGCATCGGCCTGTGAATTTCAATCGGTTCTTGGCAAAGAAGAGGTAGCACCAATCAAGCAGGTGTGAAACACCTGGAGCGCGCGAAGCCCAAGTGAGCGGCCCAAAGAGCAGATGCCCTCGACTGACGTTTCCATAAAGCTGACGAAAGACTTCGACCCCTTTGATGGTTTCACCACTTGGGCTGCGCCCATGGATTTCTGCCATCAGAGTTGGCATGTCAATTCCAACAGAATTGGTTGAGAATTCCGAATCAGTGATATCAGTAAAGCGAAGCTGATTCTTGCCATCAAGCCAACGGATGAAATTTATCTCTCGCAAACAGAGCGGACATTCCCCGTCATAAAAGACTTCGGCTTTCCAGTCGTTGGTTGAGTCAGGCGTAGGATTCATTGCTTAGATAAAATCTTCGTCGAAGTCTTTCATGCCGAGCTGTTTCATCTTGCGGTATAGATTCGAGCGGTGCATTCCCAACTTAGAAGCCGCTGCGGCGACGTTGCCTCGTTGCCGATCAACAGCTCGTTGGATATGCTCGCGTTGAAATTCTTTGGTCGCTTCGATTAACAGATCGGGATATTCAAGTACTGGATCATGGTCACCAGCGGAGGGGACGATCGCCAAGTCTTCTTGTTTGACCGTGTTCCCCTCAGATAAATACGCAACTCGTTCCATCAGGTTGCGAAGTTCTCGGATATTTCCTGGCCAATTATGGGAAAGTAACCTTCGTCGAGCGTCGGCACCGATTTTAGGAGGGGTTCTTCCTTGCGACTGGCAAAACTTGCCGAGGAAATGCTCGGCCAGCAGAATGATGTCCTCGCCACGTTCTCGAAGTGGTGGAAGCTCGAGCGAAACGACATTGAGCCGATAATAAAGATCTTCACGGAATTTGCCTTGGCGGACCCAATCGGAGAGGTCACGGTTCGTTGCAGCAACGACTCGGACGTCTATCTTTCGTGGTTCGGAGCCGCCGACTCGGACGATCGTTTTGTCTTCAAGCACGCGGAGCAGTTTTGCCTGACCGCCGGGGGACATATCGCCGATCTCATCCAGCAGCAGAGTTCCGCCATGCGCCAGTTCAAATTTACCTGCCCGCGAATCACGAGCATCGGTGAATGCCCCAGCTTCATGGCCAAACAGTTCACTTTCAAGAAGTGATTCAGCGATGGCAGCACAGTTGACCGCCAGCAGTGGTTCATTCCGCCTGCTACTTTGGAAATGAAGCGATTGAGAAACGACCTCTTTACCGGTTCCATTTTCACCTAGGACTAAGACGGCAAGGTCGGCATTAGCTACGCGGTCAATCGTTTTACGAAGTGCAACAATAGCGGGCGAATCGCCGAGCATACGCACATCGCTTGCTGCTTCGTCAACCAGGGAATCACGTCGCTCGATAAGATCGCCAACTTGTTGAACATTGGATAGGGCAACCGCAGCTAGTCGGGCGAATTCGGCAAGCCCTTGTTCATCTTCGGGCGTGAAAGCACCATGCGTTCCAAGCTTGTTGATTAACTCAAAGGCACCGAGACGTTCACCGCTCGGAGCATCCAAAGGCACGCAAAGAAGTGAATCAGTTTTGTAACCGGTTGATTCGTCGGTAGCTCGATCAACGGATGAGGCATCTTTCTTTTTTGAGGTGCGAAGCGGCTCACCTGTTTGCACGACTTGGCCAACGACACCCGCGTTGTCAGGGACAACCAAGCCATCAGGTAGTCCCATTGCTGGGCGCCCAACGAGTTTGCTTGCCGATTGGTCCCAAAGAAAAATCGTGGCCCGATCAGAGTTGAACAGCCTTGCTGCTGACTCAGCCATCCGATTTAGCAGCGCATTGAGGTCCGAAGTTTCACTCCAAGCGATGGAAATGGCTAGCATCTCATCAAGGCGTTCACTCCTCTGTTCAGCCAGAGATCGCGTTGCGACCAAGGCCCGAACCATACCAAGCGTCATAGCGATTTCAGCGGCAACTGCCGAATCGAGCTTCGCTTGCATGCTTAGGATGTCAGGTTGAGGGCGCGTTATTGATGGGACACAGCTCGCTATCCAACCGGCTGATTCATTGACAGAAAGCTGATCAAGGGCATCGGTCACCGTTTCGTGAGGTCCAGCGCCAACCTTTCCTGCGCTTGAAAGGCAGCTCCAAGTAGGTGGTGTTGCCTGCCAAAGTGATACCGAATCGGCGGCAACGGCTTGGCGTATTTCAGCCATAGCAGCTATATCGAACGCTTCCATCGAAGCCGATTCTGTCGCGGAAGCGAGCAGAGCGGATGTCAATTCTTGCATCATATTAGGTGTAGGCATGACATCTTATTGTGATAGCTTGCCTCATTTTTGCAACATTGAAACGGCTAGCACCTTTTAGGAAGTGACCAATCCGGCTAGGATCGCCCCCTTAGATTGACGCGGTTACTCTTAGGAGACAAAACAAGATGTCGGGGTTATTCGAAGGCAAAAAGGGCCTCATAACGGGCGTTTTTAATAAGCAATCCATCGCATGGGCAATTGCTGACAAGGTTATGAACGAGGGTGGTGAGTGTGGATTCACTTACATGCCAGACCGTCCTGATGATGAACGAAAAAAGAATTTAGGACGTGTAACTAAGCTGACGGATGGCAATCCGCAATGTAAATTCTTGCAACCGATGGATGCAACCGATGATGACCAAATCGCTGCGGTAGTTGAGAAGTGCCAATCCGAATTCGGTGGCCTTGATTTTCTCTTGCATTCCATTGCATTCGCTCCGCCAGAGGATCTTAAGAAAGACACTGTTGATACCAGCCGGGAAGGTTTCAAGCACGCGATGGCGATTAGCGTTCATAGTCTAATGGCATTGTCCAGCGCTACGAAGGAGATTATGAACCCGGGATCGAGCATCCTTACGCTTACCTATTTTGGTGGTGAAAAGGCGGTTCCCGGCTACAACGTCATGGGAGTATGTAAGGCAGCTCTCGACGCAACGGTTCGTTACTTGGCGTTTGATCTTGGCCCAAGGGATATTCGCGTGAATGCCTTGTCAGCGGGCCCGTTGCAAACAATCTCAGGCCGTGGGGCCGGGGTTGATCAGATGCTTGGCCTTTACGAAGCGATGGCTCCCCTTGGAAGGAACATTACCCACGACGAAGTTGGTAAGAGTGGTGCCTATCTGCTGAGTGACATGTCGACTGGCGTCTCGGGAGAGATCCTTCACCTCGACGGCGGTTATCATGCTATGGGCTCACCCGGACGACTGCTTGAGAAGCTAAAAAGCTAATCGAGTTAGTAAATCCAAACAAAAAAAGAGCCGTGAAACTCAACTGAGTTTCACGGCTCTTTTTCTGCTGTCATCTTGACGTAAGCAGCTTTCCGTGTAGCTGATGGTAGTAAGACCACCAATCTCTTTTAGCCGCCCTCCCCCTCCTAAGTCCGACTGTCATCAGGCTTAGAAGGGGAAGCAACGAGGAACGACTAATAGCTAATATAGTTTTGCTGCCTTCCAGATACCAGCTTTTTGTCAGAAAAATCTCTATCAAATACACCACAAATACGAAAAAAGTGCTCGCTTTTGCGCCAGCCAACCATGATTTTGCTTCGAAGTTGACTACTTAAATCGATCTGTACTCGATTTAGAATGCCCGCGATAATCTCAACGACCTCGCCTTGGACTCGGTGTGGGGTGTGAGCAGGTTGCTCACTAGTAAATCAGGACGATTCTTCACGACAGGGATGCTTGCAATATGAACCTTAACCGGTCATCTCATCAATTTTTCAGAATTACGAAAAGACTTGTATTGGCGTCGATTGCCGTGTGTTTGGGGAGTTCCCCGCTATTGGCAGCGCCTTCAGCCCCAACAGCTGAGCAGGCTTTGGCTCTCAAGCCAATTCAAGAGGGTGTGCAGTATGAAACTCCCACAGGAGCTGCTTTAGCAAAGTGCAATGTCAAACTGGAGAAAGAAGGCAAATCAACTTCTTGGGTTGTTCGTGCCGAAGGTGGCCAGATTCTTCGTCGGTTTGCTGATACCAATGGTGACAATTCACTCGATGTTTGGAGCTATTTCGACAACGGTTTAGAAGTTTATCGAGACCAAGATGCCGACTTTGATAGTGTTGCCGACCAATATCGTTGGTTCCACACTGGTGGAAGTCGTTGGGGCATTGATGAGAATGAAGATGGCAAAATTGATTATTGGAAGCAGATCTCACCGCAAGAGGTTGCCGAAGAGGCGGTCCTTGCTATCCAGCAAAAAGATGCTGGGCGTTTCAGCCTGCTGCTCGTGACCAAAGCTGAGCTCGATCGACTCGGTCTCGGAAAAACTCTCAAGTCACAAATTGCTGAGCAGCGTGCTTCGGCAAATTCTGAGTTTGGCAAATTAGCACGTGAACAAAAAAAGATAAGTTCCAAATCAAGGTTCGTCGATTTCGGTGCCTCTCGCCCGGGTGTTATCCCCGCTGGATCGGATGGTTCGACGAAGGATGTAACAATCTGTGAGAACGTCTCTGCGCTGGTTGATAACGGAGGGGTTCCCGATCAGGTTTTGCTAGGATCTTTGGTTCAGATTGGACAAGCTTGGCGTTTGGTCGAATCTCCTCAAATGGGTGATTCGGGACCGAAGTTGGCGAATGTTTTTTCGGTTCCAAGCTACAGCCAAAATCAGTCTTCATCTGGTCCAAGCCAAGAGACCCAAGATTTAATGGCAAAGTTGGAAAAGCTTGATAAGCAGACAGGCGGCGATATGGGTACCGAAGCCCAAATTACTGCAAGGATTGGGATCCTCGAAAAAATTGCCGGTACAACAAAGAACCCACAAGAGCAGCAACAATGGTATTTACAGCTTTCCGATTTGCTTAGCGCGGCGGCCCAATCCCGCGGATATGCTAACGGAGTAGCAAAACTAAAGCAGTTAGAATCCTCCCCAACGGTACGTGCCAATGGAAAAGAACTTGTAAGCCAAGTACGTTATCGCCGAATTGGTGCCGAGTATGGCTATGCGCTACAAGATCCAAAAGCAGATTACGCTAAACTGCAAGCCAAATGGACTACCGATCTCAAGGAATTTGTCGCGCAATTCCCAAACACTTCGAGTACTCCTGACGCTTTGCTTCAGTTGGGAATGGCTGACGAATTTGCAGGTGAAATCGACAAAGCCACGGTCTGGTACAAACGGCTGGCCGCCGAGTTCGCGCAGAGTCAAGCTGGCAAGAAAGCCACAGGGGCGATTCGCCGACTTGAGTCGGTTGGTAAATCACTTCCTCTACGCGGAACCACTTTGGCTGGAAAGCAAATTGACTTAACTCGTCCTCCCTACCGAGGGAAGTTCGTCGTGGTCCACTATTGGGCTACCTGGTGTGAGCCATGTAAAGAAGATATGCAAAAGCTTAGCGAGATGAAGCGAAGGTACGGATCAAAGCTCGAGATCGTTGGAGTCAATCTTGATAACTCCGCTGCTGATGCGAAAACCTATTTGACCGCTAAAAGATATGCCTGGGAAAATCTCTATGACGAGAAAGGCCTTGAAGGGGGACGCGCCAGCGAGCTTGGAGTCATGACTCTGCCGCTAATGATTGTTGTAGACAACAAGGGAACCGTAGCGAATCGAAATCTCAACGGTAGCGAAATTGAAACGGAGCTTCAGCGATTGATCCGCTAGAAGTCAGCCTAGTCTTACACAGATATTTTAAGGCCGAGTTGGGAGACAACTCGGCCTTTTTTTATGGCAATGATACGCGCATAAAAAAGCCCCCCGCACAAAAAGTGCTGCAGGGGAAGGGAGTACAGGGGGCTTTTGTATTGAATTGTTTACGAAGCTGCTGCTTTTGATGCCAAACTCACCAAGTCCAGCGACGACCTCGACGGCCGTTGAATCCACAAGCGGGTGCATTCGTCACGCGTTTCCGACCACGTTTTCTTGTTGAAATTTGAGACCGCTCACGGCGGTAACTCACCCGGCGAGGCTCGAGATTTTCATCTCTCTCTTGGCACTCGTAGTGATCGTATGAAAAGTTGTGATTTGAGTGATCCATAGCAACAACCTCGTCTTCAGTAGCTAGACTCCAAAGTCGGAAATTAAAGTGGCGTGAGCCAATGCCCTCTTAGAGCAAGCAGTGTGCCAAACCTGAGGAATTGCTTCGTTGCTGTGGCTTAGCCTGGGAGAAAACCAAGTTCTTTCCTGGGTTTAGATCTCAAAGAAAATTCATCACCAGCTTATTTCGATTTATCTAAGACAGCTAACTTCATCCATAATCACTCAGAATGGTGATCTGGGTCTAAGTCTCTATCTAGCTGGGAGTTAATCAAAGAATGGGGGTGGAGTTAACAAGACCCGACGATTAGAAGATCGGCCTAACTCCAAGCAAATAAAGAGGTTTGGGTCTGTTCACAGAAATAGTGACCACATTCACCAAAATTGTGAAAGTGTGTGATGCCGCATTTTCTCTGGAACGGTCCCTGTAGCCTTCAATCGAAGGGCGCATACGGTGCCTAAGAACACGTACTGACTTTTAACTCCGAGGCGTATGGAAGATACAAACCGTCCGATTCTTGTCTGTAAACCATTCGAATTAATGGAATGCAGACACCGAGAGCCCGATGTCAAAGTCGTGCCGAAGAATGACTGTTTGCCACACCAAGAGCCTAAAAACACGGTGGTTTATGTCCCTAATCCATACTTCAAGTTTGGAAGGAACTTAGGTTTGGTATGCCTTAGAAGTCAAAGGCGAATAAATTGTGAGCCGCTCTGAGCAGTCCAGCTCGCTGCGGTGAGCAATACGTTAAACCATCATGAGGCACTCTCTCTAAACTGACATTGGGACGGCAGACAATGGGCAGAAAATCTGCGCGCATAGAGCCACATGAATAAGTTTGCAATTGCTATGCCAACTAGCTCTTTGCGTTAGGTTTGAAATAGCTTCAAATCGCACTAAGCCGCTGCAATCATTGCTGTCTGACTAATCGAGGGTATTTTTGGCTTAGTGCCCTAAAACCACTAAAGTCGTCTAGGCTGGTATTCGTTTTGCTGAGAAACTGATTCCATGCAGTTAGCTTCAAGGATGAAGCCTTTGCTGCTGTTTCCCTGCAATTGAAAGAGATGTGAAAGGATTCACATATGTTTGCCCTAGAGGATTGGCACCTCATAGGCTGGGTGGCTATCCATGCCATCTGTCTTGGAAGTGCTTACTTAGCCAGAATTGCCCTATCTCAAGGGCTTGCAAGACGCCGAATGCGTCAGCTTCTTGTCGCCCTGCTACCAACTAGTCTGATGATTGTCGCATTCATTACTTATCTCGGTAATGGCGGTAACACCTGGATTTTCTCAAGTGCGACGCTTGGTTTTATGGTTATGGCCACCGTTTGGGACACGAACCAAGAATCTGTCGACCCAAGTTTATCGCAGGTGATCGCTAGCATGGAATGACACTTTAGGCGTTGTCTTATGGCAGCAGCTTGTTGGTTTGCTGCAACATACGTAAATACCTTAAGCGGCATGATAGCAATGCCGTCGTATTCTGCGTTCCCTCTCCTGAAGTTGAAAACCTGACGAAAAAGACTCGGACTCGTTGGTCAACTTTGCCGAAAGTACCAACCGGAGCAATTGTGCGGATCGTCCGCCATGAGTCTCTGAAACGTTAATCAAGCGTGATTGTCTTGGTTGGCGTGAACTAGCACTTATTACGCAGGTGTCTCGCTTAACCAGGCAAGAACTTGCAAAGAGTCGTCAGACCGACCATTAGGGGGAACAAAGATGCGTCATTTCATGATTGCGTGCCTGGCCGCAGCATTGCTGTGGTCTTCGCCAGGCCAAGCAGCTGAGTCAAGTAACGATGTAAAAGCTCAGCAAATTGCAACCAGCATTCACACCAGCGGCGAACTATCGAATTATCGCGTTGGTGTTAAGTACAAAGATGGCACCGCATGGTTGCTTGGGAATGTAACCAGCAAGGAACAAGCGGCTTCTGCCGTCCGACTTGCGAAGGGTGTTGATGGAATCAAAAAAGTCATCAATAAGCTTGAAATAAAGCCTATTGTTGCCAAAGTGTCTGAAACTAAGCCGCAAAAAGATGATGGCTTAGCTTTGGCTAACCTTGAATCTGAGAGCCTTAAACAAGAACCTGCTAGCGTTAAGGTTGCTCCAAAGCCTCTTCCAACGCCAACCGCGATGGCCGAGCCAATCGCTCAGCCGCAAGTTGCTGCTCGTCCGATGCCTGTAAGCCCAATGCCATCGGTTCAAGCACGTCCAGGTGCTTTGCCACGCCCAATGCAAATGATGCCACCGCGTCAGCAAGGGGTTCGTGCAGCTGGCTATGCTGGCGGTTCCTACGCTCCTCAGGGTTATGCCCCACAAGGCTACTCAACTGGTGGAGCAGCAGGCGTAAGCTACGATCAAGCCAACATGCCTGGCTACGCGTGGCCAAGTTACGCAGCCCATCCGAACTATGCTGCGTTGAGCTATCCAAAGCAATACTCGCCAAGTGCGTGGCCTTACATTGGTCCTTTCTATCCTTACCCACAAGTGCCTCTTGGATGGCGTAAGGTGACCCTTGAGTGGGACGATGGCTGGTGGAATCTTGATTTCAGCCACAAGAAAGGCCACTGATAGCAGTCGCTAAACGATGCAGAGAAAGCCGGCCGTCGTGCTAGCTGGCCGGCTCTGACGACTCAGAAGCCCTCGCAAGAATCAGTTCTTGTGAGGGCTTCTTTGTGGTTTGGCTCTTTTTTCGGCATAAACCAAATTATCCGCAAGTTCTACGCAGCTTATCACGATAACTAAATTAACGAAGTCATTCGGGGCGTTGCGCTCCGAGTCGTACACAACGGATTCATTAAACCTCGCTAGCACAAACTGAGGTCTAATCTCATGACACGGCAACGCACGATGCAACGCCCAGCAGCTTATACAGCAGCACTACTTATCAGCGTCTTATCACTTGGCTCGACCGGGTGTTTTTGGGGACTAGCTAGCCAAGGCCCAAGCCTTGGTATCGCAGCGATTCCAATTCCTATCTCTCCTTACTTGCAAAAGCAAGAAGAAGACAAGCACTGGGAAAAGGAACGTTACGACCGCGTGCCTATTCTTGGCCCCATTACCTCGGGTAATGAGCCGATTGCTTTGGATCCACCAAGTGATGATGAAGTGATGCGTGCTCTTGAAAAGGCACGCCCGATCGAAGGTGGCATTCCAATGCTTTACGAACGTAACCGCAACAATGTCCGCATCGTTAAAGAGAAGATTGCTGACTATGTTGACCCGGTCCGCGTCTTCCCAATGATTGGCCCCGCTCAACAGCACCACTCTCACTACAAGTGCACCATCTACTATGAAGATGTTCGCCGTGTGGGTTGGCCAGTACCACATACTTTGATCGACGAATACACACGTGAAGTGATCTATATTGACCATAACCACCTCCACATTGTTGGCGATGTAGGTGACGCAGGCTACGGAACCTAAGCTAGGCTTCCAGCCGTAACGAACGAATCATGGCCGACCGTCGCTTAGATCAAGCAACGGTCGGCTGCTTTGTGTTCTGAAGCATTCGGAACTCAAACGTTAAAGGAGGTAACTCGATGCTCGTTGCCGAAACTCGTAGTTTGTTTGACCTAGTGCTAGATGCTGGGCCTTTGGCATGGCCGATCCTGGTTGCCTCGATCGTGATGCTTCTTTGCTCGTTAGACCGCTTCTTCGCCTTGCGACGCAACAAGGTTGTTCCCAAGCGTTTTGTCCACTGCATTCTCGCCCAAGTCGAAGAGGGTGCCATCGATCAAGCCGACGCGATTGAGTTGTGCGAAGAAGATGATAGCTATATGGCGCGGGTCTTTGACGCCGGTCTCAGTCGTTGGGGTCGTCCAACGGTGGAAGTCGAACAAGCTATTCTTGACGAAGGCGAAAGGACAGCAGCTTCGCTTCGAAAGAATCTTCGGATTATCAGCGGGGTTGCCAACATTTGCCCATTGCTTGGCCTGCTAGGAACCGTCTGGGGAATGCGCGAAGCCTTTGATGCGATTGCGTCGGCATCAGCCATGGGCAAGCCAGAACTTTTGGCGGATGGAATTAGTCAGGCATTGCTATCAACTGCGGCTGGTTTGGGCATCGCAATTCCGGCAATGGTTTCCTACTTGCACTTTGTTGGCCGCGTCGATTCGCTCACGGCAGAGATTGATCGCAACGGGCAAGAGTTGGTCTATCTAATCTCAGCAGAAGCTCTCGAAGATCAGAAAAAGAATCGCCGTTCAAAACGAGCTGCCTAAGTTGATACTCTTGGAGTCATGCTATGCCAATCAAACCGACGAATGATGAAGGTTTGCAGCTCAATCTGACGCCGATGATTGATGTGGTCTTTTTGCTAGTCATTTTCTTTATGGCAGCAACTCAGTTTGCGGGAGCCGAAAGAACGCTTGATTTAGAGCTGCCCGAAGTCGCAGGCGAAGGAACGGGAGTCGTCGTTGCCCAAGAGCCAACCTTTGTGACTGTCAAAGAAAATGGCAATGTTCTCTTAGATGGAAAACCATTGCCAATTGAAGATCTAACTGCCGATCTCAAAAGGCTACTTGCCGATCGCCCTGATTTGGAAGTGTTGTTAAACGGTGATGCCCGTTGTGATTTTCAGCAAATCGCTGCTGCCTTGGCCGCTTGTCGAGCATCCGGTGTGACGAATCTTGGCATCACGGTCGAAGTTGCTCAAGCGATGGCTAACGGATCAACACGAAAGTAACTTATCCTTCCAGGTTCGACCTTGAATAACATGCTTCTCAATGCCGAGTTGCTTGCCTTGCTGACAGGGTTACCGGGAGGGGCGTTCGTTAGCGTGGCCATTGTTGGAGGTTCTTTCGTCCTCTGTCTTGCACTGTTTGCGTTAGCGCGAACCGAGTGGGGTAAGGCTAGGCCAACGCATCGATACGCAGCCGTTTCGCTTGCTTTGCACTTATTGTTATTGGCTGCGGCTAGCACGGTTC
>SPJK01079647.1_pt1 | contig 20413 bp, 17 predicted proteins | sample 3741771 | NCBI WGS metagenome assembly SPJK01 (sample SAMN10925997, study PRJNA522277) | cold seep metagenome | isolation source: Elba SIP-enriched marine methane seep metagenome, extraction at timepoint T2 | place: Italy: coast of Elba, Mediterranean Sea
CGCAAACCGTTCTTGAATATTACTTGCATATGGGCAGCGCATAAGCTCTCAGAAGTAAATAAAGTGTATTTCCAGCGAGGGCCATCAAGAAGACCTGTTGGAAGACAATTTCGAGTTTGCACTGGACAGCCGGGAAAAGACGCATGCAAGCTCGCGGACAGTAGTTTCGCTGCTATAGCGCTGTAAATATTTTCCATTTATCTTCAATCTAATTCCTGAGCTTAACGCCTCAGCCAGCATTGCCGCGCTCACATCAACATTGTCGGGATCAAAGAGCACGGCAATATTTGATGCCTCCAAAAAATCTCTTTGCGATCCCGGAGAAACAAATCCCAAGACTGGTCGACCCGCGTTGATGTAGTCGAAAGTCTTCGATGCAAGGCAGTAGTCTTCCCCGTCTTCGACTTTGATAGACGTGGACAGTAGAGCCCCGCAACCTTCTAGTATGCGTTGCGTTTCAGCCTTGGGTTTCGTTCCGTACCAGACGCATTGATCCTCAAGACCGAATTCACGAGCCATTTCCACCAACCAATCTTGCATTGGGCCAACGTAGTGAAACTCCATCCGGTTTCCAAGGTCAGGATCAGTGGCCTTCAGAGCGCACCAAGTCTGAAAGAAAAAAAACGGAGTTCTATAGATCCAGCGTTGCCTAGTTGCGTAATAGTGGAGCCATCGATGTGGCGGTTTCCTATACCAAGGAATTATGCCTCTCTCGTTTTCATGTTGAGGATTGTAATAAAATTGGCCAGCATAACCGATGCGGATTGACCCACCGCTGGGCTCGAGAATGAGTTCTTGTTTACCAGTTGTCGAAGTCAATTGGCTTGCAGCATTGGGAATCCAAGAAAAATGCAAGCTCGGCTCATGGCAAACTGCCCGCTCCATGTTCAGAAGCTGCGGTGTTACGCACACAACTGCATCCCCGCCACATAATAGTTTTCTTTCATCGTTAACAATGCCGCGATATTGAAACCAAGTCCGAAACGGGGCAGATCCCCACTGTGACCATGCGTCCCTCATATCTATAACAAGAGGGCGCGCTAACCGCGCCTTCGCCGCCCGGGCAAGCGGCCCTATATGAAAGGGTGGACATGTTGCCCAGATAGCATCAACATCATGTTCGTCTGATATCCGATCCAAAAGTTCGGTAACCGTAAAACAGTGAACTCCAGAGCTCGCCGCTGCGCGCTCTAGGTCCAATGGCTCTCGCCCAGGTTCAATCGCAGACATGTCCAGATAATATATTGGCATTTCAGGAGGTACCTGATCAGCTAACTCTAGATTATGGACATAAGAACCGTCATCGGCGAGTTGAACGGGATTGCCACAGACAATAATGGGCGTAACCCCTTCCGCAGGGAGTCCAACAGCAAAACGAAGAGCACGTACCGCCCCAGCCGCCTGTATGGGAGGAAACTCGATAGCAATCAGTAGTACCTTCATATTTTTGTGAACTCTTCACTTACTCGTCGCGCAATGTCGCTTGCTGCAGTGCCTGTCCCGTAAAGCAGTGACCAGTTTTCGGACGGTTCAGACGCAAGCTTGTCGGCAAGAGATACAGGGTCTTGTGGTCCCCAAAGTTGGTTCCAACCACCGCGTAGCGTCTCGACCCACTCGGTTTCGGACCGAACAGTTACGCAGGGTCTCTTGGCCCAATGCGCCTCCTTCTGTAGGCCGCCCGAGTCGGTAACCACTCGTTGGCATGCTTCAAGCGCTGCGAGCATCTCAAAATAAGAGAGAGGGGCTACCAGCTCAATCCTCTTTGGCAAACTAAGACCGGCAAGTGTATCGCCAAGTCGGGGATGAACCGGCCAGACAATTCGTCTATTGGATTCGGACAGAGCGTCGACAATAATCTTAAGCTGCTCCGGGGCATCTGTATTGGATGGTCGGTGAATTGTTGCCAATGTAAATGGTTCTGCGTCAGAAAAAGGTAAAAGCTGTTGTCTAGGTGCCTTTGGTTTAAACATATGAAAGGCATCAAGCATAACGTCGCCCACTTCATAGGCAGGCGCATTTATCCCTTCCCGCTTTAATTGCTCCACCCCAGTCTCAGAACTGCAGAACAGAAGGCTCGATAGATGATCAATCACGACACGGTTTATCTCCTCTGGCATCGATCTGTTAAAGCTCCTTAATCCCGCTTCGACATGGATGATCGGAATGGAAATCTTGGCTGTGACAAGCGCCGCAGCGAGAGACGAATTTGTATCGCCATAGACTAACACAGCGTCGATTTCGTCACTCTTCGCCAACATTTGCCTCTCGAGGCCAATCATCATCTGAGAGGTCTGAACCGCATGTGATCCGGAGCCGCAGCCAAGGTTTGCAATCACATGTTCAATGCCCAACTCGCGCAAGAACCGGCCACTCATAGCATCGTCATAGTGCTGACCCGTATGTATAATAGCCTCTTCGACGCCCTCTTTCGCGAATGCGCGTGAAACAGCGGCAGCTTTAATAAACTGTGGTCGGGCGCCGATAACACTAAGTATCAATGCGCCAACCTCCCCGTTTAGCAAGTCTTGTTACAGGCCTAATCCAGCTCATGTAGCGACGTAGTCTTTCAAGCTCAACCGAATCGGTTCCGAACTCCTCGTGACGTCGGTTCGGCAAGCTCAGAATCCCTTCAAATTCGGCATCCGAGAAGCCCAGCTTCTTTGCAACATAGATCTTGTCCTGCTCTTGGAGAGCAGACGCATAAGTGGGGAGATGTAGTTCGGTAAGTGCGTCATCCCGCGTGATCTGCTCAGAAAGTATTAGGTTGGAAAGATGAGCCCTGCGCTTGTCGATGCCAAATTTGCGAGGCAGAATATAACCCTGATAGAAGCGAGTGAAAACAGACTCGTAGTGCTTTCCACCGTAGTCCTGCCAGCCAAGTTCTTTTACCAATAGATCCTTGGCATCTGATTTGTTGTAGTCAATCAAATCAAGAAGTTTGAAGTCCTGCATCCGATAGCGCATTTTATTCCAAGCAGTCTGCCATACCCCCAACGCAGGAAGGTGCTTAAGCGGCAATTCGCCATAAATCTTGTGAATACCTCTTAAATTCACAAGATCAAACTTCCGATAGAACCATTCGGTTGGCAGCATCCACTCTGTAGCGTGATTGTTTCCGGAAATAATCGTACGAATTCCGTTCTTACGAGCCACATCATAGAGCGCACCAAAAATCATGTGATCTGTTGGGACCTCCAAGTCCAAGACTGACGCCTTGAAGTAGGCCCGCTGCAAATCTCGAAACTCTGGCCAATTCATCACGAAAGTATGCAACGGGAGTTCAAGTGCGCGACAAACACTCTCAACATTGGCAACGGCAGTCTCGGTGTTCCATCCATTATCGAAATGTACAATCAGAGGACGTAAACCAAGCGACTTGGCAAGAAATGCCAGATATGAACTATCAACACCACCGCTCAGTCCCAGGATTGAGTCATACTGCTTACCTTTGCCTAAAAGTTTAATTCTCGCTACAGCTGCGGCCAGACGCTTGTCTCGCTGGTCAGTATCTGGAAGGGTTCTCCTAAACTCTTGGTATTGATGCCAATAATTGGAAATCCCCTGTTCATCAAACTTGATACCTGGATCTGACGTATCGATAACCAGCTTCGTACACATCTGGTAATCTCTGTGTGCAATCGTGGGCTGTCCAGGCAGTTGTGGAATCAATGTATTCATTGAGCTAGGCTCCGATAAAAAGTCTCAAGGTCAGGCTCGGATGGGTAAGAAATCAAGACCCCACGTCCAAGACCTTGATAGACGAAAAAGCTACCTGCTGCGACCGCGCTGCTTCCTGCGTCAGCGACCGCCGATCTAAAGTCATTGAAGGAACGTGCGCCGCCAAGTGCAATGACGGGTACATCGACCACATCGCAAATACTTCGGACTAAAGAAATATCGTAACCACTGAAAGTGCCCTCTCGATCAACGGAGTGAACAATTATCTCACCCGCTCCATTTTCCACAGCCTGCTTGGCCGCATCTAGGACCGGTAATCTAGAGCTCTTGCGAAGACCTCGCGTCAGAACCCTGTCCCCCAACAGCCCTTTCTTGACGTCTAAACACACAACTACGGATTGCGACCCGAATTTTTCAGCAGCGTCTCGTAGAACACTTGGTTCCTCATCTGCAAGTGTGGATACAACTACTTTTTCAAGCCCGCTGCGCAAGATTCTGTCCATCTGAGCGAGATTTCGAATACCACCGCCATATCCCACAGGCATGAATGCTTCTCCTGCAATTTCCTCAATCAGGGCATAATTTGGCTCGCGCCGATTTCGCGTCGCGTCCACATCCAATATTATCAATTCATCAGCACCCTTTTCGTTGAAGAGTTTGACCGCATTGATTGGATCGCCTATGTACACGCGCTTAGAAAATCGAGTTGTCTTTATAAGGCCGCCATTTCCATCTATGAGAAGAGTCGGTATGACTCTTATACGACGAGTCATACGTGAGCCTCCAATCCACACATAGACGCGAAATTGGCAAGTATTTTCTTACCAAACCGGTGGCTCTTCTCCGGATGAAATTGAACCCCCAATACATTCCCGCGCTCTAAACCTGCCGTGAAGCGGTATCCGTGAACCGTATTACAGAGCTCATCTCGTGGATCATCAGCTAGAAGGTGAAATGAGTGAACGTAATAATAACGAGGCAAAGCTTCAACGCGGTCGCAGATTGGGCTAAGTTTCGTGAATTTTGTATCAGCCCAGCCCATATGGGGAATTCGCAATTCAGCGCTGAGCCTAGAGCGGTCAAAGGTCACCGTCTGTGCAGGAATCCAGCCCAAACCAGGCTCAGTCCCCTCGTCGCTTCCTCGTGTTAATAGCTGCACGCCAAGGCAAATTCCGAATACTGGTTTTTTTGCCCCCAACACCAAATCGCAAAGTGGGTTAACCAGCCCGAGCCGCTTCAAGCTGCGCATTCCGAAGTCGAAATGCCCCACTCCAGGCAAAATCAAACCTGATGAAGCCGCCAACTCTGTAGGATCTCGAGAGATGATTGCAGGAATACCCGCCACCTTAAGCATGTTCTCAATCGATTTCAAATTTCCGGTATCGTAGTCTATAATTGCTATCATACTCAGCCGGCCTCGTTATAGTTTCTCGGTTTTAGCGGTAGAAATCCAGCAGCCTATTAATACATAGCTTACTTGGCACGTTCATGATGGCAAACAACCCAGTATCCTGGTCTCTCAAATTTTGACCACAGGGCATTCAGGTATTGGGTTGAAGGCTGCAGCACAACCTCGCACAGATTCAATTATCGATTTAGACGATTCTTCTGTGAGAGGAGCGCTTCAGAGCCGCGATCAACGCTGGTCGTGTAAATGTCCCGCCGTAAGCCCTTGCAGGTGTACCGCTCCCGCGCTCCACATCAATTGGATATTTTGGGTCTTTCGTAGTGTTGTTTTTAGACAGTGTTTCCCTGCACCCTTTTCGTCCTAGTTGTTTACGTGCCCTATCGCATTCGAAGGTAGCGAGACATGGTTGCCCCCCCAGGGATCGACATTAGCAGCTCCTTAGTTGCGTTGTGGAATGCGACCCGCAACACAGCGACATACGTAAGTGAGAAAAGAGCCATGTCGAGGGCTAACCTTTGGACCAGGAATTCGGCTGTCCCAATCCAAGTGCGAACAGCCTCGACTGCACAGACTCCAAGAGATGTAGCAACTAAAGCAGGAGTAAACGCTGTGACAAGTCCGAGTATTGTTATTGCACTGTGATGTACCAGCAGTAAACTTGTTAGAACAATGCTTAAAAGCGCGTGAATTAGCAATCCAAACAGATAAGTGTCAGCCCCTGATGGTATCAACCAAAATGCAAGCGCAATGGCACTGACGGCGGCAATGACATCCATCCAGAGGGCTTGCCGACTGCCTTCGTTCGCAACCAGAAGGCTTGTGAGGACGTTCCAGATGCCGATTGCAGCGGTAAGTGCAGCCGCAATCGGCAAGAGCGGAACAACTGCTTCCCACTTCGGCCCATAAATGAATAGGACGATGTCTTCTGCAATTAATGTCAGCATGCTGGCCGCTGGCACAGTAATCCAAACGACCCCACGGAGGAGCAAAGAGGATAGACGCTTGAAACGCTCCGAGCCGCGGTCTGCTCGGGTGATAACAGGATAGAGTGCCGCCATAACAGTCGTGCCCAGCCGTCCCGCTAATAGGTTCGCAAGGCCGTTGGCGCGGGAAAAAACCCCAAGCGTGGCGAGATCGTAAACGCCGGTTAGAAAAATGCTTTCATTCAAATTTCTGCCTCGCCCCGCTAAGCTCGAGCCGACTCTATCCAATCCGAAGCGAAACGTCTCGGACCAGCGAGCCTTATTCCATGTCCAATCGGGCCGGAATTTTTCAAAAATAAAGAGGTCAATGACTGCAGGTATCCCAAACATGGCAGGCTGTATTACAAGAGCCCAAACACCACCGCCCAATATTGCCACAATTAAGCCACTGACCAAGCCAAGAAGTGTCCCGAGAATTAGTAGTGAGCGGTAGCGACCCCACAGGTGGTTGGCCTCGAGCATGCGGTGCCGTAATGTTCCTGGTGCCTCAATGACAAACACAATGGACAACGCGGCCAGCGGTGCAGATACGCCACGATACGTATCAAAGAACCAAAGGGCAGCTGCAATCAACAATACCAATATGGATATCAAGCTGTTGATCGCGATGGCCGCGCTGAAATGGGTTTGCCAATCAATCTCACTTGGATCTCGGAGTTGAAGTGCGTGGCTGGAAAACGTTTGGAATGAAAAGACCGCCGCCATGCCAATGATCGATTGAACCAACGCCATTGTGCCGTAGTCTGCCGGAGACAGCAATCGAACGAGTATTATCATTACTGCGAACTGTGAGATATCTCTTAGAAACGTAAAGCCACCAGCCCACAGCAGCGCGGATTGCGCTGTGGATTTTAGCTTTTGCGTTGAAGAATCTTGGTGTTTCGGCATTTACCTTGGTTACTTTGTATCTGGACAGCCTTCTCAATATTGAAAATGCGAGACAGGCAAGGAGCGACAAGAATGCTCGCCGCTATGGAATTTTCGCAAAATTAGATTTCAATCATATTGGTGCATCAGTAGGTACATGCTTAGAACTACAAGACATTGAGTTGTGCGATCACATGACCTCTATCGGGAGACATCCAACTCGGGACTGGCGTTAGACGCAGGAAGTCGCTTGCAAGTTGAATCGCCGGGATCCATGTGCTCGTCTGTAAGTCCGCATTAAGTTGTTTGAATGCGACACCTAGGAAAGTCGATGCTGCAGCAAAAGTAGTACTCGACGAAGGCTATGCGGACATCAGCCTACTACGGCCTCAAGCTCTAACAGACGTGGAGCGATGACATCGAAGATGTTGATCTAGTGTGCCGCGCTTGACGTCTCGATTGCTGAGACCTTGGAATAATTGTGCCCGAGGAAAGGTCAGTCCGAGCATGGCCCAAGCCGTGTAGCCGGTCCAGAGTTTGCGTTGGCAAAGTCTGGACCGTACCAGTAAAAGAAAGTTGGGCTACTTCACTCGCCGACGCTCTGTTTCGCGCCAATGTACGAGCAGAGTCATTAACCGAAATAATTGCTGACCATCGTGTCGCCATTGCACAATTGGTTTGTTCCAATGGTTCTTGCCTGTGATTATCTGCATGCGCTCACGTTCCTCTTCTGTCGCGGAGTTCCATAGCGACGTTAGTGTAGGGCTGTGCTCAGCATACCAGCCATAGTCAGGCCAAGATCCCGAAGGCGGCGGCCTATCATCGGGTAACTTCGATTCTGCTGCATTGGGCTTCAACCTACGGCTGAACCAACCCTTGGCAAAGACAAAGAATTTTTCCATCGGCCCGGCATTTACCCTCCAGCCCCAATTGGAGTCCACAATTCTCCCCGCTTCAGTGCAGACAATTGCAGCGGCCTTGCCCCACAGTTCCCGGTTCAATTTCCAATCAGGGTGGGTGCGGCTATAAACCTCGGCGATCCGGGCATCTGCCAAGAAAGTATCATATGGGAATACACGATACATAACCTGCCCAGACACCGAAACGTTATAGCAAGCGGGTCTGATCCGACGATCTTCAACGGTAAGCCGATCCAGCGAGTTCCGCAAAACATTGGGGCAACCTTTGAACCACTCCGCCATCCGCTCCGTTACCTGCTGCTCCAGTTCCGGCGGTGCCGGGAGAGGTACGTTTGGGAGAAATCCCTCTGATCGCTCGTTTCGCCACCGAAGAAACGGAAGATTTTTCCCAAGAAAGCGCACGTAATCCTTCTCAAACCCGTATCCTTTGAAGAGCCAATCGGTTGTGCAGGCTGTCATAACTAAATCGGGGCGAAGCTCAGACAATTCCGGTTCTATGCCGGGGTAATGACTATCCTCCGCTGACCACATGGCGCCAGACCAACGGACGATGTCTTCCAGGTTTCGCGGGTAATAATCATTGTCGCGCTGCAGTGCCTTAAATTTCACTCCAGCGAGCTGGCACAACTCCCTCGCAATCTGAGTTTCCTCCTGCTCATGTTCGTAAATGTTTACGCCCGTGATCTTTGCCCGATCATCACTACTAAACAAAAGGACGCGAGAGTCGGCACCGCCACTAATGAAGAAAACAGGCCGCTTAGCAATTGCGACCCGTTCTTCAATCGATTCTTGGACGGCCTTTGCCAATGCGTCAGCCGCTTCGGTTATTGAGTTGAAGAAGCCAGACTGGAAGGGTTCCCAATAGCTCCAAGTACGGATGCTGTTGTCATCCAGGTTTACTGTGGTGATCGATGCACAACCGGCGTATTTGACTTCACAAAAGTAGGAGTTCGGTGGTGTTACGCGCCAGGCGCGTACGAATTCCGCCATAGAGACTAGGTCATAACTTAGGCAAAGTTCAGGATCGGCTAGGAACCCGTCTGGGAAGGTGCTCACAGTACACGCATCAGCGTCGTTGCGAGCATAAACGAAACACGGATGATAACCGAATTGGTCGGTCACGATATGGTGCTCGCTTGTGCGCGGATCGCAAACAACAACGATTGTCGAACCATTATAAGGAACGACTGCCTCAATCCCCCCTTTCAAGTAACGGTCCAAGAGGAGACGCGGCCCCAATCCGCCCTCGAATGGAAGGCTCTCAGCACGGTCCCACTCTTGCGCTGCCCATGACAGATGACCGGAGCAGAGGACCCTGACACCAGTTGCCGGGTCGAGCGCTGGCGCAAAATGGTGGGCATCCTGCCCTACCCAGAGAAAGCCACCTGTACCGTCTTGGACAATGGTTATGTCGTCTTTTCGAGCCATCTCACGTTTCACGGCTTTCAAGCGCGTTGCACTGATGGGGTTGGGTGAATAATAGAGCGACATATTTTCAGCGCTTTCTAAGAATTGATAGGCTATCGGTTTGATTGACGAGGTCAAACGTCAGATCGTGCAGAATATGATCTCTGAAGTATTCGATGCTACCCAAACTGTAGCCGTCGGGCTTGTCAGGCATCAGTAAGGTATCATGAAGCGCAATTATTCCGCCAGACACAACACGCTCCTTCCAGTGTGCCCAATCCGCTTTAATTCCGTCGAGCGAGTGGTCCCCATCAATGAAGACCAGATCAACCGTTTTTGGAATTGCATCCCTTGTTTCCGTACTAAAGGATTTGATGAGACGTACGCGTCCGCTTGCGAGGTGCCGCTTGGCCACGTGCCGTGTGATCTTCTCTCCCCATGATACTCTCAAACGGCCGCCAAAAAATGGATCCACGCCGTAGATTATCGTTCCAGGACTAGCCCGATCCGCGATGAAGCGCGTCGTGAAACCCTCGAAGACTCCGATCTCCACTATCGTTTTGGCCGACGGGAGAAACGAGGCAAGGCACTCGCGCTCCGCAGCGGTCGTCTGTGTTTCGGGCTGATCTAGCCCAAATATAATGCGCACGTAGTGTGCGGCAGACTTTCCAATCACAATTTTCTCTCCACTCGTGTAGCGCTGAACACGTGCAATTCTGATTTGACCATTCGCTGGACAACCTCATGCATGTCACGTGTCGCGCGCCAGTTTATCAACTGCAACGCCTTGCTTGGGTTCGCCCAGCTGTACGCTATGTCTGAAGGGCGTTTGAGATCTGCATCGACGTCGACGTGATCTCGCCAATCCAGCCCCACAGCATCAAAGGCGGCAGCGATAAAATCACTTAGTGAGTGGGTCTTGCCGGTGGCGATCACAAGATCGGTTGGAGTGTCTAGTTGGAGTATTCTCCACATAGCATCTACGTATTCTTCGGCATCCCCCCAATCACGTGAGATGCCTATATTGCCAAGATTGAGGCGCTCAGATTTCCCTTCCGCTATGGCACAGGCAGCAGATACAATCTTTCTAGTTACGAAACGGTCAGGGCGGAGCGGGCTTTCGTGATTGAATAGTATCCCGTTGCAAGCATAGAGACCGTAAGCTTCGCGATAATTTACAACCATCCAGTGAGCCGCAGACTTGGCCACGGCATAGGGGCTGCGAGGATGGAAAGGTGTCATCTCATCTGCTGCGCTACCACCAGTATCGCCGAAGCATTCGCTCGAACTTGCATTATAAAGTCTGATGTCACGCTTAAGGAATCGAATGACTTCCAGAAGATTCAGCACGCCGACACCAATGCTGTCCATCGTCTCCACCGGTTGTTGGAAAGAAAGGCCTACCGAGCTCTGCCCGGCAAGATTGTAGACTTCGGCGGGCCTAACTTTTGACAAGGTCTGCAACGTGCTGCGGAAGTCCGTCAACACCATCGATTCTAATTCGACCTGCTGCTTAATCCCAAGCCGTATAAGATTTGAGAAGGACGCCGTTTGGGCGTCTCGGGAAGTACCTACAACCCGGTAGCCCTTCTCCAACAAGAGCTTGGCGAGATAGGCACCGTCCTGACCAGTAACGCCGCAAATTAGAGCTGTCTTTGACATGGTCACTGTCTCGTTTTAGAACTGGACTATCTTTGAAAGCGCCGTGTGAAGACGCTTGGCAAACATTACGGGTGCGAAAAACTCAAGACCCACCGGGACAACTCTCGGCCGCTCCAGCGCATCCAATATGGCTGCCTCTAGTTCATCGGAGTTAGTCGGGTCAACGATTTGACCTAGCAGCCCACCCCGTACCGCTTCTTGGGTTCCATCAGCGCTACTTGCCACCACAGGAATTCCACTGGCAAGGGCCTCAAGCACAACAAATCCGAACCCTTCCCCAGAACTTGGCATCACGTAGGCGTCAACCAAACGGTAGAAATCGGCCTTTTCATCCTCCGCAACATGCCCAGTGAAAATAACCGCGTCGCCCAGTCCCAGCTGAGAAACCTTGGCCTCGAGACGGAATCGATCCGTACCATCACCCGCTGCAAAGTAGACTAGGTTTGGGTAAGTTTTTAGCAGCTGCGGCATCAGTTCAATAATCTCATCAAACCCCTTATATCGCTCATCATGGGACATCCTTCCAAACGTCATAATAATCTTCCGATTTCCGACACCGTATCTTGCCACTAGTTCTGAATTACGTTCCCCGACGGTGAACAACCTTGAATCTATAGCATTTGGCAAGATGGCGCTTGGAGCCTTGGTATTGCCCCAGGTATGAAAGCGATCCAACGTAATCTGGCTAATGGATAAAACCAGATCCGGGAGTCGTGCGGCCCACCTACGTGACCATTTCGAAGGCGGACTCCAAGCGTCGATCCCATAAATCATCAGAACGAGTGGCGCGCGCTTAATAAATGCGATCAGCGCTGCAACTGGCAGTAGGTTGATGTGAGCGCAGTATACGACATCTATTTTTTTTAGGCTAAAACCATAGGAAAGACAGTGCCAAATGTAGGGAAGGATTCCACCCGTCCCTTTTAGGCCATATTGAACTTTGTCCGGTGCAAGAATGGATGTGTCAGGAACAGACCTCGGGATGACGACAACCTCTTCAAGTGCCTCAATCTCGACCAACGCATCTAGAATGTCCCGGTTGTATTGAGCAATTCCACCAAAGCCCCCATGCGCATCTGTTGCTAGCATTAGTATCCGCATATCAAACCACCTCGTCAGTTACGTCTGTGGACCACATCGATAGTAGTCTATGTTTCGTGGCCTCGCGCGGCATGCCCCGCGATAAAACTTGCCCAGTCCCTCGCGCCGTCGTGCGGATTGCTTGAAGCCTCTGAACCAGATTTATCTCTCTGCCAGGCACTCGTCGGCACGCCAAATCCGGTCTTGCGCCGCTCGACAACAGCTCTGGGCAAGGGCTCAAGCGGAGCGAAAGCCAAGTCCGCCTTGAGTAGAGGCCTGTCCGAAGGTGGGGCAAAGGCAGCGGCCGCTTCCAAGAGTGCCACGTCAGCAAGTGGTGTTCGCACTTCAAGCGAATGCGCCATACTGGCCCAATCAGTGTCTCGGAGAAGTTGATTTCGCATATAGAGTGAAGATTCAAGCGCCGCGATCCGACCAAATGATCCCATGGCGGCAGGGGTCATAGCACTACGCACCATCTCAAGTGGGCGCAATCGTGCGAGCCCCTCACTAACCATCTCTGAACTCAACAGGTCATTCTCTAACTCCCAAGGCATTCGCAGACCACGACGCAACATCCAGGCGCCAGGATAGTCCCCACCGTATTCGAGCAGTCCAGCTGCTTTAGGGCTTACCCCGATTCGCTGCGGCCCAAGCGCAACCGCCAAGTGCCGCAGTCCAGCACCCAAGAATGGAACAGCGCCGGGAATTGAAAGCCATTTAACCCATCTTGGTACATCTTTAAAAGATGGGTAACCTCCGAAAAGTTCATCTCCACCGACTCCCGATATTGCTACCTTAAGTCCGCGTTCGGATGCCGCCTTCGAGACGAACCAAGTGTTCACGCCATCGATTGAAGGCTGATCCATCGCCTCCAAAATCAAAGGGAGATCCGCTTCGAACTCTGCCCTAGTGACGACCCGCGAGGTGTGTCGCGTCCCGTAAGTCATAGCAATTTTCGCGGCCAAAGGCGCCTCATCATTGCTCGTGCCAAGAAACTCGGCAAATGACAGCGTGACGGTTTCAATCTCTCCTTGCCCGGCGTCTCTCATCAAACCAACCAAAGCGCCCGAATCGATACCTGCCGAAAGAAATGCACCAACCGGCACATCGGATACGAGATGTCGCTTGACACTGTCTAGAAGCGCCTCACGCATTGCAGGCCCGCGCTCACGACGATCAGAACCTCCGCCGGCGAAAACTCCGGCAATTGAGTAAAATCGCTGCACCGGTTGAGGCCCATCGAAAGTCACTAGTTGGCTGCAGCCCGCTGGAAGTAGCTCAATGTCCCTGAAAGTAGTAAACGGTTCGGGCACGCTGCCAAATAGATGAAACCCAACCCATCCCGCTGCGTCAAGTTGAGTCGAAATCGCCCCGCCAGCTAAAAGCGCTTTTAATTGACTCGCAAAACGCAAGGTCCCGTTTACAATCGATATGTAGAGCGGCTTTATTCCATATGCGTCACGGGCAAGAAAAAGACTCTTCTCCCAATTATCCCAAATCGCAAACGCAAACATTCCAATAATATCAGACACCATATTTCGACCTTTATCGCAATAAAGATGTAATAGAACCTCAGTATCTGACCGCGTTTTAAAAGTATAACCCTTTCGCTCCAACTCCAACCGTAAAGAGCGAAAATTATAAACTTCACCATTAAAAACAATGGTAAAACGCTCGTTAGAAGTTTGCATCGGCTGTAATCCGGCATCGGACAGATCGATGATCGCAAGCCGTCGGTGCCCAAAACCAATACGTTCGTCACTGGATATCCAAGATCCAAAACCGTCAGGACCGCGGGCGACCATGTGATCACGTGTCCGCTCAAGCTCCTTCCGATCAATCGCATCTGCCCCAGCGCCAAAGGCGAAGATTCCATTAATGCCACACACTACAGCCCATCCACTTCACTAAACCAACCTAGTACCACGACTGTTCTTCGCCTTTCCCCATCGCATACTTTGAAAGCGATAGGCGTAAGCCGACACACATTCGTCAAATATTTCAACAAAGGGCCCCGGAGCAGTCGCTCAATGTTCGAGGTAACTTGGAATAGCGCCAGAGGTATGGCGCAATGGCGCGATTGAATATCCAGACTGCAATCAATGCTGCCGCCAGTGCCCCGAGCAATTTCGGTGCGCTCATTCCAATATGAGCAATAGGAATCAAGATAGCACCGCTCAACCCCATGCCAAAAACTCCGCGCGTCTGGCGCGCGTGCAACAGCGCACTATAGATCTTACCGATAAGAACACCAAACAGAAAGAAGGTAAGAACCATTCCGAACTTACCAAAATCGATATAAGCATCACCAAAATATCCAATAGAAATTTGCGTTCCCCTATCCATTCCCGCGACACTCAATCCTGTATATTTGTTTGTGTGATTCGATTCATCAATTATTGCTTTTTGAGGAAAAAATACGCGCGGCATGAACGGTCTGGTTAATCCATCCGCCCAGATTGATCCATATGTATGGGACGTGTTCGATGGCACATATTCGATCGCTGCCCCAAAATACTGAACGTAAGTGATTCTATTGGAAAGGTTTTCAATTGCGATGGCTATATCAACGCCTCGAAGGCTCGATATGAGTGAGAACATTTTTCCTAATTGCTCACTCTTCGCAACGTGAACCGATTGAGACTGCGACCCACCGTTGACGAAAATTCGATAATCTACCTTAATTGCGGTCCAGGTAATTCCGGCCAAAAGGGCAATTGAAAATATCAAAGAAGTTGCAACCAACGCCCTCCCTCTCAATTTTGCTCCGGCACCCAGAATTCCAATAAACGCAAAAATGAACACCCACTTAAATGAGGAGAAGTAGCCACCTAGAGAGTAGGTGAATTCAAATATGAACACAGAAAGCCACAGGGCTCGGTTCCCAGACCCTCGCACAAAGACAGCCATGGTAAATATTAGGAAGAATGCCCATCTGAAATTAGACAACGCCAGCAGGGGTTGACGTAGTGGGGAAATAGTTTGAGCCAGAACTTGCAAAAATATTGCGGCAACGAATGCTGCTGCATATATCCAGAACCACTTTTTCACACTCATCGATAGAAGCTGACTTCTCTTGAGAAGGCCAATATCGTGCATTATGTTCTTGGTGGTTACGCGGAAGCCTATTGACATAGCTAATAGGCTTATCAGAACCATCGCTGAAGCTGAGCCTATCGCTGCTGGAAAATTTGAGGTTTCCGATATCGGTGTCCCTGATATGTTTGCCTGAATAATGGCAATAGAAGCTTCTAACCATTGATACGTCACAAAAAAGAACAAAACAGGAACCTGATCCTGCTTCCATGTAAGTCCGGCAATGAATACAAGGACAATGAGCGATAGAAGCCCTAAGAGGAAATTTGGCCCAACGAGCAGGGAAGCCGCTGTAAGGGCGCATAGGGGCAAAAAGTAGGGAGGGTAGGACACAGTCAGCATGCTCTGCAAGTTAGTGGGTGCAGATTTCGGCTTATCGACCATTAGTTGCTTAATCCCTTACCTAGAAGGTATTTCCGTGCATTAGTATGTAGAGGAATAACATTCCAACCACTATTATAGAGTCGTGGGCCGTGATTAAGCACCAATCCAGTGGCAGTCCCTTGGATTGATGCGGGTAGGTGCTTGCGACCGCCAGTCTTGTCACTGCCTTCACGGCGTTGCGAAGCGATCATTGACCCCTGCGGTGCCGAAGTGTGAACCCCGTGTCGTTGAAACTGCCGACTCCGCAATATTTGCAACTGGAAGATCCTTGGATCGGCTCACGTGGAAACATCTCCAACTGCGACGGCCAAGGCATCAACGATCCGCTCTTGAGTTGCGGCATCAAGATAGGGGTGCATCGGCAGGCTGATGACTTCGGCCGCGGCGACGTCACTCTCTGGTAGATGAACCATCGGATCGGCAACGGCTGGCTGGCGGTTGAGCGGAAGTGGGTAGTGTACTGCGGTCGGTATGCCAGAGACCTTCATTCGCTCCTGCACTGCGAGGCGATCTGCCACCCGTACGGTGTATTGTGCCCAGACGCTAGTAGAAGCTTCAGCTACGAATGGAGCTGCGAAGCCGGCGAGTTCCAGGAGTTTAGCGTAGCGCGCAGCAACCATGTCGCGAGCGGCTATCTCGCCGTCGAAAATACCGAGCTTTGAAAGAAGGACCGCGGCCTGGATTGTATCGAGCCGACTGTTCACCCCTACGCGCACATGATGGTAGCGTCGGTCCTGACCGTGCCGCGCGATCTGCCGCATTCTAGTCGCCAGTTCGTGATTTGAGGTGAATATCGCCCCCCCGTCTCCGTAGCATCCCAGCGGCTTAGATGGAAAGAAGCTGGTGCAACCAATCGTGGATAGATTGCCTGACCGACACCCTCCTAGAGTTGCTCCAAAACTCTGTGCACCATCTTCTATTACAGGCAAACCATGCTCTTCAGCGATGGCGTTTATTGCCGAAAAATCTGCGGGTTGACCATAAAGGGAAACTGGCAGGATCGCCTTCGTTCTCTCCGTTATCGCCGCTCTGATGCCTTCTGGATCGACATTATAAGTACTGGGGTTGATATCCACAAAGACTGGCTTCGCTCCGAGGATAGCAACCGCTTCGGCTGTCGCAATGTAGGAGAAGCTTGGGGTGATGACCTCGTCTTCATGCCCGATGTCGAGGGCCATGAGAGCAATCTGCAATGCATCCGTACCATTGGCGCAGGTTATGCAATTGGATGCCCCGGTAAAGGTGGAGAGTTTCTCCTCCAACTCGGCCACTTCCGGACCTAGGATGTATTGACCATGCTCCAGTACCTGCGCCATTCGTCCCGCAAGAGAAGATCGAATCCGATCCTGTTGCGAGTCAAGATCAATGAAGGGGATCATGTTGCACCCAGCCCATGGTCTGATGCTGAACGCCACATTCGTTGGTTCTTGAGGATGTAGCGATCCCCTGTATGAGGGCAGGTAGCTTCACCGTCATTGTCCAGTGCTAGGTCGATCTTTTCCCCATAGGCACTCATCCACCCTATTTGCCTGGCAGGTACACCGACCACAAGGGCGAAGTCGGACACGTTGTTTACAATGACCGCTCCCGCGGCGACGAAGGCGAATTCACCGATCGTTACGCCGCACACGATGGTACAGTTCGCTCCGAGAGTCGCCCCCCTTCCCACAAAAGTATTGCGATACTCAGACTTTCGTTCGAACAAGGCGCGTGGATTGAGTACATTGGTAAAGACCATGGACGGACCACAAAACACACCTTCCTCGAGCGTTACATTGTCATAAACGGATACGTTATTCTGTATCTTGCAGTTGTCACCGATCTGCACGTTGTTTCCCACAAACCCACCCTGTCCCAGAGACACATTCCTGCCGAGCCTCGCGCCTGAGCATACATGTGCAAAATGCCAGACCCGACTGCCTGCGCCAATCTGCGCTCCATCATCGACAATTGCGGAAGGGTGAACGAAGTATTTCATTATACCGAGCCCTGAAGAAAGGGGTGCAGCTGGCCTTGGCGTAAATCTGGCCGAGCATCTCTTATAGTAGCGACGGCCTCAATGGCGGCGCGGTTCTCTTCGACGCCGAAGCCCTGGTCGGCAAGAATTGCCTGGTAGCTCCGCGTGTGCAAATCTGTAAAGCCGCCCGAAAATTCGACTTCCTCGCCGTCAACGGTGATAGATCGAAAAGTCTGTTGTCCAGAGCTGCGGACTTCTTCAGGCACGTCTTCAACATTTAGTGACAAAAACCACCTACAGCGGGCACGCTCGTATTCCAAATATCCCGCAGCACGTGTCGGCTCGCTCAGATGGACGACGTTTTCCTGCAAACTGCCGAAGAGAAAGTGAAGCATATCGAAAAAATGCACACCGATATTGGTCGCTATACCTCCCGATCTGCGCGTGTCGCCCTTCCAGCTTTGCAAATACCAGCGCCCCCGTGATGTCACATAGGTCAGATCGACCTCATGCTTTATGTCCGTTGGGCCAGTTAGAATTTTCTGACGCAGGTCGATGATGGATGGGTGGACGCGCAATTGTAGAATTGCGTGGATCTTCTGACCCGTTTGCTCTTCCATTTCAGTCAGGCCGTCGATGTTCCAGGGATTGAGGACCAAGGGCTTTTCGCAGATCGCATCGGCTCCTGACCGTAACGCGAACCGCATGTGGCTATCATGCAGGTAATTTGGAGAGCATATCGAGAAATAGTCGATTTGTTGATCATGGTTGCGTCGTAGCTTGTCTATGTGACGGTCAAATCGTTCGAACTCGGTAAAAAAGTGAGCATCTGGGAAGTGGCTGTCCATAATGCCGACAGAGTCGTTCGGGTCCATTGCAGCGACAAGAGTGTTATTGGTGTCGCGGATGGCCTTCATGTGTCTGGGAGCGATGTAGCCGGCAGCGCCGATCAGAGCAAAATTTTTCAAATGCCGATCTCCCTAAGCCCGAACAATGTTGTCGGATGGTTCGCGATAAACGCCCCGAGTATCAATAATAAGGGGGGTATGTTCTTTGATCATTTTATAGTCGAACGCGGCGTGATCCGTCGCGAGTATAACAGCATCTTGTGATCTGAGCGCGTCAGGTGTGAGTGGAGTTGACCGTAAGTCGAAGCGATGTTCTCTCATTTTCGGAAAAATCGGCACATGAGGATCCGAGTAGCTCAAATTGGCGCCCTGATCTCTAAGCCTTTCCATCAATTCGACAGATGGCGACTCTCGCATGTCATCGACATTCTTTTTGTATGCAATTCCTATCACCATTATCTTCGCGTCTTTCACGGCTTTCTTGCGTTTATTGAGCCCGTCCACAAGCTTACCCAGAACATACTCTGGCATGGCGCGGTTTATCTCCCCAGCCAATTCAATAAACCTTGTATTTAGTCCATGAGCGCGCGCCTTCCAAGTGAGATAGAACGGATCAATTGGAATGCAGTGTCCACCTAAGCCTGGGCCAGGATAGTATGGCGTGAACCCGAATGGCTTGGTTGCCGCCGCATCAATGACTTCGAAGATATCGATGCCCATGCGATCCGCTACAATCTTCATTTCGTTTACAAGCCCGATGTTTACGGCGCGATGGATGTTCTCGAGGAGCTTCGTCATTTCCGCTGCCTCGGTAGAACTGACCGGCACAAGTTTGTCGATCGCTTGTGCGTAGAGTGCCAAGCCAGCCTTTAGACAGGACGGTGTGTGCCCGCCAACTACTTTTGGGATTGTTGATGTGGTGAAATCAGGATTTGCGGGATCTTCGCGTTCGGGCGAAAAGACAGCGAAAATGGTTTCGCCAACCTTTAGGCCCCCGCGCTCTAGGCGTGGCACCAACTCCTCTTTAGTTGTGCCGGGATAGGTTGTGCTTTCCAGCGCAACAACCTGTCCATCCCTTATATATGGTGCAATCTGCTCACACGTGTTGATTACAAAGCTGAGATCTGGCTCACGATATTTATTGAGTGGCGTAGGTACGCAGAGCATAATACCGTCAACTTCGGAAATTCTAGAAAAGTCTGACGTAGCTTCAAATCCCGCCCCCCGCGCAGCCTCAATCCTTGCATCGTCAACATGTTGGATTGGACTTCTTCCGGAGTTTAACATTTCGACAAGTGCGTCCGAGATATCAAACCCCAAGACACGGTATCCTACATCGGAAAACCGCAAGGCCAGCGGCTGCCCCACATACCCGAGACCAACGATCCCGATTATCGCTGATTTATCAGCAAACTTTCTAACAGCGCGATCCAATGGCAAGTCTTGGGTAATCATCGTTTAGCCTTCTTAAGATATGAGACCGCCCGGGAATGTGCATGGCCTGTCCCAACAAGTGGTTTAATTTTTGCTCAGGGCGGCCACCGGCGATGTTCCGAGAGGGTCTCGTTGTTTGAGCGAATCTGAACCTGGAATTATACCAAAGAGCCCTGACGGCGATCTGCAACGCAAGATGATTGGTTATGTCGCTGAAAAACTTATGGAGGTGGATTTTGGCGCCGCCGTCCATGAGCTGGTATGCCCTCTTCTGTGCGCAGTATTTTAGATCGCTAAGAATGCGTCAATTCTTCTCTTCTTTAGCCTCGTGTGGGGTTTTGTCTTTCCCGATAACGCAAACCCTCGACGGAAGAGAGGGTCGGCGAGCGCATAGGGATCACTGTGTCCAATTTGCGAGGCGCAGCCCACTGACGCGTACAAACTCCCGTTCATTGTTGGTCACGCGCGAGACAAGGCCATGCTCAAGCCGCCTGACCGCGCGCACGATGCGCAACCAGTGCGCCGAACGCCGGACCGTATTCGCCGTGATCGAGGGCAAAATCGACGATAGCCTCCAGATAACCAAACTTCGATCCGCAATCGTAGCGCGTGCCTGAAAGGGCGACGGCGTTGACGCGTCCTTGGCCGGCTCGTGCGTTAATGGCATCGGCGAGCTGGATTTCCCCTCC
>SPJK01025790.1_pt1 | contig 20403 bp, 20 predicted proteins | sample 3741771 | NCBI WGS metagenome assembly SPJK01 (sample SAMN10925997, study PRJNA522277) | cold seep metagenome | isolation source: Elba SIP-enriched marine methane seep metagenome, extraction at timepoint T2 | place: Italy: coast of Elba, Mediterranean Sea
AAGTCCGAGAAAGCCCGTATCATGAAATTCCTCGACCAAGCCAAAGTCTATGTTCGCTCCGGCAATGGCGGCGGCGGCTGTGTGTCGTTCCGGCGTGAAGCCTATGTCGAATATGGCGGGCCGGACGGGGGCGATGGCGGCAAGGGCAATTCGCATTTCAAGACCTCGACCAACCAGGCGCCGCGCAAGACCATTCCGGGCTGGCCGGGCGAAGAGCGCTGGATCTGGTTGCGCCTGAAGCTGATCGCCGATGTCGGCCTGGTCGGTCTGCCCAATGCCGGCAAGTCGACCTTCCTGTCAGTCGTCAGCAAGGCCAATCCGAAGATTGCCGCCTACCCCTTCACGACGCTCTATCCCAATCTCGGCGTTGTGGATCTGGGCCCTGGCTCACGCTTCATCGTGGCCGATATTCCCGGCCTGATCGAAGGCGCCCATGAGGGTGCCGGGATCGGTGACCGCTTCCTCGGCCATATCGAACGCTGCGCCTCGCTGATCCACCTGATTGACGGCACACAGGACGATGTCGTCGCAGCCTACAAGACGGTCCGCGGGGAGCTGGAGGCCTATGGCGACGGCTTGCCCGAGAAACAGGAAATCCTGGCGCTCAACAAGATCGACGCCATGGACGAGGCGATGGTGGCCGAGAAACGCGCTGAACTCGAAGCGGCCAGCGGCAAGACCGTCATGACGCTTTCGGGTGTCTCAGGTGATGGCGTCAAGGCTTTGTGTGGCAGCGCCTGGGACATCGTATTGCAGAACCGCCGCGCCGAAAAAGCCGCCGCCGAGGCGGCTGAAAAGGGCGAGGAGGGTTGGTCGCCGTCATGATGCGACCCGGCTTCGACGCGGCACGCTGCATCGTGGTCAAGGTCGGCTCCAGCCTCTTGCAGGCAGGCGACGCCGTGATCGCTGCCATCGTGTCCGACATCGTTGCCCTACGTGATCGTGGCAGGCGGATCATTCTTGTCTCCTCAGGCGCCGTCGCCCTTGGTCGGACCCGGCTCGGACTGCCCGCGGGTGATCTGAGCCTTGAGCAAAAACAGGCCGCCGCTGCGGTCGGGCAACCGCTGCTGGTCGGGCTTTGGGAGAGCGCCTTTGCAACCCACCAAACAGTAACCGCCCAGGCCCTTCTAACACTCGACGTTACCGAGAACCGGCGCAGCTGGCTCAATGCGCGCGCGACCCTTTCGACCCTGCTTGATCTCGGCGCGATACCGATCGTCAACGAGAACGACACCATCGCCACTGATGAGATCCGCTACGGTGACAATGACCGGCTTGCAGCCCGGGTTGCTCAACTGGTCGGCGCCGACCTGCTGGTTCTGCTGAGCGATATCGACGGTCTGCATGCAGCCGATCCCCGACTGGCTCCTGACGCCCCGGCCATTCACAACATCGACGTGATCGACGACCGGATCCGGGCGATGGCCGGCGACGCCAGCACTGGCGTGGGCACAGGCGGGATGCGAACCAAGATTCTGGCCGCTGAACTAGCTGGCGGATCAGGCTGCGCAACTGCCATCACGCTCGGTTCCGCCGACACGCCCCTGCTTGCGCTGGCAAGGCTGGATCACGGGTCCTGGTTCCACCCGGCCGGCACTTCGGCCAATGCCCGCAAGCGCTGGATTTCCGGCGTGGTCAGCCGCAATGGAGCGGTCCGGATTGATGACGGCGCGGCCTCGGCCCTGGTGCAGGGAAAATCCTTGCTCCCGGTCGGCGTCCAATCCGTCGAAGGTCAGTTCGAGCGTGGCGAGACCATTCGAATTCTGGGGCAGGACGGGCGTTTGATCGCCCGCGGCGTCACCGCCTACAATGCCGACGATGCCCGCCTGATTGCCGGTTGCCGAAGCGACCTGGCCGGAAGGCGGCTCGGCTATCGCCGCAGTGCCGCCCTGGTTCACGCCGACGACATCGTAGTGGCGGGGACAGCGGGGGATGAACGATGATGCGGGGCCGGGCATTGCGCGGCGAGGGCCTGGGCCGCGGCATGTGTGTCGGCCTGTTCGGGGGCAGTTTCGACCCGCCCCATGAGGGCCATCTGCATGTTGCACGCACAGCCTTGCGCCGACTTGGGCTGGACCAGGTCTGGTGGCTGGTCTCGCCTCAAAACCCGCTCAAGGGAGCACCGGCCGACGACTTCACCAGGCGCTACGCTGCGGTCAGCAAACTGGCCCGGCAACCCGGCATGCGGGTATCCGATATCGAAACCCGCCTGGGCTCGACCCGGACCATAGATCTGCTGAACCACCTCAAACACTCGCATCCAGGCGTCCGGTTTGTCTGGATCATGGGTGCCGACAATCTCGCCGGCATTCATCGCTGGGCCCAATGGACCCAGATCTTCCAGGCCTGCCCTGTCGCAGTGATTGCGCGACCACAGGATGCTGTGCGGGCTCGTCTGTCCCACGCCGCCCGGCAGTTCGCGAGCTCACGCATTCGTGAAAGCATGGCCACAGCCCTGCCCCTGCAAACGGCTCCTGCATGGACCTATCTGACAGAGCGGTTACACTCGCACTCCTCGACAGCGCTCCGCGCGCGCAACTGACCCTCCAATCGACGCCAACAGGACGATACCATGCACGACCGGGTCTCCGGCCGCCCGAACGGCCACGCTGCGCTTGCCTTCTTTGATGACCAGCACCCGCCCGCGGGGGACTTCCTCGCCGATGTGCTGGACGGGTTTTCCCGCCAACCCAAACAATTGGCGCCAGTCTATTTCTATGACGCGGCGGGATCAGCGATCTTTGACGAGATTACCCAGTTGCCCGAGTACTATGTAACTCGGACCGAACTTGCCATCCTGGACCGTATCGGACCGGAGCTTGCGACCCTGGCCGGGCCAGGAGCCGTGGTCATCGAACCGGGTTCCGGTTCCAGCGTGAAAATCCGCAAGCTGCTCGACTCGCTGTCTGACCCCGCCTCTTATGTCGGGCTGGATATTTCCGGCAGCCACCTGGAGGCCGCCTGTCTCGAGATCGCGGCAGCCTATCCCGAGCTTCAGGTTGGCGCGATTTGTGCCGACTTCACCCAGGGGCTCGATCTCTCGCACCTGCCGCTGGAAGACGGTCGGCGTGTCATTTTCTTTCCCGGCTCGACGGTCGGCAATTTCGAGCCGGACGGCGCCCGGCAACTGCTCGCCGGTTTCCGCCAGGCGATGCGGCCGGGAGATGCTGTCCTGATCGGCACGGACCGTGTGAAGGATCCGGCCCGTCTGATCGCTGCCTATGATGATGCTCAGGGAGTCACGGCCCGGTTCAATCTCAACCTGATCCACCGGATCAATCGGGAACTCGACGGCACGATCGACCCGGACGGCCTGTCCCATCGGGCCGTCTGGAACGCTGACCAGTCCCGCATCGAAATGCATCTTGTGGCCGATCAGGCCCAGGAGTTTAACGTTGCCGGCCGGACCTTCCAACTGCGCGAAGGTGAAAGCATCCACACGGAGAACTCCCATAAATTTACGCAAGAAAGCTTCACTTCCCTTGCAGAATCAGTGGGTTTCAATGTCCGGTCGACCTGGTCAGACGATGCTGACCTGTTCTCGCTTCATTGGCTCGAACCCACCGCCAAAGCGTGATATAGATGATCATTGTGTTTGGATGACAGAGAGGACTCTGACCCTGTCTACAGAATTATCGCGCCGCGCTGAGCAAGAGACGGCTGCTGCCGTTCGCGTCACCGGCGATGACGGTCCCACCGAGGCCCTTGAAACCCTGATCCTCGACTCGCTTGATGACGACAAGGCGGAAGACGTCGTCGCCATCGACCTGCGCGGCAAATCATCCATCACCGACATCATGGTCATCGCATCCGGTCGCTCAGCCAGGCACGTCGCCTCGCTGGCCGATCATCTTGTGCGCAAGCTCAAGGATGCCGGCTGCGGCAAGGCCCGCATCGAAGGGACCCAGACCAATGACTGGGTGCTCATCGATGTCGGCGATGTGATCATTCACTTGTTCCGACCGGAAGTCCGGGAATTCTACAATCTGGAAAAGATGTGGTCGGTTGAACCGGACGCGTCGGCTGGCTGAGTGAGGCTTCGCGTCGCCGCCCTGGGCCGGATCAAGTCCGGCCCTGAACGCACCCTGGTGGACGATTATCTTGATCGTGGCACGGCGACCGGCCGGGCCATCGGTCTTGGCCCGTTTGCCGAGAGCGAAATCGACACGCGATCACTCAAGTCCTCCAGCGATGAAAGCCGTGCCCTTGCAGCTGGCCTCGACCCGGGTGCGCGCATCGTGCTCCTTGACGAGCGGGGCAAGGCACTGAACTCGCGGCAGCTGGCCCGGCAGATCGGTCAATGGCGTGACGAAGGGTGCCGGGAAGCTGTGTTCTGCATCGGCGGCGCCGATGGACATGACCGATCGCAATTGCCGCAACCGGACCTGATGCTGTCTTTCGGCCCCGCCGTCTTTCCTCACAAACTGGTGAGAGTCATGCTGGCTGAGCAACTCTATCGGGCGGTCTCCATCCTGGCCGGCACGCCCTATCATCGTGATTGAGCGTTAACCGCGAGCGAGCTAGCCTTTCCGCCATGTTGAGTGTTTTCGCCGCCCTGTTGTTGTTGCAGACCCAGCCGGCCACGCCGCCGGATGTCGACGAAGCTGCGCGTCTGGAGCAGGAAGAGCGCGACAATGCAGCCCAGGCCGAGGCCGCCCGCCTGCAGGCTGAGCAACTGGCCGACGAAGTCGCTCTCATGCAGCAACAGCTCGTCGATGTCGGCACCCGTGTCGGCGCCAGCGAAAGCGCCGCTCTGAATGCCGAGCGTGAGCTGGTCCGCCTGGCCGAGATCGAAGGGGGTCTTCTGGCCCGCCTGACCGCGGATCGAGAGACGTTGATCGACATTCTGGCGGCCATACAGCGGATTGAGAGCCAGACTCCGCCAGCAGTCCTCGCCTCACCAGATGATGCCGCAGAGGCTGCCCGGGCGGCCTCGCTGATGGCGGAGGTTGCACCCGCTTTGCGCGAACGGGCTGACCAGATCGCGGATCAATTGACCCAATTGCGCGATGTCCGGGCCGCAATCGAGGCTGAACGTAGTACGCTTGGCGTCGCCGAGCAGGCCTTGTCCGCCCAGCGCCTGGAATTGGAGATGCTGATTGCCGAACGCCGGGCGCTCGAAGCGCGACACCGGAACGAGGCCGTCGCCCTTCTGGAGGCCTCCAGTACAGCGGGGCAACGGGCCCGTTCGATCCGGTCACTGATCAGCGAATTGTCCCGGATGGCCGAAGTGATGCCAACACTCAGCCCGCGCCGCATACCACCAGACACAACAATTCCGGCCCCGAGACCACGCCCCCCGCGAAATCTGGTCGCCGCCCGAATTCCAAACGCGCCCATGGAAACCCTGCGGTTCGCTGATGCCCGCGGTCGCCTGCGCCCGCCTGCGGCAGGCGAGATTGTGCGTGGATATGGCGAACTGGCCGAAGATGGCACAGCATCTGAAGGAATTTTCATTCGGACGCGGCCCCGTGCGCAGGTAGTATCGCCGTTCGATGGCCGGGTTGAGTTTGCCGGACCGTTCAACACATACGGCGGTCTCTTGATACTCAATGTCGGCGATGGCTACTATGTCGTGCTGGCAGGCATGGCCGTTACATATGCCAGCGTCGGACAGAGCGTGCTCGCCGGAGAGCCGGTCGGCGCAATGTCAGAGAATGCCCAACCGGCATCAGACTTGTATCTGGAGCTGAGACGGAATGACGATGCGATCGACCCGGGCCCCTGGTTCCGGACCTGATTGCAGCCGGGCTTGGCCCATCGCGCTCAAAGGACGCGAGATTGCATGCGTATCAATGTCTTCGCTTCAGTGGTGGCTTTTGCCGTCGGTGCTGTTGCCATCGCAGTTTCCGCTGAAGGTGCCCAGGAAGATCGGTCGGCCAGCTTCCGCCAGATCGAGCTTTTTGGCGATGTCCTGAGCCGGATCGAGGCCGACTATGTGTCGGACACCGATCAGGCCGAGCTCATCGAAGCCGCAATCGAAGGCATGCTGGCCTCACTCGACCCCCATTCGGCCTACCACAGTCCCGATGCCTATGAGGACCTGCGCGTGACAACCCGCGGCGAGTATGGCGGGCTGGGGATGGAAGTGGTCCGGCGCGACCAGTACATCACCATTGTTTCCCCGATTTCCGACACGCCGGCCGAACGTGCCGGCTTGCGGACCAATGACCGAATCATTGCGGTCGACGGCGACGCGATCGTCGGCATTTCCGTTGACGAGGCCGTGGCCCTGATGCGCGGCGCTGTCGGCGACCCGGTCACCATCACCATCGCCCGCGAAGAAGATGACCCATTCGACGTGACGCTGGTGCGCGACACGATTCCGCTTCGCACCGTGGCGACCCGTATCGAGTCCGGCGTTCCCTACATGCGGATTGCCGGCTTCAACGAGCGGACGACCGAAATGGTCCATGAAGGCCTGACCGAGTTGCGCGATGAATTCGGAACCGATCTGCCCGGCCTGATCATCGACATGCGCTACAATCCCGGCGGATTGCTTGATCAGGCGATCGGGGTGACGGATGTCTTCCTCGATGGTGGCGAAGTGGTCTCCACCCGCACCCGGGACCCGCGTGACACACAGCGCTACAATGCCCGACCGGGCGACCGGCTGAACAATGCGCCGATCATCATCCTGATCAATGAAGGCACCGCGAGCGCGGCCGAGATAGTGGCCGGTGCATTGCAGGACCGGGAAAGGGCAGTACTCGTCGGCATGACGAGTTTCGGCAAGGGCTCGATCCAGACCATCATACCCTTGCGCGGCGGGCGAGATGGCGCCCTGCGTCTGACTACCGGTCGCTATTACACGCCGGCCGGCCGCTCGATTCAGGCAACCGGAATCATTCCCGACCAGCAGATTTCCGCCTGGGCGCTCAGCACCGACGACGAGGCCGAGGCACCGCAGATCGGCTCGGAAGCCGACCTTGATGGCGCGCTCGTCAACGAGAATGGTGATGAACGCGAAAGCACCGACATTGCGGCTGTCGAACAGCCGCCCGTGGATTGGGCGGAAGACCAGGATTATCAGCTGCATCGCGCCGTCGAGCTGCTGAACGCGGCGATGGAAACCCAGCAGGCGTCCTTGCAGCCCTGACGGGGCCCGCCTTGTCCGGGACTACGGATGGAATGGCGGCGGGTTTGATCCCGCCGCCGTTAACCGTTTCTTACAGCACACACAGGCACATTGGAGACTAACCGAAGGCTATCCGGCCTTCAGTCCGGCAACTCCAGACCCGTGCTGTTACGATGTCGTCCGCCATTCTTCGCCACGCTCAACCGCTGCTGACCTTGCGCGCCCCCCTGTTCGCCGGCCTCGCCGCAGCGGCCATGCTGAGCCTGATGATTGGTGGCGTCGCGCTGTTCGGAAATGGCGACATCGCATTGCCGCGGGCGATTGGCGGCGTACAGCCGGCTCCAGTGGAGGAGCAAGTCGCCAGTGATATGCGCGGAGACACCGGGGACCATGGCGCCGCCATTCGCTTCCTCGAGCCCGAGGGAGACGGCGAGGTCAGCCTGTCAGGCGTACGGGAAGACTTTCATGCCCCGGCCGCTGCGACCAATCGGGAAATCGCTGCGGACACCAGCGGATCCGACCCGGCGGACGCCGAGGCACGTGTAGCCGCGGCAGCAACCAATCCGAACGCGCTCGCGCAAGCGCCCATCGTCGGACTGACGGAACCGGGACCGGGCGGCCCCCTGCCAGTCATAGCAGCGAACGGCACCCGCCCCTCGCGAGCCTATGCGCGGCCCTATCATGGCGACCCCGGGGCACCAACGATTGCCGTCGTGGTCGGCGGAATGGGTCTCAATTCGACCGTGACACAGGCCGCCATCGATGAGTTGCCGCCGGAAGTGGCATTGAGCTTCGCGGCCTATACTCGCGACCTCCAGGTCTGGATTGATCGGGCCCGGGCCGCCGGTCATGAGGTTCTTATCGAAGCGCCCATGGAACCGTTCGACTATCCCAACAATGATCCCGGCCCGCACACCTTGCTGGCGGACGGAACCGCGGAAGAAAACAGCCGAAGACTGGCTTGGGTATTGAGCCGGGCGACCGGATATTTCGGTGTGACAAACTACCTCGGAGCGCGCTTTTCGGCATCACAGGACGCGATGCGCCAGGTTTTTGGTACGCTGGAAGGGCGCGGCGTCGCCTTCCTGCACGACGGCGCCGGTCGCCGTTCGACCATCGAGGCCGCCGCCGGCGCCACGGATATCGAATACGCGGTTGCTGATCGGATCCTGGACGAGGATCTGTCACCCGACGCTATCGACGAGCGCCTGCTGGCCCTTGAAGCGCTGGCAATCCAGAACGGCTCGGCCCTCGGCACCGGCTTCGCCTATCCGGCCACTGTTGAACAAATCCGCGATTGGGCTGTCAGCCTGGACCTTCGGGGTTATCAGCTGGCGCCGCCATCGGCGGTGATGGCGCGTCGCCGCCTCGAAGCCCGCCTGGCGGCCGAGGCGGATTCCGCCCTGCCGCATGACGAGACAGCCTCCACAGACCATCGCTGGGCACGCGATCCGAGTGACGCCGGGAGCGCTGATGACGGCTATGGCGCGCAGGCAGCCAGCGGTCACTGATGACAACCGGAATGTCAGACCCTTATCCGCATCATCGCGCCAATGTTGGCATTGCCTTGTTCAACCGGGATGGCGAGATCTGGCTGGGCCGGCGTGATGGCACGCCCGGCCCATGGAACTGGCAATTGCCGCAGGGTGGGATTGATGCCGACGAAGACGTCCAGGACGCCGCTCTGCGGGAGCTGGCTGAGGAAACGGGCATCCAGGCCCAACATGTGAGTTATCTCGGCGAGATCGACGGCTGGCTCGCCTATGATTACCCGCCGGAAGTCCGGGAAGACCCCCGCTTCCACAAAAAGCGCCATCTTGGCCAGAAACAACGCTGGTTCGCCTTCCGATTTGAGGGCAGTGAAGCAGACATAGATCTGCAGGCCCACGCCGAAGTCGAATTTGATGCCTGGCGCTGGGGTCAGTTGAGTGAAATTCCTGACCTCATCATTCCTTGGAAACGGGATGTCTATCTGCAAGTTGCCCGCGCCTTCGCGCCTTTCAGCAAAGAATAATAGGCAAGATCATTCGGCCGCGCTGACAAGCCGGCCCGATCAATCGACCGCCCCTCCGCAATCACGGTTTCAATCTGCTCGAACGCCGAGATGGCGATACGCGGGTCCGTGCCGAGGACAATAAGGTCGGCATCATGCCCTGATACGATTGGGCCGCGACGATGTCTTGGGGTGCGATACCTGCCGCCTCCCAATCACGCATTCCCCAATACCCTGCAAGGCCGGGCGGCGAGGACCACAGCGCCAGGGTTCCGAAACGGTCAGTGAAGAATGGGGGATGTCCGTCAGCCTGGCGAGCAGGACATGAAAAAGGGCCGCACCTGATGGAGCGGCCCTGATCAACCCAATATCAGTCGGTTCGCGCTAGTGCGCGGCAACGGCCTGCATGGCTTCATACTTGGCGACGAGGGCAGCGGCTTGGTCGCGCTCTTCCTCATCCTTCGCCGCAGTCACGTCTTCACGTGCGTCGGACAGGTCCCGAGCCAGCTTCTCGGTATCAATGTCGGCAACAGCAATCGCCTCTTCGGCCAGGATAGTCAGGCCGGCGGCGGTCACCTCGGCAAAACCACCATGGATGAAGGTGCGCGTTTCCTTGCCATCATCAATGACAGTGATCGCGCCGGGGCGGATCACCGACATGAACGGTGCGTGGTTCGGCAACACGCCGAAATCACCCTCTTCGCCCGGCACGACAACCTGGTCGACATTGCCGGCGAACAGGCGACGCTCCGGAGAGACAAGATCAAAATGGAGTTTGTCGGCCATGGGTCCACCCTTCGATAATCCGCGTCCGTCTAGCAGGTAATCCGGGGCTTGTGGACCCCTTTCCTTCAGCCCGCGACAGCGCCCCGACTGCGGCTTTACTGGCAGTCCGCAATACCGCGCGTCACCGCCTGCCAGAGGTCGGCGACCGCCCGGTTCCGAACACCTTCGATCCTTATGGTCACATCAGCGCCACTGAATGCGTCGACCGGCAACTCTACAATCTGGCGGACGTGAATCGGGTAGGGCGGAATTTGTCGCGGAGGCTCGGCACCGGCAACAGGGCCAAGTGGCAATGCAGGCTCGGCGGCAAGCCGGTTGCGCCAGTCCCCGACAGTCGGACAGTCATGCTCCCACACGACCTGTACTTGGCGCATGCCTTCCAGGCCAGGCTCAAGCGCCACAAGGCCCGGGAACGCAACCGCGTCTCGCCGTGGCAAGTCCTGCGCCGATATCCCGCGCTCGCGCAGGTCTTCGGCAATGGCGGGACCGTCGAATGTGCGCACGGCGAGGTCGTGAAACGCGTCGGGTTGGGCCGACAGGCGGGCACTTCGGAAGACCCACTCACACCTGTCCGTCGAGATCTCGCAAAGCTGCACGAAGCTGGCTTCGAAGCCTTCATTCCAATACCCAGTCGAGCGGGTTGTTCTCGGCCCATCTTCGACGCGTCGCCAGCCGCTCCGATCCAGCCCGGCTGCGTAAGTGGCATCGCGTTCGGACAGCGCGCTGGCGCGAACCCAGGCCGACCAAGCCTGCCACAAGTCGTGGCCGCGATAGCCATCATGATCGACCTGGGCAGCTTCCGGGCCCGGTGGAGGCGGCGGAGGTGGCGATGCGGTCCCTGCCATCAACGCAACCAAGACTGTCATGAACATGTCGCTCCCCTCCGGTCACCGGCCTCGCTCGGGCCAACAGAAGGCTGCCCGGTTCGAACCCAAAAGAAAAGGCCAGCCCCCGGGGGAGCTGGCCTTTTTATTTGATATGCCGGAAGGGCCTATGCGGCTTCAGCAGCCAGCTTCTCGGCCTTCTTCACAGCGTCTCCGATGGTACCAACCATGTAGAACGCGGCTTCCGGAAGGTGGTCATACTCACCGTCACAGATCGCCTTGAAGCCCTTCACCGTATCCGCAACCGGCACCTGGATGCCCGGTGAGCCAGTGAAGATTTCGGCGACGTCAAACGGCTGCGACAGGAAGCGCTCGACCTTACGGGCGCGGGCCACGGTCAGCTTGTCTTCTTCCGACAGCTCATCCATGCCCAGGATCGCGATGATGTCCTGCAGGGCCTTGTAGCGCTGAAGGATTTCCTGGACGCGGCGGGCTGTACCGTAGTGCTCTTCACCAACGATGCGCGGCTCGAGGATACGAGACGTGGAGTCGAGCGGATCAACAGCCGGATAGATGCCCTTTTCCGAGATCGCACGGTTGAGAACCGTGGTCGCATCGAGGTGGGCGAAGGTGGTGGCCGGAGCCGGGTCGGTCATGTCATCGGCCGGCACGTAAACGGCCTGAACCGAGGTGATCGACCCCTTGGTGGTAGAGGTAATGCGCTCCTGCAGCGCACCCATGTCGGTGGCCAGCGTCGGCTGATAACCCACGGCGGACGGGATACGGCCCAACAGAGCCGACAGCTCAGAACCCGCTTGGGTGAAGCGGAAGATGTTGTCGACGAAGAAGAGAACGTCCTTGCCCTCTTCATCGCGGAAATACTCAGCCTGGGCGAGACCGGACAGGGCAACGCGGGCACGGGCTCCCGGAGGCTCGTTCATCTGGCCGAAGACCAGGGCGCAACGCGAACCTTCCGTGGAACCATCATGCTCCTTGGGGTCCTTGTTCACACCGGATTCGATCATCTCCCAGTAGAGGTCGTTACCTTCACGGGTCCGCTCGCCGACACCGGCGAAGACCGAGTAACCACCGAACAGCTTGGCGATGTTGTTGATCAGTTCCTGAATCAGAACCGTCTTGCCAACACCGGCGCCGCCGAACAGGCCGATCTTGCCGCCCTTGGCGTAGGGGCAGAGCAGGTCGACGACCTTGATGCCGGTCGGCAGGACTTCCGCTTCCGTGGCCTGCTCGTCAAAAGACGGGGCGGGACGGTGGATCGGTGCTTTCATCGTGTGCGGAACATCACCGGCTTCATCGATCGGCTGACCGGTGACGCTCATGATACGGCCGAGTGTGCCCGGTCCGACCGGAACCATGATCGGGCCGCCGGTATCCGTCACGACCGTGCCGCGCTGCAGACCTTCGGTCGCGTCCATGGCGATGGTGCGGACGGTGTTCTCGCCGAGGTGCTGGGCAACCTCAAGCGTCAGCGTCTTGTCATCATTGGTTGTTTCAAGCGCGTTGAGAATGTCCGGCAGGGTGCCGTCAAATTCAACGTCAACGACAGCGCCGGTAATCTGGACGATGCGGCCTTGGGATGTGCTCATAGCGGGTGTTCCTCTGCCTAGAGGGCCTCGGCGCCGGAGATGATTTCAGTCAACTCCGTGGTGATCTGCGCCTGACGCGTGCGGTTATAAACAAGGTTGAGTTTGTCGATGAGTTCGCCGGCATTGCGCGTGGCATTATCCATCGCGGCCATCTTGGCACCCATTTCGCCGGCAACATTTTCCAGCAGGGCGGACAGGATGACCGTGTCGGCATAACGCGGCAGCAGCACGTTGAGGATGGTTTCCTCATCCGGTTCGGCATCGTAGACGGCACCGCCCAGATCCGGACGTTCAACGCCTTCATCAATGGCGTCGATCGCCGGGATGAGGACTTTGGCACGCGGCTTCTGGGAGATGACCGAGACGAACTCAGCCGAAACGAGTTCGCAAACATCGAACTCGCCATTCTCGAACATGTGGCGGATCTTGTCGCCAATCCGGACCGAGGTGGCACCGGTGATGATCTTTTCGCCAGACAATTCCATCTTGTCGACGATCAGCGAGGCAAAATTACGCTTGAGCTGGTCAGCGCCTTTCTTGCCCACGCAGATGACCTTGACGTCCTTGCCATCGGCCTTCAGCGCATTGATGCGCTCGCGGGCCTTCTTCACGATGTTCGTGTTGAAGCCGCCGCACAGGCCGCGGTCTGCGGTCATGACCACAAGCAGATAGGCGTCCGACTTGCCGGTGCCGACCAGAAGCGGCGAAGCCCCCGGTGTGCCCGACATGGCGGTCGACAGATTGGCCATCACGGCCGCCATGCGCTGGGCATAGGGGCGCGCGGCTTCCGCTGCTTCCTGCGCACGGCGCAGTTTCGCAGCGGCGACCATCTGCATCGCCTTCGTGATCTTCTGCGTCGACTTGACGCTTCCGATCCGGTTTTTAAGGTCCTTAAGGCTCGCCATCAGGCACTCCTCAGCGGTTGATCTCGATCAGATTCACGCGAAATGTTCGGTGAACTTGGCGAGGGCCGCCTTCAGCTGGCTTTCGCTGTCGTCGGTCAGCTTCTTCTCGGTGCGGATGGACGCCAGCAGCGCAGCGTGCTCGCCGTGCAGGTGACGCAGCAGGTCCGCTTCATAGCGCTGGACGTCGCTGGTCGGCAGCTTGTCGAGATAGCCACGCGTACCGGCGTAGATCACGCAGACCTGTTCTTCCATCGACAGCGGCGAGAATTGCGGCTGCTTGAGAAGCTCGGTCAGGCGCTGACCCCGGTTCAGCAATTTCTGTGTAGCGGCGTCGAGGTCCGAACCGAACTGGGCGAAGGCCGCCATCTCGCGGTACTGGGCCAGTTCGCCCTTCATCTTGCCGGCAACCTGCTTCATGGCCTTGGTCTGGGCAGCCGAGCCAACGCGCGACACCGACAGACCCACGTTCACAGCCGGGCGGATGCCCTGGTAGAAGAGGTCGGTTTCCAGGAAGATCTGACCGTCGGTGATCGAGATCACGTTGGTCGGGATATAGGCCGACACGTCGTTCGCCTGGGTTTCGATGATCGGCAGGGCCGTCATGGAACCCGAACCGTTCGCCTCGTTCAGCTTTGCAGCACGCTCGAGGAGACGGGAATGAAGATAGAAGACATCGCCCGGATAGGCTTCGCGGCCCGGCGGGCGGCGCAGAAGCAGGGACATCTGACGATAGGCAACGGCCTGTTTGGACAGATCATCATAGACGATCAGCGCGTGCATGCCGTTGTCCCGGAAATACTCGGCCATGGCGCAGGCTGTGAACGGTGCCAGGAACTGCATCGGAGCCGGGTCCGAAGCGGTGGCCGCAACGATGATGGTGTAATCCAGTGCGCCATTTTCCTCGAGCGTCTTCACGATCTGGGCGACCGTGGAGCGCTTCTGGCCGACGGCGACGTAGATGCAGTAGAGCTTGGCGCTCTCGTCATCGCCTTCGTTGATGGCTTTCTGGTTGAGGATGGTGTCCAGCGCAATCGCGGTCTTGCCGGTCTGGCGGTCACCAATGATCAGCTCGCGCTGGCCACGGCCGACCGGGATCATGGCGTCAATCGCCTTGATACCCGTTGCCATCGGCTCGTGCACCGATTTACGCGGGATGATGCCCGGCGCCTTGACGTCAACGCGGCGGCGCTCGGCAACGTCCTTGAGCGGACCCTTGCCATCGATCGGCTCACCGAGACCGTCAACGACGCGGCCCAGAAGACCCTTGCCGACGGAGGTATCCACGATCGAGCCGAGACGCTTGACGGTATCGCCTTCCTTGATGCCCCGGTCATCGCCGAAGATCACGCAGCCGACATTGTCGCGCTCGAGGTTCAGGGCCATGCCCTTGATCCCACCCGGGAACTCAACGAGCTCACCGGCTTTCACCTCATCGAGGCCATAGACACGTGCAATACCGTCACCGACGGACAGCACGCTACCAACGTCCGAAACTTTCGCTTCGGCGCCGTAATTCTTGATTTGATCCTTGAGGATCGCAGAGATTTCTGCGGCACGGATGTCCATGGACCTAGGCCTCTTTCATCGCGGTCTTCATCCCATCCAGCTTGGCGCGGAGGGAAGAGTCGAACATGCGGGAACCGACCTTGACGATCAGTCCGCCCATCAATTCAGGCCGTACTTCCGTACGGACCTCGATTTCGCGCCCGAAGGCACTTTTCAGCGAAGCCGCCAGGGCTTCGGTCTGTTTCTTGGTCAAAGCGGCCGCGGTCTGCACATCGGCAGTCACGACACCTCGGTCGGCGGCAGCCAGCGCGGCGTAAACGCGCGCCAGGTCACCCAGATCACCAGCGCGACCGTTTCGTGCAGCAACGCCAAAGGCATTGGCCGTCAGGACGTTGAACTTGGCCTTCTTGGCCAGCGCCGAGAGAATACCGGCCTTGACCTCGACAGCGTGCAGCGGCGAGGCCAGCGCGTCAGCCAGTTCAGGGGATTCAGTCAGCATGGCGCGCAGGGCTGCGAGATCGGCCTCGACAGCTTCCGCAGCACCTTCGGATTTCGCCAGCTCGAACAACGCGGTCGCATAGCGGCCCGCGGCTTCGGCTGTCATGGCGTCTTCGCCGGTCTTCACCGTGACGTCACTCTCTAGCTGGATCAGCGCTCATCAATTTGTCGCGAACGACATAAACGCTTGATGTTCAACGATATAAGAAACGAGGCTTACCGTGTTGCACTGCAAGCCCCTCAGGTTCGGCGCTGCGATAGCACAGGGGGGAGCGGGCAGCAAGCCACTGGCACCGGGTGTTTCAGCGTACGGACGCAATCTGCTGCGACACAAATCGAGACACGGCACCCCGGCCTTTGCCCATCAGGTGTCCGGATCACCCTCGGTCCGCGACCGCCTCGCGAAAATATTCAATGTTTCGACCAGGAGCGAAAAAGCGATCGCGAAGTAGAGATAGCCGCGCGGAATGTGGAATCCCAACCCGTCGGCAACGAGTGCCACACCGACCAGGAGCAGGAAGGACAGGGCCAACATCTTCGTCGTCGGATGGCGTTCGATAAAGGTGGCGACCGTGGTGGCAGCCAGCAACATCACCCCCATGGCTATAACAACGGCAGCAATCATGATCGGCACCTCATCCGTCATGCCGACCGCTGTGATCACCGAATCCAGGGAGAAGACAACGTCAATCACAACGATCTGGGCGACAATCGTCGCGAATGCAGCATGAACGGGATTGCCCGCGTGTTGGGCGGGACCTTCGACGGCGTGATGTATCTCCAACGTGCCCTTGCCGAGCAGAAAAAGCCCGCCGGCAACGAGGATCAGATCGCGCCAGGAATAGCCATGCTCGAAAATCTCGAAGAGCTCGGTTTCCAGCTTCGTGATCCACACCAGTCCAAAAAGCATCACGACACGGAAGACCAGTGCCATCCCAAGACCAAGCGCCCGCGCCTTGGCGCGGTCTTCTTCCCTCAGTCGCGATGCCATCAACGCCACGAAGATCACATTGTCGATGCCCAGAACGATTTCCAGAAAGGTCAATGTGGCGAGGGAAAGCCAAATCTCAGGAGATGCGAGCAGATCCAGCATGATAAATATTCCCTCGTATTGAGAACACTCTTTGCCTCCGGGTCTGGAGGCGCGGCGATCAGATGAAGCTATAGGGTTCGACGTCGATTGACACCCGCACCGATGGGGGTGTCTTCACCCGCTTCGACCAGGCCCGAAGATAGGCGGAGATGTCGATTTCCTTGTCGGCGCGCACCAGGATGCGGCGTCGGTGCCAGCCGCGGATCATCGCACGTGGTGGTTCGGCGGGCCCCCAGATCTCGACCCCTTCGGAATTGGGCGCCTTGGCGGCGTAATCATTCGCAACCCGGTCGACCTGTTCGGGATTCATCGACATGAAGCCGATTGCGGCGAGACGGCCGAAGGGGGGCAGCCCCAGCGATTCGCGGACCATCGCCTCCATTTCCAGGAAAGCGTCTCGGTCTCCGGCAATCAGGGCCTGGATGGCATCATGCTCCGGCTGATGGGTCTGCAGCAACGCCCGGCCCGGCCGGTCAGCCCGCCCGGCCCGACCCGCGACCTGGACCAGGGTCTGGAAAGTCCGTTCGCCGGCACGCGGGTCACCACCGGCCAGGCCCAGATCGGCATCGACCACGCCGACCAAGGTCAAGCCAGGAAAATTATGCCCCTTGGCGGCGATCTGGGTGCCGACGAGAATGTCGATCTCACCCCGTTCCATGGCCGCAACAATCTCGGCCCCGGATCGACTGTCGGACGAGTAGATCTCTACGCTCGCATCCGGAAAGGTGAGCTTCGCCTCTTCGGCGACCCGCTCAACGCCCGGTCCGATCGAGGTCAGGCTGTCTTGCGCATTGCAGGCCGGACAATGGGCCGGCTTTGGCATGGAAAATCCGGTGACATGGCAGACCAGGCGGCCAGTGTAGCGATGCTCGACGAGATAGGATTGCGTATCTGGAGACACCATGCGGTGGCCGCAAGTCCGACACAGGACCAGCGGCGCATATCCCCGGCGATTGAGGTAGAGGAGGCATTGCTCGCCCCGCTCCAGCGTGTCGCGGACCGCTTCGATCATGGGCGGCGACAGCCAGCGCCCCGTCTCGGCCGGATGCTCGCGCAGGTCGATCGTGTCGACTTCCGGCAAAACGGCTGCGCCGGGACGGGCGGCCAGTCGGACATGAACATAGCGCCCGGCCAGCGCATTGGAGAGACTCTCAAGTGACGGGGTTGCCGAGGCGAGAATGACCATTGCCCCCTCTATCTTTGACCGCACCACAGCCAGATCACGGCCCTGATAGGGCAGGCCCTCATCCTGCTTGTAGGTCGGGTCATGCTCCTCATCGACAATGACCATGCGGAGCTTGGGAAATGGCAGAAACAGTGACGAGCGAGCCCCGACCACGATCCGCGCCCGCCCCTCTGCGACCTCGCGCCAGGCCCGGCGCCTGGCTTTGGGGCTGGCGCCGGAGTGCCACAATGCCGGTTCGACTCCGAAGCGAGCCTTGAAGCGCGAAAGCACCGCCTCGGTGAGGGCAATCTCGGGCAGCATGATCAGGATTTGCCCCCCGGGTTCGCGGCGGAGCACCTCGGCAATCGCCTCGAAATAGACTTCCGTCTTACCAGAGCCCGTGACCCCGTCCAGCAGCGCCGCCTGGAAGCCACCAGCACGAACAAGACGGCGCAGAACCCCCGCCGCTTCGGCCTGCATCATCGTCAGCGTCAGACCTTCACGCTCCGGGTCGGGCAGACCGAAGGGTGGATCAACCGGTCGCGTCAGTTCGGCAAGTGCCCCCGATTTCGCGAGGCCCTTCACGACCGACGCCGTGACGCCGGCTTCGCGGGCAAGGTCGGCAGCGCTGGCCTCGTGCAGCACCTCGACAGCATCAAGAACGCGACCCCGCGCATCGGTCATACGGTCTGGCTCGCCGCTGCCACGTCGATACACAGTTTCCGTCGGAGAGGGTTTGAGGGCATCTCCCGAACGCAGGACCGAGCGCAAGACGATCCCGGGCGACTGGACCAGATAGCGCGACAGCCAATCGACAAAGAGGCGGGTACCCTCCGGAAGGGGCGCCCCGCCGGCTGGCTCCTCCACCTGCTTTAGCGCCCGCTCGCCCGGGCCCGGCTTGACGGCCCAGACCACGCCCCGCGCCGCGCGCTTTCCCAACGGAGCGACGACATGGTCTCCCGGCTGCAGACACATCTCCGGTGGCACCAGATAGTCAAACGCCTCTGGCAAAGGCAGCGGAAACAGGATGGAGACGCGATACGGGCTATCTTCGGTCACGGTCGGGGCCTGCGGCATGGGCGAAGGTTTGAGGGCTTGATTCTTATGCGACTATATCGGTCCAGCCGCATTCATTCGCCGACCCACCTCATGTTTTGTCTGCGCCGGCGTCGTCGGTTTGCATATCGTAAACCGAATACCCCAACAGTGACCGCTCAGGCCGAGAGAGACAATGACCATGTCCGACAATACCGCCCAATCCGACACGGACATGATCCGGGAGTTTCTGATCAGTAATCCGGATTTCGTCCGCGAAGATGCCGAGCTGTTTTCGCTGATTGTCGAGACCGATCGCGATGACGGCGCTATCGACCTGGGTGCGGCGGCGCGGGACAAGCTTCGTCATGAGATCAGGCAACTGAAGTCATTGAACGAGTCAATCGTCGAGACCGCCCGCGCCAATCTGGCCACCCAGTCACAGATCCACATGGCCGTGCTCGCCCTGCTGGAAGCCGAGTCGCTGGCTGGGCTGGACAAGAAGATGTCCAACCGGCTCACCGGCGCACTTGGTGTGGACGTTTGCCGAGTACTGATTGAGGGGCACGCCCCAGTGCAGGCTGCCGAATCGATTCTGGGTGCCGCCAGCGGTTTTGTGGGCGATGTTCTTGGCGACCATGTCGAACTGCTGGGCCCGGTCGATCCCGCGAACGCGCACGCCCTGTACGGCCAACAGGGTGCGCGGGTCAGTTCGCAGGCCATTGTGCGGCTGGATTTCAACGGGCAAGACGGGCTGATGGCCCTGGCGGCACGCGACGCCCACCTGTTCCAGTCCGGACAGGGGACGGAGCTTCTCAATTTCCTCGCCCGGGCGGTCGAGCGAATGGTGGTCCAATGGCTGCACCAGACCTGAAAACGCCCTGGACCGACGCACTTGCTGCATTCCTGGCCCACCTGTCCGGCGAGCGGCGACTGTCGCCGCGCACGCTGGACGCCTACCATCGCGACCTCGATAACTTTGGCGCATTCCTGTGTGAGCATCACGGACGCCTGCCAGATCTGGTGACGCTGGGCGACCTGTCGTCGCGGGACTTTCGAGCCTATATGGCGTCGCGCCGCCGGGACGGATTGTCGGCAAGGTCACTTGCCAGGGCGCTATCGGCGATACGCACATTCTTTGATTATGCCAAAAGGCGGTGGGGGGTCGACAATGCGGCCTTGTCTCTCGTCGAAAGCCCGAAGCTGTTACGTTCAGCGCCGAAACCGGTCAGCGAATCCGCGGCGAAGTCGCTGCTCGCAGAAACCGGCGCCAGAGGAGGCCCGGATTGGGTTTCGGCACGAGACAATGCCGTTCTCTTTCTATTATACGGCTGCGGCCTGCGAATCTCGGAAGCCCTGAGCCTGACCGGAAATGATCTTCCGATCGGCGATACTTTGCGCATCGCCGGAAAGGGCAACAAGACGCGAATAGTTCCGGTTCTGCCTGCTGTCGCGGAGGCCATTTCGCAATATGTCGCGCTGTGCCCGTTTGCGACAAAGGATGATGCCGCCCTTTTTCGGGGCGTTCGTGGCGGCAACCTGTCTGCCCGCAGCGTCCAGGCCTTGATGCAGGAATTGCGCGGCCGGCTCGGATTGCCCGAAACGGCAACGCCACATGCCCTGCGTCATGCCTTCGCGACACACCTCCTGGCCCATGGCGGTGATCTGAGGGCGATCCAGGAATTGCTAGGACACGCCAGCCTCTCCACCACGCAGATCTATGCCGACGTGGAGAGCGCCCGACTCCTCAGCATTTATGACGGGACCCACCCGCGCGCGCGTCGGCGGTAAGCCCCTATCCAAGCCCAAACAGGCCGCGGAATGCTCACTTGCCTGCGGCACCAATCCCTGTTACTTTGTTTTTCAAAGTTCTTGAGGGTTTATGATGACAGAACAATCCGATCTCGAATTTC
>SPJK01075317.1_pt1 | contig 20391 bp, 15 predicted proteins | sample 3741771 | NCBI WGS metagenome assembly SPJK01 (sample SAMN10925997, study PRJNA522277) | cold seep metagenome | isolation source: Elba SIP-enriched marine methane seep metagenome, extraction at timepoint T2 | place: Italy: coast of Elba, Mediterranean Sea
CAATGTTCAGGCCGACGTTCTTTGCCTTAACGTCAAAAGCTCCACGGTTGCCAGCCTCCATAATACCTGGTCCGCCACCGGTGGTGATGACGTATTTGCATTCTCCATCTACTTGGCATGTTGTGGAAACAAGTCGCGCAAACTCACGACACTCCTCGTAAAAGTGACTTTTCTCAAGTCGTTTTTCCGAGCGAATCACTCGTCGTTTGGCTTTGTGGTCATCCGGATTCTTTTCTAGTTCAGCCTTGGCGTCCGCTAAGCGTTTTTCCGCTTCCTCTTTGGGAACGATTTGCGTTCCACCAAAGACAACCACCGTCGACTCAATTCCTGCTCGCTTAAGAAGCATTTCAGTTTTTTGCAATTCAAGTTGCATACGCACAGGTCGCATAGCCTCGTCTTTTAGAAAGACAAAGTCTTTTTCAGCAAGCACATAGCTGGGTGAATTGATTATTGCTTGACGATTTGCTTCAACCAGTTCAGGCAAACCTTCGTGATGTGCATCGAGGGAAAATTCGGAATCCGACATTATCTTGTTACCTATGTCTGTTTTTATTTATATTTGTTGGTTGTTTTCTATGATTGCAGCAGGATCAAGTGAGCGTGTACTTATCAGTTAGAGCTGGGATCGTGACTTCCCAGTTGCGCTCAGCCTGAAGAGTGTCTGCAAGAGCTGCCGCGGAATCGGGTTCGCCATGTGTGAGGAAGACTTGCTTAGGATTTTGCTTTAAATGACCAAGCCATCGAATTAGATCGCTTCTGTCGGCATGCCCCGATAAACCAGGGATCTTTTCAATCGCCGCTTTTACGGGGATGTCCATCCCGTGCATGCGGAGCGTTTCGGCTCCTTCTTCAAGTCGACGTCCTCGTGTGCCTACCGCTTGATAGCCACCCATGACGACAGTAGTTTCCGGGCTAGGCAATCGAGCCTTGAGATGGTGAATAATCCGACCACCGGTCATCATTCCGCTGCTTGCGATAATAATGGCAGGGCCCTTGAGATGGTTGAGTGCTTTGGACTCGTCGGCACTCCGGCAAAGATGAACCGCTGGTCCAGCAAGAACAGGCCTGCCATTGACCATAGTGCTGTTCTCATCACCGGCTAGCTGACTTTCGGTCAGGTCATGGTCCTCGTTAAAGTCGCGATAGATGTCTGTTGCGTTGCAACTCATCGGACTATCCAAGTAGATTGGCAAGTCAGGAATTCGTCCTTCGCCTTTCAGGCATTGAAGCAAGTAGATCAGTTGCTGGGCGCGACCAATGGCAAACGATGCCATGAGCATAACGCCACCTCGTTCCATGGAACGATGGACCACTTCTTCCAAGGATCCGAGCAAGTCGGCTTCAGGGTGATCCCGATTGCCGTAGGTGCTTTCACAAATCAGATAATCGCATTCGGTTGGAGGGCTCGGGTCGTGGTACAATGGCCCGTCGTAGCGGCCGACATCCCCGGAGAAAAGAATTCGCATAGGACCTTCTTTTCTGTCGGGATCGCGGACTTCGACTTCAATCATGTTAGAACCAAGCAGGTGACCCGCATCGTGGAAACGAGCCCAGATTGATCCAGCGATGTTAATAAATTCACCACGAGGACGAGCATCGATCTGTTTGACGGTCGTCAAAACATCTTTGCCATCGTATAAGGGCAGGGCAGGCTTATGCTTTGAGAATCCTTTTTTGTTCGCATACTTCGCGTCGTATTCTTGGATTTTTGCCGAGTCAAGCATAATGATTTCGGCAAGCTCGGCTGTGGCAGGCGTGCAATAGATTGGTCCCGTAAAACCTTCTTTCACGACACGTGGTAAGTATCCCGTATGGTCGAGGTGGGCATGGGTGAGGAGCACAGCATCAAGTTCACCAGCCTTGAAGGGTGTCCCGGCCCAGTTGAGTTCACGGAGTTTCTTCAGGCCTTGAAACATACCGCAATCGATAAGGACCTTGGCATCGTTGGTTTCAAGAAGGTATTTGCTGCCTGTGACGGTGCTGGCAGCGCCATGGAACGTGATCGTTGTTTGCATAGATGCGAGTTTTTTTCAAAGCCAAGGAGTTGCAATGCCTATCACTACAAAGAGAACGGCAAATGATAGCTCCCAGAGGAAGTACCTAATTGGTATCGGGGTTTTGCAATCGTAGCAGCGGCCCCTCAGTAAGAGATACCCGAGTATTGGTAGGTTGTGCCATCGGCGAATTTTGTTTTGGCAGATTGGGCAACGACTCGATGCGAAGACGAAATCTTCCTTGTTGGGAGCCCTGAGCATAACGACATTCAGGAAACTTCCGACACAGCCTCCTACCGCTGCAAGCCAAAGCACAACGGCAATCCAGGGCCCCCACTCGAACCATGAATTCGCATGCAAGTGCGGCGTTATAAAGTCTTCCCACATAAGGTTTTGCTTGTTGTGCTCCAATGCCAGGATGGCTCAATCGCTATGATCGGCAAAAGTGGAGTTATTCAATAGAGTGACCATCAACTCGCTAGGTTTGAGCTAGTCTTTCTTTGTTAAATCAATTGCTTCTATATCCAGTTTGCCAAAAACCAGATGCCACAGAAAATCATACGGTTTGGATTCTCTCTGATGGAGCTGCTAGCAGTAGTAGCTATCCTTGGAATTATAGCCGCGCTTGTAGTGCCACGCATTACCAGAGGTACAGATCATGCAAACGAGCAGCTTTGCCAGCATCACCAAGGGCAGCTGAATACCCTGTTGGAGCGTTATTACTTACAGAACGGAACCGCGGCGACATCGATCTCCGACATCGAAGGAGCCGCCGAGGAATTGCTTCCAGGAACAGCTCCTATATGCCCAGTTTCAGGCGTCGCTTATGAAGTTGATCCTACGACAGGTCACGTTAAGCCACACGAGCCTGGAAGTCATACCCCCTAGATTTATACGCCAGCAAATTTTCTTAGGGACGCTTCCATGGCATCTAGACGTCCTTCAAGATCTTCGAGGGCATCTGCCATATCGTGTAATTGCTCGGCTGGTGTATATGTGAACAAGTAGAACTTGATCTTCGGTTCAGTACCACTAGGACGACAAGCGACATAGTTGCCTTCCAAATCAAGATCAAGAATCACTAAGTCGCCGTTGGGGCCCTCCAAAGACGATTTCTGACCATCTACGGTTTGTTCATTGCTGAGATAATCTCGAAGTCGACTAACAGTGAGCCCACCAACTTCGGTTGGCGTATCGGTACGGAATTGGCCCATGACCTCTTTCATACGTGCCATGCCGCCACTGCCTGGCATTTGAACATTGATGGTCCGCTCGGCGTGAGCCCCGTGCTGCCAGAAAAGGGATTCAAGCTTTTGGTGCATTGTTTGACCATCAGCTTTTAGTTTCGCAGCAAGCTCGGCAGCAAGCATAGCGGCAAGCGCACCGTCTTTGTCACGGACATAACTGCCGGCCATATAACCATGCGATTCTTCCGTACCAAACAAAAACTTATCGGCCCCTCCTTCATCAATTGCTTTAGCAATCCACTTGAATCCAACAAGTAGGTTATTTTCCGTCTTAATGCCGTAACTGTCACCAATCCGCTTGGTTAGCAAGGTGGTGACCAATGTAATAACATTGAAGTGATCGGGCGTAAGCGAACCACGACGGACCTCTAAAAAATAATCGGCAAGCAGGGCACCTATTTGGTTTCCTGAAATCGTTTTCCATTCGTCGCTTCCCGGCTCTAAGGGGGCGGCAATTCCAATTCGGTCACAGTCAGGGTCCGAGGCAATGCAAATATCAGCGTCTGTTGTTTTGGCGTGTTCAATCATCGCATCGAAAACGACAGGACGTTCAGGATTGGAAACGTGACCTGGAACGTTTGTGAAGTCAGGATCTGGCTCTGCATGTGGTCCAAAGACTTCCACATCTTTGAATCCATCACGCTCAAGAACTGGTACAACAGCGGTTGATCCTACGCCATGCAGGGGCGAATAAAGAACATTCAAATCACGTGGCCCTGGATTTGACTGCGTAAGCACCGCATCAATAAAAGCGGCATCGACTTCCTCTTCGCAATAGACAATTTTGCCATCGGTAACCGCTTGATCAAAGTCAGCTCGCTTAATTTCTTGACAGCTCATTACGCGATCGATGATTCCTTTGTCGTGCGGTGGCAGAACCTGAGCGCCGCTTGACCAATAGACTTTGACCGCATTGTCGGAGGGGGGATTGTGACTGGCTGTCACCATAATGCCACAACTAGCTCGCTTGAATCGAACCGCAAACGATAGCTCGGGTGTGCTGCGGAAGCCTTGAAGGAAGTAAACCTTGAAACCGGCGGCAACCATGATCTCGGTACACAGTTTGGCAAATCTTTCACCATTGTGCCGAGTATCTCGACAGATTGCGCAGGACAGCTCGGCGCCTTCTCCTAAAGTGGTTTTAACATAGTTAGCCAAGCCTTGTGCACTTTCGCCAATTGTGCGGTCGTTGATTGCGTTCGAACCAAAAGGATGCATTCGACCACGACGACCTCCTGTTCCAAATGGAATGATGGTCCAAAAGACGTCGTCAAGTGTTTGCCAGTCGCCTGCCTCGATTGTTTCTTGAACCATCGGAGCGTATTCTGAATAGCGTTCTTCGGTAAGCCAAGCACGAAGATTTACGGAAGCGCTTCCCGTTATTTTCTTATCCGTAACAGCTTGGTCAATTTGGGCGAGTAATGCTTCTGACATGATTCCAGCAGTTTTATTTGAGAAGGATTTCTTGGTCACAAAATAGGTGATCTAAACCTTCAAATCCTTGCCACGATGTGGTCATTGGATTCGTCGGAAGTTAGAATCGATTTAAAGCTAATTCAAGCTTGCAATAGAGTAACATGAGCCGAGATTAGACGCACCTGCCCCGGCCAGAGAACCTTGTTTCACTGGAAAAAAACTGATGAATTTATCACTAAGCAACAAGGTTAGTAAACGTTTAACGATAATTGCAGCTTGTTCGGTTGTTTTCTTCTTGGAAGCGACATTAAGTCTTGAAGCTCAACAGACCAGACCTGATAAACGCGTAAAACCCCCACAGTTTTCAGAAGCTGAACAGGCAATTTTCCCGAAGAATGCTCTCTCCGAGCTGGTAGGCGAACGCCCAGCAAGAATTGACCCTACGCAAATTGCTAATAGTCAGAAGGCCCCGTCAGACCATTCCCAGAAATCGCGCGGAAATTGGTCGGATTGGGTCGAGACGGATGTTCTTGAGACTGAGATAAAAAGGCAGCATCGCCGGTTGTCTTCCTCTTTGCAATCATCAGCAAGGTTTAAGTCGGGAGCCTATCGTGTTGCTGATGACGCTATGGGGATTATATCACTCATGTTTGCTGTTACCGATCAGCATACCGAATCGCCAAGATGGCAAGAAATTGCAACTCGCTTGCGTGACGCTTATGCAACGGGAGAGGAATCAATTGAAGCAGATACTGGATCTTTCGAGCGAGCCTCTCAAAGAAGCGAGGACTTAACGGATTTAATCCGCGGTGGGCGTCCCTCATTTGAAGCAGCAAAAAATACTGTTGATTGGAGTCGTTATGCAACTCGTGGCGCAATTATGCGACGAATGAAAGTTGCTCATGAAGATAATCTTTCCACTTGGGCCAAAGATCGGCGCGAGCTTTTAGATAATGCAGAAGATGCTCTTCATGAGTCACAAATTTTATCGCTATTGGCAGAAGCCTTAATCCAGCCAGAAGCCTATGATGGGAGCGATAAAGATTATCAGGCTCATAGCCGAGAACTACGAGACGCAGCCAATCAAATAAAGATTGCCGTCGAACAAGAAGATCAACCGGCTGCAGCAAGAGCATTTAAACGCGCCCAGCAATCGTGTGTTAACTGTCATGCCGATTACCGTGGTTAATAAATCGACTTATGATGTCTCTCTGACAAACGGAATTGGGTGAAAATACCCAATTGCAATTCTTACACACCACTTAGACATAAATATTTTACGGTTACTACGATTACACGTAGTGACAAAGGTGTGACGCAGTATAGGATGGCCGACGCCAGCCATTTACTTACATAACTATATGTATTTAAAGCATTTGCGTAGCAATACTGCAAATCGTAGCCAGCTTTTCTAAGCCACAATGTAGATTTGAAGGATTGAAGATTTCGTCCCAAATTAGGCGACACACCCTAAAGACTTTGTGATTTTACTTCAAGAAATTGGTGTAAACCACGAATGAAAAGATTGTTCAGGGTGTTCCAGTTTGTATGACAAGTTGCCTATTAATGGGAGATCACCATGATCCATCGACCTGTGACTTATTTACCAAATACGCATGGTAAGAACAGCTATCAATCAGCAAATAAAAATCTGCAATCTGGTCCACAAATAGCAAATGATACTAGGCAAGTCCGTAATGAGTTTCACAGCCAGACCCGTAATGTTCAAAATCACACTTATGTTGGTAATTCACATGCTTCGCATCAACCACATTTAATTTCGTCGGCTGCCTTATCTTCTAGAACAGTACTGGGAAAAGAAGCTTTGAAGAACAAGCGGGACAATCACGCTAGAGTAAGGATCGGTATTTGCTTTCTCAATAGCATGGATGCCGAAGCTTACGCTGAGAAGTTAATTGGTACGGGTTACTATCAAGTTGTAGTTATTAGTCACTCTCATGCATCAACGACTGATGTTGTGGCAATAGTAACAGACCATTGCGTCCCCAATCAGTCATCTCCTGGCATTCCAAAAATTCGTATTCGAAGGCAAAATTCCCAGCCATGTTCTTGTTGTCAGGATATCGAAAGCCATTCAAGTTGGAGTGAGCTACTTCAACAGATTGAACATTCGATTGATCAGACAGGTGTTACACTAGAACAAATAGAACATACAGCTGAAGAAGACACGCTTCTTCGTACCACTCATGCTGCTCGTCGCGGCTTGCCAGCCGAGCTGGATTCTCTTACGAAAAGAGAGCTAGATATTCTTCAGCTCGTTGGAAAAGGCATGTCGGTTCGTGATATGGCTGAACATCTTCAGCTGGCTGAAAGTACCATAGGCAACCACAAATACCGCTTGATGAAAAAGTTAGATGCTAAAACTTCGCTTGAGCTCCTAAGAATCGCGGTCCGTTGTGGGCTGGCAGATTTAGCCTAGACGAAACGGTTTATATCAAAACGGGCTGTGAATATCAGTTCTCAGACGCTAAGTTCTTTTTAGAGACCTTCCACGGGATTTGTCTATTATTGCTTTGATGGTTAATAATCGGTAAATCTCGTTGTCGTTGTCAAAACGTAGAATTTCCCTGTCTGATTGCTTCTCGTGCCTAAGTATGTAGTTCGATATGGTGTCATGCGACACCTGGGTGTTTTTTCTTCTCGTGCCAAGGATACCTATGCGCGAGGACAGAACATTATTGCTCGAACTCACCGTGGACAGGAGCATGGGGAAGTGCTTTGCGAGGCGACCGATCACGTTCTCGACCAAATGCAAGATCCTAAGACGGGTCAAATTCTTCGGCTGGCTACTTCCGATGATCAAGTTGAGATGCGTCATCTGGCGGAAGAACAACGCGACGAACACGCTCTCTGTAGACAGCGGATTACCGAAGCAAAGCTCGATATGCAACTGATAGATATTGAGCATCTTTATGGTGGTGAACGTGTCGTCATTTATTACCTTGCCGAGCAGCGAGTTGACTTTCGTGAACTGGTAAAGGTTCTGGCAAAAGATTTCCGTACGCGCGTCGAAATGCGGCAAATTGGCGTACGGGATGAGGCAAAGCTTTTGGCTGACTATGGAGATTGCGGTAAACCTGTGTGTTGTGCGACACACTTGTCTGAGATGCCTCCTGTGTCAATGAAAATGGCCAAGCTTCAAAAGGCAACACTCGACCCAACGAAAATCTCAGGCCGATGCGGGCGGTTAAAGTGTTGTTTGCGTTATGAATACGATACTTATCAAGATCTCCAAAAAGAGTTGCCAAGAGTCGGGGCAGAGGTGCTCACTCGGGACGGTCGCATGAAAGTCCTTTCTCAAGAGATTCTTTCCGGAGAGTTATTGGTTGAAACAGAAGATAACCGTCGCATTATGATCTCGGCGGACCAAGTTCAAACCGTTCTTAACAGTGGCAAAAAAAATTCTGATAAGTCCAATTCAAATTCGCCTGATTCGAATGAGGATTGATAGAACCTTTTGCCAGGAACCCTTTTGGGTAATGCATTCGGCTCAAAGTAGCACAAATCTCTTGCACAGGGATTCTCATAATCCATAATCCCAATAGGCTTCTGCGATTTTTTACCGGCTTAGGCCTAATTAGATAACTCGCCTTTGTGCCTGATGATGCTACAATTGATGCAGATGGATTACTGATGATCCTCACAAATTTGTTTCATTTAATGAAGTAAACCGACGTGTCCCCAATGCTTGATCCGAAGCACCCTTTTGCCGAGCTGCTTCGCCGCGACAAGCGGTATAAGTTTGAGGCTTACCTCTTTGTTTTCGACGCCCTTCGATATGGCCAAGAACGAATGGGCCTCGGACAAGTTGCGCAGGAAGAAGAGGATGAGCTTCAAGTCGAGATTGAATATCTGACCGAAGAGGCATCAGAAGATGAGCTTGTCGAGGAAGATGAGCGACACGTCACCGGTCAACAACTTTGCCAGGCCATTCAACGATTTGCCATCGAGCAGTACGGACTGCTAACACGCAGTGTCTTCAGGGATTGGGGTATCCAGTCGACGGCCGACTTTGGAGAAATCGTTTTTAACTTGATTGATATTGGCCAGATGCGCAAGACCGAGCACGATCGGCGCGAAGATTTTGAAAACGTCTACGATTTTGACAAAGCTTTCTCAAGACAGATTGTCTTCTCCGAAGATTTCTGTCCTATCGAAGAGGGCCCATCGAGTCAAAACGACTGAGTATTGGTTTTAGCTGATTAGCTCAGAACACCCATGGTAGATCAACCTCAACCAAGTGGCTCGTCAGACGATGGCCAAAGTGTCCATTCTCGTCCCGCTGCAAATCGATCCTTCTTAGTTGCCTCGGTACTTATGGGTACTTGGACGGGCTTTCTTATCTGGATGGCTTTTTTTACTTGATAGATCAGATTGCTTTCGACATTCTTTGCTTTTCGTTTCCCCTTAGCTTGCCAGCTCATGTAGTAACGGAATATGCTTGGGTGGAGCTCAAGCTCTTGCTTAGGCCCTAGTGATAATTTCAACGGAACAGGCTCAAAACTTATGTTTGCTCAATTTCAACAAATCTTGTCGATTAAGAAAGCCTTTACTTATTCATTGGTTTGTTGCAGCCTCTTCTACGCCAATGATCTCCGAGCCAATGAACCTGAAACATCCATTGGTCCAATGGTCGATCAGGCGGTCCGCTTTTTGCAGACTTCTCAGGCAGAAGATGGTTCTTTTAGTAGCCATTTAGGGCCTGCCATCACAGCAATCGTTGCGACGGGGTTGATGGAGCATGGCCGTACACCTGCCGACCCCTTGGTGCGAGATTCTTTAGATTACGTGATGGGATTTGTTAATGAGGATGGAAGTATCTGCGGACCTGAGTCGATGTATCGCAATTACGAAACTTGCGTTGCAATTCAGTGTTTTAAGAAAGCTTCTACCTTTCAGAGTATTGGCGACAAGTACGCTCAGCCGCTTGCGGCTGCGGAAGCCTTTGTCAAAGGCTTGCAGTGGGATGATGAAGAAGGTCACGACGTATCGAGCACAAGTTACGGAGGAGCGGGTTACGGCCGTCATGGAAGGCCTGATCTTTCCAACACTTCCTTCTTGGTGGATGCGTTGCATGCATTAGGTCGTGGTGAAGATGACCCTGCCATGCAAAAAGCTTTGGCTTTTGTAAGCCGAACACAGAATCTTGAAACCGAGCATAACACCACCAAATATGCTGCCTTGGTTGGAGATGGCGGATTTTATTACACCCCCGCGGCTGGCGGTTCGAGTCAAGCCGGAGGAACCGACAATGGTGGATTGCGCAGCTATGGCTCGATGACCTATGCTGGGCTGAAGAGCATGATTTATGCAGGACTTGATGCTGACGATCCACGTGTTCAGGCAGCCTACGAGTGGATTACTCGCAATTACACGATTGATACAAATCCTGGCATGGGTACCTCGGGATTGTTCTATTACTACCATACGTTTGCTAAAGCCCTCAGCACGATGCAAGTAACGAAGCTAACTGATTTAGACGGGACCAATCATGATTGGCGTGCTGAACTTGCTCAGAAGCTTGCATCGCTTCAGAATCAAGACGGTAGCTGGACCAACGAAAACGAGCGATGGCTCGAATCCGATCCCAATCTTTCTACCGGATACACCTTGCTAGCGCTCGCTTATTGCCGCTAGTGGTGCTAGCACATGCTTTGATCGAGTTCAAACGGTATTTCTCACGAGGGCCCGATTTGCTAATTAGCCTTACCGGCTAGGCCTGCGCAAAGACTTTACGCATGCAGCCGGTTAGCAAATCCGATCAAGCCCCGGAATCGATGCCATGTTGCGCGTCCTAAGATCTATCTCAATCATTGCGTTACTTCTTTCATTTATTGTGGAAGGCAATCTGCTTGCTCAACAATCTTCTGACGAAGTTGTGCCGAATCCTTGGACTGGCCCCAATGCCGATAAGGAAAAGGCAATTGAGAATTGGGCAACCAAATCACTTTCACAGTCGGATTCGTCGACGCCGACTTCAGCTGGGTTAAAGAAGCTCACGCAGCCATCGGAACCGAGTGAAGAGGTCTCACTTAAACAAAAAGCATCACAAGCACCGTCTGAGTTGAATCCTTTTGCTGCAAAACCTATCGAGTCTTTAGCGGGAGACCGTTACAGCCAAGCTGATAAACCGTCTGTTGAACCTGCAAGCGAACCGATCCTTTACAACGCAGAAGACTCATTGAATGTCAGTTTGCGGAGCGAATCGAAAGATAGCTTCGAAGAGATGCCGAGCAACAATCCGCTTCGCACTAGCTCTTCGCCAGCAACTAATTCATTACGCCAGTCTTCATCAAGTGACACAAATTCCTCCGTGTTAAAAGGAAATCCACCAAGCGATGCTGCCCGGATGGCATTCGCTCGATCTGGGGAAAGCACTCCACAAGTGCCTTCTAAAACAAATATTAAGCCGATGCCGTCCGCACCGGTTACAAAAATCCAAATGGACCAACCCAAACCGCAAAGCGTAGCGATCACTCCGATCAATGAGCCGCGAGCATTTGCTCCACCAGTCTCTCAGCCCGCGGCAACTCCATCTCCTGAACGCTCGGTCCTACGCGATACTAAAATTGCCAGCCGCCAACCAATGGCAACTCCAACGACGACGACACGACCTATGCCTTCCTCTTCAGCTATGGAGATCATGTCTGTCGCTCAGGGAACTGGTCAGCCAGGAGATGTTCGGCTTGAAGGGCCTCAGACTCCGGGACTTCGAATTGAAAAACGAGGTCCCGCGGAGTCACGCGTTGGCCAACCTTGCCGATTTGTTATCTCAGTCAGAAACACAGGCACTCAAACGGCAAAAAATGTGACTCTTCGAGATGAAGTTCCTGAAGGGGCTCGGCTCCATGAAACCGTTCCAACGGCTGATCAGAATGGGACGAGTCTTGCTTGGAACCTTGGAGCACTTCATCCAGGTGAAGAGAGAAGCGTTGAATTACGAGTTGTTCCAGAAAAGCAGGGAACGCTTGGTAGTGTTGCAACCGTCTCGTTTGATGCCAGTGCTTCGGCTAAGACAATCTGCACGAAGCCTGAAATCGCGTTGCGATTGTCCGCTCCTTCAAAAGTAATGATCGGCAAGAAGCAGCCGATTAAAATTGATGTTCACAATCCTGGTACAGGTACCGCTACGGGTGTTGTTCTTGTTGAAGAAGTTCCTGAAGCGATGCGGCACCAAGGTGGAACCTCGCTGGAACTTGAAATCGGCACACTTGCACCGGGCGAGACACGTCATCTTGACTTAATGCTTACTGCTGAAGAAGCTGGCACGGTTGTGAATCGACTTACCGCCATTGCCGACGGCAATTTGCGTGTTGAACAGAGTGTTTCATTTGAGGTAGTTTCTCCCGCCTTGGCTGTTTCGGTGGATGGTCCTAAGCGTCGATATTTGGAGCGTCCAGCTAGCTATACGGTCAGCATTGACAATCCAGGCACCGCCCCGGCCAAGGATGTCCGCATCGTAACGCAACTTCCAAGTGGTTTGAAATTCGTTCGGGCGAATAACTTGGGTGAATACGATGCCGCTACGCATAGCGTCTATTGGAGCCTGGCCGAACTTCCTGAAGGAGAGCGTGGCGCTGTCCAAGTGGTAGCTCTCCCTGTAACGGCAGGCGATCACGTCTTGCAAGTTAAAGGTGAATCGAGCGAAGGTCTGAAGGCATCGGACACAAAACAGTTGAGCGTCGAAGGTGTCGTCTCTTTGGCCTTTGATATTCGAGACCGACAAGATCCCATCGAAGTTGGATCCGATGCGATCTACGATGTTGTTGTAACGAACGAAGGAACCAAGGCTGCTTCAAATGTTCGAGTAACAATTCAAGCTCCTTCAGGGATGCAAGTGGTTGATGCTCAAGGCAAAGTAGGTCATCAAGTTCAAGGTGGTTATGTCACCTTCGCACCGCTTACGAGCTTAGCTCCCGGCGAGAAATACCCTTACCGAATTCGATTGCAAGGAATTCAACCCGGCGATCAACGGGTCTCGGTCTCCGTTGAATCAGACGATCTTGCTCAGCCAATTCGTCGTGAAGAGAGCACTCGCGTCTTTGGAGACGAGTGATCCGTACTAGCTCTCCTTTCGTTTTTAGCGATCTATGCTTGGTTGACTCAGTTAGGCTAAGTCAGCCGCTTCGTCGGAGTCGCGCTCCAAGAGTTCATCTAGGTGAACGGAAACCGAATCACCTAAGATCGGTGGGTTATATCCCCCTTCTAGAACACTTACTAGTCGCCCGTTGCAATGTGTAGCAGCAATGCCCATGACGGTCTGAGTTAGGCTAGCGTAGTCTTCTGTCTCTAAGTCAAGCGATCCAACCGGATCGAGTCGATGGCTGTCGAAGCCTGCGCTGATCAGCACCAGTTCTGGCTTCATCTTGTCAGCAAAGCTTTCCAATTCACGTGCAAACCAACTGAGGTAGCGATCTCTTGAGGTTCCCATCTTCACTGGCAGGTTAAGCGTCGTTCCAAGCCCATCTCCAATGCCTGTCTCATCATCGGAGCCGCTACCTGGATAGAACGGCCAGCGGTGAATCGAAAAAACACCGACCCGTGGATCATCGTAAAAGCGCTCCTGGGTTCCGTTGCCATGATGGACATCCCAATCGACAACGAGCACTCGCTCGAGCCCAAGCTGCTCTACAGCAACCGCAGCAGCAATCGCAACATTTCCGAGCAGACAGAAACCCATAGCCGTATCACGCCTAGCATGATGACCTGGTGGGCGAACTAAGCAGAGCGCACGCTTTGCTTCGTTACTCAATACACGTTCGACGGCATCCACAGCGGCACCTGCGGCCAGGTAGGCAGTATCGACCGAGGCTGGGCTAACTACGGTATCGACCTCAGCGCGACCACCGCCACGTGAAGCGAGTGATCGGATGTCTCCCAAATAGTCTGGATCGTGAACAAGCTCGACGCGTGCCTGACTTAGGGGGGACCAAGTTGGTTGATCGCACTGATCACGTTGGCCTCCACGGTCCAGTCGCGAGATAACCTGTTCGAGGCGGGCGGCACACTCGGGGTGTCCCCCGGTCTCGTGGCGAAGGAAATGGGGGTCGTAATAGAGCAGCGTCATAGGATTGTCCCGATTGTGCGGAAAATCGTGCTTCAATCTGGCAGTTAGGTCTCTGAAAACTTGACAGTTTGCGAAGCCGGCTGCTAGGGTGGAGGGGTTCGGAAAGGCTTTCTTAGCCTGCCCGAACTGTATTAATTATAGAGGGTTACGTTTTTCGGAGTCGAGGCTGTGTTGCCACGCTGTATTTGGATTGTTGTCTGTTTGTTCGCCATGCTGGCCGTCGGTTCTTGCGATCTCGTTGCGCAGAATTATCAAAGCGATGAGGTGGATCGAAGTTTGCGTACGCGCGGTCAAATCATCAAGCGCTATGTTAAGAGTCCAACCGGCGATCCTGCTGATGCTGAACAATTCAAAAATTTCTTCGAGAAGTATTACTTCCCCGCTATGTCACAGGCTTCACCTGATGGTCTTGAGATGCTTGGACGCCTTAGAACAGATCTCTTTAAAAATTACATTTATGCAAGTAAGGATAGTACACAAAAGTTTTTGAGTGACACCGCCTTTCAGTGGGCACGTGCGAAAGCAATCAGTGGACGATATCACCCTGCTGTCCGATATAACGCACTCTTGATTCTCGGTCGGATTGATAACGAGTATGTTGGGCCAGGAGCAGAAACTCCAACGCCTAAACCAGAGGCTAACGACATTCTTTATCGAATTGGTGAGACAGTTCTCAGATCCGACAATCGAGATCGCTATCCGCAGTACCTATTGATTGGTGCCTTAGAGGGAATGGAGCGACATGCTCGCTATTTGGACAAGCTCCCAAACAAACAAAAATCACAAACCGTTAATCTGCTCGGTAAGACGTTAATGAGTGGTCCTGCGGGTGATTATGAACCAGAGATTCGTGATTGGGTTTTCACCCAGGCTGCACAAGGTTTAGCCAATACTGGCACCGTTGGACAACGTAGCGCCTATCTTCGAGCGATAACGAAGAGGATTGCTGACGAAGAGGTTGATTTGGATACCCGAATTACACTCGCTTCGTTGCTCAAAGAGATGCAGCCAAAGTCAGGTGACGCTGGTGCAGATGCGGCCGTCAACGCGATCAAGGAACTCGCATTTGATGTTGCTAAACGCGAGAACGAAATTGCTAAAAAGTTTGATCAACTGTCATTACGAGGTGGTGGTCGAAATGATATTTCTACAGAACGATCAGACATTTCAACCAGGGTTACGATTGACGAGGATCGGCAGTACGCCCTCAATCGAAGCACTTTCCTCGACCCACTCAAGAAGCTTGATTTTGCTTTAGATGCTGCAGAAGTTTTGGCATCTGATACTCAGAAAGATGAGATATCAAAGATCAAACAGGCTTACTCAGATGCCACTTCCCAGCTTGCAGACAGTGAAGTGACCGATCTTAATGCGACGCTCGCCCTGCGAACCATGTACAAAGATCTTGAGGTTATGATGCCTGTTGAAGAAGCCTCGGATGAGGAAAACCTTGATGCTTTCACCGCTACGGAGTAGTAGCCACTCTGAGCCTCGTTATTTCTAGCTGGCTTCGGCCACGCTGTTTTTGCCGAATGCTTTTGCTCCCGTGATAGAGAAAATTCCAGCCAAGGCGGCTGCGCTGAACAGAAGCGTTATGAACGCCATATCTCCTATCAACATACGGCGAAAGAATGGCAACGCGGCTGTGTAGCATTCAGCTAATCCACCTAAGGTCTTTGTGTAGCGTGCACTCGATGCCCAGACGGCAAAGTTGGTTGTAACAAAAAACAAGGTCGCTGGCCCTATGGCACAGCTAACTAGTCTGGCAAGACCGGCAATTGGCGACTGAATTTCTGTCTTCATTGCTCGACCAATGATTGCCGAAATTCCTAGTGCAAGATAAACAGTAAGCAAGACTGCATAAGAATCGTAGCTCGGCAGTGCGAAGTCTGAAATCAACATCGCACTGATTGGAACCATCATCGCAACGAGTGGATTACGGAACCAATAACCTGCTAAGAGACCGGTAGCAGCCAGTGGTGTGATGCACCAATCGGGCTGACCCCAACGACCAGCAACTCCAATGGCAACAAGGAGGCTAAAAATGGTGAGTTTTAAAGCAGTGTCGTTTGATCGGGGCATGACGCTCTAATTGTCAATTGGAAGGAGTGTTTGTTGTATTGTTGGCCCCATATTCTACTGGTAGGGAGCCAAACGCCACAAGACGCTATCACCCGGTTTGAGGACGGTTTGGCCGGCACCCTGCTTGCCATATTCCCCGTTAAGATCGAATTGCCAATTCAGCCCGGAAGCTCCCTCGTTGGCTAAGCCTCCTAGCTCGACGAGGAGGGCCATTTCTCCCGCACCTTGCCATTTGCTTTGCCAAGCTTCCGACTGGATGCCAGCCTCCAGAGTGGCTCTCAGAAGAGTCATTTCAGGTTGCCAGTCGATCTGGATTGGATCGGCAAGCGGCTCAATCTGATCGCCCTCCTCACGCTGCATTTGAAACTTGATCGGAGTTTCTAAGCCGATGACATCGCCGGTCGGTTGAATTGCCTGTGGGGTGTCTGAAGCGATATCAAGCCCTGAATAACGAAAAGCAAGCACAATCAGCAGGACGATTCCCAGTGCAAGCGCGAACCGAAGTCCTCGCTGATCAGTAGTTAAGATAGGCGGTTTTGAAGGCGTGTTCATCGTGGTTTTACCAGCTGCTCTAGGCTGTTAGGCGCTGTTGCGCTACGATTTAAGCATAGCCCTTATCGGACATTTGCTTAACCTGCCCATTGCAGGCGATTCGCAAAGTCACTCATCTAGCCCGAGAGGAAACGGATGGCGGATTCAATTCAATCTGCTGCTGAGGCGGTTACGAAGCTCGATTGGACCGATGACCAGATTGCTGTCTTGACCCTCGATCAGCCTGGTAGGTCGGCAAATATCTTATCCGCTTCCGTATTAACGGAGTTTGAAAGCCGACTTGATGAAATCGATGCCAAGGGGAATGCCCGTGGTCTTATCATCATCTCTGCTAAGCCCGGTATTTATATCGCGGGCGCGGACCTGACGGAGTTTGCTGCGAGTGTTGATCATCCGGCTGAAGAGATCATCGCGCTTAGTCGAAAGGGCCAAGATCTTTTCGCCCGCTTGTCGAAAACAACCTACCCAACCATTGCTGCGATTGATGGTCTTTGTGTGGGGGGTGGTTTAGAGATGGCCGTCTGGTGTGATCGTCGAATCGTTACTGACTCACCCGCTACGCAACTTGCGTTTCCTGAAGTAAAGCTAGGGCTCTTTCCTGGCTGGGGTGGCACGGCTCGAACGCCGCGGATGATTGGCTTGGCGAATGCTGTCGAGATCGTTACTGCGGGAGAGAATATCTCCGCTTTCGAAGCTTTGAAGCTTGGCCTGGCGGACGACATGGTAAGTAGCCATCCGGCAATGAAGAACGTCGACGGTGCTTCGCTGCTCGATACCGCGGTGCGGATGATTAATCGTGAACAGGATTCAGGTACCTGGCTCGAAGATCGCAAACAGTGGTCGGCACCGATCCAGCAAAGTGAAACGGAACTCGCTTTCCTCGGCGCGACAGCCAGCGCCGTGATCCAGCAAAAAACCAAAGGCCACTACCCTGCCCCAATGGTCGCTTTGGAATTGATGATCGAAGCTTCATTGCTTGATCTTGAAGCAGCTTGTGTTGCCGAATCGGAAGCGTTTGCGCCGCTTTTTGGATCGCCGGTGAATCGTTCGCTACTGAATATTTTCTTCCTCAACGATCGTGCGAAGAAGCAAGGGCCGAAGTCGGATCCAGCGAATGTTATTAAGTCAGCCGCTGTTATCGGCGCTGGTATTATGGGACAAGGTATTGCCGCAGCAAACATCAAACGTGGTGTGCAGGTGCAATTATCTGATGCACGTTCTGAAGCTTTACAACAAGGAATTGCTAACACGGTTCGGGAAGCATCGTTCAACAAGCAAACACGCTCGACCGATCCTGAGCTAGCGGTACAAAGAGCTTCCCAGATCAGGCCCGTGGTGGACCTTGCCAAGACTACCGAATGTGATGTGGTTATTGAAGCAATCATCGAGCAGGAAGATATTAAGAAGGAGGTCTTTGCGAAGCTTGAAGCAACGCTTGGTAAAGAAACAATTATTTGCTCAAACACTTCGACGATTCCTATCACGCAGCTTTCCGAAGCACTGAAGCATCCGGAGCGGTTCTGTGGTCTGCACTTCTTTAATCCGGTACGCAAAATGCCGCTGATTGAAGTCATTCGAGGTGAAAAGACAAGCGACGAGACAATCGACCGAATGGTTAACTACTCACGCCAGCTTGGTAAAACGCCCGTTGTTGTGAACGACGGACCTGGCTTCTTGGTGAATCGTTTATTGATGCCATATATGAACGAAGCTGCCATGATGGTAGGCGAAGGCGCTGATCCCAAAGAGATCGATAAGGTTGCTAAGCGGTATGGAATGCCGATGGGGCCCATCGAATTGCACGACGTAGTAGGTCTGGATACTTGTCTTCACGCTGGGCGTGTTTTACATGCCGCAATGTCGGATCGAGTCGAACCAGCACCGATTATTGAACCCCTGGTCAAAGTAGGCCGACTTGGACAAAAGAATGGTAAAGGCTTTTTCGATTACATGCCAACGAAGCCTGGCAAACCGCCGCGCGCGCTACCAAGTGGCGAACTACTCGGGGTTGTTAAGCAGCTCGGAATCAAACCGGCGATTGATGGCCTATCACCAAGCGATCGCCTCTTAATGCCGATGTTGCTCGAAGCGACCCGAGCTGTTGAGGAAGGCATCGTTGCCGACGTGCGGGATGTCGATCTGGCTTTGATCCTCGGAATCGGTTTCCCTCCTCATCGTGGCGGTTTATTCCACTGGGCTGATCAAGTTGGGGCCGAAGCGATCTTAGAACGACTCAAGCCATTTGAATCGCTCGGTAAACGCTTTGAACCAACAGCGATGCTGCTAGATGCCGCGAAACAAGGCAAGAAATTTTACGAGCTAGCGAATTAAACCACCCTTCCCTTTTCCATTCGTGTTCCTCTCTATCAACCTTACAAACGTATGAAGACTGCCGTTATTGTTGATGCCGTCCGAACGCCCATTGGTCGTGCTCATCCCGATCGAGGAATTTATCGGGCAACCCGTGGCGATGACCTTGCTGTTGCGATGGTTCGTGCGTTGGTCGAACGGACAGGTATTGATCCGATCGAGATTGAAGATGTTCTGCTTGGCTGTACCCAACAGACGGGTGAACAAGGTTTGAATCTCGCTCGTCTTGTCGCTTTGATGGCTGACTTGCCAACCACGGTTGCCGGTGCAAGTATGAATCGGCTTTGTGGAAGTAGTTTGCAAGCGCTCAACCAAGCGGTCCATGCGATTCAGTCGGGAGCTGAAGATGTGCAGATTGCCGGTGGTGTGGAACACATGCACCACTTTCCCATGGATACGGGCGTCGATCTGAACCCACGTCTGTTCGAGTACACAAGCAAAGGGGCGCTCATGATGGGTGTCACTGCCGAGTTCCTGGCGCAATCCAACGGAATCTCGCGCGAAGACCAAGATGCCTTTGCCCTGGCAAGCCATCAGAAAGCGACTGCCGCATTTGAATCTGGGTTGTTTGCGAATGAGATCATTCCTCAGCCTGGACGTGATGAGAACGGTTTATTGATCGACGTTACTAGCGATCAATGCGTTCGAGCTGATACGAACCTCGAACAGTTGGCGGGCTTACGCCCCGCCTTTATGCCGGGCGTAGGCACGGTGACTGCCGGCAATAGTTCGCCACTTAACGATGGTGCCTCGGCACTCTTGGTTATGTCGGAAGAGAAGGCAAAATCACTTGGTTTAGAGCCAATCGCCAAAGTCCGATCCACAGCGGTCGCTGGGGTTGATCCCTGCGTTATGGGAACTGGCCCTGTCCCTGCAACGAAGAAGGCAATAAAGAGGGCTGGCGTCGAACTTTCCGATATCGATTTAATTGAACTCAACGAGGCGTTTGCCGCCCAGTCATTAGCATGTATTCGAATGCTGAAACTGGACGAATCAAAGATCAATGTCCATGGTGGATCGATTGCGATTGGGCATCCACTCGGCGCCAGCGGGGCTCGTATCACCACGACACTGCTCCATGCCATGGTAGCTAAGGACGCAACGCTTGGACTTGCCACCATGTGTATCGGTGCAGGCCAAGGCATTGCGACGATAGTAGAACGAGTTTAATTCTCAGCTGGATCCGATTTATCTTCAACGAGATCGGCTTCTTGACTAGCGTTATCGAGTGGTGTCTTTGGTGTCGTCACAAGAACAACCTTCTTGTCTTCAACTCGGAGCTCTTTGATTCGCTGTATTACTTTTACTGTGTCAGGATCTTTGTACAGTTCAGCAGCGAGGTTCTCGGATTGTAATGGTGCCAGGTATTGCTGAGGAACTGGTTGGCCCTTCACGCTTGCGTCGGCAAGCGTAATTAACAGAACGCCATTCTCCATCGAAACATTAAGCGAAGCGGTTGCGTTGAAGTAACGACCCTTACCGCCTGGCAAGGCGTTCATCGGGATTGATAATTCCGCGCCGACAATACCTTCATTGATTTTAATATAAACTCGATTAGCAAGATCAGGATTGCTTGCTATGAGTGAGTTGATTTCTTCCTCGCTCAGAATAAGCTCAATGCTATCTGGTTGCTCGACATTGG
>SPJK01071481.1_pt1 | contig 20383 bp, 16 predicted proteins | sample 3741771 | NCBI WGS metagenome assembly SPJK01 (sample SAMN10925997, study PRJNA522277) | cold seep metagenome | isolation source: Elba SIP-enriched marine methane seep metagenome, extraction at timepoint T2 | place: Italy: coast of Elba, Mediterranean Sea
CTGATCAACGCAGATCCGTGGCGTATGGCTGTTCTCTCAACCTTGAGGGAGCGGGCCCCATCCGCTTGGGTTGCGGCGGGCTTTATCCGTAACTTGGTCTGGGATATCCGCTTTGGCGGAGGGGCTGCGAAGCTGCTGGAGGATGTGGACGTCCTGATTATGGATCAGGAGACAGCGGATCCAACCGCCCCGGAAAAGCTCCTTGAAGCCGAATTGTCTCGCAGCGCCCCGGATATTCCGTGGTCAGTCAAAAACCAGGCGCGGATGCATCTGCGCAATGGCGATCAGCCCTATAAAGATATTTCTGATGCGATGTCGTTTTGGCTCGAAACAGCGACTGGAATCGGTGTCAGGCTGGACCGTATGGGACGGATCGAAATTATAAGCGCTTATGGCCTGGAAGATCTGATGGCCGGTGTCCTGCGTCTGACCGCAAGTGGCCTGGCGCGGCCTCAAGAATTGGCACAGCGTATTGCCTCAAAAGGCTGGGTTAGCCGCTGGCCCGGTGTTCAAATTCTGACGGAGGCACAAGCGTGATTGGTGTCTTCGATTCCGGGATCGGCGGTCTGACCGTCTTGAAGGCGCTACAAGCGGCTCTGCCGGACGAGCGTTTCATGTATTACGGTGATAGCGCTTATGCCCCCTATGGCCGACGGACGGAGGCGGAGGTGCGCTTCCTGACCCAGCGCGGTGTCGATCATCTGTTTCGGGAAGGCTGCAAACTGGTCATTATCGCCTGTAACACGGCGGCGGCCTGCGGATTGCGGCATTTACAGCAGAACTGGCTGCCGACAGCCTATCCGGATCGGCGGCTTCTCGGCGTCTTCATTCCGCTGATTGAAGCGGTGACCGGCAAGGATTGGTCCGGCGCGCCGCTGACTGGATGGCGCTATCGCAACATCAAGCATGTGGCCTTTTTCGCGACCCGGCGCACGGTCGATAGTGGTGCCTTTTCGGCGGAGGTGAAGCGCCTGGCCCCGCAGGTCACGGTCTTCGCGCAATCCTGTCCGCGTCTGGCGGAAGCGATCGAGGTTGGATGGTCAGACAGTGATATCGCGCGTGGAATTGACCGCTATGTCGGTGCATTGAAGGTAAAGTTGGGCATCAAACGCCCCGATGCCGCGATCCTGGGCTGCACCCATTATCCGCTTGTCGCGGATGTATTTAGGTCAAAAATGCCGCCGGGCACCTTGATCCTGGATCAGCCGACGCTCGTCGCCGATGCGTTTCGCGCCTATCTGGATCGCCACCCTGAATACCGTCGACAGAAAGGGGAACCTGCAGGAACGCTTTATCTGACCAGCGGTGATCCGGAGAATGTGACAGAAGCTGCTGCCCGGTTCGCGGCGGAGCTGGCGCCCGAATTCCGGCATCCTCGGGCCCGGTCCAGGACAGAGGCAGCTGCAGATAGTGCTCAGCCTTCGACTGCTCCTGCGGCGCCGGAAGGACCTTAATCACCCTCTTCAAATTCATGCCATAGCCGCCTATCCTGTAGCTTGGCGACGACATCACATACTAGGCGAGAGGAAAACATCATGAGCAACCCGACGGTCCATGGCCACTTGCTGCCATTTAAGGGAAAACGCCCGAAGCTCGACCCGTCAGTCTTTGTCGGTCATGGCGCCAGCATTATTGGTGATGTCGAAATCGGTCAGGACAGCTCGATTTGGTACAATTGTGTGCTGCGCGGCGATGTGAATGAGATGCGGATTGGCGCGCGGGTGAATATCCAAGATGGCACCGTGATCCATGTCGCGACCCACGGACAGGGGACCTATGTCGGGGATGATGTCTCGGTCGGTCATCAGGCGCTCCTCCATGCCTGCACGCTGGAAGACCGCGCTTTTGTCGGGATGAAGGCCGTGGTGATGGACAAAGCCCGGGTTGAAAGCGGTGGCATGCTTGCTGCGGGTGGGCTACTCACCCCTGGCAAGGTCATCAAGGAAGGGGAGCTTTGGACAGGCTGGCCCGCAACATTCCGCCGCCCCTTGACTGATGAAGACAGGGAGATGATGCGTTGGACGGGGGAGCATTATGTCGACCTGGCCCGAGACCACATCGCCTCCGTCTCCGGCAACTACCACGACACCGAAGAGGCCGAGGTTGAGAATGTCGGCTGGAATTAAAGCATGTCACGTTTAGTCGGCCGTTGCCGCATTCGTTAGAGGCGGAAATGCTTTAGGGAATTGGGTTCAGACCCTTGAAGTCTTTGCGCCTTTGCAACGGGCTTTAGTTCCCTGCGTTCAAAATTACATCGGTAATGACATCCAACAGGATGTCGGTTCCCTTTTCGATCAAAAGCACGTCATTATCGACGATTACCCGCTCCGTGCCTTCCGGCGGCGGCCCTAATTTCGCATCCAAGTCGTCCGGCAGAGATCGCTTGGCGAGGCCTGGCGGAAGGGTTTCACGCTTGGCAAGGCCGGGGGGCAGCCCATCTTTCTTCGCAAGACCGGGAGGCAATTCCTTGCTTTTGCCTTTTCCCTTATTCTGCCCCTTACCCTTGCCTTTTGACTTATCCTTCTTCGCTTTCTTTGAACCTTCGTCTTCTTCGTCTCCCTCATCCTCCTCTCGGCTGGATTGGGGGGTATCGGACCCGGAACCTCCGCCCAGAATATCGCGGATGATCTTCCGTTCCTCTTCAGTGAAGATCCGCTCTGATGCCGCTTGGGCAGCGGCCCCAGCCACGTCTTTCACGGCGTTCTCAACGGCTTCACCCACAGATGTGGTTTGGGCCGATGCCGAGAAACCAGCAAAGCTGACGACGCAGAATGCCCCTGCGCTGGACAAAAATTTGAAGATCGTCATGGGGAGCCCGGCCTTACAGAATGCAGTGCTTTGTGAAATCGGTAGCTTCATTAGCCGTCCAATCGCCCTTCGGCTTTTCCTTCAATGCCGAACACCATTCTTCGCTTCCAACCTCCGGGTCGCATGCGCTGAGAAAGAGAGCGGCGCAAATTGATGCTGTGATGGTGAGAATTGATTTCAGCATATTATTTTTCCTTATCAGATTTATCGGTTACTCGACCAGTTTCAGTGGCTTATCGAAGACCGTTAACGCCTCATTCAGGGAGCGACTCCGTTTGATTGTCCGGGGGCCGCTTAGGACGGCGAATTCATTGTGCTTCCCATTACGGCGTTTTGCGATGGCAAAGACCGGCTTGTCATAGCTGGATTTGAAAATCGAAAAGATTGCCATGGGTCCAAGCGCATCAATCGCATAGTCGCGCCACTCACCGGAAGCGACATGCCTTGAATATACATCGAGAAGCCTTCGGAACTCTGTCTTGTCAAAAAAGACCCGCTTCTGGCCCTTGGCAGACCGTCGGTGCTGAGACAAGTCGATAAGTTCCGTCATGCCATGCCCCTTGCTTTGTTCAGTGTAATGCAGACCTGCAATGAAGGAATGGTAGCCTAAAGTCGGCGTGTCACGGAAGCGTCAAATTTCAAACGAATGAAGATTCTCAGTTCACGGTCGTGGATGAGGACGCGTGGAGGTTCGGATTCTTATAGCAGGTGACCCGGCCAAGTTCCCGATAGCAGTAGCGGGGACGCTCAATAAGTTCCTCATGCGGCGGGCGGCAATACGGGCCCTTGTCATCCAACTTGCGGATATAGTTGCAGTCCATCCCGGTTGCCCATTCCGCCAGATAATCGGTCGGCATTTTATCCTCGGCGATAATGTTTGCCGTTGCAGCGGAGGCGACAACGAAGCCGGTTGTTACATCGCAGGCGCCAAGGGAAAGGCCCAGCGCTGTAGCGAAACCTATTGATTTTGCGATGTTAATGCCATTTTGATTCGACATGGGGCACTCCCGGCAATCTTGTTTGTCTTGCTGCGTATAGACAATGCAAGTGCCGCGCCAGAAGCGCCCCTGTAAATCAGAAACTCTGAGGGAAAAGCCTTACTCTTCGCCGGCCAAGGGATCTGCCCCGAACCGGTTCTCGCCTTCGGTCCCCTTTGTGACCAAAAAGAACAGCAGGACAAGGCTGCCGATGATGGGAATAAAAGCCAAAAGCACCCACCAACCACTCCGATCTGTGTCATGCAGACGGCGAATAGAAATCGCCAACCCCGGAATGAAAACGAGTAAGGTAAAGATCAATGAAATGAGACCCAGCCCTGGTGCAACGCTATCCGCCAGCCCCAAGGCTCCATCAATGATCGAAAGAATTACGGACACGATCATTATGACCAAAGTATAGAGCCAGAATTCTTTCCGGCGTGCGCGCCCCGTAAATGTTGCGTATTTCTTGGTAAGTGCTTGGATGACCAAATCCATTACATTTCCCCCCGGTAGATGAACTTCCTAGTAAAATAATACCGAAAGTGTATTTGGTTGCAATGGCATATTGTTACTAGCGCTGACGTGTTTTCCCGCCGCGACTGCGTCCTCCGGGTTTTCCGCCATGCTTCTTGTTAAAGCCACCACCGGGCCTTTTCCTGCCGCGCGGGGGGCGGCGGGATTTCCGGTCCTTCAGAACTTTGCCGCCGTCCACGATTTCGAGCGTCAAACCGCCGGTAACAGGGGTTGCTTCGATCAGTTTTACCGTGACCCGTTCCGCAAGTGTGAAGGCAAGACCGTTATCTTCCCCCACCAGTCTTTGTCCGACTTCGTCATGCCAATAGCGGTCAGGGGGCAGCATTCGTGCGGGTGCCAGGCCATCGGCGCCGGTTTCGTCCAGCCGAACAAAAAGCCCGAAATGCTTCACCCCGGTGATGCGGCCCGTGAACTCCGCACCGACCCGATCCGCCATATAGGCGGCGAGGTAACGGTCCGTTGCTTCCCGCTCCGCCGCGATGGCACGGCGCTCTGTCTTACTGATTTGCTCCCCCAGGTTTTCGAAGCGCTCTGCCTGCTCCGCCGGCAGGCCGTCACTGCCAAAGCCATGGGTCGAGATTAGGGCACGGTGAACCAGCAAGTCAGAATAACGCCGGATCGGGGAGGTAAAGTGGCAATATCGCCGAAGGGCCAAACCGAAATGCCCTTGATTATCCGGCGAATAAACCGCCTGATTTTGCGAGCGTAACACGAGATCGGAGACAATCTGCGCCTTGTCCGTTCCCGCGACCCGGGCCAACAGACCCGTAAAGTGGCTCGGACGAATTGAACCTGAGACCGCCACTTTCAAGTCCATCGCCTTCAGGGAATCCCGTAACGCTTCCATCTTATCAAGGGGGGGTGGTTCATGAACACGATACATGATCGCGGGTGCGCGTTTTGCCTCCAAAGCCTCGGCTGTCGCCACATTGGCGGCGATCATAAACTCTTCGATCAGCTTGTGGGCATCTAGCCGGTCTCTTGGGCGGATAGAGGCGACTTTGCCGTCATCACCCATCACGACCTGTAGCTCGGGTAGGTCAAGCTCTAGCGTTCCCCGCGCCGCGCGTTCGCGCGTCAGGGCTTCATAGGCGCCATAAAGCGGTGTAATCACCCGATCCATCAGCGGATCGGTCATATCATCTGGAACACCGTCCCGCGCGCGCTGTACTTGTTCATAGGTCAACCGCGCTTGAGAGCGCATCAGGCCACGCAGGAAGCGGTGACCTTTCATCCGGCCATCCTTGTCGAGTGTTATCCAGGCAGCCAGACAGGCGCGTTCTTCCGCCGGCCGCAGGGAGCAGAGCCCATTGGAGAGGACTTCCGGCAGCATCGGCACGACCCGATCCGGGAAATAGACGGAGTTGCCGCGCAACTGGGCTGATTTGTCGAGGGGGCCTTCCGCCGGGACATAGTGGGAAACATCGGCGATGGCGACCAGGATGCGCCAACCGCCCGGGTTTTTCGGATCCTCATCCGGCTCTGCATAGACGGCATCGTCGAAGTCTCGCGCGTCCGAGCCATCGATTGTGACCAGGGGCACGTTGCGCAGATCCTCGCGCTTGCCCAGCGTTGGTGCTGACGCCTTCTCCGCCTCTGCCATTGCGTTTTCAGGAAACTCGACGGGAATGCCCTGCTGATGGATTGCGATCAGGCTGAAGGCGCGTGGTTGTTCGACATCACCGATGACTTCAGTGACACGTGCGGCGCGTGGCCCCATGCGTCGCCCCGGCAGGCTCTCCGCAAGGACCAGATCCCCAGGGCGGGCCCCCTTCAGATCCTCCCGGTCAATGAAATAGGTTCGGGAAGCGCGCTTGTCGGCCGGCACCAGTGTTGCACCGCCTTTAGCGGATTCAAGCAGACCAAGCAGTTTGGCGGGCCCGGCCTTAAGTGTCCGAAAAACCGAGGCTTCATAGCTGTCGTCACCAATGCGGCGAAGGCGCGCCAGCACCCGATCGCCTTCGCGCGGCGCCGGCCCGGCGGGTGGCCCTTTGGTCACCAGGATATGCGGAACCTGGTTATCTTCGGATGGCTCTCCCTGAGCGCCGGTCGGACGGGCGAGGGGCTCTCCATCCCGGGTCAGACCATCGATCACCAGGACGGCCACTTCCGGCAGCGCGCCGGCGGGGGCAATGCGCTTCCCCTTGCCGCGATCAATCAACCCATCCGCCTCAAAGCCTTTCAGCATATCCCGCAAGGCCGCGCGTTGAGCACCCTTCAAGCCGAACTCGCGGGCGATTGAACGCTTGTCTACGGGGCCGTTGGCTTCCCGGATGAAGGCGAGGACGCGATCACGATCCGGCATGTCCATCGTCGGGCGTGTGTCATCGTCAAGCGGGTCCCAGTCCTCACCATCCGGATCGCCGAAGTCATCTCCGGCACCGTTATCGGCGGTGCCGATCATCCGGCGTCCTGAGTGGGCTTCCGTGCAGCGGCCTTTTTGGCACTGCTTTTCTTGGCTTTGGACTTCTTCGCGGCAGATTTTTTGGCAGAGGATTTTTTGGCAGAGGATTTTTTGGCAGAGGATTTCTTAGCCGACGCCTTCTTTGCGGAAGATTTCTTGGCTTTAGATTTCTTCGCCGCAGCCTTCTTGCCACCGCCTGCCTTGTCGCCGGTCCGGGCGCGCTTCTCAGCGATCATCGCAATCGCTTCTTCAAGCGTGACCGCTTCCGGTTCCGTGCCGCGCGGTATGGAAGCATAGATCTTTCCATGCCGGACATAGGGCCCGAAGCGGCCCGCGCCTTGAGTTATCACCTTGCCGTCGTCCGGATGTTCACCGAGACGCCGGCTTGCGGATCCTTTGCCCTTAGTCGCGGCTTCCGCAATGACCGTCACGGCACGGTTGATACCGATGGTTAGGACATCGTCTTCCGGCGGCAGGGAGACAAAGCCATCACCATGCTTCAGATAAGGGCCGAAGCGGCCAATACCGGCCAGGATCGGCTTTGCGGATTCCGGATGGTCGCCCAACAGACGGGGCAGGGACAGCAAACGGAGGGCTGTCTGCAAATCGACATCGACCGGCGTCATGGATTTCAGCAAGGACGCCCGGCGTGGCTTGTCCTTTAGTTTCTTCTTACCCTTTTCAACCGGCTTGGTCTCTCCGGCCTGAACATAGAAACCATAGGGGCCTTTGCGCACGCTGATCGGCTCACCGCTATCCGGGTCGGGACCCAATAGCTTCGGCCATTCCTCAAGCGTGGCGCCATCACCATCGTCATTGGCGGCTTCGTCCAGGTTTCTGGTGTATTTGCATTCGGGATAGTTAGAGCAGGCGATAAAGGCGCCGAAGCGGCCAAAATTCAGTCCCAGCCGACCATCATTGCATGAGGGACAGGCGCGCGCCGCTTCCACATCACCATTTTCCCCCACGGGGAAGAAATGCGGGCCGAGTTCCCGATCAATCGTGTCGCGGACCTGCTGTCCGGTCAGGCCCATCGTTGCCTCCGCGATGGTCGAGAACGAATCCCAGAAGCGGCGCAGAACCGTCTTCCAATCGATCTTCCCATCGGAGATCAGGTCGAGATCATTCTCTAGATCGGCGGTGAATCCATACTCGAAATACCGCTCGTAAAAGCTTGAAAGAAAAGCAGTAACCAGCCGGCCACGGTCTTCCGGGATGAAGCGTCGTTGGTCGAGCCGTACATATTCCCTGTCTTGCAGAACCTTCAGGATCGAGGCGTAAGTGGAGGGACGGCCAATGCCCAGTTCCTCCATCTTCTTCACCAGACTTGCCTCGCTATAGCGCGGTGGCGGCTGGGTGAAGTGCTGTTCCGAACGGGCTTCGCGAAGCTCGGGCTTTTCGCCGGTTTCCAGCGCCGGCAGTCGTTTGCCGTCCTCGCTGTCGTCCTCAGGATCATCAACGCCTTCGAGATAGAGCTTGAGGAAGCCGTCGAATTTCAGGACGGAACCGGTGGCGCGCAATGTTGTGCCGCGATGGTCATCCGTAAGGTCAGCCGCGGTCTGGTCAAAGACTGCGCTTGCCATCTGACTGGCAACCGTGCGCTTCCAGATCAGCTCATAAAGCCGCGCCTGATCCTTATCCAGATAGGGGCGTACCGCATCCGGGCGGCGGGAAACATCAGTCGGGCGGATGGCCTCATGCGCTTCCTGCGCGTTCTTTGCCTTTGTTTTATAGATCCGGGGCGCATCTGGGACATAGGATTCGCCATAGTCCTGTCCGATCAGGCGACGGGCACCAGTTAGTGCTTCCTGCGACAGGCTGGTGCTGTCTGTCCGCATATAGGATATGAGCCCCACCGTCTCCCCATCCAGGGAAATACCCTCATAGAGCTTCTGGGCCGTCCGCATGGTCGTGGTCGCCCCGAACTGGAGCTTCCGACTGGCTTCCTGCTGAAGGGTCGAGGTTGTGAAGGGCGGGGCGGGGTTACGCTTTACCGCCTTCCGTTCCACAGCTGCGATGGTGAACCGACCGGCCTCGACAGCTGCGACGGCCCGGGATGCATCATCCTCATTGGCCAGATCGAACTTATCGAGCTTTTTGCCTTCCAGATGCGTCATACGCGCAACAAAGGGTGCGCCTGCCGGTGTCAGCATTGTCGCTTCGACATGCCAGTATTCGCGTGCGCGGAAGGCTTCAATCTCCGCTTCCCGTTCGCAAACCAAGCGCAGGGCGACGGATTGGACGCGGCCGGCGGACTTAGCACCGGGCAGTTTGCGCCACAGAACAGGGGAGAGTGTGAAACCGACAAGGTAATCAAGCGCCCGGCGTGCAAGATACGCCTCTACAAGTTCTTGATTGACGTCGCGCGGCTCTGCCATGGCGGCCAATACAGCGTTCTTCGTGATCTCGTTGAAGACAACGCGGCGCACGCCCAGGCCATTCAGAACCTTTCGGCGCTCCAACTCCTCGGCCAGGTGCCAGGAGATGGCTTCCCCCTCCCGATCCGGGTCAGTGGCGAGAAACAGGTTTTCTGCGCCGCGCAACGATTTCGCTATATCGTCGATGCGCTTCTTTGACTTGCTGTCGACTTCCCAGCGCATGGCGAAATCTTCGTCCGGCGCGACCGAGCCATCCTTTGCCGGTAAATCCCGGACGTGCCCGAAGGAGGCGACAACTTCATAGTCGCTGCCGAGGTACTTATTGATTGTTTTCGCCTTTGCCGGAGATTCGACAATTACGAGATTTTTTGCACCCATAAATTGATCAGACCTATTTCGTAGACTGAAATGCCGCACAGGATTGGCACTGCCGTGGGTGTGCGTCAACAAGGCAGAGATAACTTACTGCAATAATGAGACAATTTGTCAGTCTCTTAGTCCTATTGAAGCGGTGCCGCAACGCAGGTCCTGAACCGGAAGCGGAATCGATTCAAGAACCCGCATCATCGGCGGCGATCACTCGGACCACCAAATTGCCGGGAAGACGTTCGACTTCGCCGGCGAGTTCCAGCTCCAGAATCAGGGCGTTTACTTTGCCTGGCGCGGCATCCAAATCGCGGATCAAGGCATCGAGCTCTGTCGGGCTTGGCGTCAAGGCTTCCCGAAGGCGGGTGCGAAGTCGGTCCATTTCCGGGCTTTCCTCCGAATCTCCGGCGAAGGGCAGGGGTGGTTGCAGGCTTGGTTCTTCCATTTGAGACGCTGGGATTGCCCGCAGCGCCTCAATTGCTTCATCCGGTGTTTCAACCAACAACGCGCCTTTTCGGATCAGGTCATTCGTGCCTCTCGCCCGTGCGTCAAGTGGAGAGCCCGGCAAGGCCATAACCTCTCGCCCTTGATCCGCTGCGAGCCGTGCCGTGATCAGCGACCCGGACTTCAACTGGGCTTCGATAACCAGTGTCGCGCGTGATAGTCCTGAGATGATTCGGTTTCTACGCGGAAAATGCCGCGCCTGGGGAACTGTGCCGAAGGGAACCTCTGAGACCAACAGTCCGCGGGACGCCAATTCCCGATAGAGGTCCGTGTTGTCCTTCGGGTAGATATTGTCGACGCCCCCGGCCAGGACAGCGATGCTGCCCGTATCCAGGGACCCACTATGGGCCGCTGCATCAATGCCCCGCGCCATACCGGAGGCGATGGTGAAACCGGCTTCACCGATGGCGCGTGCGAAACGGTCGGCCATACGGCGGCCATTCGTGCTGGCATTTCGTGTTCCGACAATCGCTACGGTCGGCTGTTGCAAGAGATGGAGATGCCCGATGCATTGCAGCACTGGCGGGCAATCCTCGATCGCGCCAAGTGGTGATGGGAAAGTCTCCTCGCCGAGGATAACAAGTTTGCCGCCCGCTTTCTCCAGCGTCTCAAGCTCCGACATCGCCTCTGTCTCACTGCACAGGACGATGGCGCGGCGGCGCCCCCCTCGACGTGCTAAACGAGGCAGGGCGTCCAGTGCTTCGCCAGCTGATGCGTAGCGTGCCATGAGTTGCCGGTAGGTGATCGGGCCGACATTCTCGCTTCGTATCAATCGAAGACGGTTAAGTCGCTCCTTTCGGTCGAGTGTATCTGACGCGTTTTCCATCATGGTTGTATATTTTCAACAAAACGTTTGAAGTACAAATAAATTCATCGCGCCTTCAGAAGGAGACCTTGACGGAATTACACCGGTTAGCTTGACTCCAATAAAAGAGACGTCATCTATATATGGTTGGCCAAATTGGCTTGGGAGAACCTGAATGTTTCCGTTGCGTGAGGATTCCTGTGCAGCAGCGTTTCTGCTGATGATGTTGACCCTGGATACCGATGGGGTCCGCAAGCAGGCGGAATTCGATATGGTCGCGTCCTGTTTGGTTGATCTGGACGAATATCTGTCGGATGGGGCGGATGAATCTTCCGCCGAAGCTCTGATGCCGATCCTCAATATGTATTATGACGAAATGGACAGCATGACCTCTGATGAAGAGGTTACGGCCTATCTCGATGGGCTTATCGCGAAGATTGTCGATCCGGCCCTGCGGCGGAATTTGTTCTTGCTGATGATGCGAGTTGCCATCGCGGATGATGAATTCCACGCCAAAGAAAACGAATTGTTGGAGCGGGTGGGGAATGCTTGGGGATTGCCTTCAAGCTAACTTTATGCGCCGAAAAACAGCGGCTTAGGATTTCTTTGATGCCCCGATCTTTGGTTCTTCGCCGGTAAGGATACGCCGGATATTCGCCGCGTGCCGAATCCAGGCAAGGACCGCAAGCCCTGTCGCCGCTAAGGTGATTGGGATTAGATATCCAACGGCATTTGGCATCGCGATGGGGATCAGGAACCACGCAAAAACTGGCGACAAGGCCAGGGCGACCAGCGCGGACAGGGATGACATCCTGAAGATCGCTGCGGTGACCAACCAAGTAAGACAGCACGACAAGCCAACCGGCCAGGCGAAGGCGGTCAATGTTCCGAGAGTTGTTGCAACGCCTTTTCCCCCTTTGAATCTAAGCCAAATCGGGAAGTTGTGTCCGACCACTGCGGCGACACCGGCGATAACGCCGGCCACTGGATGCAAAAGTAGACCGGCTGCCAAAGCTGCAATTGCCCCCTTGCCGCTGTCGAGCACCAATGTGGCGAAGGCAAGCGGCTTGTTTCCGGTGCGCAGGACATTCGTTGCGCCGATATTCCCGGATCCAATCTTGCGAATGTCGCCATAGCCGGCGATGCGGCATAATACCAATCCAAAAGGGATTGCGCCCAGCAAGTACCCCAGCGCGGTGGCCAACAGGATCGTGGTTACGGTCGGGAGCGTAGCGTCCATTGGAACCGCTCCTTACCCGTCTTCTGCATCATAGAGGGTGCGTCCATCGACAACAGTACGGATTACAGCCCCTTGCACAGGGCGTCCGCCAAATGCGGTGTTCTTCGACTTACTGACCAGACGATCTTCATCGATCTGCCAAGGTTTGTCGGGGTCAAATAGGACGAGGTCAGCAGGCGCGCCGCGTTTCAACCGGCCGCCGGTAAGTTTGAAGCGCTTTGCAGGGGCCCAGGTCATGCGACCCAGGGCGTCGATCAGACTGATATGCCCGGCGTGGTAAAGGCCAAGCGTGAGCGCCAGCAGGGTCTCCAAGCCAACCATACCGAAAGCCGCCTGTTCAAAGGTCTGACGCTTGCTGTCCTGGTCGTGGGGGCTGTGATCGCTGGCGACAATATCGATGGTGCCATCCGCGATCGCAGCGACAACCGCCTGCCGGTCTTCTTCCGCCCGCAGCGGTGGGGTGACTTTCGCGAATGTCCGATATTCGCTTATTGCCAGTTCATTGAGTGCGAAATAGGGCGGGGCTGTGTCACAGGTAACATCGAGCCCTCTCGCCTTGGCGGCGCGGATGACCTCCAACGCGCTGGCACTTGAGACATGGGAGAAATGCAGACGGCCCCCGGATGATTCTAAAAGCCGGATATCGCGTTCGACCTGCAGGGTTTCGGCGAGTGTCGGAATCCCGCGCAGGCCCAATCTGCTTGCGAGCTCTCCTTGATTCGCTTCACCACCTTCTGCAAGGGTTGGTTCTTCCGGGTGCTGGACGATCAAGGCATCAAAAGTCCGGGCATAACTCAGGGCCCGTTTGAGCACCTTTGCATTGGCAAGAGCGCGTTCTCCGTCCGTGAAGGCAACGGCTCCCGCTTCGCTCAGTAGGCCAATTTCCGTGATTTCCGCCCCGGCCAGGTTCTTGGTGAGCGCCGCATAGCTTTGGATCTTGGTTTTCTTGATTTCTCGTGCGCGTCTGGCAACGAATTCGAGGACAGAGACATCATCCACCGGTGGCTCTGTGTTTGGCAGGGCAAGCATAGTCGTGACACCGCCCTTTGAGGCTGCGGCGCTTGCCGATGCAATCGTTTCCTTATGCTCGTCGCCGGGTTCCCTCAACTGCACGCGTGCATCAATCAGGCCGGGCGCCAGGCATTTGCCGCCACAATCGACGACTTCGTTCACAGACGGCGCGCCGGAGCGAAAAAGATTGGGGCCGAAATCAGCAATCCGCCCGTCTTCGACCAGCAAGGCACCAGTCACATCCAGGCCGCTCGCCGGATCAAGCAGGCGGGCATTCAGATAGGCGGTGCGGCCTTCGGCATTCATAGTGTTGTCCCCGCCTCAGTCCTGAGCGATTTGGTGAGGATATCGAGCACCGCCATACGGATAGCGACGCCCATTTCCACCTGATCGCGGATCAGAGATCGGTCGATATCATCCGCCAGATCAGAATCGATTTCGACTCCCCGGTTCATCGGACCCGGATGCATGATCAACGCATCCGGCTTGGCATAGGCCAGCTTCTCACGGTCCAGGCCGAAGAACCGGAAATACTCTCTGACAGAGGGGACGAAGGACCCCTGCATGCGCTCTAACTGCAGGCGCAGCATCATAACAATGTCGACATCTCGCAGGCCCTCACGCATATCGGTGAACACCTCGACACCGAGGCGGTCGATCGCGGCAGGTAGCAGGGTCGGCGGTGCGATGACCCGAACCCGTGCTCCCATGATCTGGAGCAACTGCATATTCGAGCGCGCAACGCGGCTATGGGCAATGTCCCCGCAGATTGCGACGGTCAGATTGCTCAAACGCCCAACGCGTCTGCGAATCGTCAAGGCGTCCAGGAGGGCCTGTGTCGGGTGCTCGTGACGACCATCACCGGCATTGACGACGGCGCCGCGCATTTTCTCTGCCAATAGCTGGACTGCACCGGAATCGGAATGGCGCACAACCAAGACATCCGGATGCATCGCATTCAGCGTCATCGCGGTGTCGATCAGCGTCTCGCCCTTTTTGATCGAGCTGGTGGAGACGGACATATTGATGACATCCGCATCCAGGCGCTTTGCTGCAGCCTCAAAGGATGTGCGCGTCCGTGTTGAATTCTCGAAGAAAAGGTTGATGACGGTGAGGCCGCTCAGCAGGTTGGATTTTTTATCCACGCGGCGTGACTGTTCGACATATTTGTCGCCCAAGTCCAGAATAGCCTCAATCTGAGGCGGCAATAGGCCTTCGATCCCAAGCAAATGCCGGTGTGGAAAGGATATTGCCGAGCCCGCGTTCATCAGCGCGGCACTATAGTCGTGGTTGCCCGCTTGGCAACGTCAAAGATGCGGGCATTGAATGAGAATGGGCTCCAGGGAATATCGTGACGGCTTTTTTTGAAACCTATGTCATTCCCGCTAATAGATTGTTAACCCCTAATCTATTAATGAGTAATTAGTAAATAACACAAGGGTGATGATTGTGGGGAGCGATAGTAGGCAGCGGTTGCCTTTTGTCGAAATGGGTCACTCAATATCGGGGCTTGTAGAAACCCGTGTGAGGTGGCGTGGCACGCAATAGTTTGAAGTATTTGCTTATTGTTGCTGTTTCGACTGGCGCTGTAATCGCGTCCATATTTTGGCTTTCCTTTCGGCTGGAAACAGAAGGACTGAATGAGGATAGTCGTGATTCCGAGATGGGGATCACTCAGACAGCCATCAGTCTAGAACAAAACCTGCTTGCCCTTGGAAAGCTCATTCACTCGGACGCAGCAACTGATCCGGCTGTATGGGAGCCGAGACTTCTCTCCATTCTTGCTGAAATGCGGGCAACCCTTAAAAAATTGCAGGCGGATCCTGCGATAAGCCCTCAGGTCGATTCGACAGTCGTTGAGACTTTGCTGGAACTCGATCGGGAAACCCGGCACCGGCTGATTTTACAGGGACCATCTTCTTCCGTTCTTGATTTTGTCGGGTCTCGACTAATGCCGTCTTTGCTGGCCTTGGAACCCATTGCCCGTAACAACGTGATGTCTGTGGATGAGGCGTCGCAAGAACAAGATTGGCTCGCGGAGAGCGGCTGGCAAAGAACGCTGGCTTTATGTATCGCCCTTTCAGGGCTCACAGTCCTTGTTGTGGTCACCGTCATGAGCCAGTCAGCGATGCGACGAGTCCTCAGCCGGACGGATCAGCAGGTCCAGGGGGCTGAAGAAGAGCTGTCTAGAAGCCAAAACCGCTTGCAGTCCGTCCTCGAGAACGCGCCGGTCGGAATATTCCTAAAGGATCGGGAGGGTCGATTTGAACGCGTGAATGCTCATTTTGAAAAGATGTATGGCACGGAGCCTGGACAGTTGATCGGTCTTCTGCCGGAGCAATATTCCCAGGATGATTTGAGTGACATTACACGAGAGCAAGACCTGAAAGTCCTTCGGGAGGGGCTTACGATCGTTGAAGATCATCAAGCGGAAGTTGATGGCGATACCCGTGATTTCTACCTGATCAAGTTTCCAATTTTCGACGCAACTGGGGAAGTCGATGGAGTGGCTGGTGTCGTCACTGACGTGACGGAGTTGCATGAGGCACGGCGGGCGCTGCGGAGAACCCAGCAGCGGCTTGATTTGTTCCTCAAGTATTCTCCGGCCGTTACCATCATTAAGGATCGTGAGGGCAGGTATGAAAGCGTGAACGAATCCTTTGTGAAACTGGTCGGCCGGGAAGAATCCGATGTTATCGGGAAACTACCCCATGACCTGTGGAGCAAGTCGACGGCGGATCAGGTCAGGCGCTTTGATAGGGAGGTAATGCGGACCGGCGACGTGGTTAAGGGAATCTATTCCGCTGAGAATTCATCCCAAAAGTTTTATATTCAAACCGTGAAGTTTCCCATCTTTGACGAGGATGGTCAGATTGATGGGCTGGGCGCCATTGAATTGGATGTCACCGAGGCAACAGAGAGCAGCCTGAACCTGAAGGCGACAAACCGGCGCCTTCATGCGCTACTGGATAATGCTCCCTTCCAGATACTTCTGAAGGACTGTGAGGGACGCTATGAACGGGTGAACAAGGAATTCGAGCGTTTATTCGGGGCCACGAATGATGATGTGGTTGGATTGATCCCCAGTGAGTTTATGGATAGCGATGCAGCTAGAAACTCACGTGCCAAAGACCTGATTGTATTGGATGAAGGCCGTGCCCTTGAGGAAGAGATACATGTGGATTTACCGTCCGGTCTTCGGGATTTTTATACGGTCCGCTTCCCAATATTCGACGAAAAGGGAGACATAGATGGCCTGGGTCTGGTCGTAACGGATCTAACAGAAGTAAACGCCACCCGAAATGCTTTGGCTAAGACGGAAAACCGCCTCAAAGCCTTGCTCGATTACTCCCCCGCTCTTGCTATCTTGAAAGACAAGGACGGCCGATATGAGAGTGTGAATGCGGCTTTTGAGAAATTCCTGGGCATCAAGAAATCGGAAGTTTCTGGAAGACTTCCTGAAGATGTTTGGCCCCCCGAGATAGCAAAAATTATGTTGGAACACGATCGGTTGGTTTTAGAAACGGGGGAGGTGATTGAGGATCTTTACGTCGTAAAAACAGATCAAAAAGAAGGATATTTCCAATCAGTTAAATTTCCCCTGTTTGATGAACATGGTGAAATAGATGGCGTGGGCGCCATTGAAATCGATGTCTCAGAAGCAACCCAGGCTAGGGAAGCGTTGGAAGAATCGCGTCGAAGGATGGAAGCAATCCTGTCCAACGTGCCGATTGCGATTTTCCTGAAGGGGCTGGATGGAAAGTTCATATTGGCGAATGAGCAATTTTTGGAGTTTTTCGACGTTTCTGAGGAAGATCTTATCGGGCAGGGGGTCAGTTCAGTGTTTCCGGAATTGGCTGAAAGTACCCTGTTAACGGACGAGAAGGTCATACGGACGGGGGAGAACATTACCTGGCAGTTCAAGTTCGGTCCGGATGAACGCAGTTTTCGAGTCATCAAGTTTCCCCTTCGGAATTCGATTGGGGAAATCGTCGGCGTTGGCGGGATCGCAGTGGACGTGACGGATGAGCTGAAATCTGCCGAGGCCCTGATAACGGCGAAGGAAGCGGCAGAAGAGGCAACGCGCGCGAAGTCCGACTTTCTTGCAAATATGAGCCATGAGATCAGAACACCGCTTAATGCGATACTTGGTTTCTCCGAGATGCTTCGGTCAGAATTTTTCGGACCGCTCGGCGATGAAAAATACAATGGGTATGTCGATGATATTCATCGAAGCGGCGTTCATTTGATGGGATTACTCGGCGATATCCTTGATCTGTCGAAGGTGGAGGCCGGGCTGTATGACTTTGATGAGCAGATTGTTGATCTATCCGAGTTGGCTGGCGAATGCATCCAAATCGCCCATGGGAATACAACAAAGCAAAAGCTTCGGTTCAGCGCCGAATGCGATCCCAGTATAAGACTTTGGGGTGATGCCCGCGCGCTGCGTCAGATCGTTCTCAACCTCCTATCCAATGCCATAAAATTCACACCTGATGGGGGGCAGATATTGGTTATATGGCAACGTACGGTCGACGGTGGTGGCTGTTTGGCCATTCGGGATACCGGCGTTGGCATCTCGAAAGAAAATATCGACCGCGTCTTGATGCCTTTTACGCAGGTGGGCGAGCCGATGTTGTCCAGCCAACCGGGGACGGGGATCGGTCTGTCAATTACAAGAGAACTTGCAAAACTGCATGATGCCGAGTTGGAGGTTGAAAGTAAGATCGACGCCGGGACCACGGTGCATGTTCATTTCCCGAAACATCGGCTAAGAGCGGCGAACAAGGATGCATAATCGATGGGCCGTTAGCAGTTTGGAGTTCCGGTCGATGGAACTTACGGGCTCCAGCTGTCGCCGGGCGCGTCGCGCCAAACATGCAAGACCCGCTTGGCGCCTGGGGTGTCGATCCGATCAAAATAGTCCATGATCTTTGAGAACGCGGGGGTCTGCATATAGGTATCTGTTTCGCCGCCACCTTGCAGAAAACCGATGATCTTTCCGAAGTTCATCTTGTCCATGCCCGATGCCTTACACGCGATTGCGACTGCTTCAGGGCCGGAGTCATACAATACCCGTGTTGCGCTGGAGCCCGATAGGTCCGTTAGTTCTCGGAACAGTTCTTCAAAGCGGAAGACATCATTTTCTTCTAAAGCTTTCACCAGCAATCGAGGATGCGGACGGTACCCGAAATGCGGTTTCGCTTCGGTTTCGGGCTCCTCGGCCTCGAAGATATCGGTTCCAAGTGCACTCGACACAGCCTTTGTTACCGCATCATCCAATGCAATGTCTTCAGGCGGGGCATATTTCTCTTCAATATAGTCCCGCATTGCGTCACCGACCCAGCCATACATGCGTCTGGCAAGATCTTCGCTGAGATCGGAGCGATTGATCAAAGGTTCCTGCAAGCGAGGCTCATCGGCAGAAGCTTCGACGATTCGCTGCATGGTGCGCCGGCTGATGGCCGCGCCTTCATTTTCCAGCATTGCGCTGATAACGGTCGGATTGCCGGTGTCTGCGATGGATTCTGTCACTTGTTCGGACAGGCTGGGTCGCATCGTGACCGCTAGTTGGTGGCTTTCCGCGTGGTCCAGGACCAGCCCGATCAGGTCGTGATCATCCAGGACCATGCTGCGGACGATGACGGGTTGGGCAACATCAATCATATCGGTGGCGAGGGTGTTCACAAGGCCCTTGGGCGCGTCGTCTCGATCAGCCAGTTGTTCGGCCAGTTCCCGACGGATGTTCATTTCAACATCCTGGATGAGGTTCGTCAGAATATCATAGACGAGATCTTTTTCGGAATCGTTTAGATGTCGGCCGGAACGCAAACAAAGATCGTTCAGGGAATCGACGAGAACTCCCCGGTCTTCCGGTTTCGCGCTGCGCGCAACATCTACAAGTTCCGAAACGGACACTTTCCGCATTCGCGGCGTCTCCTCCCATGCCCCTCTTTAGTTCGTGTCTCATGCGTCTCAATCAAGCGCAATGAAAAAACAATTGTATTTGAAATAGTCCGGTATCAATGCATATGAATTTTTAGGTTTAACTGGAAAGAGTAAGTCATTGTCGTAAATAAAAATAAATGGAAATTCACGCGTCATAAAACGGTAAAACGCGAGGTGAGGACGCATCCTTCTTGCGGCGTCGGGCGCCAGATTGTATCGCTGTGGGCTATGTTTATGAACCTATTCTTCAGCCTGAAAGGCGCTGGCTTGCCGGTGTCGTTACGGGAATATCTGACGCTGATCGAAGCGGTTGAGCGCGGTGTCGCCGAAGGTGATACGGAACGCTTTTACTATTTGAGCCGCGCCGCCCTCGTGAAGGATGAACGGTTTCTCGATCGGTTCGATCAAGTCTTCGCACATGTCTTCAAAGGCTTGGAGGCGGGAGAGGGCGTGTCTGCCCGTGAGCTGCCTCTGGAATGGCTTCAAAAACTCGCTGAGAAGCATTTGAGCGAAGAAGAAAAGGCGATGGTTGAGGCCTTGGGTGGCTTCGAGAAACTGATGGAAACCTTGCAGGAACGCCTGGCCGAACAACAAAAGCGGCATCAGGGGGGCTCCAAGTGGATCGGTACCGCGGGCACGTCGCCTTTTGGCGCGTACGGCTATAACCCGGAGGGCGTTCGGATTGGGCAGGATGAGAGCCGCCACCGCCGGGCTGTGAAGGTCTGGGACAAGCGGGAGTTTCGAAATCTTGATGGGGATGTCGAGATCGGAACCCGGAACATCAAGATGGCCCTCCGCCGCCTACGCCGATTTGCACGCGATGGTGCGGCCGAAGAACTGGACCTGCCAGGAACGATTAAACAGACTGCTGAGAATGCTGGCTATCTGGATCTGAAGATGGTCCCGGAGCGTCGGAATGCGATCAAGATCCTGATGTTGTTCGATGTCGGCGGATCGATGGACGACCACGTCAAAGTCTGTGAGGAGCTGTTCTCCGCGGCACGAGGGGAGTTCAAGCATCTGGAATTCTATTACTTCCACAACATGGTTTATGAATCGGTCTGGCGGAATAGCCGCGAGCGTTGGCGGGCCAGTGTGCCGACCTGGGATCTCCTGCGGACCTATGGCAGTGATTACAAACTGGTGATCGTCGGTGATGCGACCATGAGCCCCTATGAAATCGCCTATCCGGGCGGCAGTGTGGAACATTGGAATGAAGAAGCGGGCGCAGTGTGGCTCGACCGCTTGCTGCAACACTATTCTAAGACAGTCTGGCTCAATCAACAGCCGGTCGACCGCTGGGATTATCACCAGTCCTTGCGCATGCTGAATGACCAGATGGAAGGGCGGATGTATCCGATGACCCTGCGTGGCCTTGATGATGCGATGCGGGAGCTGAATTGA
>SPJK01064225.1_pt1 | contig 20360 bp, 17 predicted proteins | sample 3741771 | NCBI WGS metagenome assembly SPJK01 (sample SAMN10925997, study PRJNA522277) | cold seep metagenome | isolation source: Elba SIP-enriched marine methane seep metagenome, extraction at timepoint T2 | place: Italy: coast of Elba, Mediterranean Sea
ATGACACGGCCCTGATGGCCCGTGAGGAGCTTGAGGGCTTCGCTCGCTTGGTAGGAGGCGATGATCGAGGAGACGGGGGAAAAGACGCCTACGGATTCGCAGGTTGGTTGCGACCCGGGAGGCGGAAGATCGGGGAAGATGCACCGGAGACACGGGGTCGATCCCGGGATGAAGACGGTGGCCATCCCTTTGGTTCCGACGGCACCTGCGTAGACGTAAGGGATCGCGTATTTGACGGAGATATCGTTGAGGGTGAATCGGGTCTCAAAGTTGTCGGCACCGTCTATGAGGATATCGGGGAGACCGAGTTTTTCTTGCTTGAGGAGGTACTCCGCATCGTTGGCGTTGAGGTCTGCGACGATCGGGTGAATGGTGATGTCGGGGTTGACTTGGCGGAGTCGATCTGCAGCTGCGATGGCTTTGGGGCGGTTCGCGGACGCATCCGCATCGGTATAGAGCGTCTGGCGGTGGAGATTGGTGATGTCAACGAGATCGCGATCGATTAGGGTGAGTTTCCCGACACCGGCGCGGGCGAGCAGGTCGGCGCTGGGGCAGCCGAGGGCACCGACGCCGACGATCATGGCGTGGGCGTTTGAGAGTTTTGATTGAGCGGTTGCATCCCAGAACGGCAATCGGCGTTGGCGGGCATATCGTGGATTGATCGATTCGGGACTCACGCTTGATAATAGATTGGAGGGGGAGCGATGACACGGTGCGCATCAGAGAACACGTATCCCATGCGGGGGTTAGAATGGAGCCCACCGGACCCGATCCGGTGTGAGTTGGAATCTGAGCGTTTAATCATTCGGAACTACACGTTGGAGGATGTTCCGAGTTTGTTTGAGGCGATCTCTGATTCGCGTGACGGGCATCTGCTGCCTTGGATGACGTGGTGCAAGGACAACCATCGCACGATCGAGTCCACGACGAAGTATGTTTGTGAGCAGATGCTCTCGGTCGCGAACCCGATGGCGTTTAACAACGTTGGGACGGGGATCTTCTGCAAGGCGAGCGGTCGATTCCTTGGGGGCTCAGGCGTGCATGATGTTCGTCGTGATAGCGCGTCGTGCGAGACGGGGTATTGGATCCGGCGGGATGCGATCGGGAACGGGTACGCGCGAGAGGCGTGCGCTCGCACGATCTCGTGGGCTCTGGGTGACCAATCGGATGGTGGGCTCGGATTGCAACGTGTGCGGATCTACTGCGCCCTCGAAAATACCCATTCAAGGAACCTGATCGAGAAGCTCAACATCCGGCAAGAGGTCCATCAGCGGCGCGATTACGTTGTTGACGGCGTCGGGGTGTGCGATCGACTCGGTTGGGGCGTGCTCAAGGACGAGTGGGATTGCGAGAATCATCGTGTGGTTACGCGCGGGTGAGGGTGACCTCGACGATTTCTGGCGGGACTCCAAAGCGGACGGGCAGGAGCGACATGCCAATCCCGCGTGAGACCACGACGGGGAAGCGCGGGCCTTGGACGAGTCCGCCGGCGTATTTTGATCCGTAGTTGCTAGGGACGAGTGGGGTGCCGATGAATGGGATGCGGACTTGACCGCCATGGGTGTGCCCTGAGAACATGACATCGACGCGTGGCGCGTCCTGGTTCTTCAACGATCCGATCTCTGCGGTATCGGGTTGATGTGCGAGTAGGATGCGGGGTGTGTCTGGGTGGATGTCACGAAATGCTTCGGGGATGTTTGTTGCGTCTTCAGTGAGATCTCCGAGCCCGACGATGGCGAGTGCGTTGCCTGAGGGTTTGTCCGCTAATCGCATTGATTCTGGATCGATCCAGACCCGATCGTTGTCGATCATGCGTACGCCTTGCTCGCGGAGTGATTTGCTCATGCGTTGTCCGTCGCCCCACCAATCGTGGTTGCCCAGGACCCCCACTGCACCGAGTCTGGATGCGTCGATCATGGGTTTGCAGAGTTGTGCGGCTCGATCGATCTGGTTGGTGCCGTCGTGTATGTAGTCTCCGGTGAGAAGGAGCAGGTCGGGTTTGAGACCTGCGGTTTGTTGTACGGCGTGTTCGATGAATGATTCAGGGATGCGCGGGCCGAGGTGTGAATCCGAGAACTGGACGAGACGGAGTCCTTCGAGTGACGCGTGGAGCCCGTTGATTGGGATGGTGTATCGGCGGATCTTGATCTCCCAGGGCTCGACGAGGGTTGCGTACCCGGGTGACACGACAGCGCCGAGTGCACCGACGCCCATCACGCCCTTGGTCATGAATGCGCGGCGTGAGGGATCTACAGCGTCGGTTTGTGGGTGCTTGTGCTTGGTAAAGATGCGATGCACGAGTGAGATCGTGATGTAGATGCACACGCACCAGAAAGTCCACGCGATCATGTTGGCGAGGAGGATCGTGATAGGTTGGTCGCGAACACCTGAGAGCCCAACGAGGTAAAGTGGGATCCATCCCGGGAGGGCGAACATGTAGAAAAAGTTTGAGAGGGTCTGGATGGGGCCAGAGATGTGGAGGGACCAGGTGGCGATCGATGTCGCGGAGCCTACAAGTACCACAATGCACCAGAAGACGAAGAGTCGTTTGATTCTGGTGGTTGGGGTGGGCATGTCGGACGTACCTCGTGTTGTGGGTACAGGTTCATTGGGAATGAAAAAACCCGGGTTGCCCAATGGGCACCCGGGTTGGATATCGGTCGATTGCGGAGGCGATTATCGTGCGAAGTGCGCGAATGCCTTGTTTGCTTCCGCCATGCGGTGAGTCTGGTCGCGGGTGGTCATTGCCTTGCCCTCGCCGCGTGCGGCCGCCCAGAGCTCATCAGCGAGCTTGAGGTGGGTTGGGCGTCCCTTTTCGGAGCGGACCGCGGTGATGATCCAGCGGAACGCGAGGGACTGCTGACGGTTCTGCTTGACCTGCATCGGGACCTGGTAGTTTGCACCACCGATTCGCTTGGAGCGGACTTCGACGTAGGGTTTGACGTTTTCGATTGCACGCTGGAAGATCTCGATGGAATCGGTGATGCCCTCGGCTTCTGCTTCGGCGTTGCCCTTGAGTCGTTCCTGGATCGCGTCGAGTGCGTTGTAGACGACGCGCTGAGCTGAGGTCTTGCGACCATCGAGCATAATGCAGTTGATGAACTTCGAGAGGACCTTGTCGTTGAACTTGGGGTCCGGGCGGAGTTGGATCTGCGATGCGGTGATGCGGCCTGCCATGTATTGCTTCCTTCTTGGCTCATCTGCCCTAGTGGGCGCTGTTCACCCCGGGTTTGTGTACGGGATTACTTGCCGGATAAAAAAACGCATCACACGCGTGATGCGTTCGTTGGAGAATGCGTTTTGATTAGCCCTTGCTCTTCTTGGCGCCGTATTTGGAGCGACCTTGCTTACGGTCGTCGACGCCGAGGGAGTCGAGTGCACCGCGGACAACGTGGTAACGGACACCGGGGAGGTCACGGACACGGCCGCCGCGCACGAGCACGATGGAGTGTTCCTGAAGGTTGAGGCCTTCGCCGCCGATGTATGCGGTGACTTCCTTGCCGTTGGAGAGTCGGACACGCGCGATCTTCCGGAGTGCGGAGTTTGGCTTCTTGGGGGTGGTTGTCTTCACGGTGAGACAAACACCACGGCGCTGCGGGCAGCTCTCCATGTCACGAACCTTGGACTTGACCTTTGGGGTCTTGCGCGGGTTGCGGATAAGCTGGTTGATCGTCGGCATGCGTTCTATCCAGTATTAGCTATCTGAGGGCTGCTGCACGGCGCAGCATGGGTTTATGACCATCTTTGGTCGGGCAGGAAGTGTAGCACCAAGAATCCCTGAAGCAAGCGGTGCGATTGATAAACCCATGCACGACCCGAACTCCTGCACTTGGGGTTAGGGAGCTAGTATCGTCCCCATGAGCATGAGTGAGGATTCTATGGCACCAGAGCACCCCGAACAGAACCAGTCCCCCCAAGATCGGGCCCGATCCATGACAGTGAGGGGGTTCCAGGAGTTGATTTACGAGCGGTATTTCGCTTCGGATAACGCTCGTGGGACGGCGGGGACGTTCCTGTATCTTACTGAGGAGTTTGGGGAACTTGCGACCGCGCTGGCGAACTGCAATCGCCCAAATCGGGAAGCGTCCGCTGCGGAGCGGGAGAATCTCGAGGAGGAGTTCGCGGATGTGCTCGCTTGGTTGACGACTCTAGCGAATATTAACGGGGTTGATCTCGCGGAGACCCTTGTGAAGTACACCGATCCAGATCGGGTGCAAGGCGTCAAGGACTGAGACGCGTCTGAGCGCTTTTCTATGGGTTCGTGAAGAGTGTGTGATGTCTGGTATCCCGATGCTCAGCAAGGGGTTGGGATTGGTACGCTTGTGCCCAGGTGTGATTCCCAAGTCACGGATGATCCTTGGACCCACGATTCACAGGCAGGTGTCATATGCGTTACAGGGCGTGCTGGATCTCTGATCTTCATCTCGGAAGTAAGAAGGCAGAGACCGAACTGATTTACAGTTTCCTTAAGAAAAACGACTTCGATGATCTGTACCTCAACGGGGACGTGATCGATATCTGGCGCTGGAAACAGGCGGGGTTGCTCAAGGCGAGGAACACGCAGGAGCACATCAATGTTGTGCAGCGCATCCTGAAACTCGCGAAGAAAAAGACGCGGGTGCATTACACGATCGGTAACCACGACGAGTTCCTCATGCACTTCCTTGCGGAGCAGAACGAGGCACGCGACTTTGGAAATCTCAATCTCAACGAGCGGGTTGTGCATGAGACGGTCGATGGGAAGAAGTACCTCGTCCTTCATGGGCATCAGTTTGACTTGGTGACACGCACCGCGCCTTGGATCGCGAAGCTCGGCGATCGTGGGTACGAGTTCACGATCTGGATCAATCGGATTGTGAATCGAATCCGTCGGCGGATGGGGTTGCGGTACTGGTCGCTGTCGAAGTTCATCAAGCTCAAGGTGAAGAAGGCGACGATGATCATCGGGCGGTTCGAGGAAAGCGCCCTCCACTACGCGCGTGAGCACGGGTACGACGGGATCATCTGCGGGCATATCCACAATCCTGAGATCAGCATGCACGGGGATGGGCCGGCGTATCTGAACAGCGGGTGCTGGACGGATCGGGCGAACTGCAACGCGCTCGTTGAACGCGCGGATGGGTCGATTGATCTCATTCAGTGGGATGGGGAGCGGGAGATCATTCTCAAATCCACTGATCCGGATCGGGATAGGATTTACTTCCCGACACTGGAAGAGCTCAACGAACCCAAGCCGAAGTCGAATCTCGATCACTCGGATGTCGTGAGAGCGAACTGAGAGCCGTACATACGTGCATAGATCGTATAGACTGTGCACATGCGCACAGGACAGACACCGCAGCAGCAGAAGGCGTTCGATGAGTTCCGTCGGATTGAGCAGCTCCAGAAGACGGGGCAGCGTGAGCTCGCGCTCGAGGGATCCAAGGCGTTAACGAGCAAGCAGGCGACTTGGCCTTATGCACATTATTCGCATGCGACATCGCTTGCGAATCTTGGGCGGTTTGAGGAAGCGCGTCGTGCGATCCGCAAGGCGATCTCCCAGAAGGACACGATCGGTGCGTTCCATGCGAAGCTTGGCGAGGTTCTGCATCGGCTCGACGATATTGAGGGGGCGTGCAAGGCGTTTGATCGTGCGATCGAACTCGACCCTGATGACATCGGGCACAAAGCATCGAAAGCGTGGGGGCTGCGACTCTCGGGGAACACCGAAGAGGCGCTTGAGATCCTTGACGCGCTGTACGCGGAAGGGTGTCGAGATCATCGCGCGATCCGGATCTATGCGAACCTTCTCGGGACGATGGGGCAGACTGAGCGGGCGGTTGAGGTGCTTGAGCCGTTGGCGAATGAGGATCACCCTGACAAGCTGGTGATTGGGGCGCATTGGTACGTGCTTGCTCGGTTGTATGACAAGCTCGGTCGGTACGACGATGCGTTCAACGCGGCGACGAAGGGCTCCGACCTCAACGCGAAGATGTACGACCCAAAGGAGCGTGATTGGTTGTTTGAGCAGCGCGCCCAGACGTGGTCGTCTGAGTCCATGGGATCGCTTGCTCGCTCGAAGTCTTCGTCAGAGAAGCCGGTGTTTATTGTGGGAATGCCTCGCTCGGGGACCACGCTCGTGGAGCAGATCATCGGTTCGCACCCGAAGGCGTATGGTGCGGGTGAGTTGATCAATATCTTCAATACGATCCGTGAGTTGATCACGCCTGCGGATGAGTCGCAGACGATCGAGGGGATGGCCCGTGAGCTCAAACCCGCGACACTTGATCGGACGGCTCGGCGGATCCTTCGAGATATGGAGAAGCAGGCGCCGTCAGGATCAAAGCCCGAGCGGATTTGTGACAAGCTCTTGCTCAACTTCCAGCATCTGGGTTTCATTGAGCAGTTGTTCCCGCAGGCACGCGTGATCATCTGTCAGCGGCATCCGCTCGACACGTTCATCAGTAGTTATCTGCTCGACTTTGAGGGGGTCAACGCGCACGCCTATACGGATCGACCTGAGTGGTTCGGGCACTTCTATGCGCTGCATCTGAAGTACATCGAGCATTACAAGCAGATGTCGGGGTTGCCCATCCTCGAGGTGCGGTACGAGGACATTGTTGAGGATCAGCGGTCTCAAACGGAGCGGATTCTTGCGTTCCTTGGTCTTGAGTTTGACGAGGCGTGCATGCGGTTTCATGAGCACAAGCGATCGGTGAATACGGCGTCTTCGGATCAGGTTCGGCAGAAGCTCTACACGAAGGCGATGCGGCGGTTTGAGCATTACGAGGCGCACCTCGGGCCTGTCCGCGAGGCGTTACAGATGCACGGCGTATCGGTGGATTGATCTTCGGTCGAGGAATCGTTGAGATGTCAGCGTAGTTCAAAAAAAGAAGCACCCACGACTTGCGTCGTGGGTGCTTTGGTTTTTGTATGAGAGACTCTTATGAGTCAATCAAGTCAGCAGTTCATTACGGGCAGCCCGCGTTGAATGCCTGGAGGAACAGCGAAACGTCGAAGAAGTCGAAGTTGCCGTCGTTGTTGAAGTCTGCTGCTGCGTCCATAGCGTTGAATGCCTGGAGGAAGAGCGAGACGTCGAAGAAGTCCAGGTTGCCGTCCAAGTTGAGGTCAGCTGGACAGTCAGGAGCGCCGCCTGGTCCGTAGAGGACGAACTGGAACATTGCGGGTGGGGTGTACCCTGCACCACCGGTGGAGATGAGGCCGCCGGTACATGCGAAGCCACCGAACCAGTAGCCGCCGTTGTAGATGAAGCCGCCAGCTCCATCGGGCTCGTAGATTGCGAAGCGGTCTTCTTCACCGGTACCTGCGTCAGCGACGGAGGTGTCGATGTTCCATGTGAAGGTGCCGTCGCCGTTGTCGACTGCGCTACCGGTTGGGTAACCGAAGCTGACGCCGATGGTGTCGGAGCTCGAACCTGGGAGCGAACCGGTGTCGGAGTCGCTGTCGAAGTCGTTGCCCAGACCAGGCTGGATGAACTGGACGGTCCACGAGAAGTCGAACAGGCCGTCGCCGTCGAGGTCCGAGTCGGGGAGGCCGTCGAAGTCACGGTCAGCGTTTGCGATGGAGACGCCATCGGGGACGCTGTCGGAGTTGGTGTCGACGGAGCTGTTACAGAATGCAGCACCCTGGCAGTCGCCGTCCGAGTCACCGATTTCGAAGGAGAGATCGGTTGCGGAGCCGAATGCGACGAGGTCAACGTCGAGTGTCCAACCGGTCAGAGCGCCAGCGCCCTGGTTCTCAGGAGTGTTCCCTGGGAGGTTGAAGAACAGGAAGTCAACGAGGGGGATACGGGTCGAGTTGTTGATTGCGCGACCGTTGTCTGCGTCCCAGACGATCCAGTTGCCTGCGAGTTCTTCAACACCGTCAACGATGCTGTCGGAGTCGAGGTCAACGTCGGGGTGAGCAACAACCCAGTTGATTTCGATACAGTCAACAACGGTGTCCTTCGCGATGTCGCCGTAATCCATGTGCTGGATGCCGGTCGAGAGCGGGGTACCGCCGGTTGCGTCGTCAACACCGAAGAAGTAGCTTGAGGTGTACCCAAAAGCTTCACATGCGTTCTGGACGAGTGCCGACCAGATCGGTGTGCTTGCGCCGGTATCTGCGGGTGCAGTCTGGCCATCGTTGAAGATGGTGACGATGCGTTCGCCTGAAGCGACGTTGTAGTAGATGTGACCAGCCTTGTTGATCTGTGCTTGGGTCGCACCAAGGGTCGTCGGGGTGTTCGATGCTGCCGCGGTGCTGGCGATACCAGCAGCCATGGCGATAGTCAGTGCACTCTTCACATTCATGGAAAAGCTCCTCTTTTTACTTGTTTGAAACAGTGAAACCACAACTCGACACAGATGACCGGCCTTCATGGTAGATGGACAGGCATCTTTGAACGAACGAAATGAGACTCCCAGAGCACGTGTCTGAGCAGTCTTCAACACAATGTCTACCGCGTCGAGGTTCTCTCTCCCCTGACTTGCGAAGGGACGAATGATCGTGATCCTTCGCTTGCGGTACCCTCTGATTAACGAACCTGAGGGTTTGCCGAATGGATACGGCGTGCCCGTCTGTTGACAGGACTTGAACGAATATACTCCATCAGTGCGATCCCGCAAGGGGCGATCTTGGGAAAATGACGAGATTTTCTGTGGAATGAGCGGGGATTTCGGATTTGCAGGCATTTTTAAGCTACGTCCGATATCCATCTTTTCCGCTCATGAGGTTTGTAAGCGGGATACTAATCGGTCTATGAACAGATCAAAGAATCCGGATGCGTCATGCGGGCCGGGTGATGCTTCCGGGTGAAACTGGACTGATCGGACGGGGCGATCGGTGAGTTTGAACCCAGCAACGGTTCCATCATTAAGATGAATGTGGGTGATCTCACCGCCGGCTTGCTTCAGGGATTCTGGTACGACAGCGAATCCATGATTCTGCGAGGTGATCATGACGCGCCCGGATTCGATGTCGTGTACCGGTTGGTTTGCGCCGCGATGTCCGAAGGGCAGTTTGTATGTCTTCGCGCCGATGGCGAGACTCAGGAGCTGGTGCCCGAGACAGATGCCGAAGATAGGCACTTCTTTGAAGTCTGGATCATTGAGCAGTTCTCGGACGGTTTTCACGGCTTGCTCTACGGCTTCGGGGTCGCCGGGGCCGTTTGAGAGAAAGACTCCTTGTGCCTTATTCGAGCGAAGTAGATTCTTGATCTCATCCGCGGTTGTGTTCGCGGGCATGGCACGAACATGGAGACCACGTTGGGTGAGGTTGCGGGCGATGTTTGATTTGAGCCCGAAGTCGAGGAGGATGACGGTTCGCGACTCGTCACCAGACACGGGTTGCTCATGTCCGGTTGCCCAGTCGCCCAGCGATTGATCCCAGTCAACCCTGTCCGCACGAGTCGCTTGCTCGGCGAGGTTTTGGCCGGCCATGGACTTAACTTTGCGGGCCATTTTGATGAGTTCTTCGTCCGAGAGATCGTCTCGATCGGTGAGGACCGCTTGGACGACACCCCCTGAACGGAGCGAGCGGGTGAGGGCACGGGTATCGATCCCGGCGATCCCGATGACTTCTGCGTGTTGGAGGTACGCGTCGAGATCTTGGGTCAGGCGGTAGTTAGAGGCGTGCTCGGTGAACTCGTGGATCACGAAACCGGCGACTTGGACCCGTGTGGATTCTGTGTCTTCGGGGTTTACGCCGGTGTTTCCAATGAGGGGCTGGGTCTGGATGAGGATCTGCCCCATGTAGGACGGATCCGTGAGTGACTCCTGATACCCGCACATGGCGGTGTTGAACACCAGTTCTCCGGTGGAGATGATGGACTTATTGGTCGCACCGAAAGCGGTGCCTGTATAAAGATGCCCGCTCGACAATGCGAGTCGGGCGGTTCGATTCTGGTCGTTCGATTGGGTTTGGTTGCTCATGCTGGATTACAGTATATGAACACTATGGATCTGTTTTCTCCGGATGAAAAGACTGAATCTCGGCCACAAGAGCACGTGGAATATCGCCGGTATGCGCGTGTAGCGATCGAGCGTGGGATCGATCGGATGGATGGGCTGACCTACGGGGCGGAGGAATCGGTCCGGTTGGGGCAACACGTTACGGTCCCGGTTGGTCGCGGAAATACCCCTACCGCTGGGTATGTGATTGAGGTTGGCGGTGAGGAACTCCTCGACGGGTACGACCCGAGCAAGGTCAAGGGGGTTCTTGCGTACTCGTCGGCGGTGCTCCCGGAATCACTGGTTGAGCTCGCGAAGTGGATGAGCGAATACTACATGTGCCCGCTTGGGATGGTGTTGGCGAGTGTCGTTCCCGCTGCGGTCAAAGCGGATACGGGGCGAAAGAGGAAGGCGGCGGTTGAGCTTGGGGATCAGCCGAGCGATGAACAGGTCGCGGAACTCACCAAAGGTGCCAAGCGAGCATGGTCGATGATCTGTGAGCTGCCTGACGGGACGTTCCCGATTGAAACCAAGCTGCTTGCGTCCAGGATCAATGAGAGGAGCGTTGCGTCGATCAATCGTTTGCTTCGCGCGGGGTTCCTTCGAATGACGCAGATCGAGATGATTCGCGCACCGAAGCTGTTTGACGTACTCGAGGCGGGCGAGTCGGGAACGCACAACTTGACACCCACCCAAACACAGGTTGTTGAGGGAATCCGAGTGGGATTGGGGCAGTTCTCGACGAATCTCATCCACGGGATTACTGGGTCTGGCAAGACGGAGGTGTACATCAACCTTGTACGTCATGTGCTCGAGCGGGGCGAACGAGCGCTGATTCTGGTTCCTGAAATCGCGTTGACCCCTCAGACGGGTGGACGATTCGTGCAGACGTTCCGGGACGCGGGGGTGGCGGTCTTGCACTCGGGTCTAACGAAGTCGGCACGGAATCAGCAATGGTCGTTGGCAGCGTCTGGTAATGCGCGGGTTGTCATCGGGGCACGATCTGCGATCTTTGCGCCGTTGACGGATCTGGGTATCATCATCGTTGATGAGGAGCACGACAGCTCGTATAAGCAAGATCAGCTGCCGAGATACAACGCGCGAGATGTAGCGGTCAAGCGTGGGCATGTCGAAGGGTGCCCGGTGGTGCTTGGTTCGGCGACGCCTTCGCTTGAAAGTTGGCATAACGCGAAATCCGGTAGATACTCGCTCTGGTCTTTGCCCGAGCGGGCGGGGTCGGGTTCGTTACCGAAGGTGAAGATTGTCAATATGGCACTTTCGGACGAGCGGACGAAGGCGCCCAAGTCCTTTGGTGCGAACATCGACTTTGCGATTGGTCGGACTTTGGCGAACCGGTTATCAGAAACGATCACACAGGGTCAGCAGGCGATCTTGTTGCTTAATCGGCGTGGGTTCGCCTCGGTCGTCGTGAGTTCAGATCGTGCGTCGGGTTGGAAACTTGAGTGCGATCAGTGCGACACGACGATGGTCGTGCACAAAGGAAGCGTGCGTCAATCGGGCGGGAAACGGTTTGTTCGATGCCACCATTGTTTGAGTGAGCAGTTGATACCCAAGGCATGTCCGATTTCAGGCAAGGCTCTTGTCGAACTCGGGGTCGGGACGCAACGCGTGGAAGATGAGATCACGTTCCGGTTTGGCGAATCGCTCGGTCTTGTCGCGGGGGAGAACTACGAGCGGGTCGATGCGGACACGATGAACAAGGCGAGCGATTACTTTGGGGTGCTCGATCGGTTCCGTTCGGGTGAGCTCAAGCTCCTGTTGGGTACACAGATGATCGCGAAGGGGTTGGATTTCCCCAACGTATCACTCGTCGGTGTGCTCAGTGCGGATACCGCGATGCATCTTCCTGATTTCCGCGCGGAGGAACGCACCTACCAGCTCGTTTCACAGGTCGCGGGGCGTGCGGGGAGAGGGGATATCCCGGGGCAGGTGATTGTGCAGACGCTCAACCCTCATGCTCCGAGTATTACGCGGGCTGCTCGACATGACTTTGTTGGATTCGCGGGCGATGAGTTGGGTTCGCGGTATCAGACGGGGTTGCCGCCGTATGTTCGGATGGTGCGGATCGTTGTACGCGATGAGCAGCATGCACGCGCGGAGGAACGTGCAACGGAGATCGTTGAACTCCTGCGAGCGCACGGCGATGCGCGAGTGCATATCAATGGGCCGATGCCCTGCACGATTACACGGATCGCGAACTTCTATCGGTTTGAGATTGAGATGATGTGCCGGAGCCCCAAGCCCATGCAGGACGCGATGCAGCGGGTGCGGGCGAAGGGGCTACTCAAGAGTGATTCACGGGTCGCGATCGACGTCGATCCCATCTGGCTCATGTGATTCTTCTCGTTGGATGCGGACGATGACCTTTGTATTTCGTTCGGGGATGCGTTCGCGGTTTGCGATCCAAACGGGCTCGTCGATCTCCGCGAGGTGCGAGACGGTCCATGTGGGGGCGATGACTTCGTCGCCGAATGATGTGAGGGAGACGAGCGTGCCGGTGCCGTCTGCCTTATACCCACGACTTGCGAGTATTGACCCAGCGAAGACAAACCCGCCCCACTTTTCATGTTCGAGGAGGGCGGTTTCTGTATCGACACGCATAACCCAATCGATGATCGGGATGAACCCGGAGATCTCGTCGTCAACTCTGACGAGGATCTTGACGGGATCTCCATGGGCAGGGACGGTTTCATGTTCATCGTTGCGTGTGATGGGCGATCCGGGTTCGAGCCCGGCAGCGAGCAAGCCCGCGTGGAGATTCGATGCTTTGATCTGGGACACCACGAGCGATTCGTGCTCACGTGAATCTGGCGCGGTGATGAACATCTCCAGGTAGACATCTGGAGTGTCTGGATGATGCGCGTCGATGGCGATTAAGCCGTCAAACTCGACGATTCCTTCTGCGACTCGGATACCCGGAAGGAGTTCTTTGAGTTCGATGGGCGTCATAGTTTCGGGTGACACGCATGCAAGGACCAGTGCGGTTACCGATATGCAGATCATGCGGTGACTCCTGCGTAAGACTTGGCGAGTTCAACAAATCGGCGGCCGCGGTGTTCGTAGTTCTCGAACTGATCCCATGATGCGCACCCTGGGGAGAGGAGGACGAGATCACCAAATGAAAGATGGGATTGAATTTTATCCATCGCTCGTTCAAGTGTTTGGGTGTGGTATGCGTTTGTACCCGCAACGTCCACAATCGATGGGGCGGTGGTGCCAATGCAGTAGAGCCCCGCGAGATCCGGTGCGAGCTTGGCGATCGGGGTGAGGTCCGAGCCTTTGTTGTACCCGCCGACGATGAGGTGGATGCGCTGGCGTGGTGCGATGGATTCGAGTGAATCAACCGCGAGCAGGGTTGCTTGGGGCGTCGTGGACTTGGAGTCATCGAAGTAAGTCACGCCCTGATATTCAAAGCAGCGGTGTAGCCGATGGGGCAACCCCGGGAAGGTTCGGACAGCATCAATGAGTTGCGTGAAGGGAATGTTGGGGTGGATCTCGTGGATGCACGCGATTGCGAGCGCCGCGTTCATCGCATTGTGTTGCCCCGGTACGGCGCAGCCCTGGACGGCATCCGCCGCTGAGATAATGTGCGTTGAGTCGTTTGCCCAGTGCTTGAGCGATTCTGGCAATACCGTTTTCGAGTTGGCATTGAGGATGGACTTTTTGCATGCGAGGTAATGGGCTTCGTCATGGTGCCAATCGAGGTGGTTGGGGTTGTAACTTGTGACGCATGCAACGGCGGAGTGGTCGGGCGGGCTCTTCGTATCGCGTCCCCAGAGCCAATAGAGCATGGCACTGGAGAGTTCGAGGACAACGGTGGTGCCTTTGGTGATCTGATCGAGGGGATCGAGGAGGGACCCGCCGATGTTGCCTCCTAATACGGAGGGAAACTTGAGGGCGCGGAGGATGTGGTGCGTCATCGCGCTGGTGGTGCTTTTACCCGCGGAGCCCGTGATCGCAATGATGGTTGATGGATTGAGTTGGCGATATGCGATTTCGATCTCGGTCGTGATGTTGATGCCGTTCTCTAATGCAGCAGAGATGAACTCGTTCTCCCACGGGCAAGGTACGGCGGGGTTGACCACGAGCACATCGATATCTTTAAGAAGAACTGGGTCGTGATGCCCGAGGACGATCGTCAGGTTTGGGTGCTCGCCCAGTATTTCGAGTGGTACGCGGAGTTCCTCTCTGGTGGATCGATCGTTGATTGTGACGTGTGCACCCTGACGCAGAAGGTAGCGGGTGATTCCGAGCCCGCCTCCGAACCGGCCGAGTCCCATGACGAGGACTTTCGCGTTGTTGAGGGTGTAGGATTGATCCATTGCAGGAGTGTATCGCATTGCACGAGCGTGCAGAGAGAGTGAACTATGGCACCCATCGAAATCGGCAAGAAAGCACCCGCATTCACACTGAAGGATCAGCACGAAACGACCCACAAGCTCAGTCAGTACAAGGGCACGCCGGTGGTATTGTTCTTTTATCCCAAGGACATGACAAGTGGGTGCACGCGTGAGGCGTGTGATTTCCAGGATCTAGGCACCAAGTTCAAGCGTGCGGGTGTGCAGGTGCTCGGGATCTCGATCCTCCCCCCCAAGAGCAAACTCAAGTTCGCGGAGAAAGAGGGTCTCAAATACCCGTTGCTTGCAGATGAACGTGTGAACGATGAAGGCAAACCTGATCCTGAGATCGCGGCGAAGTACGGCGTATGGGTCGAAAAATCGATGTATGGGAAGAAATACATGGGTATTGAACGCACGACGTACCTGATCGATGGGGATGGGAAGGTAGCGCAGCGTTGGGATAAGGTGAAGGTCCCTGATCACGCGGAGGAAGTTCTCGCGGCGGTCAAGGAACTCAAGTAGTCCTGATTACCATACGAGTCGCATGCGGATACGCCGGGTTTCGCCGTCTTCGTTGCCAACGAGAAACTCGATCCATTCGCCGGTAAGAAGCCCATCGTCGGCGAGTCGGACGAAGAAGTTGTAGTACCCGTTGTAGGGTTGGTTGTTGATCCGCTCGATGATGTCGCCGTTCTTGAACCCTGCTTGGGCGCCGGGTAGACCCGCCCAGACGTTGCGGACACGGACTCGGTTCGAGTCGTACTCCTCGACGAGCATGCCCATTTGTACCTGGATCGGTTCACGGATGCGTTCCGCGAGGACTTCGTCTTTCATGGCGCCGAGGATAATGTTGAGATCGACGATGCCTCCATCTCGCCAAACCTGTACAGCGATGGATTCGCCCGGTCTTGAGGAACTAATGAGCGATGAGAGGGACTCGGAGTTGATGATGGGCGAGCCTTCGATGGCGATGATGACGTCGCCTTCACGCATACCTCCGAGGGCGCTTGGGCCTTCGGACTCAACCATATTGACGCGGATGCCGGTGAAGACCTGTTGGCCTTCCGCGTTCACTTCGACGCGTGTGGTTTCTCGCCCGTTGTAGCGGATACCGAGATATCCGCGGCGAACCGAACCATGTTCGATGATCTGAGAGACGATGGGCTCGATGGTGCCTAGCGGGATCGCGAAGGAGATGCCCGCACTATCTGAGCCGGACTCTTCGGGGGATTCGCCAATGGATCTTGCGGTTGCGATCGCGACGTTCATACCGATCACTTGCGCGTCGGTGTTGACGATCGGGCCGCCCGAGTTTCCGGGGTTCACTGCGGCGTCGGTCTGGATGTAGTTGGTGTACCCGCCGATGACGTTTGAGCCCACGGCTTCGCGGCCAAGCCCTGAAACAATGCCCTCGGACATAGAGAACTTGAACCCGAAGGGTGACCCGAATGCGTAGACGCGTTCTCCGACTTGGGGGAGTCGGCGCATCGATCGTTGAGCGGGGAAGATTGGAGCGTTTGAGCCCAAACGGATCACAGCGATGTCGGTATACGCATCGAGTCCGACCACGATGCCGCGTTCGACTCGTCCGTCTGCGAACTCGACACTGACGCGTTTGGCGCTCTGGACGACGTGAGCGTTGGTGACAATGTGTCCTTGGTCATCAAAGACCCAACCCGCGCCACTCGAAAGGGAGTTGCCGGATTGGGTGGTGATGTCGAAGCTTGTTTCAATATGCACGACACTCGGTTCGACGATCTGGGCGATGGATGATGTCGCTCGGTCGATGGCGCGGAGGACATCGTTCTGATCGAGGGTTTCTCGCGCCAGTTCGATCTCGGCGGTGAGTTGTGCGTGCCGGAAGCGTTGAACGAGCCTTGGGGCGGCGAGGATCGCGAGCGCAGCGATGAGCAGCACGATGAGGGCAGGGATTGCGGAGATGAGTTTTCGCAATGTCAGAATTCCTCAGACCCTGTGAACGTATGCGTTCATTCCATCGTCAAGTTTGTCGGCTTGGATTCAGTGTTCCCGAGCTTTTCGCGTTCACCGGGTCGCATAGCGTAGCGTTGCCCGCCAATCTGCCCGTCTCGGACGCGCTGGACCCATTTCTCGGCGGATGCTTTCATCCGTTCGCCGAGGGTCTCGACGGGTTCCGCGAAACGCGGGGGATGGTCGGTTAAGCCCAGCAGATCGTTCACAACGAGGATCTGCCCGTCCGCGGCGGTGCCGGCACCGATGCCGATGACGGGGACGCTCGTGGCGTCCATAACAGCTTTGGTCACTTCTTCGGGGACTGCCTCGACGAGGAGGAGGACCGCGCCGGCTTGTTCGAGTGCGATCGCGTCTTGGACGACCTGTCCGAGCTCGTCAGCGGTGCGTCCTGCGGCGACGGGACCGCCGGTGACAGAACTCGTCTGTGGGCGGCACCCGATATGGGCACAGATGGGGACACCCGAGCGAGTCAAACGATCGATAAGTGGCGCGAAGGTCTCGTCGGATTCGAGCTTGATGACATCGGCCATGCCTTCGGTCATGAATCGGGCGGTGTTGTTCATCGCGCTCTCAAGCGAGGTGTGGTAGCTCATGAAGGGCATGTCGCCCATGATGAGCGTGTTAGGTGCCCCTCGTTTGATCGCGGCGGTGATCTGTATCGCGAAATCGACTGGCATATCGATCGTGCGTTCGTGACCCAGAACAACCTGGGCGGCGGAGTCACCCGCGAGCAAGACGTGTACCCCTCCACGCTCGAGCCAGCGAGCGGTGGTTGCGTCGTATGCGGCGAGGCACGCGAACTTCTCGCCCTGTCGTTTCATCTTGCCCAAGGTCTTGAGCGTGACGGGTTGACGCGGGCGGGGTTCGGATGATGAACCCTGATCGGGATTAGCTGGCGAAATACTCACGACAGAGTATAGGGAACTGCACCTGAGGGACGTACGGAAGAGTCTGAAATCAAGACGCAACGGGGCGAAATGAGCCAATCGAGTCTAGTGTGTACGTTGGAGCGTGCGATATGACAACGACGATAACCAAAATCGCCCCGAGATTGACGGATGATCAAGTCCTGCGAGCTGTTTGCGGGCTGCGCCCTTGTCGTCACGGTGGGCTGCGGATCGAAGCGGAGACGTTGGGAACGAAGCACGTGGTGCACCACTATGGGCACGGCGGGTGCGGGGTGACGATCGCGTTTGGGACGACGCCAATGGCGATCAATCTTGTTGAACTTGCATCGGATACGAAGGAACCCGTCGCGGTCCTCGGCGCGGGGGTGGCTGGGCTCGTCACGGCGCGATCGCTTGCATCCAAGGGGTACCCGGTCACGATTTATGCGGATCGGGTTGGGCGGGATACTACGAGTGTGATCGCGGGCGCGATCTGGCTTCCGGTTGGGATCGAGTTCGGGACGAGTCCTGAGGAGATCAGGCAGCGGGATGCGATCTTGCATGCGGCGTTTGCGGAGTTGAAAGCGCTTGATCCGGAGCAGTACGGGATCGAGACGCTTGACGTGTATGAACCACGGGGCACCCAAACGGAAGAGGGGTTGTTTACCCCCGGATTGATCGAGGAGCCCAAGGTAATCTACTCATTCCCGTTTCCATGTGATGCGATCGCAGAACGTCGGTTTCGGACGTTGTACATCCATACACCAAGGTTCTTGGACCAGTTGATCTCGGATCTGAACTCGCTCGGAGTGACATTTAAACAGCACAGGTTCGCATCGCATCGGGAGCTTATATCACTCGATGAGCGTTTGATTGTGAACTGCACGGCGCTTGGGTCACGTTCGTTGTTTGGAGACGACGCGATCTATGCGGCTCGCGGGGTTCTTGTGCATATGAAACCTCAGGATCTGGGGTATTGCGTGCATGATGGGTACAAGTACATGTTCCCGCGTGAGGATGCCTTGATTCTGGGTGGGTGCTTCCAGCCCGATCGTGAGGATGACCGCCCGGATGATGAGATGGTGCGTGAGATTCTCGATCACCATCGGCGGTTCTTTGGGAGGGCGTGCGGGGTGTGATGACGCGATGCTTTGCCACGCGTACACTCGGATCCCATGCCCATCCTTACCGGCACCAACCTGACGCTCTCCTTCGGCGAACGCGACATTCTCAAGGGTGTCTCGTTGACACTCGAACCAGGTGAAAAGATCGGTGTTGTGGGTCGAAACGGGACGGGCAAGAGCACCCTCCTCAAAATCCTTGGTGGATTGGTAAAGGCGGATGCGGGTGATGTCAGCGCCGGGCAGGGCGTGCGGATTGGGTACCTGCAGCAGAACCCAAACCTCGAACCGGGTGACACGCTCAAAGGTGCAGCAGCGCGAGCGTTTGAGATCGTGGATCAGCTGCAGACGCAGCTCGACGAGATTTATCACTCGATGGGTGATGCAGAGGGCGAGCAACTCGAGAAGCTCTTGCGGGAACAAGAGCGAATCGAGAAGGCGATCGAAGCGGCTGGCGGGTATCACAACGATCACAAGGTCGATCAGATCCTGCACGGTCTCGGGTTCACGGACGAGCAGTTCGAGATCAAAGTCCGGGATCTGTCGGGTGGACAGAAGGCCCGCGTTGCGTTGGGGCGGCTGCTCCTTGAAAATCCTGGGGTGCTGTTGCTCGATGAGCCGACGAACCACCTTGATGTGCAGGGACGGGAGTGGCTGGAGAACTTCCTGAGTGATGAATACCCCGGCGCGGTGATTCTGATCTCCCACGATCGGTATCTGCTCGATCGTGTCGTTTCGCGGATCATCGAAGTTGAAGACGGACGGATCATTGAGTACCCGGGGAACTACCAGGCCTTTCGGAAGCAACGTGTTGAGCGGCGGATCACGATGCTTCGTGCGTGGGAAAAGCAGCAAACAATGTTCAAACGCGAGGAAGCGTACATTCGTCAGTACAAAGCGGGGCAACGGGCGAAGCAGGCGAAAGGGCGCGAGTCCAAGCTTGAGCGGGCGAAAGAAGATGCGCTCGAGCGTCCGGTGGAGCTAAGCGAGATCAAGCTCAATCTCCCCAAGGCGGAACGCACAGGCGATATCGTCATCGCTGCCCGTGAACTGAGCAAACGGTACGACGACAAGGTGCTCTTTAATGATCTTGGGGTGCACGTTGAGCGTGGTCAGCGTTGGGGGATCATCGGCCCTAACGGTGCGGGGAAGACGACGCTCGTTCGTTGCTTGCTCGGCGAGCTTGAACCCGATCGGGGAACGATCAAGCTTGGGGCGAAGCTGGCGGTTGGGTATTTCTCACAGAATCGTGACGATCTCGACCCCGACAAAACGGTGTACCGGCATATTCAGGACACGGTCCGCAAAGCGACGGACGAGAAGGTCATGATGAGTGAACAGGACGCACGCAACCTTGCGGGCGCCTTCCTATTCTCCGGGCGCGAGCAAGAGAAGACGCTCGGGGTGATGTCGGGCGGTGAGCAGGCACGCGCGGTGCTGGCGGGGTTGTTGGCGAGCGCGAAGAACGTGCTTGTGCTCGACGAACCGACGAACCATCTGGATATCCAGGCGTGCGAGCGACTTGAGGACACGCTCGCTCGGACACACGAGAACCCGATGACGGGTGAGAAAACGTCGGGTGACTTTGACGGGACGATCATCCTAATCTCCCACGATCGTGCGCTGATCGATGCGGTCTGTGATCACATACTCGTGCTCGATGGTGATGGCGGCGCAGAGGTTTTCCCCGGGACGTACTCGGAGTGGAAGATCACGCAAGATGAGCGAGGCGTGTCCAGCGATATGCCGAAGAAACAGACACAGTTGGTGGAGACACCCAAACCGATCATCCAGCAGAAGAATATCCAAGAACCGCCCAAGAGTCGGTTCTCTTGGATGCCGATCGACAAGATTGAGCAGCGGATGAACGATCTGGGTATCGAAATCCGCACGCTCGACGCGGATCTGGGCGGCACAGAAATCTGGACGGACTACGAGAAAGCGAACGCGCTGAGTGAGAAGCGCGACGAGCTTCAGGCGGAGCTTGATGAGCTTGAGACCGAATGGCTTCGTAAGTCTGATTGATCAAAGCACGGATCGGATCTTCTCGATTTGCTCGAGGGCGGATTC
>SPJK01052816.1_pt1 | contig 20339 bp, 23 predicted proteins | sample 3741771 | NCBI WGS metagenome assembly SPJK01 (sample SAMN10925997, study PRJNA522277) | cold seep metagenome | isolation source: Elba SIP-enriched marine methane seep metagenome, extraction at timepoint T2 | place: Italy: coast of Elba, Mediterranean Sea
GGCGAAAATCTTGGTTTCCTGCCCGGCGACCTTGAAGAAAAAGTCGAACCCTATCTGCGCCCGATCTGGGACGCTTTAGACGAAACACTCGGCGCCGATCAGGCTGGGCGGTTGCGAGAAAAACGCGTGATTGAGGTTGCACCGCTCGCATTCATGCGCGGTCGAACCCTGAAAAATGCCTTTGTGATTATGGACGAAGCACAGAATGCCACTGTGGCGCAAATGAAAATGGTCCTGACACGGCTTGGCCGCGACAGCCGTATGGTCGTGACGGGTGACCCCGGACAGGTTGACTTGCCGCGAAATTAGCCGTCTGGCCTCGCCCATGCGCTTCGCATTTTGCGCGGCGTTGAGGGCGTCGGACGCATCACCTTCTCAGCCAATGATGTTCGCCGACACGTTTTGGTCAGCCGCATCATTCAGGCCTATGACAAGGATGCTGAGCATCGGCGCGATGATTGAACTCGATTTGCGCATCGCTGACCCGGCTTGGGAGACGGCGATCGCGGATATTTCTGAAATCTGCCAAACTGCCTTGGATGCTGGCGCCGCCCAGGCGCAGGCAACGGGCGAGGTCAGCCTTTTGCTGACCGAAGACGCAGATATCCAGGCGCTAAATCGCGACTGGCGCAACAAGGACAAGCCGACGGATGTGTTGTCGTTTCCAGCGAGCGAGCTCGATGCGCCATTCCTCGGCGACATTGCGGTGAGCCTGGGTGTTGCCCAAGCCGATGCTGAAACTCGCGGAATCGCGCTAACGCAGCATCTGTCGCATCTCCTAATTCATGGATTGATGCATCTCTTGGGACACGACCACAAAGATGACACAGAGGCGGCCGAGATGGAGGCACTGGAGATTGCGGCGCTTGCATCACTGGGCTGGCCTGATCCATACACTTAAGAGGCGCGATTCGCGCGCGGGATCATAGAGAGACATGTCGGAAGGACGAAAAGGCTTGTTTGGCCTGTTTAAAAAACCTGAGGAGGCGGCTGAAGAGCCGACGCCGAAAGGCCCTGCAGCGCCGTCACAGACGGAAATGCGGCTGCGCATTGAAGAGTTTGAACGCGCTCGCGTCGACGATGTGATGATCCCCCGCGCCGAGATTATCGGGGTGGAGTTGTCGACATCGCTCGAAGAGCTGATCCAGCTTTATGCCAGCGAAGCGCATTCACGGTTACCGGTCTACCGCGAAACACTCGATGACCCGGTCGGCGTTGTCCATATTCGCGACGTCATAACCGAAATCGCGCGCGCCAATGGCGAAGACAAAGATGCCGATGGCAAGACGTTAGAACGCCTGCGCCGGGACATCTTGTTCGTACCGCCCTCCATGCCACTGCCGGACCTGCTGGTGAAAATGCAGGCCTCGCGCACGCATCTGGCGCTGGTCGTTGATGAATATGGCGGCACCGATGGTCTCGTCAGTCTCGAAGACCTGGTCGAAGAAATTGTCGGCGAGATCGAAGACGAACATGACGAAGAAGTTGCCATGCTGGTCCGCCGCGGCCGCCTCGCCTGGGAAGTTGATGCCCGAATGGAAACTGAGGATTTTGCCGAAGAAACCGGGCTCGAACTTGAACTCGAAGACCACGATGTCGATACGCTCGGCGGCGTCGCTTTTGCGCTGGCGGGGCGTGTCCCATTGCGCGGCGAAGTTTTGCCGCATCCGGGGGGCGTTGATATTGAAATCCTGGATTCTGACGCGCGGCGTATTCACCGCCTCGTCGTCCGCAAACCCGCTTCGGAGCTGAAAGCATGATCGAACAATCCCACACGCGTAGCCACGGCTTGCGCGTGTTTACTGCTCTGCACGAAGCGATTGCACGCGTACGCGGCATGACGGCGAGCCTGTTTGCGATTCTGCTTGGCGCCTTCTGTGCGCTCGGCTTTGCCCCGTTTCACCTGACGCCGGCGCTGGTCGTCGCCTTTGTTGGCCTGATCTGGATGCTGGACGGCGCCCGTAGCCAGAAACGCTGGGGACGTGCCATGTTCTGGCGCGGCTGGGCGTTTGCTTTCGGCTACTTTCTGGTCGGCATGTACTGGACCGCCCTGCCCTTCCTGGTTGAGCCTGAGAAGCATGCCATCTTCCTGTGGATGCCTTTGATTGCTCTTCCGGGCGGAATGGCGCTGATCTGGGGCGCAGCCTGCGCTCTTGGCGGCGCTTTCTGGTCAGCGTCGCCATCACGCGTGTTTATTTTTGCGCTGTTCCTGGGCGGTGCTGAGCTGATCCGTGGCACCTTGTTTGGCGGCTTTCCGTGGAACCTGCCCGGCACGACCTGGGCGCCTGGCGGCGCGCTGTCGCAAGTGGCTTCTTTGGGCGGGATCTATTGGCTGACCCTGATGACGCTGTTCGTGGCCGGGGCTCCGGCGGCGCTGGTCGATACGCGCGACAGTCAGAGCGTTCTCGGACGCGCACTGCCCGTGGTCATGGCCGTGGCGCTGACCGGATTTTCTTGGGCCTGGGGCTCGCAGCGTCTCGCCGATGATACGGTCATGACCGAGCGGTCTGTCGTGCTGATGGATGCCGGTGTGCCGCAAGCCGAAAAATTCGATGATCGCGGAGAACCGGTGGTCGCGCGCTATATCGAGCTCTTGCGCGACGTGCCAAGCGAAGCGGGAGATATCATCATCTGGCCGGAAGGCGCGCTGCCCTATGGCTTAATGGGCGATACCAATGCGCTGGATCTGGTTTCGGCCTTCCTCGGTCGGCGCGCCCTGATCGCAGGCTCAGCGAGGTTTACCAGCGACGGCGATCGCACGGTGGCGTACAATAGCCTTGTCATGTTTACCGCAGGCGCCAATACAGCGACGCTCTCCGGCCTCTATGACAAACACAGACTGGTGCCGTTCGGCGAGCTGCCAGCAACCAAGATCATCCCGTTCGGCGAGCGTATTTCCGGCATCCTGCCATCATCGATGCAACGCATGGCCAAAAACGGCTTCGAGCCGGGCGCGGAAGCCACAGTGCTGTTGCCGCAGGCCGTCGCGCCGCCATTTATTCCTCTGATCTGTTATGAAGGCCTGTTCCCGGAAATCGTTCGTAAGGCCTCACCGCAGCGCGAAGCGGCAGAGTGGATCGTTGTGATCTCCAACGATGCCTGGTTTGGCGCCGGACTGGGTCCAGCTCAGCATTATGCACAAAATCGCTATCGCGCGATCGAGAGTGGCCTGCCCATGGCGCGGGTTGCGACACGCGGCATGACGGCCATGGTCGATGGCTATGGCCGCGAGGTGGCACGCGGAAATCCGGCGGAGGGAGACGCTGCGGGATGGCGTTCCGCGGTTGTGCGGACCGGATTGCCCGCACGGCTAGAAAACACGCCATATCAAAGGTTTGGAGAGACGTTTTACTGGTTGACTCTTGTGCTTTTTGGTGGACTAGCCTTTGTCAGCTGGCGACGTTAGAATGACAATAAAAGTATACGCAAGAAGAGTGTCGGATGTCAGAAAACAAAACACCAAGCGGAATTGATCGAATTGTTGGGCAGCGATTGCGCTGGCGTCGCCGCGAATTGAAACTGACGCAGGAACAGCTCGGAGAGAAGCTCGGCCTGACCTTCCAGCAAGTCCAGAAATACGAAAAGGGCGTGAACCGCATTTCGGCCGGGCGCCTGTTCGAAATCGCGCAAGCCCTCGGCATTACCATCACTTATTTCTATGAGGGCGTCGACGAGTTGTTGGAAAACTCGACTGCGATCAGCGTTCATGAAGACGATCACCCTCCGGCATTGCCCGTCATTGATACTGAAGCGATGGAACTGGTCACCGCGTTTCAGAAGATCGGAGACAAGTCCCTGCGCCGGTCCTTGCTCGAAACCATTCGCGCCGCCGCCGCAACCTCCGATGGTGCCCCTGGCGCATAATCAAACGCGTTCTGTGGCCGCGAAGCGACAGATCCGCAGTATTCGCACGCGCAACAAATAATCAGTGGTTGCTTTGCCGCACTGCACAAGCAACCTATCTCTCCTATGATGCAATATTGCCGATGGGAGAGCAGGATTGGCCGAGATTAAGACGATTGGCGTCGTGGGCGCAGGTCAGATGGGCAATGGGATCGCGCATGTCTGTGCGCTGGCTGGATATGACGTCATCCTGAACGATGTCTCCCAGGATGCTCTCGAAAAAGGCCTCTCCACAATTGAGAAGAATATGACCCGGCAGGTCTCTCGCGAAGTGATCAGCCTGGACGATATGAAAACCGCTCAAGGCCGGATCCGGACCAGCGTGGAAATGGTCCCCTTCGCCGATGTCGATCTGGCGATTGAAGCGGCCACGGAAAATCGCGAGGTCAAGGAACAGATCTTCGCAGCCCTGTGCAATGTCGTGCCCGCGCGCACATATCTCGCGACCAATACATCATCGATTTCCGTGACCCGGCTCGCCTCGACGACGGACCGACCGGAGAAATTTATCGGCCTGCACTTCATGAACCCGGTTCCGTTGATGCAGTTGATGGAGATTATTCGCGGCCTGGCGACGGATCAGGAAACCTATGAAATGGCCATGGGCGTGGCCGGGCGCCTCGGCAAGACGACGACCAATGCCGAAGATTATCCGGCGTTTATCGTCAATCGGATCCTGGTCCCGATGATCAATGAAGCGGTTTATGCCTTGTATGAAGGCGTCGGCACTGTTGAGAGCATTGATACCGCAATGCGTCTCGGCGCCAATCATCCGATGGGGCCGCTCACACTCGCAGACTTTATCGGCTTGGACACCTGTCTTTCAATCATGCAGGTCCTGCATGATGGCCTCGCTGATACAAAGTATCGCCCGTGTCCGCTGCTGGTGAAATATGTTGAAGCCGGATGGGTCGGCCGCAAAGCCGGCCGCGGGTTTTACGACTATTCAGGCGATGCGCCGGTACCGACGCGGTAGGTCTAGCTCCGCCAGCGCAACACGACCGGTTTGATCTTGTTCTTGAACTCGCGTTTTCCGGCGCGTGAGGCGGCCCATTCTTTCTTGAGCATCTGATACCATTTGGCTTGCACATCGATATCGTCGATCCACATCATTGCCTTCTGATGCTCCATGCCGAGATTTTGTAGATCGACCATGTCGCCATCCTGACGCAAAAATTTGCGCGCCATCGGCTTGGCAATCGGGATGGCCAGCTGCAGGAGCGGCGCGCCGGTCCACCAGGTCAGCTGTGTGATCCGCGTTCGTTTGGGTCCTTCGGGGGTCAGACAGGTCAGCGTCAGCAAACGCGCCTTGTCATTTGAGATAATCTCCCACCGGAACCCTGGCAGCTGAAAATGGATCTCGGTTTCGACCTCGTCGCCAAACACCCATTTGTACAGTTTCGAGTTCGAACTCGGTTTGTGGCGATCAATCGCCCAGCCGCGATCGGCGGGCACGAACGGCTTTTCCTTCAGCTTGAGACCGACCGAAGGCGGCCGCCACCACCATTGATTGTGCACGAATGGCACATGCGCCGGGTCCATGAGACCAACGACGGCATCGTCCATATGGGCATTGAAAACGTCCTCGATCACGAATTTCGGTTTCTCCGGCAGCGGGCCAAACTGAGGCACTGGCACGTCGGGCGCGCCGGTAAAGCGCGGATCGTCGGCCATATAGACATAGATCGCGCCATGCGCCTCGTGGACGGGATAGCGGCGGACCTTCACCTTGCCCGGCTCATATGGCTCATCACCGGTCAGGCTCGGCATGTGCCGGCACACGCCATCGGCGCCAAATCGCCAACCGTGATACGGGCATTCCAGCGTCGCTTCGCCTTCGGTCTCAACCTGACGGCCAGAGCTTAGAGGGACCAGGCGGTGGGGACAGATATCGCGCAGCGCGAACACTTCGCCCTGCGCGGTGCGCGCCACGACCAGTGGCTGACCAAGCACAATTCGGCGCACTTGCTTCCCGGGTTTCACGTCGGCCGAGACGCCGGCCAGGTACCAGCTATCGGTGAGCCACCCTTCGGCGGTCAGGCCGGTCTGTTTCTTGGTCGTCGTCGTATCGATGAGCGTGCTGGTATCTGCCATGTGAGAACCTATAGCCTATTCCTGATAGATGCGGGAATAGTCAGCAAACTCTGTGCCTGTCATTTGTTCGCGAATGCGGACCTCGGCGAGCGCCGGGTCAAGAACGCGGCAGGTGAGCTCGATCGCGCTGTCTGTAACCGTCTCACCCTCGCAGGTGCCAAGTCCGGTCCAGCCGAGCACTTCGGTGAGCGCATCTTCAGCCGCGCGGATTTTCAGCTCATCATCCCTGCGCCACGCGTCTGAGAGCAAATATTCGACCACCAGGGTTTGATAATCGCCGGGCTCAATCTCGGCAAAGCCAAGCGCCCGCGCCGGATCGAGTAAGTCGTCGACCTGTTTTTCCAGAGATCTGAGCAGTTTGATCCGGTGCGCATCAGTGTCGCCGCGCGTTCCGACCATGCCCCAATGCTCGACAATCCGCCGCGGTTTCAGCTCGACCCAGACCTCATGATACGCCGCGATCACGCCGTTTTCATCACGTTTGAAGAGTCTGAACATCTGGCATCACTCCGTCGTGCAATAATGCGGGCGCGTATGAAGCACGCGTTAGCATGGAAACAGGATATGTCGATGCCTGTATTCGGCATCAGCACCGACCTGTGCAGACGACCTAAGCTGCCCTGAACAGGTCGCTCATTTGGTTTTCTTCGGGTTACGGTAGGACATCTAGTTCGTCGCCCGCGTCGCGTCGATCAAGCCCCCCAAAAAAACATCTCCACTTCCAGGGCTCATAGATAGATCAGCGATCGGTTGTGATCGAGCGGGCTTTCGATCACCAGTTCCACATCGACCCATCCATTAATCGCGCGACAGGAAGTTGTTTGGGCTGATAGGGGTATTTTTCGGCCAATTTTTCATCGATATCGACGCCGATCCCGGGAGTCTCACCGGGATACAAATAGCCCTCTTTGAACGCGTAGGAGTGGGGGAAAACTTCGTCCGTTTCTGGTGCATGGCGCATGTATTCTTGAATGCCAAAATTAGGCACCCATAGATCAAAATTCAGCGCCGCACCCATGCAGACAGGAGACAAATCGGTTGCGCCGTGGTAACCGCCATCTCATCCAATCCGGTCGTCGTGATGCTGCTAATCCTCGTTGTTCTGCTGATTCTGGGCGCGTTCATGGATATGGCGCCTTTGATCATCATTACCACGCCGATCTTTCTGCCTGTGGCGATGGAGTGCGGGGTTGAGCCGGTCCACTTCGGCATCATCATGTTGCTGAATCTCGGCATCGGCATGGTAACGCCGCCGGTTGGATCCGTCCTTTTTGTCGGCTGCGCGGTCGGCGGTGCACGCCCCGAACAGGTCATTCGAACAATCTGGCCATTCTATAGCGCTTTGATCGCAGTCCTCTTACTCGTCACGTTCGTTCCGGCGCTGTCCCTTTGGCTTCCAGGCGTGATGAAATGATACGCCTGTCCTCAAAAGCGGTCAGCGGGTTACCTGCCAGTGTCGAGCGGGCCGAGTATGACCGGCAACAGCCTGTTGGGGTTGTGCATCTCGGCATCGGCGCGTTCCACCGCGCCCACCAGGCAAGCTATCTGGATGCCCTCATGGCGCTCGGTGAACATGGCTGGATGATCACGGGCGCTTCTCTTCGCCGGCCGCAAGCTGGTGCGCAAATGAACCCGCAAGATGGCCTGTTTACGGTGTGCGAACGCAACGGAGACGAGACCCGTCACCACCTGGTCCGCTCAGTGCGAAACGTCCTTGTTGCACCAGACGATCCGCAAGCCCTGGTGCAGGCCTTGGCGGCGCCTGAAACCGCATTGGTGATGCTGACCATTACCGAGAAAGGCTATTGCCTGGATCCTGCGACCGGGGCTTTGATGATCGAGGATCCCGCTATCGCGTCGGATATCGAGCATCTCCTATCGCCAAAGAGCGCCCCCGGATTTCTGGTTGCCGGACTGGCGGCGCGCCGGGCGGCCAGCCTTACCCCGTTCACCGTATTGTCGTGCGACAATATCCCGGAAAATGGTCTGCGAACCAAGCGCGCGGTATTGGATCTCGCGGCGCGAGTCGATCCCGGTCTTGCTGTCTGGATCGAGACGGAAACGGCATTTCCGTCCAGCATGGTCGACCGCATCGTACCCGCGACAACGCCGGCAGATATTGCAGCGCTGGAGCAGGCCATTGGCGTGGTCGATGAGGCGATGGTCAAGACTGAGCCGTTCACGCAATGGGTGGTGGAAGATACGTTTTGCAGCCGTCGGCCCCCGCTGGAGCGGGTCGGCGTTCAGATGACGAAAGACGTCGCTGCATGGGAGGCGATTAAACTTCGTCTGTTAAACGCAGCCCACTCGGCACTGGCTTATCTTGGTCCGCTCGGCAGGTATGAATTCGTCCACACGGCAATGGCGGCACCCGGATATTCGGCATTCATCAACCGACTCTGGGACGAAGCGCAGTCGACCCTGAACCCCGTTGCAGGGTTCGATGCAGCTTTGTACCGGCAACAGTTGCAAGATCGCTTCCTGAACAGCGCGCTGGATCACCGGACGCGGCAGATTGCAACCGATGGCAGTCAAAAGCTGCCGCAAAGGTTTCTCGCATCGATTCACGACCGCCGCGAAATGGGATTGCCCTCACCTGCATTGACGCTAGCGGTCGCGGCCTGGGTCCGCTGGCAATTTGGCGAAGACGAGCAAGGTGCATCGTATCAAGTTGATGACCCACTGGCCGAAGAGACGCGTAAAATTGTTGAAGCCAATCGAGGCGACGCATTCGCTCTGGCGCAGGCAATGGCGGCATTTGAGCCGGTTTTCGGGACCGCGTTTGTTGCCGACGAAGCGTTCAAGACTGCACTTGGTGAGGCGTTGAAATGCCTATTGGATTTAGGTGCGGCACAGACAGTTAGGGAGCTGCTGAATGATCAATAGAAATTGGCGACCAGGCGGGATTGATGTTTAAACTTCTATATCAGCAGCATATGCATGATGGTGGTGCCGCGTAGGTGACTTGAACACCCGACCTCCGCATTACGAATGCGATGCTCTACCAGCTGAGCTAACGCGGCTAAACCATTGGACCGCGGTGACATACTCCTTGGCGTCTTTTTCGGCAACCCAAAGCTGCACGCGCGGCAATGCCGGGCGCTTATCCCGGACTTGCCGCCGATCCGGCGAGCAAGCCGCCATCCAGGGTCAGCGTCTCACCGGTCATATAAGCGGCGTCATCGCCGGCCAGCATCAGGGCGACAGCGGCGACTTCCTCTGGCGTGCCGAACCGTTTCAGGGGCGTGTCTGCCACCAGAGCCGCCATACGGGTCGCGCGATCTGGCCTATCGCCGATCATCGGCTCCCAGATCGGCGTGAGGATGGCCGCTGGAGCAATCGCATTGCAGCGAATGGCCCAGCCTTGCTGCGCGCAATACAGCGCGACTGACCTTGTGTGATTGATGATCGCGGCCTTCGAACTGGCATAGGCGGCGGCGCCTGGAATGCCGACCAGGCCGGAGCGTGAGGCTACGTTGATAATGCTGCCCGTCGCGGACGATTTCATCGCTTTGATCGCAGCCTGACAGCCGAGCAAGGTGCCGTCCAGATTGACCGCATGGACGTCGTGCCAGGCCTTGAGCGAGACGTTTTCCGGATCGTGGACGGTCTCCCCCGATTCAAATCCGGTAATGCCGGCATTGTTGACCAGAATGTCGAGCTTTGGATGCGCGGCGCTGACGGCTTGCCAGTCTTGTTCGCGGCGGACATCGAGGCGGTGATACACGGCCCCAATGTCGGCGGCGAGGACGGCGCCCGCATCGTCGGTGATGTCGGTGACGATGACGCGCGCACCTTCTGCGGCAAACGTTCTGGCAATGGCGGCACCAATCCCGCGGGCAGCGCCGGTGATAAGGGCGGTTTTGTTTTCTAAACGAGGCATGAGAGATCTTTCGGACAGCTAGAATGAAACGCGCGAACAGCGCGGGCAAAGGCAAAGTGTATGTTCCGGAAAACCGGTGCCGCTAGTTCATCTGTCTTCGAAAGCTCCTTGGGGTCGCCCCCGGCATAATTCGAGCTCGCATTGCGTCAATGCTTTTTTCGATCATACTGGCCGCAGGGCATTCTGATGGAGGTGGATATGGCAGAGAAACAAAGAGTCACGGGATTTGGCGGATTCTTCTTCCGCGCCGAGAACCCTGGGGACCTGGCCGCGTGGTATGAAAAGAACCTCGGCATTGACCTGGTGCCGAGCGACTATGACACCGAGCCGTGGCACCAGAATGAAGGACCAACCGTGTTCGCGCCGTTTCAGAGCGACACCGCATATTTCGGCGAAGACAAGTCGAAGATGTTCATGCTCAACATGCGGGTCACCGACCTCGCAAAAATGGTGGCTCAGCTGCGCGCCAATGGCAACGAGGTGACCGAAGACCCGGACAATCCGCATCCCAATGGCGTGTTCGCGCGGGTTTATGATCCGGAAGGCAATCCGATTGAGCTTTGGGAACCGCAGCACAATCCGCAATAGGACCGCAATGAAACCTTGGCCGCGTTCGGGTTTACGTCACCGGTTTTGGGCGGTGCACCAGCGTGACCAGAACCCATGAGATGATCATCAGCAGGTACCAGCTGCCAAGTTTCTGAAACGACACCATATGCCACCCGGCTTCCTGGCCGGGATAGAGCCAGATCGCGGTGAACGTGGCGATGTTCTCGGCCAGCCAGATGAACACGCTGACGAGGAAAAATCCGACCAGCAGTGGCATTTGGTGACGCCAGCGCCAGACCCGGTAATACACGCGCGTCCGCCAGAAGATCAAAGCTGTAAGAGCGAACAGGCCGTAGCGGAGATCCCAGGTGAAGTGGTGGCTGAAAAAATTCACATAGATTCCGGCCGCCAGGAGCAGCGTCACCGAAACTTTCGGGTATTTGCGCCAACGAAATTCGAACACGCGGGAGGCGCGCGCGAAGTACGAGCCGACGGCGGCATACATAAAGCCGGAGAATAATGGCACGCCACCAATCCGCAGCAAATTCTCTTCTGGATAGATCCACGACCCGGCATCGGTCTTGAAGAGCTCCATGGCGGTGCCGACAATGTGGAAGATCAGGATGACCAGCGCCTCGCTAGGGCGCTCAAGCCGGGTCACCAGGAACAGGGCTTGAATGGCGATCGCATAGACCACCAGAAAATCGTACCGGCTGAGCCAGCCCCCGTCCGGATAAGCATAATGAGTGGCAATCATGCCGAACAGCAACAAGCCTCCGAACAGACAAGCCCAGGCTTGCTTGATGCCAAAGACAAGGAATTCGACCAGAGCTTCGGTAACCGCGCGCGGAAAATGTCGATCGAGCCATCGCTCCACGGGCGGCAAATACCGCGCGAGCGTTTCATCGACACGGGAGTCCAGCGACGTTGTCATGCTGGGACTGTGCTGAACAGATATGAAAAATTAGCGACCTAAGCGTGCCCGGAATGCGTCATATCCAAAATCGCTGAGTATCTCGATCGCGCCATCCTCATGCCGCAAGGCGATATTGGCGAGCGGATTGCCGTTGAACGTATTCGTCTTGACGAAGGAATAGTGCATCTGGTCCTTGAAGACCAAACGATCTCCGGGCTTTAGCGGCGCGTCAAAAGAATAGTCCCCGATAATGTCGCCGGTCATGCACGTGCGCCCGGCCAGACGATAGGTGTGATTACGCTCACCGGCCTCACCTGCATCGGCGACATCAGGGCGATACGGCGCTTCCAATACGTCTGGCATATGCGTCGACGCGCTGGCATCGAGCAGGGCGATATCGCCGTCATTCCAGTGCAGATCGATCACGGATGCATGCAGCTCGCCCGTGTCGACGACCAGGCCGCCGCCCGGCTCAAGAATGACATCAACCTGAAACTGTGAGCGGAACTGTTTGATGGCCGCGATCAGGGCGTCGACATCATAGCCCGGCTTGTTGAGGAAATGGCCGCCGCCAAAATTCACCGCGCGGACTTGTTTCACATAAGGCGCAAAGTGTTCCGCCACATGTTCGATCAGACCAACCGAGCCGTCGGCCATGCTCTCGCAAAGCGCATGGACGTGAAGGATATCGACTTCGCTCCAATCGACCTGGTCAAGTTTTTCAGCGACTTCGCCGAAACGGGACATTGGCGCGCACGGATCGTAAAGATCGCCGCCAAGGGTCGCGTTCGAATAGTTTGGGTTCACCCGCAATCCGATCTGCGCGCCAGCAGCCTTCGCAAACCCGCCATATTTCTGCAATTGCGCCGCCGAGTTGAAGTAGATGTGGCCTGAAATCCTGGTCAGTCGTTCAACCTCGCCAGGGGCATAGGCGGGCGAATAGACATGCACCTCCTTGCCGAACGTGTCGGCGCCGAGCCGGGCTTCCTGTTCGCCGCTCGCCGTGGTGCCATCAAGATAATCACGCATAAACGCGAACGCCGCAGGCAGCGCAAAAGCCTTTGTTGCGAGCAGGATCTTGCAGCCTGCATCGTCGCGCACACGCTGCGCCGTTTCCAGATTCGCCCGCAGGCGCGCCAGATCAAGCACAAAACAGGGGGTCGGGAGCGTGTCGAGTGTCATGGCGCGCATGTGCGCTCTTATTCCTCGTCGATCAAGCGGCCATTTTCATCGCGGCGCTCAGGGCCGTGCACGCGGACTTTGCCATCTCCAAAGGGCGCGTCACGATCCTGCAGGGCCTGTTTGAGGCCGACATCACTCGCGTGTTTGACGAACGCGCGGGCGCTTGCCGCCTGATGACCACGCGCATCATTCTCCGCTGCATAGCGCTGCAACGTACGCGCGCCCATTAGCTCAAGGCCCATATTCACGGCCCGCTTATTGGCCGCGAGGATGTCCGGATCGATCAATGCAAACCGGTCGGCAAGGCTTTCAACTTCCTGCTCGATCTGATCCGCCGGTACAGATTTCAGCGCGAAGCCAACCTCAGCGGCTTGAGCTCCGGTCATGCTGTCACCGGTCAGCAGGAGACGCTTGGTCCATTGCGGCCCAAGATTGTGCAGCCATAACTGGTTCGGCAAAGCGCCGAGATCACGTCCGGCAGGAAACCCAATCTCGGCATCATCCGCGACGATGACGATGTCGCATAAGAGCGCGAGGTCTGTACCGCCAGCTTTGCAATGACCGTGCACCTGCGCGATGACCGGCTTGTGCATGTCAAATGCTGCCATGCGATAGCGCTGCGCCCGTTCCAGCTGCCAGATATCATCATCAATGCTGCGATGCCCGCGATAGGGGGCGTCGGGGTTCGCCGTTTGCAGGCGGGAGATCGGAACGCGCTCGCCTCCGGCCAGATCGTACCCGGCCGTAAACGCCCTGCCCGCGCCCTTGATGATGGCGCAATGGACATCCTTGCGGGCATCTGCATCCCACAAGGCCTCAGACAACTCAGCCTGCATTTTCAGGCTCATGGCATTGAGTTTCTCAGGCCGGTTGAGCGTAATCCGCGCGCGCCCTTTGTCGATTTCATAAAGGATGGTGTCAAACATGGCTGACACTCTATGACGCTCAGTTCGTGAAGTCGAACCTCTGTTTTAAGCCGCGGCGCACATCGGTCGTTCTTTGCGATCATCGGCCGGGATATAGCCGAGCTGTTCCAGACTGATGGCGAAATCGTCGGTATAGGCGCATGGCTTCTCGCCCTGCTGGAACTGTGTTTGCGCCACAAATGTGTGCGAGCCCGGTCGAGTGAAGCTGACAAACGGCGACCACACGCGGTGCCAACCGCGTTCGCGCGCTATGTCGGTTATGCCGAGTGTTTCCGCCAGAGCTGCGCCAGCAGGTGTTCGAACGTGCATGTGCAGGACACTGATCTGAAACTCAGCGCCGCTTTGCGGCAGGCTGTTGCGCTGTGTCTCGGAGAGTGTGTTGGTGACGAAGTCTCCGATCGTGCGCGGGGCCTCCGGGTTCATTTCTTCTTGCGCGAATTTCTTACAGTACGGGCACTCTTCAAAGCCCCAGATCACCATGAGGGGATTGCCCTCTGCTTGTGCTGATTCAATCGCTGCCGCGTAAAGTGCATTCGGGTCGATACAGGCGCGATAGGTGGCGTCAGGCACGTCCGCTGCACACCCGACCGCCGGCGTGAAATCGGTATAATCCACGGCGGCTACAAACAGGGGTTTATCGAAAGACCCGGCGGAATTTCCGCAGGCTGATACAAGCATCGTAAGCGCGGCGATGAGGCCGCCAAAGACAGAGCGTTTCACATCATTCTCCCAGAACGAATTCCGCCCGTCCGTGCGCGGTTTTCAGGATGCGATCAACCGCGCACACGAAAATGTGTAGGCGAAGAGCAAACCCTGCCAATCGCAAGCGCAGAGGATTTCGACTTGTAATATCTATATAACTAGATATATAGATGTAATGGACGACGCCAAAGCTTCTCTCGCCTTCGCCGCACTCGGGCATCCCAACCGGGTCGCGATCTTACGCCTGCTTGTGCAGGCTGGAGATGCCGGGCTGAGTGTTTCGGAGATCCGCACGCATATGGATATTCCGGCCACAACGTTCGGTCATCACCTCAAAGCCATGGCAGACGCGGGTCTGATTGCTCAGACCCGGCAGGGCCGCGCTTTGATTTCACGCGCAGACTATTCCGCGCTTCAAGGGCTGGTTGGGTTCTTGATGGAAGATTGCTGTCGCGGCGTTCTTACGCCTCCCAGAACTCTAGAATCGGAGATCACATGAAACGGATTCACATTCACATCAGCGCCGCAGACCTGGCGGCCACCAAGCAGTTCTATTCGGCTTTGTTTGGACAATCACCCAGTGTCGACAAGCCCGACTATATGAAATGGATGCTCGACGAGCCGCGCCTGAACTTTGCTGTCAGTCAGCGTGACGGCGCCGCGCGCGGCGTCGATCATATCGGCATTCAGGTCGATAGCGATGAAGAACTCGACGCGGTCAATGCCTCGCTTCAGGCGGCTGAGCAAACCACGCTGGCTGAGCCAGGCGCTGAATGTTGCTATGCCAATTCAAACAAGCATTGGGCCCGCGATCCGCAAGGCGTGGTCTGGGAAATGTTTCACACCATGGACGCGGCTCCAACCTATGGTCAGGATCTTCGCGATCCCGTTCCTTACACCCCAAAGGCAAAATCCGCTGGCGGGTGTTGCTAGGTCTCGACGCTGAACAGCTCGTCCTGTGTGCCCGTCGGAACGTCCACGACATGCCAGGGCAGGCCGCGTTTTGCGATGTCTTCCAGAAAGGGTCTGGCCGGGAATTGTTCGACATTGAACACGCCCGCGCCGGACCATTCGCCTTTGAAGAACATGGCCGCACCCGACACCGGCGGTACACCGGTTGTGTAACTGACCGCCTGGGCTGAGACTTCTTCATTGGTCTTGGCGTGATCGGACACATTGTAGATCATCTTGGTCACTGGTTGCCCGTCCTTGGTGCCGCGCAGGATGACGCCGATCGAGGTCTTGCCGGTATAGCCCTCAGCCAGTGTGCTTGGCACCGGCAGCAGGTCTTTCAGGAACTCCATCGGGATAATGTCCATGCCCTTGTGCTTGATCGGCTCGAGCCCGATCAGGCCAATCGATTTGAACACGTCCAGGTGCTTGATATACGCGTCACCAAAGGTCATCCAGAAGCGTATCTGTTTCAGCCCCTTGATGTGTTTGACGAGGCTTTCCTCTTCTTCGTGATAGATCAGGTAGGACATTTTTAGTCCGACCTCCGGGTAATCGATCATGGTGCGCACCGAGAGCGCCGGGATTTCGATCCACGCGCCATTTTTCCAATAACGTCCATCCTGGGTGACTTCGCGAAGATTGATTTCCGGATTGAAATTGGTCGCGAACGTCTTGCCGTGATCGCCTGCATTGCAATCGACAATGTCGATATATTCGATCTCGTCGAGCAGGCCTTCCTGCTGGGCATAAGCGCAATAGATATTGGTGCAGCCAGGATCAAACCCGCAGCCGAGAATGGCCGTCAGGCCAGCCTCTTTGAATCGATCCTGGTAGGCCCATTGCCAGTGATATTCGAACTTGGCGACATCACGAGGTTCGTAATTGGCAGTGTCCATGTAATGCGTCTTGGTGGCGAGGCACGCATCCATGATCGGCAGGTCTTGATAGGGCAGAGCCATGTTGATCACCAGGTCCGGATTGACCTTCTCGATCAGCGCAATGGTTTCTTCGACATTGTCCGCGTCGACCTGCGCGACCTCGATTGGCGTTTTGCACAGCGCAGCGACATTTTCGCACGAGACCAGACGTCGTGAGGCCAGCGTAATGTGCTTGAACGTATCGCGATCCATGGCGCATTTTTGCGCGACGACTGAACCGGCAGCACCGGCTCCGATAATCAATACCCGATCCATTTGTATTGGCCCTTCAACATCGTGGACAGAACATCTCTGCCTCTACTCAGTTTGGGCAGGGTGCGCCAGTTCATTTTCAGGTGAGATGCGGCACGGACCTGCCGTCATCACTACGGAATGCGCACGATTCTTGTTTGAGTAGCTTTCCGCCAGGAAATGGGTTAAGAGCGCCGCTTCCTTTTCACCCGGAGGGTTTGATGACCTATCGGCATTTCATTGATCTGTGGCAACTTGAAGCGAGCGAACTGCGCGCCATTCTCGACCAGGCGCATGCAATGAAACGCGCCCGAAAAGGGTGGACGAAGGGACGTGTGGATGCCGATGCGCCGCTGGAAGGTCATACGATGGCGATGATCTTCGAAAAGAACTCGACGCGCACACGCTTCAGCTTCGAGGCAGCGATGCGCCAGCTTGGCGGCGACTCGATTATCGCGACTGCCGCCGACATGCAGCTTGGCCGTGGAGAAACCGTCGAAGACACTGCGCGCGTCCTTAGCCGTTATGTCGACATGGTCATGCTTCGCGCCAACAATCATAGCGATCTGGAGGTCTTTGCCGAAGCGGCCGGCGTCCCGGTCATAAACGGCCTGACCGACCGCTCGCACCCGTGTCAGATTATGGCAGACCTGATGACACTTGAAGAATCCGGTCTGGACCTTCAGGGCGCGCGTCTGGCCTGGGTCGGCGATGGCAATAATGTCTGTTCCAGCTTCCTCCATGCGGCACCGAAATTTGGTTTCTCGTTTGCCGTTGGCACACCGGGCCGTTACGCGCCTGATGAGGATGATGTTGCCATTGCCCGCGAACTTCAGGGCCGGATCGACCTCTATGAAACCGCAGAGGAAGCCGCCGCCGGTGCCGATGTGGTGATCACCGATACATTCGTGTCCATGGGCGACAAGGACGGTCAGGAACGCCTGGCCGAGCTTGATCCGTTCGCCGTCACCGAAGACTTGATGGAGCTGGTGCAAGGCGGCGCTAAATTCCTGCACTGCCTGCCGGCGCATCGCGGCGAAGAGGTTGATGCCGAGATCATTGACGGTCCGGGATCGCTGGTTTGGGACGAAGCTGAAAACCGCCTGCACGCGCAGAAGGCGATCATGCGCTGGTGCCTGAACAAATAGTGGCGAACCTGATCGAAATCCTGATCGACGCGGATGCTTGTCCGGTTAAAGACGAAACCTACAAAGTCGCTCTGCGCCATCAGGTGTCGGTCACTCTGGTCAGCAACAGCTTTCTTCGCGTGCCGCCGCATCGCCTGATCAAGCACATCACTGTGAGCGACGGTTTCGATGCCGCTGATGATCATGTGGTTGAGCTGGCGCATCCGGGAAGCGTCGTCGTCACAGCCGATATTCTGCTGGCGGAGCGAGCTCTGAAAGCAGGTGCGATTGTGCTCGGCCCGAATGGCAAGCCGTTTACCGAAAACTCCATTGGCGGCGCTATCGCGACCCGTGCAATCATGGCGGATCTGCGCGCTGGCGGTGATCAGATCGGAGGCGCGGCACCATTCTCGAAGGCTGATCGATCGCGGTATCTTTCAGCGCTGGATGAGGCGCTCAATCGGCTGAAGCGCGGCGCGCGTTAAACCGGTTCGCGGGTTCGGTCAGCAGCCCAGGCCAGGACGGCGAGCAGGCTGAACGCGATCAGGGCCATGATCGCGAATTGCGGAATCGCGGGCGGATGATCGACCGGCAGATGATTGTAAAGCTGCAGCGCCATCATGATGCCAAGCAGCACAAATGGCGCAAACCGGCCGACCGGCCCCTTGGGCTTTGTATGTGCCAGGTAGAGCGCGCCGCCAATCAGGAGCAGGCCAATCTCGACCACCTGGGTCCACAGCAAGCTGTTCCACAATCCGAGCCCGACCTTTGGGCCGCCAAACCAAAGCGCGAGGTCCGGGCCATGCGCGATCAGGTCGGTCAGCCAGTGCGAAAAGACAGCGAGGCCGATTATGACGCCCGCGGTCACAGCCTTCGCGCCCCGGCGCAGCGCCGCATAAAGCGCGCCCGCAGCAATCGCCCAGATCACCGCTGCGACCAAGGAATGGGTGTAGGGCATATGATGCAGATCGAGGATTGAGGCTTCCATGAATCCGGGCGTCACGTCGAACTTTTCAATCCCGGCGAGCACCAGGCCGGCCCAGGCAAAATCGACCAATTGTACGGCCACGAAGAGTTGCCAGAGCGGAATGGCCGGCTTCGCCGCGCGCGCCGCCAAAGCCGCGCCGTAATGTCCAATAAACATTGTGTTTCCTCCAGGGGCGAGAATGCGAGCGGGGCGCGATCGTGTCAATTTGTGAGGTGAAGGGTTTCGCATTGGGCCATCGCACGTGCCTGTCATGTTGCAAGTTCAGGACGCTCGTCGCCCCCGGCTTGCGGCGCTGGAGTATGGGTTTGCGACGGACCTAAACCGCCCAATACAGACATTCATGGGCGGTGACCCGATAGCGGTTCCTTGCGTTGCGGTACCGCTTGCGTCCCTCAGGTTTTCCGTCAATCTATGGGTGCCCCAACCGGAATTTAGTGAAGGAAAAGCCAATGAGTGAAGCAACTGAGGACAGCGCCGTCCTCGTCGAGCGCCGCGGACGGATCATGATAATCACGATGAACCGCCCAGATGCGCGCAATGCGATCAATGGTGCACTGTCGAACGGCGTTTGGGACGCGGTGACAGAGCTGAACAATGACCCAAACCTGACAGCCGGAGTCCTGACCGGTGCGGGCGGTTACTTCTGTTCGGGGATGGATCTGAAGGCGTTTGCGCGCGGCGAAGATATCGGCCCGTTCGGCGAGTTCATTCGCGCAGGGTGCGAGAAGCCGCTGATCGGGGCCATCGAAGGGTTTGCGATTGCGGGGGGGTGCGAAATGGCGCTGGCCTGTGATCTGCTGGTTGCGGCAAAAGGTGCCAAGATTGGCATCCGGGAAGTAAAGGTTGGCCTGTTTGCGGCGGCTGGCGGCCTGTTCCGTCTGCCGAGCCGGGTTGGCTACGCAAAAGCCATGGAGATGGCGATTACCGGAGACCACATTCTGGCCGAGGAAGCGTCTGACGCGGGCATGATTTCAGAACTGACCGAACCGGGCGGTGCGGTCGACGCGGCGATCGCACTGGCTGAGCGGGTGGCAAAGAATGCACCGCTCGCCGTTGCTGCTTCCAAGAAGCTCGTTCGCGCGGCCGCTCAAGGCTATGATGAGGAAACCTTGTGGAAGATGCAGGCACCCCTGCAGAAAACAGTATTTTCGTCGAATGATGCTAAAGAAGGTCCAAGAGCGTTCGCCGAGAAACGAGCCCCCAACTGGACAGGAACCTGAATCAGCGCGAGCCAATCCGACGGCGCCAGAATTTATCTGGCCAGACGCTTACATGCAGCGGGCCGTTGGTTCGGGAACCGCTCGCCAATGTTCGCTTCTATGTCGAGAATGGACATTGGGTGAGCGACCTAAAATCGCCCCCGCAACGGTCGCTGGTGGAATCTGCAGAGCGAACAAAAGGAGGCGTAAGCCAGGAGGCTTAAGACGCCCTATTTAAGACGCTCGTAATGTCTGCTTAGGTTCAGATAGAACCATTTTCGGTTCTAAGTATTGCGACCTCTGCTATTGTGTTTGCTTGTCTGAACACCGTGCGACAGGGCCCTTCGATAGTTAGAGATAATCCATGGCGAAATCACCAAGCGATGTTGCAGCGCAGATCAAGTTGTTGGCGGACCAAGCTAAGTCAGCTCGGGCATCTGGAGACCGGGACAATGAGCTCAAAGCCTTATTTGCAATAAATGGAATAGATGCGAGTGGCGACCCGTATTGGAAGGTTAAGCTTGGGCGGTCACTCATCGTGCATGAAGTGTATGACGAAGCTGCCGCAATTCTGCGGGAACTCGGTGAAGATGAGACTGGTGGCTCGTCATACAAGCTACTCTCAACCGAATACCTAGCCTCATTGGAAAAAACCGACCAACTAAAGGCAAACTTCGAAAAATGGACAGCAGAACCCTACTCTCCGGCGGAGCTCATTCCGATTGCTGAAGCCGCGTGGACGTTCAC
>SPJK01003623.1_pt1 | contig 20329 bp, 18 predicted proteins | sample 3741771 | NCBI WGS metagenome assembly SPJK01 (sample SAMN10925997, study PRJNA522277) | cold seep metagenome | isolation source: Elba SIP-enriched marine methane seep metagenome, extraction at timepoint T2 | place: Italy: coast of Elba, Mediterranean Sea
CGATAGTGGCCGGTGGCGACGAACAGGTTTGATACGCTGGTCTCGCCGAGGATCGGCGCGTGGTCGCGCGTGCCCGGTCGAATACCCGCCCAGGATTCGAGCACCGGCGCATCCGCCAGAGCCGGGCAGATTTCTGCGGCTCGTCTGTGCAGGGTGGCAATGGCGTCCGGTTCTGTCTTCGTGAGCGCTCGGCCAGGCTCCGTCGTCGCCCCGATAATGATCCGATCCGCTTTCGGGACGATATAGACGTGACCACAGCGCAAGGTCAGGCGCGGACCATTTGCTACTGGCGCGACGGCCAGCATCTGCCCACCAAAGGCGGTGATCTGGTCGAAGATCGGATCGAGCGCAGTGAGCGCCACTTTCTCGCCGCCGCGATCGACTTGCACCTGGCCGGATTGCCAGCCGGAGGCAATCAGCGTCGCATCATGTCCGGCATGATCGAGGGCGCCTGAGCTCATTTGCAAGGGCGCCTCGCCGCGACGGAGCGTTAAATTCGGGTGCGCCTGAACGCGGATCATCAGGGCGTCCAGCGTGGCGCGATTATCGGCATGGCCGTCGCTTGGCAATAACAGGGCGGCGCAAGCATCAGGCGTCGCGGCAGGCTCAATCTCGGACAAGCGCGGCAAGCACGCAGCGGGCGCCAGGCTATGGTCGGATAGTCGTTTGTGCACCGACTCCAGGAAAGCTGCCTGCTCCGGCGATCGAGCAATCGCCAGTGAGGGACCTGCGACAAATCCTGATGACTGTCCGGTCTCTGCTTCCAGACGTTTCGCCCAGTCCGGCCACATCCGGGCGCTGGTATCGCACAGCTCGAACAAACGTGAATGGGTTCCAGGTTCAACCGCCGCCTCGAAGGCCCGGGCGAGCATACCCGCTGCCGCCCAGCTCGCGCCGCGCGGAGGGACGTTTTTGTCGTAAAGAGAGATCGCGAGGCCGCGATCTGCGAGCTCCAATGCGCAGGACAGGCCGATTATGCCGGCGCCGATCACCGCGATGGATTGGATAGGAGGCTGCGCCCGAGACATGCCTGCCTTGTAGCAGGCCCGCGCGGGGGCGCCATAACATTATCGCATAGCTGAATTGACTATTGCGCTTCGCGCTCGTCGAGCCAGAAGCCCATAAAGGCCGATGCCCATTCCTGCTTCTGGAAGATCACCGCTTTGCGCAGTTCACCGGCTTTGTCGCAAACTGTCTTGATCATGACATCCGGCGCATCACGGTCGCGCCAGCCCTGGCCGCCGGTTTTCTTGTGCCATTCTGCCAGATTCTCGATTGCCTGAGCGAACGCCGTTTCATCAACGGCATTGACCGGTCCCAGGTCCAAAACGATGTCTTTCATGCATCCCCCAATACTCTACATGTCCCACCATTGCGGGAATTACTGCCGAAAAGGAGACATAGCTCAAGCCTGTTCCCCTATGAGGCGAGTCTATGCAATTCGCGCGCCAGGCGACTCATACAGGACGTACAAATACGTAGTTGCGAATGCTTCTCAATTATGACAGAAGGCTGGCATGACCTATCGCACTCACAAAATCGCTGGCCTCAGCCTGCTCGTTGGAGCAGTCGCGGCGTGTTCAAATCCCGCCGAAACCGTCGATACACCGACCGCCGAAGACGCAACCCGCACGCTGACCCTGTATAGTTCGCGCCACTATGATTCAGACAAGGCCCTTTATGCCATGTTCGAAGAACAAGCCGGCGTAAAGCTGGACGTCCGCGAGTCAAAAGCCGACCAACTGATCGAAACCATGAAAGCCGAGGGCGACCAAAGCCCTGCAGATGTCATCATCACTTCGGATGCCGGCAGCTTGTGGCGATTCCAGGACGCTGGTCTGACCCAGCCGCTCACCAGCGACACGATCGGCGGCGCTGTGCCCGCCAATTATCAGCAGAGTGATGGCCACTGGTATGGCCTCGCCCGACGGCTGCGCGGGATAGCATATGATCCAGCGCGCTGGTCGGCTGAAGACCTGGCGACCTGGGACAAGCTCGCCGAAGACGACAAAGCAGGCGAGATTTGCGTGCGCTCTTCCTCCAATATCTACAACCTGTCCCTGATGGGCGAGATCATTCACCGCTATGGCGACGAGGCTGCGCAGGACTGGGCGACGTCAATTGTCAGCAACATGGCGCGCAATCCGCAAGGCGGCGATACGGATCAGATCCGCGCGGTTGCGGCTGGAGAGTGCTCGATCGCGATCGTGAACCACTATTACTGGGTCCGCCTTGGCGCGAGCGAGAAGGACGCTGACCGTAACGTCGCCGCATCAACCACCTTCCTGGTCCCGGAATTCACGGCAGGCTCTGGCTCGCACGTGAACATTACCGGCGCCGCGGTCGCTTCGACCGCCGACGATGCGGCCCTGGCAGAAGAATTTATCATCTTCCTCCTGACCGAAACCGGCCAGTCCTACCTGACGCGTGAGACCAAGGAGCTGCCTTTGCTCGACGGTTCCCCACTGCCGGAGGGTGTCGAGAATGTGCCGGACTTCACGGCCTCTGACGCAAACCTTGAAATCTACGGTGAAAACCAGGCGGAAGCGCAACGCCTGTTCGACCTCGCCGGCTGGAACTAGTCGCCCGGCGGCGGATGCGAGCCCGCATGTTGCGTTCAGCTCTATCTCCCAGATCAATCCCACCGGTGCTGATCATTGCGCTGGTGGGATTGCCTGTTCTGGTCGCAATATGGGCTGGCGTTACAGCGGGTGGCGGCGCCACGTGGGAGCATATCCTCGCCAATCGCCTCGTTCCGTACACACTCACGACGCTGATCGTATTGGCTGTTTCGGCCGTCATTATGCTGGGTCTGGCAGTGCCCGCCGCCTGGCTCACCAGCCTGTATGACTTCCCAGGACGACGTCTGTTCAGCTGGGCGCTGATCCTGCCTCTGGCCATGCCAGGCTATGTCATGGCCTATGCCTGGGCGGACCTTATGGGCGTGGCCGGACCGTTACAGGCGACGCTTCGCGACCTGACCGGCTGGTCGGCGCGGGACTACTGGTTCCCGAACCTGTTCTCCGCCCCTGGCCTGGCCTTTGTGCTGGCTTCGACCTTGTTTCCCTATGTCTATATCACCGCCCGCGCAGCGTTCAGCATGCAATCCCTGGCAACATTGGAAGCGGCTCGCAGTCTCGGCACGCCGCCGCTGGGTCTGTTCTGGAAAGTCGGCTTGCCGGTGGCGCTGCCAACCATCCTCGGCGGGGTGTCCTTGGCCCTGATGGAAGCCGCTGCAGATTATGGCGCGGCTGACTTTCTCGGCGTGCAGACGCTGGGGGTCGGGATCGTGCGGTCCTGGACCTCCTTTGGTGAACCCAATACAGCCGCGCGCCTTGCCCTGGTCCTAATTTTCATTGCCAGCGCCTTCCTGCTCGCCGCACGAGTTTTTCAGGGCCAACGCGGCAGTCAGCAGACCAGCAATCGCTGGCTGACACCGCGGCGCGTGCCCTTGCCGCGCGTCTGGGGCTTTGCCGCTACCGCCTTATGCGCCGCGATCCTGTTGCTCTGCTTCTTCGCACCTGTCTCAAGGCTCGCCTGGCTCGCTGTAGAAACCCGCGCCTCAGCTCAGGATTTGTGGCCACTGCTGCGCACCACGATCCTGCTCGGGCTGATGGGAACGGCAGGCGCGTTCCTGGCCGCCTTGGTGTTCGCACTGTCGACCAAGCGCAGCGCCCTGCTCCGTCTTGGCGCCAGAGGCGTGGCAGCCGCCGGATATGCCGCGCCCGGCGTGGTGCTCGGCCTCGGTGCCTTGTTCATTCTGAAAGTCACGGGCCAGGCGCTATCGGGCACCATCGCCATCGCATTCCTGGTCTGGATCTATATCAGCCGCTTCACATCGGCCGGCGTCGAGCCGTTACAGGCAACGCTGGATCGGCTACCAAAGAGCCTCGATGATGCGACGCGCAGCCTTGGCAGCCATGGCCTGAACCAGTTTGTCCGCGTAGATCTCCCACTGCTCACGCCTGGCGCCATCGCGGCCGGCTTGATCCTGTTCGTGGAAATCCTCAAAGAGCTGCCAGCGACCTTGATGCTGCGGCCGTTCGGCTGGGATACACTGGCGGTGCGCGCGCATGCCTATGCGACGGATGAAAGACTGGCTCAGGCGACGTTGCCGTCGCTGCTGATTGTGCTGGCGGGTCTCGCGCCGGTTATATTGTTGTCCTGGCGCCTCAGCCGGACCGAGAGGAATTGACACCCATGTCGCTTAACCGCCCCCTCGTCGCAACCGGATTGAGCCGGTCATTTTCCGGCCGCACCGTTGTTGATCGCGCCGACCTCTCGCTTGAGCCCGGACTGGTCACTGCCCTGGTCGGGCCATCAGGATCCGGGAAAACCACGCTTCTGCGCATGCTGGCCGGTATGGAGACACCCGATTCCGGATCGGTTCAGTCCGGCGACGACGTCCTGTCCGGACCGGGCGCCTTCGTGCCTATCGAGAAACGGCGGATCGGTCTGGTGTTTCAGGACTTCGCGCTGTTTCCGCATCTTTCGGTGCTCGGCAATGTCATGTTCGGCTTGCAAAAACTGCCAAAGGCCGAGCGGATGACCCAGGCCGAAACCTGGATTGAACGCCTGGGCCTGAGCCTTCGCCGCGACGCCTATCCACATCAATTGTCAGGCGGTGAACAGCAACGCACGGCGATTGCCCGCGCCCTCGCCCCCGAACCCGTGGCGATCCTGCTCGACGAACCCTTTTCCGGGCTTGACCCATCCATGCGCGATCAGGTTCGCACGGCCGCGCTGGATGCTGTCCGCGCGGCTCAGATTCCGGCTTTGCTGGTCACCCATGATGCTAGCGAAGCGCTCGTGCATGCCGACCGGATCGCGGTCATTCATGACGGCGCCATCCTGCAATCTGACGCCCCGGACACGGTTTATCGCGAACCCAAAAATGCGCACGTCGCCAAAGCCCTGGGCCCGCTTCACACCGTCGACAGAGACGCCCTTCCAGACGCTTGGCAGGCACAGATCGATGGTGGATCAAAGAAGGTGCATTACAGGCCAGAAGCCATTCGCCTTGGGGATGGGCTCGAACTCACCATTTCCAGCATGAGTCTGGCGGGCGCCGTAACCGAACTCGAGCTCGACCTGTCGCCGACAGACAAGATCATCGCAGCCTGCCAGCCGGGCCGGCCGCTGCAAGTCGGTGAATCCGTGCAGGTTTCGCTGAATCCGGAATTGGTCTTTGATTTCGCTTAGATTTCACTCTGACATTTCCGTCATGAAGCAGATCCTGCCCTCGCCAAGCCACAATCAATTGCTTAGCCTGTGTGTGAATAGAGGAAGAGTGACATGTCACGCCTGATTTTTACAGTGATTTCCGCGAGCCTGATTTGGCTCGCCGCGGCGCTGCCGGGGGCCAGCCAGAGCCTGATCCGCGATGCCGAGATTGAGCAGACCCTGCGTGAGTGGACCGATCCGATTCTCGAAGTCGCCGGGCTCGAGCCGAACGATGTTGGCCTGTACATTATCAATGATCCCAGCCTGAACGCTTTCGTCGCGGGCGGCCAGCGCATTCACTTGCATACTGGCCTGATCATGGCCTCGGACAATGCCCGGCAGGTCAAGGGCGTGATCGCCCACGAGACTTGCCACATTGCCTGCGGCCATACAGTGACCCGAACCCGCGCCGCGAGCGTGGCGTCGCGTCCTGCCCTGATTTCCATTGGTCTCGGCGTCCTCGCCATTGCCGCCGGCGCGCCAGATGCAGGCGCCGCCCTGATTGCCAGTTCGCAGCAATTCGCGGCGCTGAACTTCTTCGTTCACACCCGCGCCGAAGAGGCCATGGCCGATACGCGCGGCGTGCAATACCTGGTCGCGCTCGATCAATCGCCGATGGGCATAGTCGAGTTCTTCGAGAAGTTTCGCTATCAGGAAGTGCTCTCTGAAGCGCGGCGCTATCCGTATTTCCGCTCCCACCCGTTATCGTCACAGCGCGTTCGCACCACGCGCACGTTGGCCGAGGAATCGGGCCTGGCTGATAAGCCGGAGGACCCTCGCGTTGTCGTACAGTTCGATATGATGAAGGCCAAGCTGGTTGGGTTCCTCGAACCGCCAGCCCGCGTCTTCCGGGATTATCCGCCAACCGATACATCGGCGCCAGCGCGTTATGCCCGGTCGATCTCGGCCATGAAAGCGGCAGATTTGACGACGGCGCTGAGGGAAATCGATTCCCTGATCGAGGAACAGCCCGAGAATCCATTCTTTCACGAGCTGAAAGGTCAAATCCTGTTCGAAACCGGCCGGCCCATAGATTCTGTCGAACCGCTGATCGAAGCCAACCGCCTGCTCCCGGACAATCCTTTGATCCAGGTCTCGCTTGCGCGGTCGCTTCTGGAACGCAATGAGGATGGTGACATTGACCTGGCCGAAATCGCGCTGCGGGATGCTCTGATCAAGGAACCAAACAACGCCTTTGCCTGGACGCAGCTGGCGATCGTGTTCGAAAACCAGGGCAATCGTCCCATGGCGCAGGTCGCGACCGCCGAAGCCGCCTACAATATCGGCAACTATCCACGCGCACATTCCTTCGCGCAACGTGCGATCAGAGACCTTACGCCAGACACGCCAGCCTTCCGCCAGGCGAGCGATATTCGCAACGCAACGGACCCTGCCTTGCCGGAAAATGAAGTCTTCTGGCGCCGTCGGCGTTGATCGGTTTCACGTGATTGTCAGCATTTTCCGCTTGCTATTCACGGCAAATAAATCATCTGCGTGAGAGATATTAGTGGATTTGAAATTCAGGATGGTTCTATGACCCGCACCCTCAGCATGACCCTCGCCGCAACGGCGATCGCCCTGACGCCCGCCTGTGCGCAGGAGCAGATTGATACAGCCAGCCGCGAAGCGATTGAGCAAGTTGTCTATGATTATATCATCGAGAACCCTGAAATCATCGAAGAGGCGCTGATCGCGCTGACCGAAAAGCGTCAGGCTGAGGAAGACCAGCGAACCCGCGACGCGATTGCTGAGAACACGGACAGACTGCTGAACAGCCCGGGCGACTACTCGATCGGGCCGGCCGATGCAAAAGTCACCGTGGTTGAGTTCTTCGACTATCGCTGCGGCTTCTGCAAGCGCTCTGCGAGCTGGGCGACCGGCTTGCCTGAGAAATATGACGGTGACGTCCGGGTGATCTTCAAAGAGCTTCCAATCTTGTCGACCGAAAGCGAAAAAGCCGCCCTCGCCGCAATCGCTGCCGGCAAGCAAGGCAAATACATCGAAATGCACATGGGCTTGATGGAGCTCGACAACGGGTCCGGCTTCGGACCGGAGCAGATTGATCAGGTTGCCGAGTCTGTCGGCATCGACGTCGCCACGATGCGCGCCGACATGAAGTCGGTCGATGTTCAGAAAACAGTCGCCGATTCCAAGAGCCTCGCGCGATCGCTTGGCATTACCGGCACGCCGAATTTCATCATTGGCACTGAATTCGTCGGCAGCGCCGACATTACGCAAGTCGAAGCCCTGATTCAGACGGCCTTGGCCGACAGCTAGATCAATCCCGCCAGAGGCGACGACGGGTCTGCATAACGTTTGCGGCCCATGCGCCCGGCAAGATAGGCTTCGCGCCCAGCAATCACCGCGTGCTTCATCGCCGTCGCCATCCGGATCGAATCCTTGGCTTCGGCGATCGCGGTATTCATCAGCACGCCGTCACAGCCAAGTTCCATCGCTTGCGCCGCGTCTGACGCGGTGCCGACCCCCGCATCAACGATCACCGGCACCCGCGACTGTTCGACAATCAAGCGGATATTGAGCGGGTTCTGAATGCCCAGGCCTGAACCGATCAGACTGCCCAGCGGCATGATCGCGGCGCAGCCAACATCTTCGAGCTTGCGCGCATAGACCGGATCGTCCGAGCAATAGACCATGACCTCGAACCCGTCAGCGATCAGATCCTTGGCAGCGCTGAGTGTCTCTTCCATATCGGGGTAGAGCGTCTTCTGGTCCGACAACACTTCCAGCTTCACCAGGTCCCAACCACCTGCCTCGCGGGCGAGGCGCAGGGTGCGGACCGCTTCCTCGGCGGTGAAACAGCCTGCTGTGTTCGGCAGATAGGTGAACTCCTTCGGCGAGACATGATCCTGCAGACGGTCCTCATCCGGGTTGGACAGGTTCACCCGGCGCAGCGCCACGGTCACCATTTCCGCGCCAGCCGCGCGGGCGGCCTCGGCGTTCTGGGCGTAGCTGGCATATTTGCCAGTGCCGATGATCAGGCGTGAGTTGAAGGTCCGTCCAGCGACGGTCAATGGCGTATCAGTCATGCTGCTCGCTTACCTCTGCGATTTCAGTTGAGCAAGTCACCGGGTGAGACACTATTCGTCGCGCTTATAGTCGCCTGAGACACCGCCGGTTTTCTCCAGCAATCGAAGCCCCTCAATGGTCATCGATTTATCGACGGCCTTGAGCATGTCATAGAGCGTGAGCGCGGCGACGCCAGCGGCTGTCAGCGCCTCCATCTCGACCCCGGTCTGACCGGTCGTGTGGGCTTCGGTCGTGACCCGCAAACACGTCTCTTCAATCCCAATACTCACATTGATCTTGTTCAGAGGCAGCGGGTGGCAAAGCGGGATGAGGTCGGCGGTCTTCTTGGCGCCCATCACCCCGGCGATTTCGGCGACGGTTATGACGTCACCTTTCTTGGCCTGACCGCTGCGAACCAGATCGAGCGTGTCCGGGGTCGCCAATAGCCTGGCTTCCGCTTTTGCCGTGCGTTGCGATTGAGGTTTGTCGCCGACATCGACCATGCGCGCACGGCCCTCTGCGTCGAGATGGGTCAGCTTGTTTCCGGTCGCCATGTCAGGTCTCCGTCATTCGCGGGATGAGGTCGACCAGATTGCAAGGTCGATGGCGGCTGTCGAGCTGCCAGCGAATAATATTGTCCCAGCCATCCTTGCAGGCACCATTCGAGCCCGGCAGGCAGAAAATCACCGTCCCGTTGGCGACACCCGCGCAGGCCCGCGAGAGCAGCGTCGACAGGCCAACACTTTGATAGCTGACCATGTGCCAGACCGTATCAAAACCCTCGATCCGCTTTTCGAACAAGGGCGTGATCGCTTCATAGGTAATGTCGCGGCCGGTCAGGCCGGTGCCGCCGGTTGAGATGATGGCATCGACATTCGGGTCATTGATCCAGGACGTTACCTGCGCAGCGACCAAGTCGACCTCATCGCGCACCAGGCTGCGATCAGCGACGGAATGGCCGGCTTCGACAATCCGGTCAGCGAGCAGCTGGCCGGACGTATCGGTCTCCGGGGTCCGCGTGTCCGAGACCGTCAGGACGGCGATATTCAACGATTGGAAATCGAATTCCGGATCAAGGCGCCCAGCAGGGGCCGGAAGGTCTGGCACATTCGTCATGTTTGTGTCCTAATAGTCTTTAGTTTCAGACCGCTATTGCTAGTGTCTCTGGTTCAAGTTGGCCATCATTTAGTCAGGCGCAGCAGATGAAGCTTACAAGGCGATCCCGATGATCCCAGTGTGGCTCGTGGTCACATTTCTGGTGACGGCTGTTTTGTACTCCAGTGTCGGCTTTGGCGGCGGATCGACCTATACGGCGCTATTGGTCTTTTCGGGCCTGCAGATCAGCCTCGTGCCGATCGTGTCCCTCGCCTGCAATCTCACCGTCACCAGCACCGGCACCTGGAAAGCACAACGCGCCGGGTTGTACGAAGACTCCGACGTCTGGCCGATCCTGGCCTTCTCGGTTCCGGCGGCTTTCCTGGGCGGATTGACGCCGATAGGCGATCAAAACCTGATCATCCTGCTCGGCTTGTCGTTACTATTTGCGAGTTTGCACCTCGCTTGGAACGCCCTGCACGCGGCAACGGACGGCTCGCGTCCTTCGCCGGTCCGCTCGCGTTGGATAGCTCCGGTCGTTGGTGCCGGGATTGGATACTTATCAGGCCTGGTCGGCATTGGCGGCGGCATTTTCCTGGCGCCGGTTCTGCACATGCTGAACTGGAACAGCCCGCGCAAGATTGCGGCCCTGGCGACGGCTTATATCGCGGCCAACTCATTGGCCGGGCTCGCCGGAAAGACAATTGCTCTGGCCGACAGGCACGATCTTTCGCAAGTCCTCGCGTTCTGGCCGCTCGTCCCGGCAGTCCTGATCGGCAGCTGGATCGGGCACAGATTTATGCTGGGCATTTTTCCCGAACGGCTTGTCAAAGGCCTGACTGCGGTGCTGATTATAGTTGTTGCCGTGCGGCTCCTGCTGCGCGGTTTTGGAGGGTCCTGAGTGATTTCGTGCATTGAAGCCTTGCAGCACATCGCCGCCATGCCGCCGATCGATGAGGTTGAGTCCGTCCCCTTGCAGGCCGGCACTGGGCGAACGCTCGCCGAACCCGTGGTCGCGCGGCACACCCATCCGCCCGAAAACATGTCGGCGATGGATGGCTATGCGGCGCGGATCGAAGATTGCGCCCTCGGAAACTCGCTCACAGTCATTGGAGAGGCCGCAGCCGGACATCCTTTCGGCGGGACCATCAGTGCGGGTGCGTGCGTTCGGGTCTTTACCGGCTCGGTCATCCCGGACGGCGCCGATCATGTCATCATCCAGGAAGATGTTGAGCGGACCGGCGACCAGATCACAATTCGAGATCCGCAAGGATCGTCCCGGCACATCCGCGCGGCTGGCGTGGATTTCCAAGCCGGCGATGTGTTGATTCCGGAAGGTCAGCGTCTGTCGGCACGGCAGCTATCGATCTGCGCAGCAGCAAATCTGGCTGATCTGCAAGCGTACCGTGCGCCGCGCGTCGCCCTGCTCGCCAATGGTGATGAACTCCGCCCGCCCGGCTCTGAACTTGGGCCCGGGCAGATCATTGCGTCGAACGAATATTCGCTGACCGCCTTGATTGAAGCCTGGGGTGGGTCTGTCATCAATCTCGGCATCGCCCCTGATGATCCAGCAGAGATCCGTTCGCGGATCGAAAGCGCCGATCAGGCGGACGTCTTCGTCCCCGTCGGTGGCGCTTCGGTCGGGGACCATGATCATATGAAAACGGTCTTCGCAGACCTGGGCTTTGAGCCGGTGTTCTCGAAAGTCGCTGTTCGTCCGGGCAAGCCGACCTGGATGTCGCGCGGCACGAACCAACTGGTCCTCGGTTTGCCGGGCAATCCGGCCTCGGCTTTGGTCTGCGCGCATTTGTTTCTCAAGCCGCTCCTGGCGCGCCTGCTGGGAGGTGCCGATCTCGAAACGCGCATTCCCACCGCGCTTCAGGCGCCGTTGAGTGCAAACGGTGCGCGGGAATCCTTCCTGCGTGGCCGTATCGATTTTTCAGAGTCCGGAGCGCGCGTGGTGACCCCCGCCGGCAATCAGGACAGTTCCCTCCTGTCGCCATTCGTCACCGCGAACGTGCTCATCCACCGCGCGGTCGATGCGCCAGCGTGCGCCGTCGGCGATGTGGTGGATTGCGTCTTGCTAGATTAGGCGTGCACTTAAGGCCGCGCCGTTAGATCTCGCCGCGCACCCGGCGCATGACGCCGGAGAAGTCCAGTCCGGCAAAGCCGTCTTCGTCGAGCTTGGCGTAAATCGCTTCGGCCTGCGCGCCGAGCGGTGTGGACGCGCCGATGCCGCCAGCCGCTTGCTGGGCAAGGCGCAAATCCTTGAGCATCATGGCGACGGCAAATCCGGGCTGATAGTCATTATTGGACGGCGCCGCCGGAACCGGACCAGGCGACGGGCAGTATTTGGTCATCGACCAGCACTGGCCTGAGGCCGTGGACGAGATGTCAAAGAAAGTCTGCGCGTCAAGGCCGAGTTTTTCGGCCAGGTTGAACGCCTCGCAGGTGCCGATCATGGAAATGCCGAGCAGCATATTGTTGGCAATCTTGGCGACTTGCCCATTTCCGGCTCCGCCCGCGTGAACAACATTTGCGCCCATAATGTCGAGCACAGGCTTGGCGCGTTCGAAGGCCGCGTCCGGGCCACCGACCATGAAGGTCAGGCTGCCAGCATTGGCAGCAGCAGTGCCGCCGGACACCGGCGCATCGACCATCAGGAACCCGCCATCGGATGCTTGTCCGGCCGCCTCCCGCGCCTCGTCCACGGAGATGGTTGAGCAGTCGATGAAAAGCGTCCCGGCAGCCGCATGACTGGCAACGCCGTCATCGCCGAAATAGACCGACAGGACGTGCTTGCCGGCGGGCAGCATGGTGACCACGGTCTCGGCGCCGCTGGCAACTTCAGCCAGTGATGTCGCTGCGCTTGCGCCTGCGGCGACCGCCGCGGCCACCGCATCTGCATTCAGATCGAAGGCGCGCACATCATGGCCTGCAGCGACCAGATTCGCGCACATGCCAGCGCCCATATTGCCGAGGCCGATAAAACCGATTTTCATGACTGCGTTCTCCGTAAGCATTACAGCAAACGGAGATACGCCAGCGGCGCGCATTTGTAAAAATCTTGACCCGTGACGCGCTGACGCGGCTTAGAAACGCATCGCTTTCATCGCATCATAGCTGGTCTGGACGGAGTCCTTGAACGGTCGCGGAGGATTGTCGTGCTCGGCGATGAAATATTCCATGCCCGAGATCTCGTTCTCCGCGAAATAGGATTCAAAAGGTAACTCGCCCTGCCCGACATTGACCATCAGGGCCTGGACGATGGTCGGGAAGTCGACGCTGGTGCGATAGGGGCTGGCATCTCCGGCCAGATCCTTGACGTGGCACATCTTGAAGCGGCCTGGATTGGCTTTGAACAGCGCCGGAATGTCCTTGCCCGTCAACGCCGCCCAGAACAGATCCAGTTCGAACGTGACGAGGTCGGGATCGGTTTCAGCGAGCAGGATATCCATGCCCTGTTGCCCATCCCCCAGATCGAAGAATTCGAACTGATGATTGTGATACCCGACTTTCACACCTGCAGGCTTCATTGCTTCGGCGGCCCGATTCATCATCTCGGCATGAGCCTTGTAGTCATCCAGTCCGCGCTGGTCATCATTGATCCATGGCAGGATGGCATATTCACAACCCAGGACATTGCAGACACCAGCCACTTCTTCCGGCCGCGTGGCCAGACTGTCATAGTCGACATGCGTGATCGGTGCGGGCAAGCCGATATCATCGAGCAAGGTGCGTAGCTCCGAAGGCGGGCGATCCATGAAGTTTCGCCCGTTCAGCTCGACATAGTCATAGCCGACATCCTTGATCATCTGGAAGGTGCCGACAAAGTCTTCGCCCATGGCTTCCCGCAAGGTGTAGGTCTGGATGCCGATCTTATCCATCTGACGCGATGCGGCGGCAGGCGTATTGGAGCCTGACCCACACGCGGCCAGCGTCATGAAGGCGCCTGACGCGCCGAGGAAATGTCTTCTGTTCAGGGTCATAGCGATCCGTCCTTCATGAGTTCAGCAGCATGGTTCGCGGCCCGCGCCGAGAAGGCCATATAGGTTAGCGATGGGTTCTGGCAGCCGCCTGAAGCCATGAACGATCCATCGGTGATGAACAGGTTCGGGACGTCCCAGGACTGGTTCCAGCTATTCAGCACGGAGGTCGATGGATCGCGCCCCATACGCGCCGTTCCCATTTCGTGAATGCCGATCCCGGGCGGTGCCGGTTCCGCTGTTTCCGGATCATCTGTCTGAATGTCGATGCCGCCTGCGGCCTCCAGCATGGCCCGCGTATCGCGAATGGCCTGGCGCACCATGTTGCGCTCATTATCGCCCCAGCGCACGTCGAGGACCGGCACAGGGAAGCCCCATTGATCGGTCTTGTTGGCATGCATGCGGACATGGTTCTGCTCATTCGGCAAAACCTCGCCAAACGCCACCATGCCGATGCGCCACGGCCCGGGAGACTGCGCCGCCGCCTTGAAGTCAGCGCCGACGCCTTCCTTGTTCATCGAAGTCCACCAGCGCTCGCGCATGGCGCCGCCCTGATAGCCAAATCCGCGGACAAAGCCTTCGGCTTCCTCCGTATGGTTGCGGAAGCGCGGGATGTAGAATCCGTTCGGACGACGACCAAATGTGTGCTTGTCGAGATTGCCAGGCAGGATGGCCGACCCGCGCGCACCGGAATGGTGGTCCATCATGTTCTTGCCAACCTGCCCGGAACTGTTGGCGAGCCCGTTCGGAGCGCCGTCCGAGGCTGAGTTCAGCAAGATCATCGTGGTCGGAATCGTGCCGGCATTCAGGAAGACGACGCGCGCTGTGATCACCCGGCTTTCGCCTGAGGCAATGTCGACGGTTTCGACACCGGTGGCACGTCCGGTCGCTTCATCAATGATGACTTTGTGGACCGCCGTGTCCGGGATCAGGGTCATGTTCCCGGTCCGCCGCGCCGCCGGCAGAGTCGCAGAATTGGAACTGAAGTAAGCGCCGAAACTACAGCCCTGGAAACAATGATTGCGCGCCTGGCAACGTCCGCGCCCGAGGTCCATTTGTTCCTGGGTCGGCTCAGTCAGATTGGCGACCCGGCCTGGAATCACGTGTCGGCCTGGGAATGAACCTTCGACGGCGGCCTTGAAGTCGAGTTCAGCGCAGGTCAGGTCATGCGGTGGCTGGAACACGCCGTCTGGTAGGATATCCAGCCCCTCCATCGAGCCAGAGATGCCCGCAAACCGTTCGACATAATCATACCAGGGCTTGAGGTCGGCGTAGCGCACGGGCCAGTCGACGCCATGGCCGTCGCGGGAATTGGCCTCGAAATCGATCTCGGACATGCGGTAGCTCTGACGGCCCCACATGATGGAGCGACCGCCTTCATGGTAGCCGCGCAGCCAGCGGAAATCCGTGCCCTCCGCGGTTTCATACGGATGCTCCTTGTCCTTGACCCAGAACTGCCGGGTGAAGGTCTGGAATGCGTACACCTCGGATTGGATCGGATAGTCTTTACGGTCTTGATCGGTCTTGCGATTGAGATGCTCAACATCCCATGGATCGATGAAATCGGTATAGTCCTTTTCGACTGTGACTTTGCGGCCGCGTTCGATCACGCCGACCTTGAAGCCCTGTTCGCTCATCTCCTTGGCGACCCAGCCGCCAGACATGCCCGACCCAACTACTAATACGTCAAAATCTGCCATTGTTCAGGTCGCCCACGTTTTCGGAAAATCAGAGAGAGGCACACAGCCGATCCACTCGCCCGGCACGGGTTCATAGGCGAGTTCCTCGCTCGCGCCCGGTTCAGACATGTAATAGGCCTGCACCGCGGTTGCTTTGAGGTCGCGATAGAACCCGTCCTCAACCTCGCCCGCGAATACGCGCGCGTCATAGGCTCCGAGCACGGCTTCGCGCTCGCTCGGTGACAGGCTGGTGTAAGCGGCACCATCAGGGCTGGTCAGCGAAACGGCCAACGTGTCGAGGCCGGTTTGCCAATACTGCTGGTACTCGGTGTCGCCCCAGTCAGTGACCAGACTTTGCAAGACGTCCGGCACGCCGGCCTGCACGGCGCCGGCTGTCTCGGTCTGCGGAATAATCGTTTGCGCGACCGCCGCGATGAGCGCTATTTGCTCGGCATTGAGGAGACCACTCGGGGGATTGGACAATTGCCCGGACGGCGCCTCCTCCGCGCCGCCGCACGCGGCCAGGCCACCCACGGCTGAAAGGGCGATCAGTCCCTGAAAGACCTGCCGTCTCTGTAGCGTTAGATCATCAATCATCAGGACCTCCTTTAATGCGCCGGGTCGGCGTCGCCGCCGGCGGTTTGTTGCATCCAGTTGCGCGCCAAATACAGGCCGAGAAAGGCGACGATCAGGAAGAGCGGGAAGAAGACGAGTTGCGAAAGCGCGCCTTGTCCGGCCGCCACTTCGACCGCGTTCCCATCGAGGCCAGAGGCCTCGGCCTTGGCACGCGCGCTGTCGATCCAGCCACCAATGATCGGGTTCCAGATGGTCAGGGCGAACATGCCCGCAGCGCCGACAAGGCTCATCCCGAGCGCCCCCGAGCGCGGCACATATTGGGCTGTCACGCCGATCATGGTCGGCCAGAAATAGCAGACACCGAATGCGAACACGATGGCGGACACATAGACCATCGCGCCCGACGCGGACGACATCAGGAACAGGCCGAGCGAGGTCAGCACGGCGCTCATCAGCAGCACACCAACCGGGTTGAGGGCGTGGATCAGCGGCCCCGCAAAGTAGCGTCCAACCGCCATGATCCCGGTGACCATGCCGAGCACAATCATGGCCTGTCCCGGCACACCGCCAAGCTGCGCCCCGAGAATTCGGTCGACCCATTGCTGGGTGCCAAGCTCCGAGGTTGCAGTCAGGCTCATCAGGCCCATCAGGACGATCAGCAAGGCCGCGTCCCGCGCCCGCCCGGCTCTGAACATCATCAGGAGGAAAGTGAGTCCGAGCACGAGCAGGAGCGGAAGCAGGAACGTCCCCGGCAATCCGGCGACGAGATTGTTTGGCGTTCCGATCAGGACCAGCAAGCCAAAGACAGACGCCATCAGGATCAGGCCCTTGGCGTCGAGATCGACAATCTTCTCGATCTTGGGAATATCCGGGAACTGCGTCGTGAACACCATGTAGCCATAGATGGCGGTCGGGATCAGCATTATCGCGATCTGTGGCTGCCAACCGATACCGGCATTGGTCATGAAGTATGAGACGACCGCGCCAATGACGATGCCGCCCGGGAACCAGACATGGAACCGGTTCAGCCACTTGGTCTTGTCATCCTTGTAGAGATCCGCGACCAGCGGATTACAGGCCGCCTCGACCGAACCATTGGCGAAACCAATGAAGAAGGTTGAGATCAACAGGCCGAGGAAGCCACCAGCAAAAATCGTCAGCACCAGGCCGAGCAAGTGCCCGACAAAGGCGAGGATCATGATCAGTCGCGGGCCAAGCTTGTTATACAGGAACCCGAACACGACCATGGCCAGCGGGAAACCAAGAAAGGCCATTGAGTTGACCCAGCCGAGCTCAGTATCGCTGAGCGAGAACTCCTCCGACAATTGGGTCAGGATTCCGGCGCGGATCGCGAACGTCATCGCGGTGACGATCAGCGACAGGCAGCTCAATAAGAAGAGCTTGTTTCGATCAATCCCCGCGGCCAATGGCTCGTCGGCTGTAGTGGCTGTCATGTTTCCTCCCTCGCTCGGCTACGTTCTAGTCCAGTCCGAGCATTTTTCTGTTCGCTTCGACGCTGACCTCCCCGCCAGCAAAATCGTCAAAGGCTTTGTCGGTGACACGGATGATGTGATCCGCGACGAATTTTGCGCCTTCTCGGGCGCCGTCTTCCGGGTGCTTCAAGGCACATTCCCACTCGACCACGGCCCAACCGTCAAAATCATAGCCAGCAAGCTTGCTGAAGATCGCGCCGAAATCGATCTGACCATCACCGAGTGACCGGAAGCGTCCGGGACGTTCGACCCAGCCCTGATAGCCGCCATAGACGCCGCTCTTGCCGTTGGGCCTGAACTCCGCGTCCTTCACATGGAACATGCGGATACGATCATGATAGTGGTCGATGAAAGACAGATAATCGAGCTGCTGCAGGATGAAGTGGCTCGGATCGTAAAGAATGTTGCAGCGCGCGTGGCCGTCGACCTCTTCGAGGAAACGCTCGAACGTCACGCCGTCGTGCAGGTCTTCGCCGGGATGAATCTCGTAACAGATGTCGACGCCGCATTCGTCATAATAATCGAGGATCGGGCGCCAGCGTTTGGCGAGTTCCTTGAACCCCTCCTCAACCAGACCTGCAGGTCGCTGCGGCCACGGATACATGAACGGCCAGACCAGGGCGCCGGGGAAGGATACAGACCGATCCAGGCCCAGATTCTGCGACGCCTTAGCCGCGAACTTGACCTGCTCCACCGCCCATTCCTGGCGCGCTTTCGGATTGCCGTGCAGCTGCGTCGGCGCGAATGCATCAAACGCCGTATCATAGGCCGGGTGCACAGCGACCAGCTGTCCCTGGATATGGGTTGAGAGCTCGGTGATCTCGACGCCCCATTCGCGGCATTGGCCTTTGAACTCGTCGCAATAGGTCTTGCTCTCGGCCGCCAGTTTCAGGTTGATGCAGGTCGGGTTGTCTGATGGCACCTGCACGCCCTTATAGCCCGCATCTGCCATCCATCGGCAGGCATTCTCCATCGTATCGAATGGCGCATCGCCCATGAATTGCGCCAGGAAAATTGCCGGGCCCTGCATCGTCTTCATGCGCTAATCTCCGTCCACGCTGATTGGTTATTGCTGCTTGTCACGAGCGCCTCGACAAAGGCCATGCCGCGCACGGCGGCCTCCATGCCGGCCTTGACGCCGCCTTGGGTCTGAAGCGCGTGCGCGAACTCCAGATAGATATTTGCGAACGCTTCAATATAGCCTTCCGGATGACCGGGCGGTGTGCGGTACCCAGCGGCCACATGGTCCGGCAGGTAGCCTTGTGCGGAGCGGAGGATCTCGGTGGGCCGATCAGTATAAGTGCGCACCAGCGTGTTCGGTTCTTCCTGGTTCCATTCCAGGCCGCCGGTCTCGCCATAGACGCGGATCGACAGGCTGTTTTCCTTGCCGACGCATACCTGAGACGCGCTGAGCACGCCTTTCACGCCATCTTGCATGCGAAACAGCGCGGAGCCATCGTCATCCAGGCGGCGCCCTTCCACGAACACCGACAGGTCTGCCGCGACATGCGTCATGATCTTGCCAGTGACGAACTCGGCCAGGTTATGCGCGTGCGTCCCGATATCACCCATGCATCCCGAAATTCCTGAACGTGCCGGATCTGTCCGCCAGTCGGCTTGCTTGTTATCGACCTCGCCGGCGAGCCAGCCCTGGATATATTCGACAAAGACCTTGCGGACCTTGCCAATGCCGCCTTCGGCAACAATCGATCTTGCGGCGCCGACGAGCGGGTAGCCGAGATATGTATGGGTCAGGCCGTAAGCCAGCGTGTCATGCTTTTGGACAATCGCAGCAAGCTCGCGCGCTTCGTCCAGGTTGAGCGTGGCCGGCTTGTCGGACAGAACATGGAAGCCCGCTTCCAGGGCCGCCTTGGCGACCGGGAAGTGGACATGGTTCGGTGTCACGATGGCAACGAAGTGCATGCGCTGATCGGCTGGGAGCGCCGCCTCGGCCCGCATCATTTCTTCGTAATCAGAATAGCACCGCGAGAGGTCCAGCCCCAGCGCGCGTCCGGTCGCCTTGCAATTCTCTGCATCTCTCGAAAACGCGCCGCAGACCAGTTCGATCTGGCCATCCAGTCTCGCAGCCAAGCGGTGGACGTCGCCTATTAAGGCGCCCTGACCGCCGCCAACCATGCCCATTCGGAGCCGATTTTCCGTCACGCGTTGAGCCTCCCTGCCCAAGTCGAGTTGTGTTTTTATTGTCTATTTCTGTTAGCGCTAACAGCAAGTCCGTGCAGATGCAACCAGCGCACGCGCGGAAATTTGATAGCGCTATCAATTTTTAATAGACAGTGCGCCTCGGGCTCGCTACGCCTTTCGCGCAAGAGACCCTGAGAACGCTTGCAGGGTCGCTCTGCCGGAAGGAGTTTCAGGAATGCGCACGATCATTTCGACCGTATTGGGAGCGGGCATCGCTCTGACAATCACGAGCTGTCAGGCGCCAGAGCCAGACACACCGAGCGAGCCGGAAGTCTCTTCAATCCAATCGATCGGCAGCGTTGATCGCAGGTCGGCAGCGCTCGATGAAATAGTGCCGGTGGGCGCTGAGATCGAAGTTCTGGCCGAAGGCTTCACCTGGCCAGAAGGACCAGTTTGGGTGGCCGAGGTAGACGCGCTCTTTTTCAATGATGTGCCTGAGAACAAAATGCATCGCTGGTCAGCCGAAACCGGGCACGAAATGATCCTGTCGCCTTCAGGCGGTGCCACGCCGGAGGCCGCACTGACAATGCGCGAACCCGGGGCGAACGGTCTTATCAAGTGGCCGGAAGATTCATCTAAACTCTTGCTGGCAGATCATGGCGCGCGCGGATTGTCCGTGCTCGATCGGGCAACGTTTGAGCGCGAGGTGATCGTCTCATCCTTCGAAGGCCAGTCACTGAACTCTCCGAACGATATGGTGGCACGCAGCGATGGCGCAATCTTCTTCACCGATCCGCCTTATGGACTGCGCGGATTGAATGATGCGCCCGAAAAAGAACTCTCACACAATGGCGTCTATCTCTACTCAGCCGATGCGCCTCTGCAGCTCGTGATCGATGATTTGAGCTTCCCGAATGGCATTGGCCTGTCACCGGATGAAGCAACGCTTTATGTCGCGGTGTCCGATCCGGATAATGCCAAGATCATGGCCTACGCCGTGTCTGCGGACGGCACTGTCGACGAAGGCCGCGTCTTCTTCGACGCCACTGCTGAGTTGCGCGACGGCGGCGGACTTCCTGATGGATTGGCGGTGGCCAAGAATGGCACC
>SPJK01014732.1_pt1 | contig 20321 bp, 7 predicted proteins | sample 3741771 | NCBI WGS metagenome assembly SPJK01 (sample SAMN10925997, study PRJNA522277) | cold seep metagenome | isolation source: Elba SIP-enriched marine methane seep metagenome, extraction at timepoint T2 | place: Italy: coast of Elba, Mediterranean Sea
GGAGAACAGGGGCCACAAGGCGTTCCTGGCCCGGCCGGACCCATTGGCCCGCAAGGGCCTCAAGGACCTCAGGGGGAGCAAGGGCCTACAGGCAACACTGGGCCGCAAGGTGAACAAGGGCCACAAGGATCGACCGGGCCACAAGGGCCTGCTGGGCAAGATGGAACAGGGGTGAGCATCGTAGGCTCCATCCCAACAATCGATGATTTGCCTGCTAATGGTAGCCCTGGCGATCTGTATATTATCCAGGATTCGGGTAATGCCTACGTCTGGGATGGCAGCATGTGGACCAATGTGGGGCAACTCCAAGGACCGCAAGGCCCACAAGGACCGCAAGGGCCTGCCGGCCCACAGGGTGAACAAGGTATAGCTGGCGCCACCGGAGCACAAGGCGTACAAGGACCGGTTGGACCACAGGGACCGCAAGGTCCTCAAGGCGAACAAGGACCTGAAGGAGCACAAGGCGAGCAAGGGCCTAGCGGAGCACAAGGGATACAAGGAGAACAAGGGATCGCTGGCCCGGTCGGACCAAACGGGCCACAAGGGCCACAAGGTGATACTGGACCACAAGGACCACAGGGATCTCAAGGGCCGGAAGGCCCCGTTGGGCCTCAGGGCGAACAAGGGCCACAAGGTGAACAAGGGCCTGCCGGACCGGCCGGCAGCTACAACGCCGGACTTGGAATTGCCATTGCAGGGAACACCATTTCAGCTGAAGATGACAGCCCCACCAACGAATTGCAAAACTGGAATAATCTGCCCGGTATACCCGCCGATATCGCAGACGGTACGGACGATGTCGACGATGCCGACGCCGACCCCACCAACGAACTGCAAAACTGGAATAACCTCCCCGGTATACCCGCCGATATCGCAGACGGTACAGACGATGTCGACGACGCCGATGCCGACCCCACCAACGAATTGCAAAACTGGAACAACCTGCCCGGTATACCCGCTGCTATCGCAGACGGTACAGACGATGTTGACGATGCCGATGCCGACCCCACCAACGAACTGCAAAACTGGAATAACCTCCCCGGTATACCCGCCGATATCGCAGACGGTATTGACGATGTCGATGATGCCGATGCTGACCCCACTAACGAACTGCAAAACATCTCCTTGGTTGATGGAGAAATCGTGCTTTCTAGTGGCGGCGGCTCTGTATTCCTTCCTAATGGGAGCGACAACCAAGAGCTCAGTCTATCAGGCACCGACCTTTCTATTGAAAATGGAAATGCTGTAGACCTATCGGTCATCCAAGACGGCACCGATGACGCTGATGCGGACCCAACGAATGAGATCCAAACACTTTCACTTGGTGATGGAGAAATGGAACTTTCGCAAGGAGGTGGAGCCGTTCCTTTTCAGCGGCTTACCTTCACGCCCGCTTCCAGCTCCCTATCGATCGATTTTGGCAACAGTGTGAACCTGAGCAGTTTGCAAGACGGTACCGAAGACGCCGATGCCGACCCGACCAATGAGTTGCAAAATTGGAGTAACCTGCCTGGCATCCCCGCCTCTCTAGCGGACGGAACAGACGATGTAGATGATGCTGATGCGGATCCCACGAACGAATTGCAAACGCTATCCCTCTTCGACGGCTTCCTCGTACTATCTAATGGAGGCGGCTCCGTTCCTTACAGCGGAGGAGGTGGTGGCACCGATGATCAGCAACTAAGCTTATCGGGTACCGACCTTTCTATCGAAGACGGTAACACTGTAGACCTATCGGTCATCCAAGACGGATTTGAGGATGAGGATTCTGACCCTAACAATGAGTTACAAACCATCTCACTAGTAGATGGCGACCTGATCCTTTCACTAGGCGGTGGCGTGGTGAATCTGCCCAGTGGAGGCAGTAGCCCCTGGACAGAAAACGGCAGCGATATCCATTACTCTAGTGGTGATGTAGGGATCGGTATCGCCTCTCCTACACAAAGCCTGCACATCTCCGGGAATGGCATCTTATTGGAAGGAGCATCTATGCCTTCCCGGAAGTTAGAACTACTCGTAAATGGCATGGAGCATCAAATCATTTCCCACAAACGCGATTTGGTTTTGCTCGCAAACGAAGGCAGCGACCGCGTAGTAGTAGATGATGAGCTGCAAATTGAAGAAATGCCTATTGGTGATTTTCGCGATGTGCAGTGGAACGACGCCACTGGTGTATTGGGCTATGATAATTCTTCGCGCCGATACAAAGAAAACATTCACAACCTGGATGATGAATTTAGCCTGATTCTCGATATCGAACCCAAGACCTATACCCGGCCAGGGGCGCCAGAGCGCACTGAAATCGGCTTTATCGCTGAAGACTTCCATGATCGGGGGCTTCGCCACCTGGTTGAGTATGATAGCGAAGGACAGCCCGATGGCTTGCGTTATGACAAAATGGTCACCTATCTGGTGCCCCTACTCAAGGAGCAGCAGGAGCGAATAGAACAACTGGAAGCCGAAAATGAAGAATTGACTGACCTGCTGGCCCGTATTCAGGCGCTAGAGCAACAGATGAATCAGTTAGAGCAAGCTGCAAACGAATAATACACCACACCTAAACCCTATTAACAGCATGCTGCAACGACATCTGCTATATGCCCTACTCTGCTGCTGGCCTTTCTTTTCAGCGGCCCAGGACCTGGAATCATTTGGCAAGCAGGAGCCTTTCCGCTTGTCGGGGAGTATGGGACTTATGCTTAATGCTTATGATACCGATCGGGAGAACCCTCGCTACGATCCCTTTAGCTATACCCTCACGGCTAATCCGACCATCAGTATCTACGGGTTCTCGGTACCGTTCAACATCGTGTACAGCGAACGAGAGCGTTCTTTCCGACAACCTTTTAATCGCTTCGGGGCACAGCCCACTTACAAATGGATCAAATTGCACTTGGGGTTCAGTAACACCTACTTTTCCAACTACAGCCTGGCCTCCCGAACCTTTCTTGGTGGTGGGCTTGAGCTAACACCTGGCAAGTTTCGCATCGGAGCAGTTTACGGCCGCTTCAACCGATCAATCGAGTTACCTGATAATAACAACCTCTACATCGAGCCTTCTTTTGATCGCTGGGGTTATGCGGCCAAATTAGGGTTTGGCTCTCCCACCAACTATCTCGACCTCGTCTTTTTCAAGGGCGAAGATCGCTACGATCAGAGCTTGTCAGATTCGCTGGCTACCAGTGCCAATCCACCAGCCGAGAACCTTATTCTCGGGCTAAAGACCAGTCAGCTACTTTTCAAGCGCCTCACCTTTGACATGGATGTAGCCGCCAGTGCTTGGTCATCTAACTTGCTTTCGAGCCAGGTGGAAGCGGGGGAGTTTGCAGATGTTCAAATCCTCGAACAGCTCTTCACTCCCCGCTACGCCACTCGTCTGTCACTCGCTGGAGAAGCCGGCCTTGGCGTGAACTTTAATCGCTGGGGACTCAATGTGCGCTATCGCCGCATCGATCCGGAGTACCAATCCATGGCAGCCTTTACCTTCCTTACCGACATTGAAGAGGTGACTGTCAATCCCAACTTAGTACTTGCCGGAGGCAAGTTGGCTTTATCAGGCAGCATCGGATTACAACGCAACAACCTCTACGATACAAGGTTACAAAACTCCGAACGTCGTATCGGCGCAATCAATGCCAACATTGCACCGAGTCGTGCTTTCAATGCGTCGATATCCTACTCCAATTTCAAGGTAGACGTTCAGGCGGTTAGTGAGGAACTGCTAAGCGATTCCTTCGACATTGTACAGGTAGCTGAACAGCTCAATGCCAACCTAAATTTCTTTTTTGGCGACAAGGAACGTCGAAGCAGCTTACATCTCACCGGTTATGGCAGTCGATTCGAGGATGTGAGCGCTTTCCAACTTCTAGCGCCGGTTAGTCGCCTGCTGGGTGGCCGCCTTAGTTTTCGCAAAAAATGGAAGGCTAGCGGGTTCACGTTTAGTCTTCACACCAACTATTCCCGATTCAATGCTGAACCGACCATCACCGACCGCTATGGCGGTGGCTTGCGCCTGCGAAAGGAACTGAACGACCGCCTGCAATTGACTGCTAACGGCGATTACCGAATCAACCAGCGCAATAGCCAGGCCGACGGCACCTCCATTGCTGCCCGATTAAGATTGCGGTATCCGCCAGCTGATCGGCATTCGTTCCGCCTGGCCACTTCCTGGACAAATCGATCTTACGGTATTTCCGGTCGCCAGGACTTTACAGAATTGCGTGCTACGCTACGCTATGGTTTTTCCTTCTAAACACCGACCAATGAGTACTAGATTTGCCCCCCTGTTTTTCGGCCTCTTTTTCCTATTCTTGCTGCAAACACATCTGCAGGCTCAACTATCGATTTCTACGATGGTCATGCCTCCCGTGCCGGTCACGGCTGCCCAAATTGAACAAGCGGAGGATGAATTAGTGCTTTTCACCATTACGAATGCCGGCGACGAAGCCATTGAGGTGCAATTGGCCTTTCGGGTGGAGAACATCTCCAACGGCAATTTCTCGGTGACAACCAATGGCCCAAAGGGAGATTGCATCACCATCGAACCTGGTGGCAATGTCTTCGACCTTTCGGATCTAAAATCTTCCTTTAATGGAAGTGATCTCACTTACACCGGCATCACGGAAGCAGAATTGATCGCCAACCCCGAATTACAGGAAGGCATGTATGAATTCTGCATTCAATTGTTCGAGTGTGAAAGCGGATCCGCTTTGACCGGGGAATCAGAAGGCTGCGCGATGTTTACTGTTTTTGTTGCCGACCAGCCGCAAATTACCAGCCCATGCCTTACCGGCTGGGTAAGTCGCGATGTCGACCAATTACAGATCGGTTGGATCTTCACTTCCTCGCCCGGCTTTATGGGGGAATTGGAATACACTGTACAGGTCGCGCCGATGCAAGAGAATGACCTGCAAGCTGCTCAAGCCGTCTTTGAACAAGGTGCTAGTACCACAGGAGGAGACGCCCCCACCATTATCGAGCAAACGGTTGATGGTGAAGACGGCCCCTTTCTATTGCTGGATATCGATGAGGATCTCGATTTAGAGGATGCACCCTTTTTCGCAGTGCGAGTGATCGCGGCCGCGCCTGATGGCGATATGCTGATCCGCAACGACGGCAAAAGTGAAGTCTGCATTTTCGAGGCCCGGGATGCCGAAGCACTGCCCGAAGAAGGCATTCAATTGCACTATCCTGCTGATGGCGATGCCATTCCTTTCACCCGCTTTCCATTGGTGAGTCGCTTCTACCCGGATGATGAACACCGCCATTGGAATAGTGCAACGAATAATAAGCGCTACGGTCGCTACGAACACCTCTTTACCGTAGACGCAGCAACCGAAGCGACCATTAGTGAAAACAACCCGCTGCTCTGGTACAGCGGCCCGCAGCGATCACAACTTTATCTGCTTAATCAAAACTGTAACCTTAACCTAACGCTGAACGAATTCCCCGAAGAACGCTCGCAACACATTGCCCACAATGAATTCGACGGCTCGTCTTCCTTCAAACGAGAAGCAGGTGAGTACGACTGGACTGCAGATGTTCTCATCAAATCTTACAACGGTAGTAAAACCTTTCTTGAAGGAGGAGTGGAAGGTTCCTTTTATGTGGGCATGGGGCCACCCCAACTACAGCAGCCAGCAGACGAGGCCGTCGTACCAGCCGGGCCTATTTCATTCTCCTGGTTATCCGCTGAGGCTCCAGAGCGCTTGGTTCCAGATTTCAATGTAGTACGAACGAGTAGCGGTGCCCCTTGCCAAACCTATGATAGCCAAGCATTCGAGCGCTGGGAAATACAAGTCAGTAAGGATGAAGAATTCACGCCGGAAAACCGCGTTTTCTCAAATAGTAGCACCCTTGGACAGCAGACCTCCTATGCGAGTTTGTTCGATGCGCTGGGTCGCAAAGATGACGCAAAAGTGCAAACATTGCGCAACGAACTGTACAAATCGCTGCAGTCCTCAGCGACCGTACAACAACCAGGCACTTATTACTGGCGGGTCGTTTGGAAAACGAATCCCGAAAACGATCAGGATACAGAATTTTATCGCAGTAGCCCGATCCGTAGCTTTATTATAGAAGATGAAGCCGGCCCGCGGGACGATTGCTTTGATATTTGCGAAATCACCACACCTGACAACCAACTCATCCCGGCTACGCTAACTACTGAAAGTAAACCCACTATTGGCCTATTCGAATTAAACATCACCAGTATTTCCGGTTCTGCATTGGATGGTTATGACGGGGAAGGATGGATTGAGATCGTCTGGCTCTACGATGTTGATGTCTTGGTCACCTTTGAAAACATCAAAGCCAATGACGAGAATGAAATTTTCGCCGGCACGGTGGAAGCCAAAAAGGATCACAATTTCGAATTGGAGTTACTGAACAATAGTACCGTTAGCAACGCGCTCAACCTGGCGAATGTCGACAAGGATGAAATTAACGGTTATCTCGAAGAGCCCGCCCGCTGGCTAACGCTCTATCAAGAGGGAAAGATGGCTTTGCCCTTATCACTAGACCGAGAGATTAATGGTGAACGCTATCACCTGGGATTGATGGACATGACCTTTACGCCCAATCGCGCTCGGATGAAGGTAGTCGCTAACGTCGACCTTCCATTTGGTGGCGATATCGGTGATCAGATCTTGTCTTTTGGTTCCCAGTTGTGTTTTGGGCCAAACGGGCTCGAACCTCACTTCATGCTCTATCGAATTGACGATCTAAACCTAACTGGCAGCGAAGGTCATTACGATGTCTGGATTAAAGGAGTGGGAGAAGCAACCACGCTTGACAGTACTAAAGTTACCTACCTGGATTGGGACTGCCATGGTTTTCGCAAAGTACACCTAGCTGGTGAGATCGATTTTTCGCGCGACGATTTCCTTCCTATCAATGATCAACAGGAAGTAATAGCGGGTGACGAACGCCTTAAGGCTACCTTCCGGATGAGCTACACTCGTGGCACCAATATCATCGCGGCACTGGACTTTAACCACCCGTTTGAACACACCGATCTTCCCGACTGGCAGTTCACAGTCAACAATGCCTTTGTGGACTACTCCGAGCTTGAAAACCCACCTGACATTGAATTCCCGGAGGGTTATGAAGATGAATCTGTCTTTAATGCAGATTTTACCAATCTATGGGAAGGTGTGTTCATCAAAAACATAGTCGTTCGTGTACCGGAACGCTATAAATCCTTCAATCAGACTGGCAACCTCACCCTACTAGCCAACAATCTTATTATCGATGGCGAAACGGGCTTCTCTGGCTTTATTCAGGCCAATAATGTCATTGAGTACCCAAATGGCAATCTCGACGGCTGGCAATACTCGCTAGATACGATCCGCCTGAAGTGGGTGTCGAATGACTTTCGCATGGGCCGCCTGGACGGGAAAATCCGCATCGCCGGCTTGGAAGAAGATGAATTCCTCTCTTACTTCGCCCTCCTTAATCGTGATGAGGTAAACGTAGAAGACGATGAAGAAACAGAGGAAGTAGAAGAAGGCACCAGTACTGCTACCACCTTGGAGTTCGTTTGTGAGCCCAATACCGATATCGACTACACTTTTGAGTCCCTGCATTCCACCCTTAAGTTCACCCAGGATAGCCGCCTGAGTATTGATTATCAAACTGGAGCAGGCTGGGATGTACTAGCTACCTTAAACGGCAGCCTGACGCTAGAAGATGACTGGGCTAATCAGATCCAACAAATCCCGGGCGTCAATTTTCGCGGCATCGAATTCCAAGGCTTCCAAATCGGTAATAAAGTCGGCTTCGAAACCGGCAACTGGTCCTTGGCCAGCCCACCGAAGACCGTGGGAGGCTACCCGGTCAACCTACGCGATGTAACCCTTGAGCGGGAGCTATCCACCGATGGCGTACGCCTTGGTTTGGCCTTCAATTTCGACCTAAACATCTCTGAGGTACTTAGTGCCGAAGCCTCGCTCGCCGTTTGGGCAAAGTTGCATATGCCCCAAGATGGTGCCCACTATGTAGAGGCCGACGGCGTCGCCATGAGCGATTACGAGCTGACGAAAGACTTCGGGATCGTGGAGCTTTCTGGCGATATCGGCTATTTTGAAGATGACCCGGTTTACGGAAATGGGTTTGGTGGAGATATTCAGGCCAAATTCAACATTGGTGATGGTTACGAAGCACAGGTCTTGTTCATGTCCGGGCGCACGGTAAGAGTTACCCCGGATACTGGTCATTACCGTTACTGGCTATTGGATGCCTATACCAATATTCCAAGAACGCCATTGTTTGCCGGGCTTTATTTGAGTGGTGTCGGCGGCGGCATCTACCACAACATGCAAATGCAGGTGGAGGAAGATGAAAATGATTTCTTCCAGTCATTCACTTTCCTGCCCAACGAAGATGTGGACCTCGGCCTGGCGCTAGCGGCTCGTGTAGAAACGGAAGAGGAGAGCACTTTCAATGCCGATGCCCGCCTGACGGCCGAGTTTGCTGACTACAGCATTAACCTGATCGACTTCCGAGGCAGGGGCTATTTTATGACCAAGGTCAGCAAGCGGGAGAACCCCCAATTCCTGGCGGAATTAAGCCTCCAGATAGACTTTACGGAGGGGATTCTAGCAGGCAATGTAGACGCCTACATTAATGTGGAAGACGATTGGTTAAAAGGAAATTCCAGTAATTCACCGGATAACAACACTCCTGGTTATGCCGGATCGGCCAGTATGTATTTCGATACAGATGGTGTGTGGCGCATCCTCATTGGCCAGCCCAATTCACCCATTTCCGTTAGCTTTAAGAACATGGCCAGTGCCCAGGCTTATTTCATGTTGGGTAACGCTATTCCACAGGTAGAGTTTGGTGATGGATTCAGTGTAGGAGTAAGCACCAATATGGTCAGCGGCATTGCCTTTGGCGCGGACTTGTCTTTCGACACCGGCAAGAAAACGTTCCTCATCTTTTACGGACAATTCCAGGCACACCTCGGTTTTGATGTAGCGATCCAGCAAAGCTCAGACGTCGTTTGCCCGGAAGCGAGTGGCGGGGTACGCGGTATCAATGGCTGGTATGCACAGGGAATGCTGCGAGCCGGTTTTTACGGAGCCGTAGGTATTACTGTTGATCTACTACTGGTTAGTGGCGACTTCGAAATATTTTCCATTGGCGCCGACATCGACCTGCTTGCCAAGCTACCCAATCCATCTTATTTCGTTGGCCGCTTAAGTGGCCACTACAGCATCCTGGCCGGTGCCATCTCCGGCCATTGCAACTTCAAAGTTGAGTTGGGCTCCGACTGTACCGACCCCAACGCTCCTCCAGTCGCCTTTACGGCGATTGGGCAGGTGGTTCCTGCGGAAAATGAGGCAATCGAAGTCTATGCTTTCCCTCAGGCCTCCTTCAATTTGAAGATGAATACACCGATCACCCTGCTGGATGACAATGGTGATGAACACATCTACCGGGCACAGGTACAGGCCTTTCAAATCAAAGACGGAAACACGATCGTGGCCAACAATTTCGTACTAAACGACAACCTAAGTCTGGCTACTCTCAAACAACAGCGATGGCTGGAAGGTAATTCTACTTACCAGATCTACCTGGCTGTCAAGTGGCAGGAGCGCATCAACAACAATTGGGAAGATGTTTACCTAAACGGTAGCCTCTACCTGGAAACTCGTTCGCATAGTTTCCAGACGAAAGATCGCCCCGACCACATTCCCGAAGAGATGGTGGTGGTTACCTATCCACTTAATCGCCAACGTTTTTATTTGCAAGGCGAACATAATCAAGGGTTGGTCCGCATGAATCAACTCCCTGTACTAGACGACAATCTCATCAGTGGCACTTATGCCGTTCGGTTAATTCGATTGCACCCTAATGACACCCTGCCGGAGGTGCCATTCAATCTTTCCCAGCAGGTACAATTTGCCCTGCCTCCACTAGAGCATCAGCGCATCTATCGGGTAGAGCTCGTTCGGCGAGAAAGTTCACCAGTAAACCTCAACGCGATTTTAAGCACCTTTGGCCAACAGGCCCAAGTAGCTACGCTGGCCACCATGGACTCCGTAGTTACCCAGGTTTTTGATCAAGAGATCCAGGATGATGGTTCTTGGTTAGCGCAGCGCACGAATACCATCGAAGGCCAGACATTAGGGCTGACACCAGAGAAAGTCATCTATTCCTATCATTTCAAAACCAGCAGCTACAACACCTTAGAGGAAAAGCTGACTGCCATGACCAGCCTAGGCACCCGCTATGTCAACAATGGTGACAAGGAGCTCATGGCTCTCGATTATCAATTGGCAGAAGCTTTCGATGAATACGACCTCGTCGGATGGCCTTTCGATGAAAACAACACCGGTAGTCCAAGCCGCGAACCACTGATCGACTTCTTTACCAATTGGTCAACTAGTACCTCAGCAGGGAGTTGGATGGGCGACTATAATCGCCACATACTCGAATGTGCGGAAGCCATCCTGGTCCCACCGATCAATCCGAACCTCAGCTTTGGTGTATTGGTGCCGGAGGCTTTCTTCCCTACCGTTGCAGCTAACCCAAATTACACCTACTCCGAGCTATTAACGGATCAAGAAATTGAGAGTAACACCCCAGTTACTTGGGTTACCAACAATCAGTATTCCGGTAGCACTTTTGGCAACACCTACGGCTTCCATGCTCTTCCTGCCCGGCGCTACTGGCCGCAAGCCCGGGTATTGACCGGAATGTCATCAACTGCTCAATTCACCACAGTGTTATCTGGTAGCGGTTACAGCATGGGCGGCGGCAGCTCAATGGGGTCTTATGTGTCCGGCTACGAACCTCCGCCCCCACAACCACCGCCGATGGAATACCTTCATCTTATTGATGAACCGGCCCTTCCATCCTCCACGTATTTCTACTTGCGCTATGAAACAAGCTTGGCGGCTTACGAAGTGTATCGAGATACCTGGCACAAAGTACGTGGTCGCAACAATACCGATACGCAGGATCAGCTATGCGATTACTTCGCTTACCGACCTAGCACCTTAAATGAAATGTGGTATGCGCCTGGCTACCACCGGATGGCTCATTACAGTGAGACCTATCGGGTTTCTTCGCACTATCGCCTTGGCACTTTTGTACCAGGCCGCAGTGATCATTCGCTAATCGATTCCCTCAACTTCACTATTGACTGATAATGAACCGGATAATTCAACTCTTAATTTTGACCGTACTGAGTTTCGCCAGCCTCAGTGCGCAATCAACGGAGCCTTCCTTCGTGTTGAATGGAAAGTCTTTCGGCGATTCGGTCGTATTGCGGTGGGCACCGCTCACTTTTACGGCCTGGCAACAACATCTCGCCGGCTTCAAGCTGTGGCGAGAGGATCCGTCAGGCGGCGAACGCCTGCTTATTGGCACGGTTCAGGAACGGACCCTGGAGCAGTGGCAGATCCGCCTAAACGGGCGCGATGCAGAAGATTGGTCGGTTCGCTACGGCGCCATTGCCGCTCAAATGCGCTATGGCGACGGCCTAAATGCAAGTTTCGATGGCGGACCAGCAGCTAACATTATTGATCTATCCGATGAACAAGCTTCGCGGCTATCCTATGCATTGTTGGCCGCCGACCTTTCCTCTGATGCAGCAACCGGACTGGGGTTTCGCCTGGTCGATCACACTGTCGAAACCGGACGAAGCTATCGTTATGTACTGGAAGACAACTCCTCGGCAACAGGCGCTCCGCTTGCCGCCGCCGTGGTCAACAGTACTGGCTATGTTACTTTACCACAACTCCCCGCCCTTCGCATTGAAGAGCAAGATCAACTCTTAGAGCTGCGTGCAGACCTGCGCTTGCTGAGCATTGACTTCACTGCTTACCTCATCGAGCGTTCAACGGAACCCAGTGGGCCCTATTCGGTCATTACGACCTCCCCTTTATTGCTTTTCACTGAAGATGGAAATCACGAATTGGTGTACTATGACCGCCTGCCGGAAAACGACCGCACCTACTACTATCGCCTCATTGGCTTGGGCCCTTTCGGCGATCGCTCCCTCCCCTCTCCTACCAGCAGCGGAACCGGCCGTGACCGCACCCTGGCCGAACATCCAGTGGTCACTACTGTCGAAGGTACTCAGCGTCAGGTTGAGTTGACATGGGAGATGCCTCCTGTCGCAGATTTGGCTGGATTTTGGGTTGGTCGTTCTGAAGCAAAGGACGGGCCGTTCCGTCTGTGCCATCAAGATATATTGCCCGCCTCCCAACGCAACTTCACCGATACAGAACCAGGCGGCTGGGACCGAAATTTCTATCACGTTATCGCAGTCGATCAGGCTGGAAACATGAGCGTATCCCCCGCTCGCTATGTCGCTATTGAAGATCAAGAACCACCAGCAACTCCAATCAATTTAAAGGGGGCAGCAGATAGTAGTGGGTACGTTCTTCTGCGCTGGGATGCCGTGCCAGGCAATGACCTTTTGGGTTACAATCTGTACTACGCCAATGATCCTACCCACGAGTTTTCACCGCTGAATGCTTACCCGATACCACGGAACTATTTTGTCGACTCGATTTCGACTAAAGTTCTCAATCGGGAAGTATACTACCGAATCGCCGCGGTGGATAAGCATTACAATCAATCAGCGTTATCGGCGACACTTGCCGTAGCACGTGTTCATGATTTTCAGTTGTTGCCGCCAGTTATTTCGGCTGTGGAGAGTGATGCAAAAGGGATTACCCTTTCCTGGATCGCCAGTTCGCATCCTTTAGTCGCCGGGTACAAAGTTTTTGCAAGATCACAGGGCTCTGCCGAATGGGCACTACAAGCGGTTATTGATGACCCTCTTGTTACACAGCATTACTTCCAGCTGGCAGAAGGGCAGTACTTATTAAGCCTGCGGGCGTTTTCGCAAACGGCACAAGAATCGGATTATGCACTAGGGATCAAGGCAATCGTCCGAGACCCTTTGCTTCCACTACCCAATCAATTAGAACTAAGTCAAACCGCAGAAGGTATAGTGTTTAGCTGGCAAGCGGGAAGCACGATGGGATTCGATGCTATGATCTATCGATCAGTCAACTTTGCGCCGATGCAAAGCATCGGTCGGCTGCAGGCCAATACCGGAAGATTTGTCGATAAAGCCATAGAAGATGATGGTGTTTATCGCTATTGGATTCGACTCCAAGACAATGATGGAAAACGATCACCTTTTTCGCAGCCGTTGCAAATTGAAGTCGAAGAATAAACAAATGAAACATGTACTAAAAAAGTAGGTACTCCTCCTAAAATCCGTGGCATAGAAAACAAATAGCTTAGCGTAGGATGACTTTGAGCATTCTTCGCATTAAACCTATTACACACCTACAACCTTCTAGTAATCCAATTTCAAGAACCGATTGTATTTGACCGTTGGGTTTTTCACCAAGACCTTCCAGTATCAAGAGAGAAAGGCGGATGCTGGTCGAAGTAATTCGGCCAGCATCACTTCTCTGTGCAAAATCTATCTCATGACTCGCTTTATCCTAACTTACCTACTGCTCTCTTTCACGGCCTGCCTTCTCGCTCAAACCACCTACACCATCAACACCACTGATGACCTCGATGATGGCACCTGCGATGCCGTCCATTGCAGTTTACGGGAAGCTATTCAGGCAGCCAATGGTGATGCCGACCTGAGCACTATTGCATTCGACATTAGTGGAGCAGCCCCCTTTATCATCGAACCCATTACACCTTTACCTGAGCTTACCGAAGCCGGCACCATCATCGATGGAACGACACAAGTTGGCTATACCTTAGGCGACATCATTATCGACGGGCAAAACACTTTGCCTGCCAACAGCGGGATTCGCAGCTCCGCAAGCCAGACTGAAATCTATGGCCTAAAAGTGATCAATTTCACCCCGAGTAATAATGCCGCTATTGATATTAACGGCGACACCGTCAACGACATCATTATCGGTGCTCCCGGTAAGGGGAATATTGTAGGCAACTCGCATCAGGGAATTCGTGTCTGGAACACGCAATGTACCAATGTTACCATTCAGTCGAACTATGTGGGAGTCGACCCGACGAGTGGTTTTGCTGATATCGGGAATACCATTAATGGCATAGTGGTGATGCAAGGTGATTGTGCCAATGTCCTGATTGGCGGCGATGCCACAATCGGCGAGGGGAATATAGTAGGCCTCAACGGCGGAGGAATCCGCACCAGGGTCTCGGCAACCACTATCCAAGGTAACATTGTCGGTACAGACCCCACTGGAACGCTCGACCTCGGCAATGACAATACCGGTATCTTGCTAGATGACCTCCCGGGCATGCCTTTTAATTGCCTCGTTGGCGGGCCGAATCAGGGGCAAGGTAATGTCGTGGCCTACAACAACATCGGCATCTTCAACAACCCTACAGCAACGAACAATCGCTTTCAGCGCAATAGCACTTTTTGCAACCAATTCGACGGTATACGCCTAGGACAAGGCAGTAATCAAGGAATTGACACGCCGGAGATTAACTGTGCCAATACCAATCAAATTGACGGTACGGGCCTGCCGAATGCAATCATCGAAGTCTTTACCCATGATGATATGGAGTGCCCGGGAGTACCTTGTCAAGGGCGCACATTTATCGGCGAAGCTATGGTGGATGCGGCTGGCAATTGGACGCTTCCCTTAAGTATCACAGCAGGCGTTGAAGTCACCGCTACCCAAACCAACGAGCAAAACAATACGTCGGAATTTGCCAACTGCGCCACCGTACTCGCAGCCCCATCGGCCATGGCAGATAATGACGGACCTTTCTGCGAGGGTAGCGCCATTAGCTTGCTTGGCAATGTCATTGGAAACCCACCAGGCATCAGCTATTCATGGAGCGGGCCGGCAGGTTACGCTTCTACTCTACAAAATCCAATGGACGCGACCGTAGAAGGGCAGTATATACTATCTGTCGAGCAAGCTGGATGCATACTCGACAGCGACACCACCATCGTAGCGCTCATTCCGGCGCAACGCGATACCATCGGCGATGATTCCAATGAATTCCTTTGTGAGAACGAGTCCCTCTTGATCAATGGAACCACCTATAGCGCCATGAACCCTACCGGTGAAGAACTCTTGGCAGGCCAGAACGGCGCCTGCGACACCATAGTCACTATCGACCTCCAATTCCTCCCGATTCCGAGTGTTACACTCGATACATTCTTGTGCCCCGGCGAAAGCCTAATGGTGAATGGATCTCTATTCAATGCAGCTAACCCTGGAGGTCTCGTCACTTTTTCGGGCGGTGCAGCCAATGGATGCGATAGCCTCGTCAACGTCTCCGTCAGCATCTTCCCTGAGGCCAGCGGCAGTATCGATACCACTATCTGCCAAACGGCCAACTTCACCTTCAACGGAACACTCTACGACACCAATAATACCAGCGGAACAGAAACACTCATGGGCGCTTCTGTCAATGGATGCGATAGCCTTGTCAATGTCTCCGTCAGCTTCTTCCCTGAAGCCAGCAGCAGTATCGATACCTCTATCTGCCAAACGGCCAGCTTCACCTTCAACGGAACACTCTACGACACCAATAATACCAGCGGAACAGAAACACTCACGGGCGCTTCTGTCAATGGATGCGATAGCCTCGTCAACGTCTCCGTCAGCTTCTTCCCCGAAGCCAGCAGTAGTATCGATACCGCGCTTTGCGAAGGGCAACAATTGATCGTCAATGGTACTATCTATGACAGCAACAACCTGAGTGGCTCGGAGGTACTGGTCGGTGCATCTGTCGGCGGCTGCGATAGCACTGTTCAGGTATCGTTGACGATTATCAACGGCATTGATCTATTCATCGAAGACAACCTCTGTGCAGGAGAGCAAGTGATGCTGTATGGCGAGGCTTTCGATGAAAACAATTTATCCGGGAGCATTCTTGTACCCGGCGCCAGCGGAGCCTGTGACACCATAGTGAGTGTCAGTCTAACGCTATTGCAAGCCAGCACGAACACTATTGACCTCACACTTTGTCCGGAGGAAGAGGTTCTGGTAAACGGCACGACCTACGATATCGATCAACCGACCGGCACGGAAGTCTTAGCTGGTGGCAATGCCGTCGGCTGTGATTCTATCATCCAAATCAACCTTAGTTTCAGTGATCCTACTCTGGAATTAAGTAGTGAAGGCCCTAGTTGTCCCAATATTACTGATGGCTTCATTCAGCTACTCAGTTTCAGCGGAGGTAGCGGCCCGTATACGCTAAGCGTCGATGGTGGAACCGCCACTGTCATCAATAATTTTCCATTCTTGCTTTCAAGTTTAGCCGCCGGCACCTACCAGCTTGATCTAGAAGACAGCAATGGTTGCCTCATCCAGGAGAGCGTGACCTTATCAGCCGCTACCCCACTCAGCATTGCCTTGGGTGATGATCAAAGGATTGCGCTAGGCGATAGCATTCAGCTCAGTGCTCAGGTCACCCCTCCTGATGCAACGATCAGCTGGAGTCCATCGAGTGGTTTAAGCTGCATCAATTGCCCGACACCTTGGGCTCGCCCACTGGAAACCACCTTGTACACGGCTACCATATCGAATGGTGATGGATGTTCCAGCTCGGATCAACTGTTGCTGATTGTTGATCCCTTGCCTCCTGTCTTTTTCCCCTCAGCTTTCAGCCCCAACGACGATGGCGTCAACGATAACTTCACCCTTTTTACGGACAAGACCGATTTACAGGTCATCCGCTTCGTAATTCATAATCGCTGGGGCGGAGTGGTATTTGAACAAAACGATCTCGCGCCTAATGTACTAAATCAAGGTTGGGATGGGACCGTGCGCGGTCAACTGGCCCCGCAAGGCGTCTACGTCTACTTCGCAGAAGTGCAACTACTGAATGGAGAGATGGTAGTGATGAGTGGGGAGGTGGTGCTGGTGCGGTAACTACACCAAGCACAGAGTGGTTGAGGAAGATAATCACACAGTTAGTGTTGTTGCTGGCAAGACGGCAAACGTAGGCAGCGCCTGAGCTGTGGCGAGGCTTGACAACGCAGTTGGTGGGCAACAATAGCAAGTGAGAAATTCCCAAATCATTTCGTCATGGGTATAAAACACAAAAGCCATCCGACCCAATGGCCGAATGGCTTTCTTATTTTATAAGTACTAATCGAAAGATTCCTCTTCGACTACTGGTTTAGTTCAGCGAAAATTGCATCACATCGGATGAACTGTTGTGAAACATGAGTTCCGACACGATCGGCGTCATGTAATCAATCAGCGGGAAGCGAGCCAGCTGTTCCATTACTTCAAACTCCGTTTCGGATACCATCACCGCCCAAAGGCGCGAGCGGTCGAGTGCCAGGCTGTAATTCTGGATCACACCTTCCACTAACATCTGGTTGATCACGTAGCGTTGCTTCGGGATCAAGGCCATAAACTCTTCGGTAAATACCTCGGGGAGCTCAAACTCCACCATATAGGCGTTTTTCATGATTCGGTTATTTTCCTCTCCTCTAAATACGCTCGAGGAGGTGAAATTGTTGTGTCAATGGTGCAATGTCCGACGTCTGGAGTCCGACGTCCGACGTATTACCAACGACATCGGACGACGGACTTCGGACGCTGGACTTTGGACGCTTATTCCTCGACATAAAAACCCATCTTCCCCATCTGGTAGTCGCGCATGGCTTCCATGATCTCGCTTTGCGTGTTCATCACAAAGGGGCCGTACTGGGAAATGGGCTCGTTGAGCGGCTCTCCTGCTAACACGAGGATATCCACCGCGCCTTGCATGCTTTTGAGCACAATGCCTTCTCCGTCCTGGCGGAATTCCATCATCTGGCCGGCTTCGTAGTTCCAATTATCATTCAGTTGAATCGCTCCGTTCAGCACGTAGGCCAAGGCGTTAAAGTTTTCCGGCAGCGGCAACTCTACCCGATGTCCTTCCTGTAAGCCCACCTGTAGGGCCAGCACCGGCGTATAGGTTTGTACCGGACCTTTTAGCCCCTGGAACTCGCCCGCCACTACGCGTACTTCCACGTTCTCACCATCCTGACGAATAGCCGGAATATCTTTCGATTTGATATCCTGATAGCGCGGCTGCACCATCTTGTGCTCCGCGGGGAGGTTCACCCATAACTGGATGCCGTCCATGGTGCCTCCTTCTTCCAGGAAGGCTTCCGAGGCACGTTCAGAATGGATGATGCCCATACCGGCGGTCATCCACTGGACGTCGCCACCGGCCAGGATACCGGTATTGCCACGACTGTCGTGGTGCTTGATGCCGCCACTGTATAAAAAGGTCACTGGCTCAAATCCTCGGTGCGGGTGTGGACCTACATCTAAAGGGTCGCTACCAGGCGCTACCTCCGTAGGGCCAAAATGGTGCAACAATAAAAAGGGGTCTACTCTCGGTACATTTTGGGTCGGTAATGGCTGCTTGACAAGCGTTTTGCCCATCTGCAGTTCCTCGGCCGTCGTAATATTTGCTACGGTGCGAGTTTTCATCGTATTCTCCTTTATTAATGAACTATACCGAACTTAAAGTGATTTGGGCTGTCCCAAATTCACTTTGCTCGGTATATACCGACTGAAGCGGTCCATACGGACCACTTTGTTGTCGGTATAGTTGTCATGTACGATTGCAGAAGAACAGGTCTATCGTTCCCTTACAAATCGTTCCTCGACAACCTTAGTGAAGTAAAAATAATCGCCAGAAAAGGCTATTTGATGTAATAACATCTAATTTTGACGAAAGTTGTATGCCTCTCGCGGCGGCGCAGCGGATCGCAGCGACACGCGGCGGTAAATTTTCTCTTTTTTTAATCACTCGCAGCGTTACGCTGCGTTCGTAGCGGCGCTGCGAGAAGCCAGCCTTATTCTTCCTCCTCCAGAAAACTAAAGCTGTGTAGCTCATCTAAATCCAGCACAGTGCGGCCGTCTTCTGGGTAATACATAGGTTCGAAACGGGCTTTCCAGCGAATCTCGCGGCAGGTATAGGAACTGTGGATATGTACTTTTTGAGCAAAGGATTCATCGTAACCTTCGATGAAGATGATGACTTCGGCTTGATGTTGAGTAAAATCGCGCGGCTCCCACCCCAGGATAGGGCTGTCTTCATCAATGATATGAACGATGGTCCAGTTGAGTGGGAGAAGGTTGATGGCGTCGCGCTCCAGCGACAGGTTGTGAAAGCGGCGTTGCGAAAGCTCCCCCACTTCTTCCACCCACGACAAGATGACACTGGCCCGTAGGTTGATGATCTTACTTTCCCGTAAGTTGGCGATGCGAAACTGAAAGCTCAGCTGATCGGTATCGCGGTAAGGAGCGATCAAGGCATCTTTACTAAAAGCCAATTGCACCTGCGCTCGAGAAAAGCGTGCAAAAGACAATCCCGTGACCAGCGCTACCGACATGAGTCCTACCAAGGCATCGAAGGACGCCAGCAGGTTGGCCGCTACGCCGCTCGGGCTTATGGCCCCGTAGCCAACGGTGGTAAAGGTCTGGATACTAAAGAAGAAGGCTTTCGCGAAATCTTCCACAAAGCCCGTCTGTTCAATACCGCTTAGATTCTCCACCCCGATGATCACGAAGCCCAGGGCGAAGAGCGCATTCACTGAAAAGTAGTAGCCCACCACCATGCCGAAGAAACGCAGCCAACTCACTTCTACCAAACTTTGATAGGGCGTCCAGGCCGACATGCCGCGGCGGATGATATTGAAGGAGCCGTCTTTGTTGATCAGGCGGTCGCCTTTACGGGTCATCCGGGTACCGAAGCCGATCTCGGAGTCTCGTGAGCCGTTGTTGGAACGATTGAAAGAAGGGAATTGCATATTTCTTGAAGCTTACTAACTTGTCGTGATCTATGAGCTCAAAATTACATCATTTTCACTCGCCGGTGGCAAAGGCAATTCCGGGCGTGTAAAGCAGTAAGAATTTCTTTTGCAGAACATCTTCATTGCCCAACATTTACACCTTTACACTTTTCAACCTTTATACTATAATCAATTCTCCTGCCCCGGCCCACCTTCGAGAGCTAGCCAGGCACGATCGGGGAGCATTTCCTGGAGTTTTTGGAAGAAGATGCGTTCCTCGAAGCGGACATGTTCGGCGATTTTGCGGCCAAGGCTATCCAGTAGTTGAGGAAGTTCTGCTTCGGCGGCACTGCCCAATTGGTCGAAGCGGGCGGCGATCTCCAGGTGTTCGCTGCGCAGGCGCTGTGCCATTTCGGTTAGTGGTTCGCCATAGTGTTCGGCAAGCGGTAGCAGGTGCCATTCTTCCCACTGAACGTGCGGCTGCACTAGTTCGGTGTATTGCTGGAGGGCGTAATCGCGTTGCTCAGGTGGCGTAGCGGGCAAACCTTTGTAGGCCGGCACGTCCTGCTTAAGGACC
>SPJK01003847.1_pt1 | contig 20265 bp, 10 predicted proteins | sample 3741771 | NCBI WGS metagenome assembly SPJK01 (sample SAMN10925997, study PRJNA522277) | cold seep metagenome | isolation source: Elba SIP-enriched marine methane seep metagenome, extraction at timepoint T2 | place: Italy: coast of Elba, Mediterranean Sea
GATATAGGTATTTGACGCTCTCGCACCTTTAAAGCAGTAAATAATAATCTCATCATTCACATCCAACCCTGCTTCAGCACATAAAGCTCGTGTTTCTTCCGGTGATTTAAACAGGGGGATTTCTGCATCAGCATCCATAAATTTATACCATTCAATCCAGTGCGCACCCGGCAAACGCCCTTTGCGAGGAGCAAAATCAACACCGTAAGGTGAAGAACTCACCCCTCGCCACTCGTCTTCATCACGATTATCTAACAGTTTGATATCCGCGTTATCTATCGCTGAAAGCATGTCATTGACGGTCGCTATAAATTCTTTTTGGATGTTTGCTTCAAAAGTGGAGGGGGCAGGTGTCGTGGTTTCAGTGGTCACAGGCAAGCCATCATTTAACCATTTGGATAATCCCCCATGTAAAATACCAACATCCTTGAGACCAAATAGACTGAACTGAAAATACCCACGACAAGACCCACCATAACGTGTGTTGAGGCAGTCCTCATACACAATCACCGTTTTGTCATGTGAAATACCCGCTTTTCTAAACAAAGGGGTAAAAATATCCTGCATTTCCTGAATACCCTCAGGCGTTGTCATTGACAATGTGGTAAATATTTCAGGAATATTGACAGCGCCTGGTATATGCCCTTTATTGAAATCTTCTTTATCACGCACATCAACTATAATGGCATCGCCTTTAGACAGCATTTCACTCACTTCTTTAGGTGAATACAGTATTTTGTGGCTCATTTTTTACTCCTGAAAGTTAAATAAAAGAATGCAATCTCGCTAAAATATTTAGCAGATGGTTGAAAAATGTTATAAGCGAAGGCGAGGCAAAGAATGAAGAAAATGAGCATTTTTAGTCATTCTTTAACGCCGAATTGACCAGCGCAATTGTTTTTCAACGGCCTGCAGGTATAAGTTAGTATCGATTTTTACAATTGTGATCCCCCTGAATTAAACAAGCAAAATTAGTACCATACCTTTTTTCGTGTGCAAATATGGGGTCAGCAAGTAGGTACGATTATGTTATCGCTAATCGTACCTACTTACTAAGGGTGTAAAGACGGTGTCGCGAACATCGTCTGATTGATGAATCGCTTCAATTATATCCAGTAAGTAGTTAAAGCCTAACTTTGTGTTAAACCTAATTTCTTATTATTCAGATACTTGATGCTTCACTGGTAGCGGCATTATTGGCTGACCCTTGAACCTTGAAGGTTTGAAATGTTTTGCCGGATGGGGCTGGAGCGCTGCTGGGTCATTATCTGGAACCCTTCCGTGAAACCGATGAATTTGATGGTTTGTTGATTATTTTATAATTGCCCGGCGCCCTTTAATATCTCCTCCAACGGCGCAAGGTTCAGGCGTATTCTGAATAAAACATCATTATTATCGATCAATCCGAAGCAGTCGTATGTTCTGAGTTGTATTTTGGTTTGGTTCAAGGTATTGTCGCTGGATTCGGGGAGTTGGCGCACCAGGATATGTAGCTTATCGTTGTTTTTCAGTTGCTCTAAATGGTGTCGATCCACTGAAAAGGCATGTGAGGTATAGACCATCGGGTTGCGTTTAAAATCATGGTTTTCCATTTGCGCTTTTTCCAATAATGCGCCGGAGGTCAGGCTGACCGGGAAAACCTCCGGATAGTGAGCGGTATGGGTAAGCTCATCGAAATAGTCGGATTGTTCGGCTAAGGAACCGGATAAAAAATTCTTGGCGTTGCCGTTATGCAGGTGTTTTCTTTTCAGGAAAAAATCGCTGTCTGCGACCTGAGATTTGTCGGGCAGTTGGTTTAAATTCGGTAGGCTGCTTAAGTTTTCATCAGCCAATAACAGCGGCTTATTCGTTTCCTTTTTGAAACCGAGCAAGATCGTTTTACCAGCGGATTTTATCGAAATGCGATTGCTCAAAGTCAAATCGGGAATGGTTTTAATCAGGGTTTTTTTAACATCTAATTCAAATTCAACGCGGGGTCGCAATGCATTAACAAAGGTGATCTGGTAATTGCTGTAACGCAAATTGTTTTCTTCGATGATTTGATTTTCATGATGAGATTCGCGGTACAGGCGCATTTGATATTCAATCAACGTATTTAATTGAAAGCCAAGAACAATCGGGCCTCTAAACGGGTTATGGGTAACCTGCAGCCATTTATGTTTATCATGAAATAAGTTGAAGTCATCAGATGCGTTGCGAGCAACTTCCAAATGTATTTGATCGAAGATAAAGTGTGTTTCAGTCATTAAAGAGTGCATTTTCAATAAAATAAGGGTCAATATTAGGCGCGGCGACAGTTTTGTCAAACCACTCAATAACCGGATAATCCAGACCGATGCCAAGCATGTAGTTATACAGGGCTTTGTTTAAGCCCTGGCCGAGTAGTTCATGATCGCTTGCGACCTTGTCAATGTAATCAACCTCATTTTCGGCAAACGAGACATTTTCATTTGGAATTAAGCGAATGCCGTAGGCTTCCGGGTTCATGCCCACCGGACTGTGTATGGTCGCTGCGAAGCGGTGCCAATAAGCCGATTGAAAGCAATTATGCAGCATCATTTGTCTAACCATTTCCAAGGATTCCACTGTTTCCGTTTCCGTTTGGCTGGGAAACCCGTACATTAAATAGGCATGCGTCATGATACCGGCATCGGTAAAATGGCGGGTGACCTTAGCGACTTGTTCCACGCTGACGCCTTTTTTCATCAGCTTTAACAGGCGGTCGGATGCGACTTCGAGGCCGCCGCTAACCGCTATGCAACCGGAGTCCGCTAACAATCGGCATTTTTCGGCGCTGAAGGTTTTTTCAAAACGGATATTTCCCCACCAAGTGATGACGCACTGTCTTTCCAATAATTTTTCCGCCAAAGCGAATAAAGCTTTGGGCGGCGCAGCTTCATCAACAAAATGAAATCCGCATTGCCCGGTTTCGCGTATTAATTGTTCGATTCTATCGACCAGCAGATCAGCGCCGGCGTCTTCATAACGGTTAATATAATCTAATGAGATGTCACAAAAACTACATTTTTTCCAGTAACAGCCGTGGGCGACGGTTAATTTATTCCAACGACCGTCGCTCCAGATGCGATGCATGGGATTGAGCATTTCGCAGACGGATAGATAGTTGTCTAATGCCAATCCTTGATAACTGGGCGTTCCGGTTTGTTGATGGGGAATATCGTGTAAGCGGGGATGAGCGGGGTGATAAACCACCTGTTGTTCCGATAACCGGTAAGTTCTAAACAAATCCTCTAAAGGTCTTTGATGTTGCAGATATTCCAGTAAGGTCAATAGCGGGCGTTCGCCGTCGTCCAGGGTAATGTAGTCTACATATTGAAAAACGCCGGGGTCTTTTAAGGCGCGCAATTCAGTGTTGACATAGCCGCCGCCCATGATGATTTTTAGATCAGGGTTAATTTCTCGACAGCTTTGGGCGATTTGTAAAGCGCCCAGCAAATTACCGGGAAACGGAACCGTTAAACCGATAACATCGGGTTGATGTTGATCCAGATAAGCTTGAGTCAATTGATGGATGCATTGCCGGGTATAGTATGGCTCGCTGCGTAATTGCCGATTTAATTCAGCAAAAGTCGGGCTTGATGCGGCCAGGCTTTCACCATAGCGGGAAATTTCAAAATTGGGATCGACGCCCTCATGAATGATGGCGATTAAGTCATTGATAAACAGACTGGCCAGATATTTCGCCTTGTCTTGTATGCCGAGTTGTCCGAAAGCGTCTGTTAGGGCATCATCGGAAACCTGTTCCATCTGTTCCAATACCTCAAACTTCGGTCCTTCCGGCAGAAAATGGCGGCTGGCGATGCGATGAGCCAGACTAGGGTCTTTACCTTGTAAAAAAGTGACGCAGGGTTCAATGCATTGCTGCAATTGTTCAAAGTGAGTGAAAAAATAATAAATGCTGTCCGGCAGTTCATCATCATTGAATTCGGCGAAATTTTCTTCAATGATTGAATACATATCTTGCAAACCGGTACGACTCAAAAATGCCAGCAATAGATCAATCGCCATGTCTTCTTGGCTGACCGCATAACCTTGCGATTTTAAGAAACCGCATAAATATGCCGTAGCCGGGTAGGGCGTATTGATTTGGGTCATCGGCGGAGTGATTAATAATACTTTCATTCGGCTTTATTGGGAGTGCTGGTCCATATTGCTATGATTGGGTTGAGCTATGCTGGTTTGGTTTTTACCGGCATTTTTGGCCTGATAACAAGCTTTGTCGGCGCGTTCCATAATGGCGGATAAATTGTCGGTTTTGGGATCGAAAGCCGTTAAACCCAGGCTGGCGGTGACTTGAAATGTTTTCTCTTTGCAGTTGTAGCGATACTGTTCGATTGCCGCTCTAATTTTTTCAACATTTTTTCGAGCTTGTCTAATTGAGCAGTTTTCCATCAACAGAGCGAATTCGTCGCCGCCGAAGCGGGCGAAGGTATCGCGATGTCTTAAATGTTGTTTTACTAAGCTGGTCAATTCTTTTAATAATTCATCGCCGGCCGGGTGTCCGCAACTGTCGTTGACAGTTTTGAAATGATCTAAATCAAAAAAACATAATACATGTTGTTTATGAATATCGGCGGCATTCAATATTTTGTTGAGTCTGTTTTCAAATTCACAACGGTTAATCAGTCCGGTTAACATATCATGGGTTGCTAAATAATTGATGTTTTCACTGACTTTCCTTTTTTCGGTAATATCTTCCAAAACGGCGACATAGTGGGTAATTTCACTATGGGAATCGAAAATAGGCGAAATATACTCATTGACCCAGAAAAGATCGCCATTTTTCTTTTTGTTCAGCAGTTCGCCGCGCCATTCTTTCCCTTTAGCTAACATTTTCCATAAACCTTCATATTCAGAAACTGATGTTGTTCCTGTACTTAATATTTTGATTGATTGGCCTAAAACCTCGGATTCCGAGAAACCTGTTATTTCCGAAAATTTGCTGTTCACATATTCTATAGCGCCTTGGGTATCGGTAATGATGATGACGCTGGGGCTATATTGCACCGCCAAAGATAATTTTTTCAACTGTTGGTGACTGGCTCGCAAAATTTTGGTGCGTTTGCGAATGATGGTTTCCAATCGATGAGTGGTTTTCTTGATGGCGAAGAACAGGATCAACTCGACAAAAATAAAACCTACGATGGCGTAAACAAAATTGATCTTAACATTGTTGAAAAATTGTTGGTATACAGGACTGATGTCGCGCCAAAATACAATTTTACCAACTGCCGGTAAATCCGGGTTATTATCGCCTGAATAATCGCGTAACGGCATTGCTGAGATAAGGTAATACTGTTGATTCCAAATGGCTATTTGAAGATCAGCATTGCGGTAAAATGTTGTGACTTGATCGGCGCTTAATAGTTTTTGATAATCATTTGAGGTGGTTTCTTCGACGATGAATTGTTGGAAAGGCGGCGTTTTGCTGAGTCTTTTTTCAATAAATTCCGGCCAGACATTTTCTCGAATATGGGCGTCGTTTAACAGGATGACGCCATCGACCTGATAAGCCTGATTAACATCCGCTAGAATGTTATGGAATGATATGCCGGATTCAACTGCGCCTATGTGGTATTGAATCTGATCAAGCGGGTTAGTGTAGATCACCGGGTGTACGCCGCGTATGCCGGAATAAACTCGACCGGTTTCAAAGCCTCGCGTCACTTTTTGATATTGATTGGCGTCAACGATAGTGTGGCGCACATCATCCAGATTATCGCCGTATTTTGCCGGTTTATGCACTCTTAAAAAAGAAGTGGCGCCCGGCGCCAGGTGGAAATGCAATTGCCTAGCTTTAAATTGTTTGGTCATTTCTCGCCAGCCGGGGGCAACGATTTTCAATAGTTGTTGTCTAGCGTGTTGTACATCAGGATGATCGGCATCATTATTTGCATTCCGGTACGCGGTTTTTCCTTGATAAAAAGCGTATTGAATTTTTGGATCATTGGCCACCAAAGTTGCAATTTGAACCATATTGCTTAAAGTTTTTTGGAATGCAATATCAAAAGTGGTATGCAGATGTTTAATGTCTTGCTGGAAACTGCTGACTAAAGTTTGATGTGACTGAAAAATGTTGACGCTGACTAAGGCAATGTCGATTAACAATATGAACAGACTTAGATAGAGAAATATTCTCTTTGACTTTTGATTGGCGGGTTTAGGCATCACATAAAGAGCGTGAAAATGATTAAGTTCTTTCTCAGTATTATTTTAGTACAAGTTATCACCGGGGTTTTAATATTTGCAATGCTGAACGCATCGGGCGACCTGCAATTGATTCTGATTTTGCTTTGTTTGGTGTTTATGACGGCTTTTTTGTTTGCTTTTTGGTTAGTTTCTATCGCCAAAGAAATACACAATCAAGACCAAACATTTCTGATTCAACGTCATATGCAGGATAGAGAGACATTATTGAAACAAGCGGAACGGGAAAAACAGGATTTATTGAAAGAGGCAGGGCAAATGCAGGAAGTTCATGCGCGCGAACGGGAAGCGATAAAACTATCCGCTGAACAGGAAAAGGCTAAAATTTTGGCGGAAAGTTATGAAAAGATAGAACGCGAGAGCCGTCGCATACAAGCCCGAGCCAATCTAAAAGTCGGTGTGGCGTGCGCGGCTGCGGCGGCGGCTGGAGGCATTATGATCGTCAGTCAGTTAGTGACGATAGGGCTTATGGTATTAGTCGCATCAGGGAGCGGCTTGAGCGGATATATTTTGCGCACCCGACATGAAAAACTGGCCCACAAAGAACAACACACAAAACTGGAGAAACTATAGTGTACATGGATGTATTGTTGGACTATCGGCCCTTACATCCAAACAATCAACACTTGGCAAGCAGTTATATTATTGCTTAATCAGGAATAGAACAGATGAAAAATTTCTTCGAATTGATCATTGGTTTTAGTGATTGCTGGCTCCAGTTGACCAGCATCTAATTGCAAAGGCGCAAATAGATCAAATTCAAATGTGTCGGATTTAACGAATAGATTACAGGTGCGTACAATTGACGCCAGTTTGTTGAATGGGTGATCGCTATCTTGCAGACAATGCTGCTCGATACTGGCGATGATAATTTCCGGTAACTTCCATAATCGACACAGTTCGGCGCCGGTTTGATAGTGATTAAAACCGATGATGCGTTCTTCAATTTCCACTTCATCATCAGGAAATTTTGGCGTTTTTGATTGTAACAGCAAATCAATTTCACGCGCCAGGACCGGTAACCGTCTGAAGAATACCAATTGTCCAATATCGTGTAAGATTGCGCAAAGGAAAGCGATGTCTTGATATTCCGAGCCTAATAAGTCGTCGATTTCTTTTGCTAATAAAGCGGTTTTCAAATTCCTTGCCCAGAAATCATGCATCGACAAGCTCATGCCGGGTAAATGTGAAAAACGTTCAATGATGATGGTGCTTAACACCAGGTTTTGTAAATCCTGATTGCCGATAATATTGATGGCGCGGGAAATTGAGGCGATTTGGGCGGGAAAACCATAATAGGCGCTGTTGACGATTTTCAACAACTTGGCGGTCATGGCGGCGTCCAGTTCAATTATTTTAGCCGCATCTTCTATCTTTTTGGTCGGATCATTCAGCGTTTTTTTGAGCTGAAAATAAAGATTAGGGGGAGAGGCTAACTGTAGATCGCCTTTTAACAGGTCTAATACAGTTAATTCGGAGCCAGGGTTAGCTATCATATATTTACAGGTCTATTAATAATTGCTTATACTTAACGAATTATAACTTAAAACATAGACGGATTATCATTAAAAACAAGTGAGAATATTGCTAAATTTACATGTTTAATCATTGTTTAAATAAAAACAAACTCATCTTGATTGCCGATTCGAATCGGCAAGCGGCTGACGCCATTGATCGCGTTTTGGCAAATCACGGCTATCAATTGCGGGTAAAAATCGATGACGGCCAGCGAATCTTTGAGGTTTTGAAACCCTATTATAGCGATCAAGATAAAATGGGCGTCATGATCATCCGTGATCAATTGCCCAATTGCAATATAAAGCAAATCAACGAGCTTTTTAATGATGCTGCAACCGGATTAATTCTACCGATGTTAGTCATCGCCAATAGCGAACAACAATCAGCCTGGGCGCGATCACTTGAAAAAGATGATGAAATGTTGGTTTCCGTCATGCCGGATAGCTGTAGTAATGAACAATTACCCTTATATTTAGATTTTCTTTTTGCTTTAAAAGGGGAAAGGCTGGCGCGCAAACAGCAAGAAGAAAAGCTATTGACCGAGTTGGCCGGTCGTAAAGTTTTGGACACCAAGTTGAAATATTTGGTTTCCCATGACGAGTTAACCGGGCTTTATAATCGCAACAGTTTTGAGAAACAATTAAGCGTTATTTTGAATAGAAAAACGCGTCTTCCTCAAGACGGCGTGTTGATGTATATCGATATTGACCGTTTTGAATTGATCAATGAGTTGGAAGGTTATGAGGCGGGCGATAATTTGCTGATTGAAGCTGCTATCCTGATCAGAACATTTATTAATGACAGGGACTTATTCGCCCGTATCGGATCGGATGAATTCTGTGTTTTTTTGGATAATACCGGTTTACCGCAAGCGGCGAAAACAGCGGAGCAGATCCGTATAGCTGTGGAGGAATCGCGCTTTTTTTCCCGAGAAAATTGTTATGGCTTTACCGTTTCCATTGGTTTGGCTTCATTGAATTCATCTACCAAAATAAGCCATGCCAGCGAATTAATGCTGAGTGCTTATTCGGCTTGCAAAAAAGCTAAAGAGAAAGGCCGTAATTTGATATGGCTGTTTGACCATAATGATGAAACCGCTAAAGAGAAAAAAAATGATTATTTGTGGACGCCGAAAATCAAACAAGCGTTAAGCGACAATCTTTTTTTTCTGACTTATCAACCCATTATTGATTTAGCCACGGGTGAAATTGTTCATTATGAAGTGTTAATAAGGTTGAAAGGCGACAACGGCAGCGTCATTTTTCCGGATCAATTTATTGCCGCAGCCGAACGCATGGGCTTGATCAACAGTATCGATTTATGGGTCGTTGAGAATGCTTTGAATACATTAGCTGCAATTTCAGACAATAATCCGTCGATTTGCCTTGCGATTAATTTATCCGGCGTCGCTTTTCAAGATGAAACGGTGTTGAATTTCGTCCGTGAAAAATTGGAATTAAATTGGTTGGACCCCGGTCGTTTAACATTTGAGGTCACGGAAACCGCCGCCATTCAAAACTTTGATCGAACCCGAGAAATTATTAACAAATTTAGAGCGTTGGGATGTCGTTTTGCGCTGGATGATTTCGGCGACGGTTTTTGCTCATTTAATTATTTGAAAAATGTGCCGGTTGATTATGTCAAAATCGATGGCCAATTCATTCGCAACTTAATTAATGATAAAACTGATCAACTCTTAGTTAAATCAATGGTTGAAATCATTAAATTAATGGATAAAAAAGTGATTGCTGAATTTATTGATACGCCGCTGGTTTTATCCAAATTACAAGAATTCGGCGTTGATTACGGACAAGGGTTTTTATTGGGCGAACCGGAGAGGGAATTAAAAAAAGCACAATATATCTCAATGATTGATTTTGCAACGCCTATTGCAGATCAATAAGATGTTAGGAACGTACATGAAATAACTTGAACATTTGACTTGTCTTTTTTCTCGTCTTCAGCGTTGCCTACATGGATGTAGGCAAGGGGCGTGAGCAGGAGCGGAAGCTTTGCACAAACAGTTACATAGCTTACTATGCGCCTGTTTGTGCGCCTTGAATACGAAAAAAAATCCTGCGCCTAATGCCCAATTTATTTCATTCCCGTTCCTTAGTAAAAAAGTTCTATATGATGTGGTTTTTATTGCGAGCTTTTAACATTTCTTGCATTTGTTCCGGCGGCCAAGGTTTGCCGATCAAATAGCCTTGGATTTCATCACACTGATGGGCGCGTAGAAAATTGAGTTGTATATTATTCTCCACCCCTTCAGCGATGACTTTCATTTCTAAATCGTGACCAAGACTGATAATCGCGCTGGTTATCGATGCATGATTTTTATTTTTAGGAATGCCTAAACTAAATGAGCGGTCTATTTTGAGTTTATTGATGGGAAAACGATTCAGATAACTCAGTGAGGAATAACCGGTGCCGAAATCATCAATAGACAAATTGACGCCGAGTTTTCTAAACTCTTTGAGTAGTTTTACATTGTATTCGGAACAATCCATCAATAAAGACTCAGTTAATTCCAATTCCAAAAATTCCGGCTTAAGACCGGTTTTTTGCAAAGTGGATTTAACGATATCAAGTAAATTGCGTTGCCTGAACTGCACTTGTGATAAATTAACAGCGACCGGGATCGGGACGAAACCTTGATCTTGCCATTGTTTGTTTTGTCTGCAAGCCTCTTCCAAAACCCATTTGCCGATTGGGATAATCAAACCGGTATCTTCCGCTAACGGAATAAACTTATCCGGCGGGATCATGCCCATTTCTTTATGCGGCCAGCGTAATAAGGCTTCCATGCCGATTAATCGACCGTTTTCCAGATCAATCTGTGGTTGATAATATAAACACAGCTCATTGTTTTCCACCGCTTTGCGTAAGCTGCCTTCCAAAGACATGCGTTCTAAAGCTTGAGTGCCCATTGCCGGGGAAAAAAATTCAAAATTATCTCGGCCGTTATTTTTGGCGCTATACATGGCCATATCGGCGTTTTTTAATAAAATTTCGTAATTATCGCCGTCGTCGGGAAAAATACTGATGCCGATGCTGAAGGTAATGTGTAATTCATTCTGATTGACTCTAAAAGCTTTTCGGATAGATTCGGTAATTTTTTTGGCGACGGTAATGACATCGTTGATTTCCCGTATATCGGTGATGACTGCGGCGAACTCGTCGCCGGATAAGCGCGATACGCTATCGATCTCACGCATACATTTGCTGATCCTTTGACCGACTTCGACCAATAAATGATCGCCGATGCTATGCCCCAAAGAATCGTTAATGATTTTGAAATGATCCAGATCCAAAAATAACACCGCTAATTTAGATTTGTCGCGGTTGGCTGTTTTAATGGCGTGATCCAAGCGATCAAGAAAAAGTCGTCGATTAGGTAATTGAGTGAGCGGGTCGTAATTGGCGAGAAATTCAATATGTTGTTCAGTCGATTTAATATCGCTGATGTCGCTGAATATAGCGATATAATGTGATAATTGGCCGTTTTCATCAAGGACTTGACTGATCGAAATCCATTCCGGATAAATTTCGCCGTTTTTGCGCCGGTTCCATATTTCGCCTTGCCAATAGCCTTGAATTCTTAGACTCTCCCATAATTGCTGATAAAAATCCCGTTCATGGCGGTCGGATTTAAGTAAATTAGGGTTCTTGCCGATGACTTCTTTGGCATCATAACCGGTGATTTCCGTGAACGCCTGATTGACTGAAATGATTTCATTATGTCGGTTGCTGATAATTATCGCATCTCTGGACGATTCGAATACTTTGGCCGATAAGCGTAATTTTTCTTCAATTTTTCGCTGCTCGCTAATATCGCGCATAACCCCCCAAATTTCCATTGGGTCGCCGGTTTCGGTATAACGCATGATCAATTGAGCGATGACAGGGACGGCTTGCTGCTGATTATTGATGAATTCCAGTTCAAATTCCCGGGTGAAGCCGTTGACTAATAATTCAGACTGCACGAATTTTTGAAAAAGTCCGGCGGAACTCGGCGTCATCATTGAATAAATGCTGCAATGATCATGTTTTAAGATTGTAATGTCCTGATAGCCTAATAATTTAAGGAAGGCGTCATTGCAATCAACAAAGGTTCCGTTAGCGGCTTGTTGCTCAGAGCCTTTAACGACATAGAACTGGGTGTCTTTGTTGATATCGGCGACCGAGATAGCGATATGAGACAGTTTGAACAGCACTCGATAACGTTCTTCAATTTCTTTTAAGGCGGCTTCGGCGCGGAGTATGCGCGCGCATTTTTGTAGAGCGGTTTCCAGTATCGGCAGCTTGACCGGTTTGCAGACATATTGATGGACGCCGAGTTCTATGGATTTATGAAAGTAGCGGGTTTCTTTAAAAGCGGTGATAACGATAATAGGAACGTTAGGGTGGATTTCGCGAATTTTCTCGGCCATTATCAAACCGTCCATAATCGGCATCAATATATCGGTAATGACAATATTAGGCGAGTATTTGTGAAAAGCTTCCAAGCCTTTTTTTCCGTTTGCGGCAACATAAACTTTATGGCAGCGACGTTTTAGAAAGCTTTCCAGTTGGTCGCGAATTTCATCTTCATCCTCCACATATAAAATACTCAGAGAATCCAGATATAATTTATCAATTTTGTTGCCTGATTTTGGGTCATTCATTGTGCTGCGCTCCGCTTGTCCCCTTCAATGAGCTTCCTGTAATCCGGGTTTTCGGCTAAAACCGGGGTAATGATGGTAAATTTGGCGCCGTTATCCACATTACATATTTCAATACATCCATTTAAACTGGTTTCTAAAATCATCTTAGACATATAAAGGCCTATTCCGGTGCCGCCTTCTTTAGTGGAATAATAGGGTTTAAAAATATGCGCTAATATCTCATCCGGTATTCCGCCGCCGTTATCTTCTATGCTCAATAGCGCTTTGCCGTGCTCCGTTGTTAATTTTAGTTTAATTTCCCCGGATTGTTGGCGGGATAATATTGCTTCTTTGGCGTTGGTGATTAGATTTAGCAGCACTTGGGCGTATTCATTTTGAGCGCCGTAGAGATTTAGGTCTTCGTCGATGTCGATGGTGATATGGACGCTATGATTGCCGAAACTGGCGCACACCAATTCCACCGCGTCTTCCACCGCTTTACCAACGCTGAACACTTCGCGCGGCTTGTTGGGACTGAAAAAGTCTCTAAAATCATTAATAGTATGCGACATTCTGTCAATATATTTAAAGCCGTTATTAATTTGTTCGTTCAAATATTCAGCGGTGAGTTCATTATAGGTTTGCGCGTCTTGCAAATTACCGAACAACAAACCTAAAGCATTGAGCGGTTGTCGCCATTGATGAGCAATATTATTGATCATTTCGCCCATTGTCGCTAATTTTGACTGCTGGATCATGATATGGTCTTTTTCTCGATTTTTCTCGGAAATGTTTTGCACCCGTTGTTCCAAATCAGCGTTGATTTCCCAAACTTCCTGTATCAATCTTGCGTTTTCAATCGATATCGCCATTTGTGAACTTAACAAATTAATCATGTGAACGCGCTCAGGGGTAAAAATATGCGGCGACAGGCGATTTTCCAAATATAGGATGCCGATCAGTTTGGATTGCCGCATAATGGCCATGCACATCAGCGAGCGTATTCCCTGTTGGGAAATTTCCGGTAAATTAGCGAATTCCTGAGAAGCTTGCGCATCAGCCAACACAATGTTTTCATGCGTTCGACTGACATAATGTACGATGCCGTAGCAGATATTGTCGATGACTTCAATTTCTTCGGGAAGCTGAGGCGAATTTGTTGATTTTTCTATATGGCTTTCCGACATGCAGAGCCATTTATCTTGTTGATGTTGGATCAAGTAGCCGAATTGAGCGCCGGAACATTCCAGCACTACGCTCATAATTTTGGATAATAACTGCGGTTGTTTGATTTCTGCGGACAGCGCCAACGACGATTTGATTAAATAATCAATATCGATATCAGGCAAAGTGAAATTTTCAGGCGTTGAAACTGTTGGATGATTGATGACAGCTTGTTTTTTCTGGAAAACCTGCGGATATGATTCCTGAATTTGAATTTCCTTCGCTTTGTAATGAAATTTGCGATAGTTATGCAATGCTGTATGTAAATATTGTTTATAACTGACCCAGCCTTGTTGCTGCAACCATTCTGCAAATAACTCATTAATGAAACCATCCAAAAACAAATAGTTTTGAGCGCGGGCTTGTTCAATCGCTTGCATGTATAGCAAGCTGGTAGAGGGCGAGTCATGAAAAACGCGTTGCCATTCAGCTAAACATAGCGCCAGATAAGGTTTGAGCAGCGGCCCTAATTCCGCCCAAATTTGCAATTGTCGCAACAAAGGATTTAATTGTTCTTCCAGCTCTTTTTTATCAATTGCTGATTTGCCGTTATATCGTAATGACGAAAGAATTCTGAAGGCGTACCATTGGCGTTTAAGCACGTTATCGGTCATACCGCTTAAAAAACGTTGAACTTTTTTCAGGCATTCAAAGGCTTGTTGATAACGACCCAGATAATAATGGCTGACGCCCAGCAACACGAAATAACTGCCTGCGGAAGCGACATGATTGCGGCTTTCCCAAAGTTGTAATTTTTCCGCCATTGGAATGGCTTTTTCCTGAGGGTTTTTCATCGGTGCTATCCATCCGGCTTGCACCGCTTCCGCCAAGCCGACTGAAAATGACAATTGGTTTTTTTGCGAAAAATTTAAACATTCTTCCGCGGTCTGTTGAATCTCGTTGAAATCGTTGCCCTGAACTTGCAAATTCCACATCAACGGCCCGTAGGATAAACCGGCGTTGTATAAATCTCCGCAATTTTTACCGCATTGAATGCCTTTTCGGCAATATTCAACAATTTCCCGCGGGTGGCTGCGCGAATGCATATTACACCAGACAATGCCGTTGATGCCGCGGGTGGCGCCGAAAGTATCCGGGTATTTTTCGCACAAATCATGAGCCAGGTCTTGATAACGATAAGCTTTTTCAAATTCACCTTGTTCGCCGAGATTCAGGCCCATAATGGAAAATGAATAAATAACCGATTCATCCATGCCGCCTTGGAGACTATGGATGGTTGATTGAGCGGCCGATAGATAAAGCTGAGGGACTAAACCCGACATATACAAATCGGGGATTAATTCACTGTAAAAAACCAGTTCAATTTTACTGCGTCGTTCTTCAGTGAAAGGCATGTTTAAAATGCTGTCCCAAACATTTTCGTATTCATCGTCAATTTTTTGCATCAAAACATTGGTGCGCTCCGAGGCCAAATGCTCATCATCCGGAATGGCTTTGTCGAAGAAGGCGAGTCCCTTGTTAGCCGTTTCGATGGCTTTAATGAAATTACCGATGGAAGACAGGGAAGTGGTTTGCTCAGCTAAAGCTTCCGCTCTATCCATATCATCGGCGGCGCGTTTCAATAGTTCATTTAATAACGCTTCGGATTTCTCATAGCGTCCGCACATCAGTTCGGTTTTTGCCAATTTCTGATGTAAACGGTACACCAAGGCGTATTCATTTTCCCAATCTTGTTCGGCTAATAATGTTAAACCATCGGAGAAGTATTCGTTGGCGGCTTGAGTGGCTAAAGCATTCAGAGCTTTATTGCCGGCATATAGATTAATGCGCGCCAGTTTGATTCGGTTTGCGTGGCTAATATTTTCAGTGCTGCCCAGATTTAAATGCGCGGCAATGGTGAATAGGCTTTCTTTGCCTTCCAGACTTTCGTCAATTTCCCAATCCTTAAGCAGATGCCAGCCCACTTTCCAATGTATTTGTTTTCTTCTATCTTGCGGAATTAATCTTAAAACAGCTTCTTGCACGCGGTCGTGAACAAATTGAAATTCAGTTTTGCTTTCAATCAACAGACCCAACGTCATCACCGCTTTTAATAATTCAAATAAATCGCTTAATTCGATTTCATGAATCAGGGCAATGTCTTCGACCGAAAAACGGTTGCCCATACATGCGCAAATTTTGACGATTTCCAAAGTCTCGTCCGGTAATTTTTTCACTTTGGAACCGAACATATCGACAACGGTTTGCGGCATTTGCGACTGACGAATTTTGTCCATGTCCCAAGTCCATTGGCCTTGCTCGCTGAACAGCATTAATTGTTCATTATGCAGCCAGGAAAGACTTTCGCTGACGAACAAAGGATTGCCCTCAGTCAGTTCGGATAAAAAGTCAGCCAAATGCCGGGTTTGTTGCATCGGCAAATCCAGAATATAGGCCACCATTTCATGACAGGCTTGTTTATCCAGTGCGGTAATTCGCAGTTCTCTGATCGCCTGTTTTCGCTGTTTAATCTCTTTAAGCAGAAAGCTTAATGGGTGCGCCTTGTCCACTTCATTATGCCGGTATGCGCCGATAAAAAGCAGATTTGGAAAGTCCTGGGCATTGATAAATAATTGTTTAAGGAAATCAAAAGTGGCGGTATCGCACCATTGCAAATCATCAATAAACAATATTAACGGATTTTCTTCACGACTCAGGCTGGCTAAAAATGCGCTGAATACATTATTAAAACGATTACGGGCTTCCACCGGCGGCAGAGTTGCAACATCCGGCTGAGGGCCGATTAAAATGGTTAATTCAGGAATTACATCGGTAATCACTTTGCCTTTTTGACCTAATGCTTTTTGTATATCGTTGCGCCAGCAGGCGACGCGGGCGTCGCTTTCAGTCAGAAAAGTTCGAATCAAATTGCGTAAAGCCTGAATCAGTGAACTGTAAGGAATATTTTTTTGGTATTGATCAAACTTGCCGGAGGTGAAATAGCCTTTATGTTCCACTAAAGGCCTTTGTAATTCCTGGATCAAACGGGTTTTGCCGATGCCGGGAAGCCCGGAAATAAAAACCGCGTGAAATTGTTCAGCAGAAGTGACTTGGGCATATTCATCCAATACGCATTGGGCTTCTTGTTTGCGCCCGACCATTTTGGAAATAAAAATAACCCGGTGAGTATAATCATGGATGCCCAGATTAAATTCAGCGATCCGTTTATTACGCTTATATTCGGTTTGACACTGATGAATATCAGCGTAGAGCCCCATCCCGGTTTGATAGCGTTTTTCAGGCTCTTTCAAACACATTTTGGTCACAATCTTACTGACCATGAGTGGAATATCGGCATTGATTTTATCGACTGTCAGCGCTTGTTCAGCCAGGTGAGAATGTATTAACTCTAAGGGGTCGGCGGTGCTGAAGGGTAGATGACCGGTCAATAACTGGTAAAAAGTAATACCGAGAGAATAAATATCGGTTGAAAACTCAACTCTGTGATTAATGCGGCCGGTTTGTTCCGGCGAAGTATAGGCCAGGGTGCCTTCAACAAAACTGCGGTCATAAATAAAGTGGCTGATTTCTTGTATATCCACTGGATTCAGGAAGTCGATAATGCGTATAGTATGGGTATCCGCTTGGATTAGAATATTATTAGGTTTGATGCTGCCGTGGATAATCCCTGCCTCGTGAATGGCGTTTATCGCCAACACCAGTTCACCGGCGATATGAAAGAAAATTTTTAGGGGGATGCCGTTCGGATATTGTTGGATGAATTGATTTAGGGTCTGTCCGGGGAAATAACTGCGGGTAATGAATTGTATTTCACTGCTGTATTCAAAATCTGTGGGTGTTAATACGCGGGGGTCATGGATGATTTTGAGACGTTCTACTTTTTGCACTAAATAACGGAGTAGATTTTCGTTGTTGATGGTGCGTTTTAAAATTTTGACGACATAAAAGTTATCCGGGCGTTTTTTGGACGCCGCTTTGTAAACCGTTGAATTCAGGCTGTTGCCTAAAGTTTCCAATAGCGTGTAGTAGGGGATAGAGATATCGATTGCAGATGAATTGTTTTCCATCATGACTCCCGCTAAAACGGAATGACTAAAAAACCGTAGGTGACAAATTATTGTCATCTCGGTATAACATTATGTATGTCGGGTTAAGCGCTTAAATTAATAGCGACTCATTATAGCTTAGCCTTAATTTTCATTATTTGTAGACATAGTTGGATTTTTCTTCACTAATAAAGGTCATTGTCTGACTCCGTTGTCAGAAGTGGAAGAAATGATGGAAAAAAATGAATTAGATTTATTTGTCCGTGAAATGGCGGATGTAAAGCCTATAAAACAAGAAGCCAAAGTCAAAACGGTTGCTACGCCGACGCCTACGCCAGGGCAACAATATCGGCGTGAAATGGCGGAATGCGATCAACAAGAGCTGGAGGGTTCGCCGTTATCGCTCATTTTGCGTCAACCGCTCAGTGATCAGGATTGGTTGGGTTATAAACGCAACGGCATTCAAAACGCCGTGTTCAAAAATCTGCGCACTGGGCGTTATCTTCCTGAAGCCACGTTAAATTTGAATAAAAAAACGCCGCATCAGGCCAGGGATGAATTACTTGAACTCATGCAACAATGTGAAGAGCTGAATATTCGCAGCGTGCAGATTTTTATCGGTCATGGTAAAAGCGGGAACTTGTTGAAAAGTTATTTAGCCCAATGGCTGCCGGAAATTAAAACCGTTCAGGCTTTTCATACGGCGCTAAAGCATCATGGCGGAGTGGCGGCGGTCTATGTGTTATTGCGTAAAAGCGAACAAAAAAGGGCGGAAAACCGCGAACGCCACGCCGCGCGTTTGGGTGGAACGCTGTAAGGTGCGCGCTGCGCACCTTGTTCACTGCCTGGCGCCTCACTACATAAGTATAATTTGGGGCGCGGGCTTTAGCCTGCATGAATAGTCAATAATGCAGGCCAAAGCCCGCGCCCCAAGTTGCTATTGCATTGTGTTAGAAATCAAGCCGATTGTTTAACGGCTTCGGAATAGCCTAAACTCGCCAGAAATTCAGCAACATCCATATCAATGATTTCCAGGCCGATGCGCTGACAGTAGCGAGTCTCTTTCGCCGTCGGATTTTTGTTCAGCACCCAACCTTTGGCTTCCGGCGAGTCGTAACTAATATCGCTCATTACCATGCGTTCCGAATCGCGATTTAACGGCATACCTAACAATAAATACTGTTTGCCTTTACGCAAATCTTTTAAAAAATTAGGAATCGCGAAACCGCCCATTAATTCGGTAATATAATCCACATAATCAGCATCGGAGGCGATATAGTCGTCATTCGGGCGCGGCGTGCCCATCGGTTTGAATAATATCGGCAACTGTTTATTGGCTTCTTGTTCTGAAATTTCAAAGTATTGTTCGCCGTCATAATGATAAATCCGATAGCGAAACTGAGATTCGGTAATCCGCGCAACGCCGCAAATCAGAGTGTGCTCTTCATCGGCATAGCTGTCTTGTAATTGAGTGTCGCGATTAATGTCGATGACATATTGCGGCTTCCATTCAGCCAGCCATTCATGCAATGCGGCGCGGCTCCATTGCGTTTCAGCATAGGTTTTATGCAAAAACTGTTTTAAAAAATTACGTCCGCGTTTTAACTCTTGATTCATTGCCGCGCGCGGGAATTCATACATTAATTTGGGCGCCATCGGTTTGCCGTTATTCATGGCGAGAATAAGACTGTTGCTGTCGGCCGGAATCGCTGCGCCAGTGATTTTATCCACTGAATCATATAAAACGCCGGAACCAAGGTAGGGGACAATGGTATTGTTGTATAAACCCGCTAAGATTTCTTTAGGAAGTTCAGATGACATATTTGCTCCATGTTGAGATTTTATTTCAACTTAATAGGGAGCAAGATTTAGTCCAAGACTCTTAATGCGTTGGAGACAAAAGCAATAAGCGATTCTGACTGAAATAAAAAGCTGCGATTATGTAGGGTTTATAACAATCGCATCTTTGCGCCGCCTTTTGTGTATGAAAAGCAATGCTGTCAGGTTTTATTAATCGCTTTATCGGAATACATAGCGAGATCGGCCTGTTGCATGAGGACTTCAAATTCTTCCCCATCATCAGGGTACATAGCCGAACCGATGCTGACCTTGACTTCAAAGTTGTCTTTTTCGATAGCGATGGGTTCAGCCACCGCATGTTTTATTTTATCGGAAAGCGTAAGGCTAGCATTTTTATCGCTGATATCGCTTAGTAGTATAACGAATTCATCGCCGCCGATACGGCTGACCATATCAACAGCTCTTAAACAAGATTGTAAGCGTTCGGCAATCGTTTGCAGCACTTTATCGCCGACAGAATGACTAAAGGTGTCATTGATGAGTTTAAAGTCGTCTAGATCAAGAAACAATATAGCCAGTTTTTTTTGATGGCGTTTAGCTGAGGCATGGGCGAAGTTAAATTTTTCCTCTAATAAAAAGCGGTTAGGCAGTCCGGTTAGCATGTCGTGTTCGGCTCTATGTTTTAAACGTTCGCCTTTTTCATGTTGCTCAGTGATGTCGGTAAACATGGCGATATAATATTCGACATGACCTAATGAATTTTTCAGCGCTTTAATGGTTAATTGTTGCAGATAAAGTTCGCCGTTTTTGCGTCGGTTGTAAATTTCACCTTCCCAAATTCC